>Ga0209642_10002542_pt1 | contig 11955 bp, 6 predicted proteins | sample RifCSP19_2_FD_184025 | JGI IMG/M metagenome (GOLD analysis project Ga0209642, IMG submission 184025) | Soil microbial communities from Rifle, Colorado - Rifle CSP2_sed 19_2 (SPAdes) (version 2) | ecosystem: Environmental > Terrestrial > Deep subsurface > Rock core/Sediment | place: Rifle... | reverse complement strand
GCCGTTTTTCAAATGGTCAACAATATTGGGCCTTCCTTCGATTACCTTATTTACCACCTTGCATGTGATTTGTAGATTCTCGAAATACCTGGCCGTCCCATGTGTCGCCATAAGACCGAAGCCCAATTCTCGAAGCTTTCTTGCAATGCTGACAACACGGGGTTTATCGTCGTCCTTTACACTTATAAAAGCCGTTCCTGAAAGTGGCAAATTAGTCCCAGCCGCAATCTGTGCTTTAGCAAATGCATGGTTAAGCTCCGTATCAATTCCCATTACCTCTCCTGTGGACTTCATCTCAGGTCCTAAGATCGTATCCACACCAGGAAATCTTATAAATGGAAATACAGATTCCTTTACACAAATATGCTTTGGAATAATTTCTTTAGTAAATCCAAGTTCTTCCAAACTTTTTCCAGCCATGATTTTTGCTCCCATTTTTGCTAGTGGAACTCCGATCGCTTTGCTCACGAACGGAACAGTGCGGCTAGCTCTAGGATTTACTTCAAGCACGTAGATATCTCTATTTCTAACAGCAAACTGAACATTTACCAAACCGATAACCTTAAGAGCGATAGCAAGTTCATGAGTTTCACGTTTTATTTCATCAACTAAATATTGCCCAATCGAAAACGGGGGAAGAACCATTGCACTGTCACCGGAGTGTACCCCCGCCTCCTCGATATGTTCAAGAACTCCACCAATCACGACTATCTTACCGTCTGAGAGGGCGTCAACATCAACCTCAATTGCGTCTTTTAGAAACTCGTCTACGAGAATTGGATGATTCGGAGAAACCCTTACCGCTTCTTTAATATAACGCTTGAGGGACTCTTCAGTGTAGACAATTTCCATTGCGCGGCCGCCTAGAACATAAGAAGGTCTTACCACAACCGGATAGCCGATTTGTGATGCAACCCGGAGAGCCTCGTCCTCGCTTCTTGCGATCCCACTATTAGGTTGAGTAAGTCCGAGCCTTTGGATTAAATCACGGAACCTTTCTCTGTCTTCTGCAAGGTCTATGCTTTCAGGTGAAGTGCCTATTATTTTTGCTCCTTTTTTCTCAAGAGGAATTGCAAGCTTAAGCGGGGTTTGCCCTCCAAGCTGAACTATTATGCCGTCGGGTTTTTCTCTTTCAATTATTGAGAGCGTGTCCTCCCGCGTTAGGGGTTCAAAGTAAAGCCGATCCGATGTGTCATAGTCAGTGCTTACAGTTTCAGGGTTGCAATTTATCATAATCGTTTCAAACCCTTCCTCTTTCAATGCAAAAGAAGCATGGACGCAGCAGTAGTCAAACTCTATCCCCTGCCCTATTCTATTCGGACCTCCGCCAAGGATTAATATTTTCTTCTTATCAGTTGGATTCGCCTCATCCTCTCTTCCATATGTTGAATATAGGTAAGGCGTATACGCCTCAAACTCTGCGGCGCATGTGTCAACCGTTTTATAGACGGATCTAACCCCATCAGATTTTCTTTTATTCTCTATCTCGTCCTCTGAACTTTCTAGAAGCTCAGCTAATCTTACATCCGAGAATCCGAATTCCTTGGCACGTTTGAGAATTCCGTCCAGCAACTGAACATTGGTGTCCACATTTTTAACGGTTTGTGTATCACGGACATTAAATATCCTTTCTTCCATCTCTACAATCTGTTTTATATTCTCAAGAAACCAGGGATCAATCTGTGTAAGCTGATAAATCTCGTCAATACTAATTCCACATCTCACGGCGTCAGCAAGGTACCATAGCCTTTCATGGTTCGGAGTTCTTAATTTTCCGCGAATTTTCTCTACGTCTTGAGATTGTGGCTCAAAACCGTAAGAGTCAATCTCAAGAGAGCGGATAGCCTTTTGAAGCGCCTCTTTAAATGTCCTTCCAATTGCCATTACCTCTCCTACGGACTTCATTTGTGTAGTGAGTGTGAGTTCTGTCTGAGGAAACTTCTCAAAATTGAATCTAGGAATTTTTACAACAACGTAATCAATAGTTGGCTCAAATGATGCAAGTGTATAGCGAGTAATATCGTTTGGAATCTCATCGAGTGCATAACCCACAGCAAGCTTCGCTGCGATTTTTGCAATTGGAAAACCCGTTGCTTTAGATGCAAGGGCGGAGCTTCGGGAAACCCTTGGGTTCATCTCTATTACTACCATCCGCCCATCTTTTGGATTAATTGCGAACTGAATATTTGACCCCCCAGTATCCACTCCAATTTCCCTAATCACCCTAATAGCTGCATCACGCATTCTCTGATATTCCTTGTCAGTAAGAGTCTGAGCAGGAGCAACAGTAATACTATCCCCGGTGTGAACTCCCATGGGGTCGAAATTCTCAATCGAACATATTATTACAACGTTATCCATTCCGTCCCTCATCACCTCAAGCTCAAACTCCTTCCAACCTAAAACGGATTCCTCTATTAAAATTTCCTTCACAGGGCTAGCATCAAGCCCAGATTTAGCGAATTCCTCAAATTCCTCTCTGTTATATGCAACGCTTCCACCAGTTCCACCAAGAGTAAAGGAAGGACGGATTATCGCAGGAAACCCGACCCTTTCCACTACATCACAAGCCTCACTCATAGAGTGTGCGGTTCCGCTACTTGGAACCTCAAGTCCGATCTGAATCATAGACCTTTTAAATAGCTCACGATTCTCCGCTTTCTTTATTGCGTGGAGTTTTGCCCCAATGAGCTCAACCTTGAACTTATCTAAGACTCCCGATTCAGCAAGTTCTACTGCAACATTTAGGGCAGTTTGTCCACCGAGTGTGGGAAGAAGTGCCTGGGGGCGTTCTTTCTCGATTATCTTTGCAACGATTTCAGGAACGATAGGCTCTACATATGTCCTGTCTGCAAACGTAGGATCAGTCATAATAGTCGCTGGGTTGCTGTTTATAAGGACAATCTCATAGCCCTCTTCCTTAAGGGCTTTACAGGCTTGGGTGCCAGAATAGTCAAACTCACACGCCTGTCCTATGATGATAGGGCCAGAGCCGATTATTAGTATTTTCTTTATGTCGGTACGTTTAGGCATGATTACAGCTAGCCACAGAGATCACAGAGGACACAGAGAAAAAATTTTTTAAAAAGAATTAAAAAACTCCGTGATCTCCGTGTGCTCTGTGGCTAAAAGATTTTAAACCCCAAACTCAAAACACCATTCACGTTGTCGAGCTTTCCTCATCCTCGTATATATTTTCGTTGTTGTAATCCTTGTTATTTCCTCTAAACCCTGGAAGCGTCTCAAATCTATAAAGAGCAGAACGGTACCAGTTTTTCTTAGGTTTAACCTTAATTGGCGATAACCTCCAGGCCCTTGTTTCTTCCTCATAACCCCAGTTTATATATTCGTTGAAGTTGTGAATTATATCAGTGAAAACAATTTTATACTTAAGAAGCATCCTTTGAACATCGTGCCATTTTCTTAGGGAAGCCTCTCTTCTTGTAAATCCGAAATATCCAGCAGAACCCGGCGTACGAAGTGCAGAGATTCCACGTCCGATGAAGGCGTCGGCTGCCTTTAGAGTTTCAGGTGGATCGGTAAAAAAGGTATCGTATCTTCGCGTATGCTCCCTGGGTAGGGGGTGTCTTAAGTCAAACCTTTCAACATCTACCTGGAAACCCTCTTTCTTTGCGGTGCTCTCGATGAAATCTGTAAGTCGCTCATCAATCTCTACAACCGTAATTCTCTTTGGAAGACCGCTAAGACCTAAAACTATACTCATTAAATCATCATCACCTAGAACAATTATTTCCTTTCCTACAATATCTCCCCTTTCATATGAAAAAGCAAAACGGGAAAGGGTTGTTTTAGGCGTTACGTACCCTTGATCGAACCTTCTAATCGCCTTAGGGCGGCGTGTTTGAATTTTTAAGAATCTTTTTTCAAGTTGAGAAAATCCCTCTAAATTAATTCCCCTACCGTCACACATTGAGCAAGAAATGTCCTCTACCGGATGCACTTCATTTGCTACCTCTTTTCCTTTTCTCGTGAGTTTAAACCCCCTATCTGAAATTAAGACTAAACCCTTCTCATGTAGAACCCTCATAGTTTCAAAAACCGATGGAACCGGAAAATCGGACAGGTCAATTAATTCCCAAGGCAACTTGGTTTTCTTAAGAGCACCAAAAAGCCTTTCTACATCCTTGGGGGAAACCGATATATTCGATCTTGATGAAATCTCCCTGGCTATTCCTGTAAAATCCATAGAGTTATGCTCACCTCAATGCTAAGACAGAAGTTTATACCAAAAAATTTGAATACTTTCAAACAATGGGGGTGAGTTCTAAAACTCATTCCGTGCCATGTGCATGTCATGCCCGAGTGCATTAATCGGGCATCCATGAACACTGAAGCTATATTGATTCCCGCTTTAAACATGCGGGAATGACATTTGCGGAGGTCTAAGGTTCCCCACTACTGTTTTTATGTAAATAATGTAGCGGCGACCTTTAGGTCGCTACATAGAAAAATATGGGAGGCTAAAGCCTTCCGCTACATATAGGTGACATTTTCCCTTTGTATTGACCATATTCCGGTTCACAGTATGCTGACCATAAGCATCACACTCGTTCATTCCGTTCGTTCCTGATAAAATGAATATCTTCTCCCTATAGTTGCTGTTTCTGGATTTCGAACTAAAACTTACTAATCTTTATTCTAACATCACAAATTCAAACACGCTTAGCTCAATCTAATTTTCTTTCCATAATTTCCCTCCCTACCTTAACTATGTTATATTTCCTCCCTCCCAAATGGATAATTCAAAAAAGATATTTTATGTGCTATTTATCGCCTCAATTGTAACGAACATAGGAAGCGGAATGATAGCCTCGCTCCTTGGTATGTATTCAAAGACCCTTGGAGCCACCGGTCTTCAACTTGGAATCATCTACTCAGGGATCTCCTTTTCAAGGGCTATCCTGTCCCCCCCGATTGGAAAGTTGTCAGACGAGAAGGGTAGAAAAGCTTTTTTGATTTTTGGGCTTCTAGCATACACACTGATTTCGTTTGGTTATATATATGCGGAAACAGCTTGGGGGCTAATAATAGTCGGGCTTCTTCACGGAGCCGCTGCCGCATTTGTTCTCCCTATAGCTTTTGCATATATAGGGGATATAACTCCGATAGGAAAGGAAGGCGAATACCTAGGTACATTCGGAATTTCGCTTTTCATTGGATGGGCTATTGGTCCTATATTAGGAGGTGTTATTGCAGATGTCCTAGGTTACAAAGAGGCTTTCCTTGGCATGGGGATTCTTAGTTTTGCATCACTTGTTATAACATTTTTTATGCTTCCTGAAAGTGAGAATATAAAGAAGGATGGTAACTCAATTTCATACAAGTCTATTTTAAAAGACAGGCTTCTAGTTGTAGTTTTATCTGTAAGGTTTCTTCACCTAATTACAATCTCTTCAATCGTAACATTCGTTCCTATTTTTGCCTTGTCAATAAATTTGAGTCTTTCCCAAATCGGTACGATACTTATGTTGAACATTCTTGTTATGGGACTACTTCAACAACCATTTGGAAAACTAGCTGACAGAGCAAACAGAATAAACATGCTAATAATCGGTGGGATAATTGCTTCAGCAGGGCTTATGGGAATCCCATTTTCAACCAACTTCTTGCAGCTTCTATTTTGGAACATGGTTATGGCTATAGGCAGTGCCCTTTCTTTTCCAACTACCAATGCTATTATGACGGTGAAAGGAAGAACTACAGGTATGGCGAGCGTCATGGCTGTTTTTAATTTCGCTATGAGTGCCGGGATGGCTCTTGGACCCCTAATTGCTGGAGTTATATATGATGAAATGGGACTTTCCTGGGTTTTTGTAGTCTTAAGTGTTATATCGACTCTAGGTTTGCTTTTAGTCTACCCTTTTATGCGAAAAACCCCAGATTTATCATTCTAATAGGCATACAACATCCATCTCTTGCGCAATTATTTTGGGGAGGAAGAAGTTCATTGCGAACACATTCACCCCCTCTCACCCACCTATTTCCCCGGTCTATACAACTCTACCTTTAAGGGAGAAGGTAAAGTTGGGAGTTTTTCATTCAGGACATGCTTTGTTCAGTGAACTGTGAAGATCAGACTATGAATCAAACAGTTAATGCCGGAATCAGCAAGGAGCAAGGCAATCGCAGATACTTGACGCACTTCGATGATGGAAACCTTCACAATATAGCTGAGGTTTTCTAAGCCCGCATGAAAACCGAAGTTTTACAATTTAATAATAAACACCCCCATCTCAATCTTCCCCCTTATAGGGGGAAGATAAAATAATAGTCAATCAGTCCTTTCTATCGTCCTCCGATAGGGAGAAGCCCGCCAGTCCCCGATTTAATGGGGATCCTGGTGGGCAATAACGGTTACGAGCAAGACTCGTGACCTAACCAAAAAAGGTAGATGATACAACCTGACATCTAGAACTCCTTCAAAGCAAGCAGGTTCAAGGCATTGTCGTTGAATATTTTTCTTTCTATATTCTCACCTAGATTTAATTTCCTCAAAGCTGCAACCTGATTCGAATATGCATGCGGGATGTTAGGAAAATCCGATCCGAAAAGTATTCTATCTTGATTTTTCAAAAAGAATTCTCTTCCTGGACAATTATTTGGAATGGCTTTTGTATGAACGCAATTCATAGCTGTATCAAAATAAAGGTATTCGAAATCATCAACAAGCACACAATAATCCCCATATTCAAAGGCGCCGCAATGGGCAACAATAACCTTCAAACGGGGGAATCTGATTAAGACATTTCTTAACCGATTCGCTCCATCGGTCTTTAGATAAACTGGAACTGAGCTTGGATGACAGATTAGAACCTTTCCATAATCCTGCATTATTTCATAGACAGGGAAAAACCGTGGATCATCTAAATTCTCGTTTGAAACAAAGGGATGTAGTTTAATCCCAAAAAATTTATACTCTTCAAAGATTTGCCTTGCAACCCTTTCGGAACTACCATCTCCAGCGAAAACAGTCCCGAAAGGAATCATCTCAGGGAAATGATCTGCTGACTCTTTGACGAAATCATTTAGATATTGAGCTAGGCCTGGTTTATGCGCATAGAGAAGGCTAGTAAAACGCTTTACACCCTCCATTTTCAAGGTTTGTATTAGCTTTCCGCCATACAATTTATATTTGATATTCCATAAACCGTTACTAGGGGTTTCAAAGTATCTCCATATCGCCTGAAATACCCCTGGAGGAAAAAAATGTACATGCATATCAATCATGGTCGTTTTTATAGGGGCAAAATTATGAGTGATGGTTTTTAAGAAAAGCGATAGACTAGGTAGTCTTAACTAAGTTCACATAGCTTCTATTTCTTCCATTATTTCCGAAGCCATTTTTCTTATATCATGAGTTATTCTCATAGAACAGAATTTTGGGCCGCACATAGAGCAAAATGGGGCTTCTTTAAAGTACTCATCCTGAAGGGTTTCATCATGCATTGCCTGTGAGGCATCAGGGTCTAAAGAGAGATTAAATTGATCGCTCCACCTGAATTCAAATCGTGCCTTACTTAAAACATTATCCCTAAGCTGTGCAGCAGGATGCCCCTTAGCCAGATCTGCAGCATGAGCAGCAATTTTATAAGCGATCACCCCTTCTTTCACATCCTTTTTATTAGGTAATCCTAGATGCTCCTTAGGCGTTACATAACAAAGCATTGCTGTACCGTACCAACCTATCATAGCTGCTCCAATAGCAGAGGTGATATGGTCATAGCCAGGGGCTATGTCCGTCGTTAACGGACCCAGAGTATAAAAAGGAGCCTCATGGCAAATTTCGAGTTGCTTATCCACATTCTCCTTAATCAAATGCATGGGAATATGCCCGGGCCCTTCAATCATGACCTGTACATCGTGCTTCCAAGCGATCTTGGTTAATTCTCCTAAGGTTTCTAGCTCTGCGAATTGAGCCTCATCGTTTGCATCAGCAATAGAGCCAGGTCTCAAGCCATCCCCTAATGAGAACGCCACATCATATGCCTTCATAATTTCGCAGATTTCCTCAAAATGAGTATATAAGAAGCTCTCCTTGCGATGCGCCAAACACCATTTTGCCATAATAGATCCGCCTCTCGAAACAATACCTGTTACCCTCTTTGCTGTTAAAGGAATATATCTTAGTAGCACTCCTGCATGGATGGTAAAGTAATCTACTCCTTGTTCTGCCTGTTCAATTAGTGTATCCCTATATATCTCCCATGTTAATTCTTCTGCCTTCCCACCAACCTTTTCTATAGCCTGATAGATAGGCACTGTACCCAGAGGAACAGGAGAATTTCTAATAATCCATTCTCTTGTTTCGTGAATATTCTTGCCGGTTGATAAATCCATTATTGTGTCTGCACCCCAGCGGCAGGCCCAAACGGCTTTCTCTACCTCCTCCTCTATGCTTGAAGTCACAGCCGAGTTGCCAATGTTGGCATTAATTTTTGCTAAAAAGTTTCTGCCGATTATCATCGGCTCGCTTTCGGGATGATTGATATTACTGGGTATGATGGCTCTTCCACTAGCGACCTCTTGTCTAACAAACTCCGGAGTTATGTAAGTATCCGGCATATTGGCCCCAAAACCTTCTCCTTTATGGTATCTCGCTAAATCTTTCATCTGCTTCCCTAATTCATCTATTCGCTGGTTTTCACGTATGGATATATATTCCATCTCAGGGGTAATACTGCCCCTTCGTGCATAATGCATTTGGGTAACAGTTTTGCCTGCTTTAGCTCTAAGAGGTTTTTTTATGTGTTTAAATCGAATTTCATCGAGCTTTGAATCTCTTAGACCTTTTCTTCCAAATTCAGATGAAAAATCGGCTAATCTTTCTATATCACCTCTCTCCAAAATCCATTTTTCCCGAATACTGGGCAAACCCCTACTAACATCAATCTCTACATTTGGGTCGGTATAGGGACCACTGGTATCGTAAACCGTTAAGGGATAATTTTTATTTGAATTGCCGTTTGTAGAAAACTCCGGATCAGAATCATCCAACTCAATTTCACGCATAGCGACTTTAATATCATGCAATTTCCCTTTAACATGTATCTTTTTAGAACGGGGGTAAGGAGCCCGGGTTATAAAACTTTGAGTTGGAATATTATCTTTTATACTCATAGTTTTTATGATATAAGGATTTGATATATGTGTCAAACTGTGAATTAAAAACTATATACCAAAACTTGACAAAAAATTTTTTGGTATTAACAATCTTATTAGTTACTCATGTTTTAAAGAAAATAGGGATAGGGATATGGAAAATGAAAAAAGATATCCGTTATATACCCTGTTATAGTGTGAGCGAAGCAGCTTTTTATTTAAGATTACCTGTATCAACCCTTCGCGCATGGGTAGGAAAACAACGTGGTTTTGAGCCATTAATTGCTCTTGCTCAAGATAAGCCCCCTTCACTTTCGTTCGTGAATCTTGTCGAAGCCTATGTGCTTGCTGCTATACGTAGAAAATACGTTATATCAATGACTAAAGTAAGGCGAGCTATTGAGTATATAAGTGAAAAATTCCATTCAGAACATCCCTTAGCGGATAAGGAATTTGAAATCGATGGATTACACCTCTTTGTACATGAATACGGCACTTTAATCAATATTACACAAGAAGAGCAGATTGAACTCGAAGAAATTGTAAAACGATATTTAAAACGAATCGAACGTGACCCTAAAGGCCTACCTGTAAGACTATACCCCTTCTCAAGAACTGGTGGGCCTGACGAACCTAGATTAATTATTATTGATCCTCAAATCGCATTTGGTAGACCAGTTTTGGCAGCTAAAAGCATTCCGGTCGAAGTTATCGCTGAACGCTATAGAGCCGGGGAATCAATAGCTGATTTAATGTATGACTATGACTGCACGCAAAAAGAAATCGAAGAGGCGATTCGATGCGAGCTTTGGCGAGAAGCTGCCTGATCCACTTATATTCTTTCTTGACAGAGCTATAGGAAAAAGATTTGTAGCTGAAGCTCTTTCAAATCCTGATCTGAATATTAAGGTGGAAGTTCTAGATGATTATTTTGAACCTAATACCACCGATGAAGAATGGTTAAAATTTGTTGGGAAAAAGGGTTGGATTGTATTTACTAAAGATAAGAAGATCCGTTATCGAGCCGCCGTAGTAGAAATCGTAAAAAAAAGAAAAATCAGAATGTTTATATTAAGTAGGGGAAATTTATCAGGTCATGAAATAGTCCAAAGAATTATCAATGCACTTCCTGCAATCAAAAAGTTTATTTTTAAACATCCTCCGCCCTTTATTGTTAGCATAACTAGATCTGGAAACTTATTACCAATAGAACTGAGCAATGATTGAAGATTGGAATAAACTTTATTTGTGAATATTAAACAATCCTGTAAAATAAACTTCTATGTTATCCCTTGTACTTGGTATAGAATCATCGTGTGATGAGACGGCAGCCGCTGTGATTAAAGATGGGAAAACCGTTCTCTCAAACATGGTAGCTTCTCAAATAGAAATTCACAAAGAATTTGGTGGAGTAGTACCTGAGCTTGCATCAAGAAAACACGTTGAGACAATAATCCCTGTAATTGAAGATGCTCTCGCTAAGGCAAAGGTAGAACTTACAGCCATTGAAGGGATAGCAGTAACAAACGGACCCGGTCTTATCGGCTCACTTATGGTTGGAATTTCTACAGCGAAAGCAATCTCCTACGCCCTTGGGATTCCTTTTATAGGGGTTGATCATCTTGAAGCGCATATCTCAGCAGCTCATCTTGAATATGAAATGACCTTTCCTTTTATAGGACTAGTGGTTTCAGGAGGACACACAAGCCTTTATCTAGTGAATGGTTACACTGATTTCAAACTCCTTGGTAAAACAAGAGACGATGCGGCGGGAGAGGCATTCGATAAGGCGGCTAAGTTCCTTGGTTTAAGCTATCCAGGTGGTGTAGAGATCGATAGAATTTCAAAAGAAGGGAATTCGAGCGCGATTACTTTTCCACGTCCATTTATTACATCTTCTTCATTTGACTTTAGCTTTAGTGGAATCAAAACAGCCTTAGTGTATTACTTGAAGAAGAACCCTAATTTTAATGAAGAAAACTTAAAGGACATCTGTGCAAGTTATCAAGAAGCGATTGTTGAGACACTAGTGGAAAAAACTGTCAACGCTGCACTATCAAGCGGAGTTAAATCTGTTGTTATCGCAGGAGGAGTTGCGTGTAATTCACGTCTAAGAGAGCTTGGAAAAAAAAGATTTGAAGAAGAAGGAATCTCCCTTTTTATTCCTTCGCCAAAATACTGTACAGATAACGCTGCAATGATTGGAGCGCTTGGGTTTTTCAAACTTAATGAAGGTGAGTCTTCAGAGCTCACTTTAAATCCTTACTCTACCTCTCGACCAAAGTACATAAGAGGGCGCGGGTTTATTACAAATTAACAGGTTTTAACTTAGTATACCAATTAAAAAACAAGCCGTGATTATTAAACTGAAAAAATCTTTCTTATGAAAGTAACATTAAGGAGAAGAAAATGAAGGGTTTTACTGTTTGGTTTACTGGACTACCAAGTTCTGGAAAGAGCACATTGGCAAGGATGCTTGAGAAGGTACTTAACGACATGGATTTTCATGTAGAGGTGCTAGACGGTGATGAAGTGAGGTTGAGACTCTCTAAGGGTTTAGGATTCTCTAAAGAAGATAGAGACGAAAATATACGCCGAATATCCTATGTAGCCAAAATTGTCACCAGGTGTGGAGCGGTTGCAATAACTTGTGCCATATCTCCTTACCGCGAGATAAGAGATGAGGCACGCAGAGAAATAGGTAGGTTTGTTGAGGTCTACGTAAAATGCACTTTAGAAGAATGTATAAGTAGGGATGTTAAGGGTATGTATAAGAAAGCCCTAAGCGGCGAGATTAAAAATTTTACCGGTATATCTGATCCTTATGAAGAGCCA
>Ga0209642_10002538_pt1 | contig 11962 bp, 9 predicted proteins | sample RifCSP19_2_FD_184025 | JGI IMG/M metagenome (GOLD analysis project Ga0209642, IMG submission 184025) | Soil microbial communities from Rifle, Colorado - Rifle CSP2_sed 19_2 (SPAdes) (version 2) | ecosystem: Environmental > Terrestrial > Deep subsurface > Rock core/Sediment | place: Rifle... | reverse complement strand
TATTCCGTGTCCGGCGAAACCCTCTACTTTGTCAACTTCGAGGATCAGCGCATGTATCGCCAGGGGAAGACGGGCCGCCCTGTCGCCGTCACCCCTGAACCGGATACCGTGAGCGGGTTGCGCTACGCAGACCTCTCCCTGGCGGAGGATGGAAAGCGAATCTTCTGTGTCCGGGAGCGGCACGCCGCAGACGGGTATGTGGTCAACGAGATCGTGAGCCTCGCCCCCGATGCTTCGCAGGAGGCGCGCGTCCTGGCGTCGGGCCGCGATTTCTATGCCTCCCCGCGCCCGAGCCCCGATGGCCACAAGCTCGCCTGGCTTGCCTGGGACCATCCTCGAATGCCCTGGGACGGTTGCGAGCTCTGGAGTGCGGACCTCGTACCCGGCGGCGGACTGGAGAACCCGGTGCGTGTGGCCGGCGGGCCGGAGGAGTCGGTGTTTCAGCCGGAGTGGGGCCCGGACGGCAAACTTTACTTCATCTCCGATCGCAGCGGTTGGTGGAACTTGTACCAATCGGACGGGAGCGACGTGAGAGCTCTTGCCCCGACGAATGCCGACTTCGGAGTTCCACAATGGGTATTCGGATTTTCCAGGTATGCATTTCTTTCTGACGGGCGCATCGCGTGCATCTACACCGAGAAGGGCATCGATCGCCTGGGCCTGATTCGCATCGCTGAGCCCGGTGTTCATCCGCTGGACGTTGGGTACACGTCGTTCTCCCCTTCGCACCTGATCAGCGACGGCATGCAGCGCCTGTGGTTCGTGGGAGCCAGGGCGGACGCGCCGCCGCAAGTCGCAGGCGCCGACCTGCAAACCGGTCGCGTGGAAGTGCTGCGCAAGACAGAGGCCTTCGAGATCCCTGCGGCCTGGATCTCCTTCCCTGAGGCCATTGAATTCCCCACCCAGGAGAAGGAGAGCGCTCACGCGTTCTTCTACCGCCCACGAAACCCTGACCATGTCCCACCGGCGGGAGAGCTACCTCCGCTGCTTGTACTCAGCCACGGAGGTCCCACTTCGGCGGCAAGACCGCATTTACAGGCGGAGATCCAGTTCTGGACCAGTCGGGGTTTCGCCGTAGTCGATGTGAACTACCGGGGCAGCTCAGGCTTTGGCCGCAACTACCGAAATGCACTGCGGGGCACGTGGGGCGTCAACGACACGCATGACTGCGTGCAGGCTGCGCGCTTCCTGGCCGCTCAGGGCTTGGTCGACGGTCGGAGGATGGCCATTCGAGGCGGAAGCGCCGGCGGCTACACGACCCTCTGTGCCCTGACCTTCCATGATGTGTTCGCGGCCGGCGCAAGTTACTTCGGATTGGCGGATCTCGAGAGCTTCGTCCACGATACCCACAAGTTCGAGGCCCACTACCTCGAATCCCTCATCGGCGCCTATCCTGAGGCAATCGATCGCTACCGAGCTCGTTCGCCTGCGCGGTTCGCGGATCGCCTCTCCGCGCCGCTGATTATCTTCCAGGGACTCGAGGACAAGGTCGTCCCTCCCAGCCAGGCGGAAGTGATGATCCGGGCAATGCATGGGAAGGGCATCCCGTACGCCTACGTCGCATTTCCGAACGAAGGCCACGGGTTTCGCAGGGCGGAGAACATCCAGCGCTGTCTTGAAGCGGAGCTGTACTTCTATTCGAAGGTGTTCGGCTTCGACGTGGCCGATGAGATCCCCCCGATCGAGATTGTCAATCAAGAAGCCATAGGCCCGAAGCGTTAGCTCGCCCTCGGCAACCCCGCTTGCCTGCCCAGGGTGCGTATGGTAGACTGTGCGCCGTGAACCAGGAGCGGGAAGCAGGGGATGGCTGAGAAATCGCGCACCGAATTGATGGTTGAGCGTCTTAGAGAATTGCAGGGGAACACGCCTGATGTCGAGGCATCGGCGGTGGTGAGTGTGGACGGCCTGATCATGGCCTCCTCCCTCCCCTCCGGCGTTGAGGAGGACCGGGTTTCTGCGATGTCCGCGGCAATGCTTAGCCTTGGCGAACGGATCTCGGGGGAGTTGGGCCGTGGGGTTCTCGAGCAAGTCTACATCCACGGCAATGAGGGCTATGTCTTGCTGACCGCCGTGGGAACCGACGCGGTCCTGACCGTCTTGGCTCGTGAACAAGCCAAACTGGGGCTCGTCTTCCTCGAGATGAGGCGTGCGAGCTCAGATCTGGGGACCCTTGTCGGCTGATGGTCGATCGAGTACAGCAGAGATCGTGTCCGGGAAGCGCACGGTGGGGAGGCTCCGAAGGGATGACCTCCCCACCGCCTTTAAGTGGAGTGCGTCTCATCCATGCTGCGATTGAGATCGAGGAGGAGGGGCCATGACCCAGTTTATCTTTGTGACGGGCGGCGTTGTCAGTTCTGTAGGGAAAGGTGTGACGGCGGCGGCGATCGGGAAGTTGCTCAAGGAGAGAGGCCTTCGCGTATCGATCCAGAAACTCGACCCATATATCAATGTGGACCCGGGGACCATGAGTCCTTATCAGCACGGAGAAGTCTTCGTCCTGGCGGATGGCACAGAGACCGATCTGGATCTCGGTCACTACGAACGCTTCATTGACACAAACCTGACCCGCGTCTGCAACGTGACCACAGGGCAGATCTACTCCGATGTCATCGCCCAGGAGCGACGGGGAGACTTCTTGGGGGGGACAATCCAGGTCATCCCCCATATCACGGATGAGATCAAGCGCCGCATCGGCATGGTCCCGCGGGCCAACGACGCCGAGATTGTCCTGGTGGAGGTTGGAGGGACCGTGGGTGATATCGAATCACTCCCCTTCCTAGAAGCTCTGCGGCAGATGAGATCACAAATCGGCCGTGAAAACACCGTCTATATCCATGTGACGTGGCTACCGCACATCGGGGCGACCGACGAGCTGAAGACCAAGCCCACGCAGCACTCGGTCCGCGAGTTGCGATCCATCGGCATCTCGCCGGATGTCATCGTCGCTCGGTCGGATCATCCTGTGCCCGAGGAACTTCGTAAGAAGATCGCCCTCTTCTGTGACGTCGAGGCGCGAGCGGTCATCCCCCTGACGACTACGACGGTGCTCCACGAAGTGCCACTCCTTCTGGAGAAAGAAGGTCTTGGCGAGTACCTGATGTCGCGGCTGGGATTGAGCGCGCGACAAAGGCCGGACTGGGCTGACTGGGAGAGGCTTGTAGCCGCCCAGAGGACCGCTCGGCCACGGGTGAGGTTGGCTCTCGTCGGGAAGTACGTCGAGTTGCAGGACGCCTACATGAGCGTCCGTGAGGCGGTGCGCCACGCCTCCATTGCCGTTGGCGTGGAAGCGGAGATCAGCTGGCTCCATTCCGCGGAGTTGGAGCGCGGCAAGGGCTGGGATGAGTTGAGACTGGCCGATGGGGTGCTCGTGCCTGGTGGATTTGGGTCGCGCGGTATCGAGGGAAAGATCTCGGCTGCGCGGTACGCCCGCGAGGAGCGTGTCCCCTACCTTGGACTCTGTCTGGGGATGCAGGTGATGGTCATCGAGTTCGGCCGATTCGCCCTCAAGCAGGACGACGTCAACTCAACCGAGTTTGATAGGAGCACTTCTCACCCGGTGATCGATCTGTTGCCGGAGCAGCGCGGGATTGGAAATCTCGGCGGAACGATGCGCCTTGGTCTGTATCCTTGCCAGCTCAATGTGAGCACGAAGGCCGGCGCGGCCTACGCCATGCCCACGGTCGAAGAGCGCCATCGCCACCGCTTCGAGTTCAACAACGCCTATCGAGAAATCCTGGGCGAGCACGGGATGCTGTTCTCAGGCCTGTCCCCCGATGGCAAGCTGGTCGAAATCGCAGAGCTCGCGGACCATCCGTTCATGGTCGGCAGTCAGTTTCACCCCGAATTCCAGTCACGCCCAAACCGGCCTCATCCCCTCTTCGTCGCGTTCGTCCGCGCAGCCGCGCAGCGAGCGGGCATCCTCTCCAGCGAGAAGGTTCAGGAGACGTCGGCGATGACGACGAGTTGAAGACTGGCCTGGCTGGCGTTCCGTGCAAGCCGAGCAGGAAAACAACGCTAGCCGCGGATTTCACGGATTTCCTTGATTGCAATCGGGTTTATCCGCGAAATCCGCGGCTAGAATGTGGTCTAGCCTGAGATGCCCGGATTCCTGTTCACTGCTGGGGTTGCGAGGCGACCGAGCGGAGGCTACCCGATTGAGGTGCTTCGCGCACGAGGGGGCAGTGGCGGTCAGCTCCCAGGCTCTTCATCCGAGTTCTCACGCGAGGGGCCCTCAACTCGCTCCGCATTGAGCTTGGCGATGCCGTTCCTGGCCTGGCCGAGCAAGCGCATCAACTCGCTTTCCAACCCCCCCAGGGCTTCGATGACGTACTCGTCCGCGTCCCGGCGGACACCCTCCACATCGACCCGGGCCTGTGCGATGATCTGCTCGGCGCGCGATTGAGCCGCCTGCAAGATCGCGTCCCGACTGACGAGATCCTCGCTCTTCTGCTTCGCCAGCGCGATGGTCCGGTTGGCCTCTTCCTGAGCCTGGGCGAGGACACGGTCACGCTGTGCGGCGAGCTGCTGGGCCTTCTTGACTTCCTCGGGGATCGAGATGCGCATTTGGTCGATGATCTCAAGGACGCGATCCTCGTCAACGATCACATTACGGGTCAGCGGAATCGCGCGGGCCCCATTGAACAACTCCTCGAGACGATCCACCAAGTGCAAGATATCCATGAGCGCCTCCCGCCCACCTCGTGGGGGTTCCGGCTCCTATCCCGAAGTCCTGGCCATCCGCCGAAGCGTACACCGAACCGCGCCTGGGGTCAACCCGGCTCAGTCTCTCAAGGAGGTCATCGGGACCATTCCGATCCCGTCCTCCCCTAGTTCCTGGAAACGCTGCTGGAGCGCAGCGTCTACATGAGCGGGGACGAGGCTGGAGATATCACCACCCAGTGAGGCGATTTCGCGCACCGTCGTTCCGGTGAGGAAGCTATGCTCTTCGCTCGTGATCAGCGCTACCACGTCGATTTCAGGCGCCAGACGGTGATTCGCCAGAGCCATGCGGAACTCGTGTTCGAAGTCAGAAAAGACCCGCAATCCACGCACAATAACTTGAGCTCCGACCTGGCGACAGAAGCTCACGATCAGACCGCTGAACATCGTGGTGCGGATCTTCGGCTCGTTGGAGAAGGTCTTGCGCACGAGCTCAAGCCTCTCCTCGGGTGACAGGAAGATAGTCTTGAGCGGGCGGTCATAGACGGCGACGATCAACTCGTCGAATAGGCGCGTGGCGCGTCGAGCGATGTCCACGTGGCCCAAGTGAATCGGATCGAATGTCCCAGGGAAAACGGCGCGGACCATCAGCTCATCTCTCCCTTCTTGGGCGACCAGAAGCGCGCCACCGCTTTGTTCAGTTGGGCGTGCTCGGGTAGCATCAGATGCGGATCTGCGGAGGAGATCTGTTGGGCGGCTTGTCGCGCTTTCTCGATCAACCGGATATCGGAGAGCCGCGCTAAGCGCAGCTCAGCGAAGCCCCATTGCCGAGTACCCAGGAAGTCGCCTGGGCCGCGCTGCTCCAAGTCGAGCTCCGCCAGGCGGAAGCCGTCGTTGGTGGACTCCATGGCCTGAAGCCGCTCGTTCGAGGTGTCCTCGTCTCGCTCGGGGATGAGCAGGCAGTAGGAATGATGAGGGCCTCGGCCCACCCGCCCCCGAAACTGGTGCAACTGCGCCAGGCCGAAGCGGTTCGCGCCCTCGATGAGCATCACTGCGGCGTTCGTGACGTCGATCCCTACTTCAACAACCGAGGTCGAGACCAAGACACTCAGCTCACCACGATAAAACTGGCCCATCACGTCCTCCTTCTCCTCCGCTCGCATCCGACCATGGAGAAGACCGACGCGGTAGCCAGTGAATACCTCGTCCTGCAGGCGCTGGTGCTCATCAACGGCGGCTTTGGCGTCGACCGCCTCCGAGCTTTCGACGAGCGGGTAGATAATGAACGCTTGGCGGCCCTCATCAAGCTGGCTGCGGATGAAACCATAGGCGCGGGAGCGCTCGACCGGTCGCAGGACTCTGGTCTCAACCGACAGCCGACCAGGCGGCATTTCGTCCAGCACCGTGAGATCGAGGTCGCCATACAGAGTGAGGGCCAGGGAGCGAGGGATGGGCGTCGCCGTCATCACAAGCAGGTGTGGGTTGCCTCCCTTTTCGCGTAGAAGCTTGCGTTGTTCGACGCCGAAGCGGTGTTGCTCATCGATGACCACCATCCTGAGGCGCTGGAACAGGATGGGGTCCTCGAGCAGCGCGTGCGTGCCAACCAAGACGCGGATTGTCCCATCTAAGAGCCCCTGTCGGACGTCGCCCTTCTCTGCCTCCGAGGTGGCCCCAATCAGCAGGCGCAAGGCGCTCTCCGGGAGGGTCGTGGTGGCCTGAAAGATCTGCTTCAGCGTCCTCCAGTGCTGCTCGGCGAGGATGCTCGTGGGCGCCATGATGGCTGACTGGGCGCCATTCTCGGCGGCGATGGCGAGGCAAGCCGCAGCAATCACTGTCTTGCCGGAGCCGACATCGCCCTGCAGCAGTCGGTTCATCGGGCGAGTGGTGGCCAGGTCGGACCGCACTTCTTCCAGGGAGACCTTCTGGGCCTTCGTGAGTGGAAACGGAAGATGGCTTTCGAAGCCCCCCATCCACTCCTCCGAGACGGGCAGGCCTTCCGTAGTGAGCTCGCTCCAGTCGCGCTTCTGCAGCATGACGCCAAGTTGGAGGAAGAACATCTCGTCGAAGGCCAGGCGGCGTTGCGCCCTCAGCATGCTCTCTTGGCTATCGGGGAAGTGGACTTGCTGCAGCGCAACGGCCAGCGATGGCATGTCTAGACCCGAGAGCAAGTCAGCGGGCAAGGGATCGGGAACGCGCGGCGCAAGGCGGCCGACAATCGAGTGGATGACCCGTCGCAGCCACTTGCCCGAAACCCCGGCCGTAAGAGGGTAGACCGGGACGATGCGATTCGTATGCAGTTGCTGACGCTCAAGGGGCTCCCACTCCGGGTTGTTCATGATCAGTCGGCCGAGGTACTGCTCCACCTTCCCCGAAAGCACGACCCCCGAGCCAGGCTCGAGCCGCTCTGCCAGCCAGGGCTGGTTGAACCATGTGACTCTGAGCGCGCCCGTTCCGTCACTGATCAGGGCTTCGACCAGCTTCAGATGGCCGCTTCTCACGGGGCGCAGGCGGATTTCCTCGACAGCGCCGATGACGGTGACTTCCTCTCCGTACCATAGGCGGTTGATCGGCCGCATCTGCGAGTAATCGTCGTAGCGACGGGGCAAGTGCCATAGCAGGTCGCCCAACGTGTAGAGGCCGAGTCTTTCGAGGGTCTTGGCGGATTTCGGTCCGATTCCGGAGACTGCTGTCAGCGGCGCGTCAAAGGCAGGCTCTGCTCCTCTGGGTCCCGGCCTGGTGGTCGCCGGTGCAGGCGCGCTGGGGGGAGGGGGCGGGGCGGCTTCCTGAGGTACGGCCGCCGTAGGATGATCCGCGGTTTGGGAGCTTGAAGCGTCTGCCAAGGTGGAAGCTTCCATTCCAACTGCGGGGGCCGAGGCTGCGGCGTCGTCTGCGGACGGGAGCTGATCTGCCTCAGGCGCGGGCGCCGGGGCTTCACCGGCCACACCTATCGCCGCGGCAGTCCCCGACCAGGGGCCTAACGCGGGAAGCTCACTCTCAAGACGACGCCAGATGCCCCTCAAGGCGTCTTCACGCGCCTTTGGAGACAGGCGCGGGTAGTCGCGCAGGCGTGACTCCACAAGCTGGACGATCGCTTGCGGGACGTCGGCGCGCTCAGCTTCGGCCTCCCACGGCTCCAGCATGCGCTCGAGGCCGCCGAGGATGGCACGGTTGTCGAACCCACGCCTGGCCTCTAGGCGCAGTACCTTGGTGAGTCGTTCAATCGCAGGGTTCATTGGGGGGTCCGATGTGGCCGCTTGGCGCAGCGCGCCCGCCTCAGCGGGTGAGAGCAATGACGCCGATTGCGCCAGGTCCGATGTGGGCGCCGATCGCGCTGGTGACTTCGGCGATCAACGGGGGACGCTCGCACAGATGCTTGAGCCTCTGGGAGAATGACTCGGCCTCTGTCGGCGCAGCAGAGTGCGCGATTGCGAGCCGCTCGAGCGGACCCCAATTCGACGCAAGGGCGGCGAGCTGGTCCAACGCCTTGGTCTTGGTCCGCACCTGACCCAGGCGATTGGCTACCCCATCCACGACTTCCAGGAGCAGTTTCACCTGGAGAAGATTCCCGAGGCCGGCAGTCAACCAACTGATCCTCCCGCTCCTGTGCAAGTAGTTCAGGGTATCGATCATGGCGATCAGCTTCACGCTTTCCCGAGCGCGCTGGGCGGCTTCCATCACCGCCTCGAAGGAGCCATGCGCCAAGGAAGCCGCAGCCGCCTCCATGGCCTGGAAGCCGAGTCCGAGTGAAACCTGTCCGCTGTCGAAAGTTCGCACGCGATCACCGAAGGTCTTGGCGGCTTGCGTGGCCGCGTTGAGAAGGCCGCTCAACTTCGAGGAAAGGTGGATCGACAGCACCTTGTTGGCCCCTGCGCTGAGAGCCCGCTCATACGCCTTCTCGAAGGCCAAGGGCGACGGAGCGCCGGTGGTGGCGGGCTCCGTGAGATGAGGAAGGCGGCGATAGAACTCTTCGCGGCTGATGTCCACGCCGTCCGCAAAGGTCTCTCCCCCCATGGTCAACACGGCGGGGACCACGGCAATCCCAAGCTCCGCACATTGGGCGGGGGGAATGTCTGCCGTGCTGTCGGTCACCACGGCCACTGTGGGTTGGCTATCCGTCATAGCTTGACTTCCTCGGCCTCGAGGACCGCCACGCCGATCCCCCGCAGACCGACAATCGTCGCCAAGGACGGACCGTAGGTGGAGAAGCTAATCGGCGCATGTGGGTTGAGGTCACGTAGCCGTTCGGCGATAGCCCTCGGCTCATCGGCGGCATACAGCCCACTGTGCAAGATGGCTAGATGCTCAACGAAAGAGAACTCAGAGACGAATTCCACCATTTTCTCGATCGCGCGCGTCCTGGATCGCACCTTCTCCATGGGCATCAGGCGGCCTTCCTCCAAGGTCAGGAATGCGATGATGCCCAACATGTTTCCGAGTATGGCCTGCGAGCGGCTGATCAAGTCGTTGTGCTCGAGGAAGGCCAGGTCATCCAGGAAGAATACCATATACAGCCGAGGAATCATGCCGCGAATGATCCGCACGACTTCTTCGAAATCCTCGCCGCGCGCCACGGCCTCCGCGGCAGCTTGAACCAGGAATCCCAGGCCAACAGATATCGTCTGGGAATCAATGACCTGGATGTCGCTTCGCCCGAGGAACCGCTGACTCGCCACCTGCGCGTTAGCTACGGTGCGGCTCAAGTGCGAGGAGGCGTGGATGGAGAGGATTTGATTGGCCTCCTTTTGGATGGATCCGTAGATCTCTGCCAGGAGCTCTTGCGAGGGCGGCTCGGCGGTTGGAAGACCATCTCCTTGCTCGAAGAGGATCCTCACGCTTTGCAGGTCTGCTCCCAGGTGCTCTTCGACTCGAGTGCCCCCGCCTCGCAACGTCATGGGAGCGACTGTGATCGGGCTGAGCTCCAACACAGAAGGCGTTAGGAAGCGGACCGAGCTGTCCGTCACGATATGTATGCGGCCCATGGTCACTCGATGGAGAGGATCAGGGGGTAGTGTGGCTGCCCCCCTTCCACAACCTCAACTTCCTGCTCCGGCCACCTCTGACGCACGAGGTCGGCCAGTTGATTGGCTTGCTGCGCCGAAAGATCGGCGCCGTAAAAGAGTGTGATGAGCTCAGCTTCTTGCGCGCGGCCTGCGCGCAGGGTCTCGAGCAGGGTCTCTTGCAGACTGTCGCCCGCGGTGGCAAGCTTTCCGTGCAGCAGGCCGATGACCTGGCCTTCGCGGACTGGTACTCCGTCGATCTCCACAGAACGAGTGGCGATCGTGATCTCACCTTGGCGCACGTTCTTGAGCGCGCCGGTCATCCGGCCCACGATCTCGTCGAAATCCCCTCCGACTTCGAAGCAAAGCATGGCGGCAATCCCCTGAGGGACCGAGTGTGAGGGGATGACGGCGACGGATTTCACCGAGTGCTCGGCAGCTTGGCGAGCGGCGAGCTCGATGTTCTTGTTGTTCGGCAGGATGATGATCTTGTCCGTCGGGAGTTCCTCGAACGCTCGCAGGATCTCCTGGGTGCTCGGGTTCATCGTCTGGCCTCCATCGACGATTGCCGCGATGCCTAGGCTGGCAAAGACGCGGCTGATCCCGAAGCCGGGCGAAACAGCGATGGCGCCGATCTGTCCCGGCTGAACCGCCGTGAGGCGCAGTCGGTCCTTTTCGGTTGAAAGCTGGGCAGCGCTCTGCGCCATCAGGTTCTCGATGGCGACGCGGGTGACGGTCCCCAGGCTGCGTACGTAATCGATCGGGTCGTATTCCTTGCGATCAGGGACGTGGATATGCATTCGGTACAGGCCATCGCCCTCACCGACTTGGATCGACGTGCCCATGGCTTCCAGACGGCGGTAGAAGCCCTGGACGTCGAGCGTCGCGTCGGGTCGGAAGTCGACCACCACCTCCCAATCCTGCCCTGGCTCGACGGACTCGCTGGCCTGTTCTAAGGTCAACTCGCCCAACGATCGGACCGCGACCGTTGGCGTGTCGAGCGGCTGGCGGTAGGCGGAGCGCAACATGCCTTCCAGCAGGAGGTATAAGCCCATTCCCCCCGAGTCGACAACCCCGGCCTGCTTGAGAACCGGAAGCAGATCGGGTGTACGCTGAACCGACTCGTGAGCTGCTTGCACGATCCGCTCTAGGATTTGGAGGGCCGAGGAAGCTCCCTCCTTCTGCGCCTGTTCTGCCGCCGAAGCGACATCCTTGGCCACCGTCAGGATTGTGCCTTCGACCGGCCGGACGACGCCCTTGTAGGCAGTGTCGCGGGCTTCCGCGAGGCCGCGCACGAACAATGGGACGTCCATCAGGGTGGCGTCGTCCAAAGCCCTGGCGAACCCTCTCCACAGCTGCGAGAGGATGACCCCTGAGTTGCCGCGGGCTCCCATCAAGGCCCCCTGAGCGATAGATTTGGCCAGTCGACCGATTGCCGCCTCACTGTGGCTGGCGATCTCGTCCCAGGCGGCTTGCATGGTCAGGACCATGTTCGTCCCAGTGTCGCCATCCGGCACCGGAAACACGTTGAGCGAATTGACGACCTGCTGGTTTGTCCGCAGCCAAGCGAGACCGGCTTCGGTTAGCCTGCGGCATGTCGGGCCGTCGATCGCCCGATACCGCTCGAGCAGTCGCTCACGGACGCGCCCATCGATTCGCTGCTCGACCTCGCCCATCGCTTCCATTCCGCCGGCGCTCAGTCCACGTCGCTCACATGTAAGTCCTGCACGTGGACATTGACCGCGCCGACTGGCATACCCAACGCTCTTTCAACATGGTAGCGTACGGTGTTTGCCACGCTCGTAGCGACCGAAGAGATGCGCGTTCCATACTCCACCATGATAAACACGTCGATCACGATTTGGTCGCCTACGGCTTTGACTTCCACCCCGTGCCGGGGGTCATGTACGAGGACATGCGTGATGCCGTCGACCAGGTTCTTGGGCGCCAATCCGACGACCCCATAGGACTGCAAGATGGCGTGAACGACAAGAGTGGCAATCGCCCGAGGCGCAACCGTGATGCGGCCGTAGGAAATGTCTTCAGCGGTCATCGTGGCTCCTGTTGGTCATCCTAAGGCACGCCGGGTTTGTGGGTGGCCAGATTGAGGCCTGTTGGCGGATGTGGTAGTATACAGCTTGTCTGCAGGGCCCGACCGATCCTGACAAAGAGGTACAAGCAACGATGGCCAAATGTGCGAATTGCGGCAAGACAACCACCTTTGGGCAAAGCCGCAGCTTCTCGATGAGGGCAAGCAAGCGTAAGTTCCATCCCAATCTGCAGCGGGTGCGTATCCTGGAGGGTGG
>Ga0209642_10002536_pt1 | contig 11965 bp, 7 predicted proteins | sample RifCSP19_2_FD_184025 | JGI IMG/M metagenome (GOLD analysis project Ga0209642, IMG submission 184025) | Soil microbial communities from Rifle, Colorado - Rifle CSP2_sed 19_2 (SPAdes) (version 2) | ecosystem: Environmental > Terrestrial > Deep subsurface > Rock core/Sediment | place: Rifle... | reverse complement strand
CCCCGCCACTTTCCTCGAACCTATCACCATGCGTCACCTGATGAGCCACACCCCCGGCTTTGAGTTCAAGGGTACGAATTTGTGGAGGCTTCAAGCCGAACAGATGGTCCCGTTGGGCGACTGGCTGAAAGACAACCTGCCGGCGCGCGTTTTCCCGCCCGGCGAAGTGGCCGCCTACTCCAACTATGGTACAGCTCTGGCGGGGTACATCGTCGAGCGCGTCTCCGGCCGGCCGTTCAACGAGTATGTGGAACAAAACATTTTCACGCCGCTGGCCATGGCGCGCAGCACCTTCCGCCAGCCGCTGCCAGCGAACCTGGCTGCGGATATGGCCACCGGCTACACCTACACCGACGCATATATCGAGGGTGGCTTTGAGTTTCAACTACCCTTTCCGGTGGGCGCGCTGAGCGCAACGGCAAACGACATGGCCCGTTTTATGATCGCCCACCTGCAGAATGGGGAACTGGACGGCCAGCGGATCCTCCTGGAAAAGACCGCCCTTCAGATGCACTCCCAGCTCTACACGCCCGACCCGCGCCTGGAAAGTATGGCGCATGGCTTTTACGAGAACACGGTCAATGGTCAGCGTATTCTCAGTCATGCCGGCGATACAGCATTGTTCCACAGCGGCTTATACCTGCTCCCTGGGCAAAACGTGGGGTTGTTCATCTCCACCAACGCCACTCGTGGGCGGGCCGTTGTCGAAGCGGTGAAAAAGGCCTTCTTCGACCGCTATTACCCGATGGCAGAGCCGCCCGTCCCGCAGTCCGCAGCGGGAATTGCCGAACGGATCGCGCCCTACCTGGGCGAATATACCAAAGCCCAAAGCAATTTCACCACCTATGAAAAAATCTATGAAGCCTTCTCACCCATCAATGTCAGCCTCGACAGTGATGGCGCCCTGGTGGTCTCCCAACCCGGTCGGGTATTGCGCTTTACAGAGGTGGAGCCGGGCCTGCTGCAGGATCTGGACGATCCGGACAACCAGTGGATCTATCGCGCCGGCCTAGGCGGACGCTTGTTCCTGATATCGTCGGAACCCCATCCCTTGTTTAGAACCCCATGGTACGGAACGGGTACCCTGCACCTGCTGCTATTTTTGAGTGGCACCCTGATGTTCCTGGGCGCGCTGATCGTCTGGCCTATCAGGTTTTTCGCCGGGCGGTGCAAACGGTCATTGGGCTCCCAACCCACCCCCCGGCCGGCACGGCTGGCGCGTTGGGCTGCAGCGCTCTTTGGGCTGCTGTGGCTGGTGGTTCTGCTCGGAATAACGTCCATATTTATCGACATCCTCCCGGCTTTCGGGGTGCCCAGAATCGTCTTTGAAACCGTGCCATTGCTGAACATCCTCCTATCTCTTTCGTATGGGCTGGCTGGTCTCGCCCTGGCAATCCTGGTTTTTGCGGTCCTTGCCTGGGTGTGGCGTTACTGGAGCCTGGGCGGGCGCATCTTCTACACCCTGCTGGCCCTGTTCGCCCTGCTCCTGACCTGGTCGCTGGCGTATTGGAATTTGTTTCTATAAGTTCAGAAGGCAGGATGGTGATGCAACCGTCCTGCCTTTTTCGTTTCAAATCCGAAACGAAAAATACCTGTCTAATTGGACAGGTATTTTGTTCAAAAGAGACAGGTGGAAATTGTCGAAAGAGACAGTTAACAGACTGCCTGTTCATCAATAGAATGAGTTCATAAACAAGTCGTTTCAAATCCAAAGGAGAAAAGCATGAAAATAAAAATTCGCCGAATCATTTCCATCGTGATGTTGATCGTCTTGATTCTGGTTCTTGGCACGGGCGTTGCGGGGGCAATTGCCAAAGCCAACATGGCGAAACAATATCCAGCCCCAGGACAGTTGGTGGACGTGGGCGGCTACAAGATGCACCTCAACTGCACAGGGGAGGGCAGCCCCACGGTCATTCTGGAAACTGGCCTGGCTAGTCCCTCTCTGTTTTGGGCACATGTCCAGCCGGAAGTTGCCAGATTTGCCCGTGTCTGTTCTTATGATCGCGCTGGTTATGGGTGGAGCGAACCCAGCCCTCATCCTCGCACTGCCATTACGGAAGTGGAAGAATTGCACACATTGTTGGTCAACGCCAACGTTCAGGGACCGTATGTGTTGGTCGGGCATTCCCTGGGTGGGATGAACATACGTGTGTACGCCCACAACTATCTGGACGACGTAGTGGGCATGGTACTGGTGGATTCATTTCACGAAGAGCGGCCTATTCGTAACCCGGAATTGATGAAACTGAATCAAGCTAGCGCCTGGCAAATCCGCCTGTACATGTTTCTGAGTTCAACCGGCATCATGGCGTTAGCGCCGCAGAATATCCCAAACCCGGGTTTTCCCGATGATGTGTACGCACAACTTCAGGCGATAACCGCGACAGGCCATGGTTTTGAGACAACGATTGATGAAATGAACGCGATGGAAGAGAGTTCCGCGGAAGTGCGCGCCTTGGACCTGACCAGTTTGGGAGACATGCCGCTCATCGTGCTCAGCGCGGGTAATTTAGGTTCAATACCATCCCTCTCCGACGCTGAAAATCAACATCTCCTGGAAGAGATGCAGGCTCAGCAATCCGAACTGGCAGCGCTTTCGTCAAACAGCAAACATGTCATCGCGGAGCAAAGCGGCCACATGATCCAACTCGATCAACCCGATCTTGTGGTTGAGGCCATTCGAGAGATGGTGGATGCGGTTCGGAAATGATCTAAGGAGATTGCCACGCTCGCAAGCTCGCTCGCAATGACAATCCGATCATAAAGGGAGACAAACATGAACACACTCAAAGGGTATCGAATTTTTTTCGTGCTGGTTTGCCTGACCCTGATGCTCGTGCTGGCCATTGGAAATGTCAAAGCCAGCCGGACGCTGCAGACGGAGACGGATTTCGCCGCCATTGATGCCTATGTCACAGAGCAGATGAATAACCGGGGCATTCCCGGGATGGCGCTGGGCATTGTCCAGGATGGTCAGGTCGCCCATGTACAAGGCTTCGGCGTGGCAGATTCGTCCGGGCGAAAGGTCACGCCGCAAACCCCCTTTTACATCGGCTCGCTCACCAAGTCGTTTACTGCACTGGCGGTGATGCAGCTGGTCGAAGCCGGCAAGATCGACCTGGAAGCGCCCGTCCAAAGGTATCTGCCGTGGTTCGAACTCGCCAACAAAGAAGCCTCGGCAAAGATCACGGTGCGCAACCTGCTAAACCAGGCATCGGGCATCTCGACCAAGGATGGGAATCGCTTTTGGGCCAGCCAGCAGGGGTTGGAGGAGACGGTGCGCGGACTCGATACAATCCAACTCACCCAGCCGGTTGGGAGCACCTTTCAATACAGCAACATCAACTTCATGATTGCCGGGTTGATCGTGGAGAAGGTCAGCGGGCAGTCTTACGCCGAGTATGTGACCGAGCACATTTTTGAACCGCTCGATATGCGCCACTCCTATGCCTCCCACGCCCCCGCGCTGGCTGACGGATTAGCTGCCGGACACCAATACATGTTTGGTTATGCCTTCAGAGATGAGAGGGCTATGCCCCCCTCATCCCTCCCCGCCGGGGCTCTGATCGCCAGCGCTGAGGATATGTCACACTACTTGATAGCCCAGCTGAACGACGGACGATACGGCGATACCTCAGTTCTCTCTCCGAAGGGGATTGCCGAATTGCACACCCCTGCCATTCCCATTGGGGAAGGTTATCACGCTATGGGTTGGTTTGTAGGCACAGTGGATAGAATAGCGCTTATCAATCACAATGGGGACACAGGTCGCTTCCATGCCTTCATCATGCTGATGCCAGAGCAAGGCTCGGGATTCATCCTGCTTGCCAATGCCAGCGGCTTTGAGCAGATAGACCAAGTCGATCAAATGGCCGCAAGTGTATTCCTCATGCTGAACGGCAAACCTCCTGCTCCCATCTCTCTGCCTTTCATGAAGAGCTTCCTCCATTGGTCTATTCTGCTGACGCCGTTGTTGCAGATTCTTGGGATTGTCCTCGTCTGGCGAAAGCGTCAAGGCATCAAAGGTTGGGGCGTACTTCTGATGGTGATCCTAAACCTGGCAGTCGTCTTCAGCCTGCTTGGATTTTCCCAACTCATTCCATTCCCGCTCCCCTCGCTTCTTATGTTTTATCCTGATGTTGGCTATGGCTTGATTGCAGTTGCAACGCTTGGGATTGGCTGGAGCGTCATCTACACGGCGACGTACCTGATGATGCGGAGATCGAAATGAGACTTTCCACAGAGGTGATCGTCACACGCCTTGCGAAAGTGACTGTCACCTTCCAAAAAGGAGACGCACATGAATACACTCAAAGTTTATCGACTTTTATCCACGCTGATTTGCCTGACTCTGGCACTCGCGCTAACCATTGGAAGCGTGAGCGCCAGCCCGATGCGGCAGGGAGAGACGGATTTCGCCGCCATTGATGCTTACATCACAGAACAGATGAATAACCTGGGCATCCCTGGGATGGCGCTTGGAATTGTTCAGGGCGATCAGATCGTCCACCTGCAAGGCTTTGGAGTCGCGGATTCTTCAGGGAGAGTCGTTACGCCACAAACCCCCTTTCACATTGGCTCGGTCACCAAGTCGTTTACTGCACTGGCGGTGATGCAACTGGTCGAAGCAGGCAAAATCGATCTGGACGCGCCTGTCCAAGAATACCTGCCGTGGTTCGAACTGGCAGACAAAGAGGCTTCGGCGAAGATCACGGTTCGCAACCTGCTTAACCAGACCTCGGGTATCTCGACCAAAGACGGGGATCGCTTTTGGACCAGCCAGCAAGGGTTGGAGGAGCATGTGCGCGGGCTGAACGAAATTCAACTCACCCAGCCTGTTGCGAAAACCTGGCAATACAGCAACCTCAACTACAGTATTGCCGGATTGGTTGTGGAAAAGGTCAGTAGGCAGCCCTATGCCGATTATGTGACCCAACACATCTTTGAGCCGCTCGACATGCGCCACTCCTACGCCTCCCGTGCGCCCGCGCTGGCTGATGGACTCGCTGTAGGGCACCACTATATGTTTGGGCATGCCTTCGAACGGGAGTACGCCGTGCCGCTTCCTGGTGTTCCGGGGGGAGGGTTGATCGCCAGTGTTGAGGACATGACCCACTACGCGATTGCCCAACTGAGTGACGGACGCTATGGCGACACATCCATTCTCTCTGCGCAGGGGATTGCCGAACTGCACGCTCCTGCGATTTCCACAGGTGGAGAAGAGCATTACGCCATGGGCTGGAATGTGACCACCCTGGATGGAATTCCCCTTGTCCTGCACACCGGGGATATTGGTAACTTCCATTCCATAGCCGTCCTGATGCCAGATCATGGCTCGGGATTCATCCTGCTTGCCAACGCCAGCGGCTTTGAGCAGCTAAGGCAAGTTGACGCAATCGCCGGTGGTGTATTCAACCTGCTGAACGGCAAAGCTCCGGCCCCTGTCTCTGTGCCGATCAATGTGCGCTTCCTCTACTGGGCGGTTACGGTGACACCGTTGTTGATGATCCTTGGCATTGCGTTCAGTTGGCGGTTCTGGCGAAGCAAAAGAGTGGGTCATATCCTCTTGATCGTACTGTTGTATGGCGGCATCGCCTTACTCTGGCTGTTCCTCGTGCCCCAGTTGATTGAATCTCCATTCTCGTCGATTCGATTTATTCATCCTGAGCTTGCCTACGCCGTGCTCGCGAGTGCTGTTCTTGGGATTGGCTGGAGTATCTACACGGCGATGAACCTGATGACGCGGAGATCGAAATAAGACCTTCCACAGAGGTGACAGTCATTTCCGAAAGTGACTGTCACCTCCACAGGAGATGTGAAATGAAAAGGATCAACAAGAAAACAATTGGCATGACCATTGTTGCCATTCTGATCGTTGCTATTGGGATCCTGGCTTACCGCTATGACCAACCGATGAAGATCGAACCCGATCCAAATTGGGAATCAACCATCGCCAGCCTGGACGTCACAAGAGAGCGTTTTTTCATCCAGAGCGGTGATGTCAAGCTGGAAGCCGAACTGCTGATCCCCGTTGGTGGAAGAGAGAAAAAGCCGGCGGTCATCTTTGCAGGGGGATCGGGTCAATGGATCTATCAAGCGTATGCTGAAGATTTAATCGAAGAATATGTGCTGGGTGTATTCCTACCGCGGGATATGGCTGTCCTGCTGATCAATAAGCGCGGTCTGGGCGAGTCGGAAGGCAATTGGATGCATAATGATTTACAAGGTCACGCGGATGATATTTATGCGGCAGTACAGCGTCTCCAGAACCATCCTGTGATTGATCCTGCTCACATTGGTCTGCTTGGTCATAGCCAGGGAGGCTGGATCGTCATGTTAGCTACTGCACAGCATGATGATGTCGCCTTCTTTATCAGCCTGGCCGGGCCAACAACGACAGTACTCGAACAGATAGAAGCTGACGCAGGCAATAATCTCCGCTGCCAGGGATACGAAGGTGACGCGCTTAATAACAAGCTCAAACGGGATCTTCAGGCGGATCGGATTGGCGCTACCCTGGGCAAAATCATCCCGATCGGTGAAATCCGGTTTATGTCCGGGATCATCGATTCTGATCCTCGTGAAGCTCTTCTAACGGTGAATGTGCCAGGAATGCTGGTTTATGGTGGGCTGGATCCACAGGTTCCGGCAGATCAGAATCTGGCGCGCTTCAATGAGATATTCAATGGCAGCCCACCAGATCATCTGGAAACCTTTGTCGTCGCCGATGCGCAGCATGTATTCCGTGCAGTGGATTCGATGTGCACGATGTATGAAGACTATTTATCTGGCCCGCTTTCAACTGAACTGGTTGACGAATTGCAGAACTGGCTTACTGAGCAAGGATATTAATATCTAATCCATATCTAAGGAGACATTCTATGACTGACAGCATTTCATTTGTATGGCTTGCGATTGGGGGAGGGCTGCGGTTCTTCGACTTTGGCAGGTGGACGATTCCACTGGCTACCTGGCTGGCCCCCGTGTTTCTGATTCACTTTGCGCGCCTCAACGATCCGCTCATGGGCGCGGCCGTCATCTGGCTGGTCATGATGCTCGCCGGATATTTCGCGCTTCGAGGCGTGATTCCACTTCCCGGGGTCGCTTACCCCATTTTCATTGGCTTGCTGGCAGTGCTGTGGACTCTGCCATATCTTGCCGACCGGCTGCTCTTCGACCGGCTTCCCGGCCTTGCGTCTACACTCGTCTTTCCGCTTGCATGGGTAGTGTATGAGTTCATCATGGCAAAGGCAAGCCCCTTCGGCACCTGGGGTACAGTCGCCTACACCCAATACGGCAACCGCCCCTTGATGCAGCTTGCCTCGGTCACGGGGCTGGCAGGGATCTCGTTCCTGACTTCCTGGTTTGGGCCGACGGTGAACTTTGCCTGGGATAGACAATTCCAGGGGACATCTGCAGCCTCGGCGCTGATCCTCTATGGGGTGATATTGGGTCTCGTCTTGTTAGCCGGAGGGGCGCGCCTGGCCTTCTCGCGGTACTCCAAGACGGTGCGCGTGGCAGCAATCGGTTGGCCGGAAGGTCTGGTGGAGATGGACACCGTGATGCGGGTCTTCACGCCAAAGCCCCTCGAAGACGCAGAGGTGCCGGCGCTTCGGGATGCCTACTTGCTTCTGCAAGACTATTTCCTTGCGGAAAGCAGACGCGAGGCGCGCGCCGGGGCAAAAATCGTCCTGTGGCCCGAAATCAACCTGATGGTGCTGCGCTCGGATGAGGAGGCTTTCATGGAGCTCGCCCGCCAACTGGCGCGCGAGGAGGATGTGTATCTTCTGATGGGCATCGGCGTTCACCGGCCAGACGATGCACGAGCCCTCGAGAACAAAGCCGTTCTCATCGATCCGGCCGGGGAGATCGCCTTCTCGTATGTGAAGACCCATCCGGTGCCGGGCATCGAAGCGATGGTAAGTGCCCGCGGGGACGGCCGGCCGCCCACGCAGGATACGGAATATGGGCGCCTGGCCACCGTTGTCTGCTATGACATGGACTTCCCCCCACTGCTCCGGCATGTCGGCCGGGCGCGGGCCGATATCCTTCTGGTTCCGGCGAGTGACGGCAAGGCCATCACACAATTGCACCATGTGCAGGCTGTCTTCCGAGCCGTCGAGAACGGCGTCTGCATGCTGCGTGCCGCCCGCTGGGGGCTTTCTTCGGCAGTTGATCCGCTCGGCCGCACCCTGGCTACGATGGATGACTCGCTTGCCGCCCAAAAGGCTATGGTTGCGCAGCTTCCTACCGCGGGAGTAAGCACAATCTATTCTCGGATCGGCGACCTATTCGCCTGGTTGTGTGTGGCCGGACTGCTGGGTACGATTGCATGGGGTATCTTTGCTTAGGGCAAGATAAGGTCCGCCCTATCGTGAGGATCATTTCTAGGGTCGATCGTCATGAAGGCAATATGAAGGTAGAAGGGAAACAATTCATATGAATCCCAGCGAGCAAATTAAGGATTCGCTATAATACAACGCAGTAAGAATATACGATGAATGATATTGAACAAATCCTTGAGCAATATCTGCAGGCAAAGTTTAGTGACAAGCCAGCGTTATCCTTTGTGCGTCTCAACAAACTCACCGACGGCTGGGAGAGTGACAATTACCTCCTCACTGTTGAATTTGGTGAAGTTCCTCGAACACGCACAGACTGGGTATGTCGCATTTATTCTGGTGTGGGCAGACAGGCAAAGGCGGTGCAGGAATTCAACAGCATGAAAAGACTGCGTAAAACTGGTTACCCTGTGCCGCAGGTTCTCCTGTTGGAGGCGGAGCACTCACCAGTGGATAGACCCCTTATCATCATGGAATACATCCAGGGGGAAGTGATGTGGGACTTACTCGACAAAGCCACTGCGGACAGGCAGGTACAGCTCATCGATCAATTCTGTCGGTTATTCGTACAACTGCATGCTTTGGATTGGAAACAATTCGATAACAGCCTTCCGGAATACAATCCATTTTTCTTTATTGACAGTTGGCTCAACGAGGCACGCTGCAAGCTGCAAAATTTCCCCGAAGTAGATGGTTCCCCGTTTTTGGAATGGGTGGCTGCGCGGCGCACCCTCTTTTCCTGCGAACACCCATCGCCCGTCCATCAGGATTTTCATCCGGGGAATATTCTGTTCAGGGGAGATGAGAGCGCTGTGGTGATTGATTGGACCAACTTCGCTGTGACCGATGCCCGCTTCGACCTTGCCTGGACGCTTGTACTGGCGCATGCGCACGGCTGGCCGGGGTTGCGCACTCAGATTCTTCAGGGCTACCAACGCCATTCCGGGAAACAGGTGGAGCAAATTGAGGCATTCGAAGCGATTGCCTGTGTGCGGCGTTTACTCGATCTAACCGTTTCGCTCACACAGGGCGCGCAACGCATGGGGATGAACTCCAAGGCAGTAGAAATGATGCGCTCCAGCATGGATGCTCACAGGCGGGTTTATCGCCTTTTTTTTGAACGCACTGATTTACATTTTGAAACCTTTGATAACCTGTTTGGAAAAAGTGATTGATCGCAAAAGATGTGTCATAGTTATTCGGGGAGTTTGCCATGTAGTACAACCCGGCAGATAGGACGACTACCGCCACTTACTGCCCATATCCATCGTCACCGCGGGTAGTTTGAGTGATCATACCAATGGAGTGGAAGTAACCTGGCGGAACCCGTCCTTCGCGCATCCCGGCGGCGAATCGAGTCTCATGGCCCTAATTGGAAGTCGCTGACCATGCCTGATGTTTACGAACTCAATATCAGCCAATCTGGCAAGGGATTGCTGCAAAGATTGTGGCAAGAGGTAGCTGCATAATAACTGTCAAAAGAAAAGGAACTGACCATGTTTAAAGAGGATCACAGTTCCGCTGACCTCGGGAACCGGCAAAATCCTGACCAATGAAGGGGTGGAAGACAATGGGGATGCTGAGCCCCAACGATCCTGTGCCCGAGAGTAACATCGGTATCCTGAAGGGGGGAAGCTATCCTAACCCCACCAAGCCTAATTCGTTGACCAGGCGAACTTGGCTGTCAGCTACTTGTCGAAGTGATCAGTCCGTCAATAACAAATTTTATTTAAGTCTTTACTTAATTAAGTAATTACTTTATAATTGATGTGTGGATATATTTCAGGCACTCGCTGACCCTACCAGACGCACGATTATCGAAATGCTTGCCAGGGATGGCCATTTATCGGCTACGCAGATATCCGATCGATTTTCTATAAGCCCACAAGCGATCTCACAACACCTTAAAGTCCTCCGTGAGGTTAAGTTGGTGCGGGTTGAAAAACGGGCGCAGCAGCGCATTTACCAGGTCAATCCAGAGGCCATGCATGAACTGGAAGGATGGGCCAGGCAATTGAGGCAGCTCTGGGACCAGCGTTTTGATGCCTTGGATCGGGTATTGGAGATGGAAAAGAAGCGATTGAAAGGAGAAGCTAATTGACAAAGACAAATCAATATAAATAGCTGGATGGTTAAGATAACGGACAACAGATCATTGGATTGGAACACAAGGAGAATTAGATGAGCAAGAATAATTTAGTGGTAGACCGCGCAGCACACGCCTACACCATGTCCCGTGTCTTCGATGCGCCGCGTGAGCTCGTGTGGAAGGTATGTACCGATCCAGAGCTGGTGCCAAAGTGGTGGGGCCCAAGATACCTGACAATCGTTGTGGACAAAATGGATCTGAAAGTCGGCGGCGTATGGCGGTATATCCAAAAAGATGCCGAGGGCAACGAATACGCTTTCAACGGCGTTTACAAAGAGGTCGTGCCGCCCGAGCGGCTGACCTATACCTTTGAATACGAGCCCATGGCCGGCCATATATCCACGGAAACGATCACCTTCGAAGAACTGCCGGATGGCAAGACGAAAATTACGTCCAGGACTACTTTCAACACGCTGGAAGACCTGGAAGGGATGCTCCAGTCCGGCATGGAAGGCGGCGCTGTCGAGACCTGGGATCGATTGGAAGAGCTTTTAGCGGTAGTTCGAATGGAGAAAAGATGATGGCAGACATAAACGACGCTCAAGCGGTCAGGGTCTAGCAGGCAGAGATGCCAACCACTCCCGACCCCTCCCTGGAACCCTTTTTCTCGCCGCGCGGGGTGGCGATCGTCGGCGCCTCGCACGATCCGACCAAGCTGGGCTATGGGCTGTCGCGCAACCTGGTGCAGAGCGGCTACCGGGGGGCGATCCATTTCGTCAATATCAAGGGCGGAAGCCTGATGGGGCGCCCGGTCTGGGCGCGCCTGGGCGAGGTGCCCGATCCGGTCGATCTGGCGGTGCTGCTGATCCCGGCGGCGGCCATCCCGGGGGCGATCCTGGAATGCGCCGGGCGCGGGGTGCGGGCGGCGATCATCGCCGCAGGTGGTTTTCGTGAGACGGGTCCCGCAGGGGCGGCGCTGGAAGCGGAGTGCCTGCGCATTGCGAAAGAACATGGCATCCGCCTGCTCGGCCCGAACTGCATCGGCCTGCTGGACACGCATCTGCCGCTGGACACCACCTTTCTCTCCCCTCCCGGCCCCACCCCAGGCGACGTGGCCTTCATCTCCCACTCGGGGGCGATCTGCGCGGCGGTGATCGATTGGGCGCGCGGGCAGGGCTTCGGTTTGTCGCGCATGGTCAGCCTGGGGAACCAGGTCGACGTCAATGAGACGGACCTGCTGGCCCCGGTGGCCGAGGACGCGTATACGCATGTGATCGCCCTGTACCTGGAGGGCGTCAGCGATGGGCGGCGTTTCGTGCAGCAGGCGGGCGAGGTGACGCGCCGCAAGCCGGTGGTGGCGCTGAAAGTCGGACGCTACGCAGGTGGGCAGCTGGCGGTGGCCTCCCATACCGGGGCTTTGGCGGGAAGGGAGAACGCCTTCAACGCCGCCTTCCGGCGGGCGGGGGTGATCCGCGCCGACACCACCGAGGAGCTGTTCGATTGGGCGCGGGCCCTGGCCTGGTGCCCCTCC
>Ga0209642_10002535_pt1 | contig 11965 bp, 15 predicted proteins | sample RifCSP19_2_FD_184025 | JGI IMG/M metagenome (GOLD analysis project Ga0209642, IMG submission 184025) | Soil microbial communities from Rifle, Colorado - Rifle CSP2_sed 19_2 (SPAdes) (version 2) | ecosystem: Environmental > Terrestrial > Deep subsurface > Rock core/Sediment | place: Rifle... | reverse complement strand
CTTAGCGGGTAATATTTTTGCCAGGCGCTTCATTTCGGCCACGCGCCGTTCGGCGAAGCGGAGTTCCAGATTAGCCCGCGCCTCATCTCCTTGGAAATTGGCAATAACCCCCTCGATTGCTTCCTGCCAGTCCTTTAAGAAGTAGAAGGGGCTATCCGGGGCAAGAGCCGCTTCCTCGATGTCCTCGTAAGGTTCTTCCTGGGCAAAAATATTACCCGCTAAGAAAGCGAAAACAAGGATGGGGAGAAGAGCCAATATAAAAATCTTGACGGTTTTCATCACGCCTTTAAGGTACACGAGCATCTCTGCTAGAGTCAAATCATGGGTGAATTGGAAGAATTTCGAAAAAGAAAAGACGAATTCTTCAGGACCGGGGCGGAATCGCCGATTCCGGCCGAAGAGCGGCCTTCTTTTGCCGGTTTGAAATATTTTCCCGAAGATCCGACCTTTAAATTTGAAGTCTCACTGGCCCGAGTTCCCGAAGAGGAGTTCGATTTTGAAACTTCCTCCGGGGAGAAAAAGCTTTTTCGGCGCATCGGCAGACTTGAATTTTCCGTCGCCGGCCAACCGGCTCGGCTCACTCTATATCAGGCTGCGAGCGGTTCCTATTTTCTGCCTTTTCGGGATGCGACGAGTGGGAAGGAAACCTACGGGGCGGGGCGTTACTTGGAAGTAGAGGAGAAGGATGGGAAGTTCGATCTGGATTTCAATTACGCCTATAATCCCTACTGCGCCTACACTTCGGGTTACTCTTGCCCCCTTCCGCCTTTAGAGAATTGGTTAAAGGTTTCGATCCGAGCGGGGGAAAAGAGTTACAAATGACGCAGCGCCAGCGAGTAATTATTGCAACCGAGCGAAGCGAGGACAGCACATGACTAAAATTTCTCGGCTGGAAGAACTAAAGCACCGGCAACTTGATCTGCGGGATATTATCTTAGGCGGGCAAGATGGGCTGGTGAATGTTTTGGGGGTAACCCTAGGGATCGCGGCGGCCTCGGGCGATACTCGGATCGTTTTGGCAGGCGGTTTGGCGGCAACTTTTGCCGAGTCCTTCTCGATGGCGGCGGTGGCTTACACCTCTTCGATCACCGGTTCCCACGCGCTAACGGACGCGCTGATTGTGGGTGTTTCGGCGATTTTTGGGTCGATTATCCCGCTGATTCCGTTTGCGCTTTTTCCGATTTCTTCCGCGATTGGAATCGCGGCCGTAATTTCGGCCCTTTTCCTGTTCTTGCTTGGCGTTTACAAAGCGAAAATTTTGGGGTCAAGCTTTTGGCGCGGAGGATTGGAAATCACGGTAATTGGCCTTGCAGCCGCTTTCATCGGCTACTTGGTCGGGTTAATCTTTAAAACTCCCGGGGCCTAAAACTTATTCGATCTTAACTTTTTTCCCGTCTTCGAGCTGGCTCCAGAATTTCCGCCACTTGCGGGGCCCCATCAGCAGCTTAAGTCCCAGAAGGATCACGACCGTTGGCCAAAATATTTCCCAAAATTCGGCCGAGATTATTCCCAGATTGCTCAGCAGCCAAAAACCGCCGAGAAGAATTAGCAAACTACCAAAGAAAATCATCTTTCATCACCTCCTGAAATAACTTTAGCAAACCCGATAAAAAAAGCCCCGACGCTTTGTTTCCAAAGGTCGGGGCGCGGGTTCAATCTCGCTAAGGTGTGATAGTGAAACCCTCGCGGATCGTCCCATCCTCGAGTTCGTACCAGAGGTCCATGAACTCGGCGATCGGCTCTTCACAGTAGCCGGCATCGGGATCTGAGACGACGAAGCGGTCCTTGGTGAAGCCAATGATCAAGCGGTAGTGGCCGCTGCCGTACTCTCGGCTGACTTGGACGTTGGCAAGGACCGGCAGGCCGCAGCGGATGGATTTCTTCACTGCTCCGACCGTCCAGGCCTTTTGGGCCGTGACGCTGCCGGCTTGCTCCTTAACCTTTTTAACCAGGTGGCGGAGCTCTTCGCCTTCCGTCCCGGCCGCTCGGCAGAATCGGCTAACTTCTCTCTTCGTGAGAGGCCGACCGCGGTGCTGGATCCGAAAACCGAGCTTCTGCACCGCCGCCACAATGTTTGGGGGATCGGTGCCATTCTCAGCGGTGGTCCGGCACAGTCGGCCAATGTATCGCTCGGACAGATTCTTGCCGAGATAGTTCAGGTAGATCTTTATTCCCGCCGGGCCGCAGAACCCTGTGGTCTGCCGAAAGGTTCCGACCGGCAAGACGAAGGTCTTCCCTTCTCGCAGAACGATCTCCAAGCGGCAGGCCAGCTTGTGGGCCACTTCATAAGAGTAGTGGTTGCGCATCAGGATGCGCTCGAAAAACTCGTGCCAGATCGTCGGCCATAGGTCGCCGTGACGGGCGTTGGCGCGATCGATCCAAATCTCGTCTAACGGGACGAAGAGATAGCGATAGCCGTGCCCGCCCATGGTGAAGTCAATGTCTGTGGCGCGCCGAATCGCGGAACCGTCCACGAGCCAGACGGTGACTCCCGGAAGTTGGGCGATTTCCTTGAGGCGGAAGCGTTTGGGACTGTGGCTTCGGAGGTAGCGGCGGCTCTTCTCGTGATGCCGCTTAATGCTGGTAACTTTGCTAACCTCCAGCTTCTCATGCCGTTCATAAAGATTTACCATCCCGGACGGCAAAAAGATGCGAGCGTTCTTCGCCATCTCCCCCCTCCTTTCTATATTTTCTTAAGTTTATCAGGTGCTTACTAATATTCCTTGCCGAACCGTTTGGTCCTCAAGTTCATACCAGAGTTTCATGAAATCCTTGATTTTTACTTCCCGGTAGCCTTGATCTTCCTGGGGATCGGAGAGGACAAAAGTATCTCGGCTGTAGCCGATGATGGCCGCGTAGTGGCCCTCGCCTTTTTGGGCATTAAGTTGGAAGTTGGCGATCACCGGCGTTCCGCTCTTGACGATTTTCTTGACTTCTTCGGCAGTTAGGTTTTCTTTTTGGTAAGACTGCAGACCGAGTTTTTGGGCGACCTCAACGATTTTTTGCGGATCGGTTCCGGCCGGGGTGGTTTGGCAAAGCCGAGCGAGCTTTTTTTCGGTGAAAGGGTACTGGTAGTAATCCAAAACAATTTTCAGGGCCGCCGGCCCGCAGAATCCGGCGGTTTGGCGAAAGGTACCGACCGGCAGAATGAAATAAGTTCCTTCGCGCAGGGTAATCTCCAAGTTGGAAGCAACGGTATGGGCATCTCCGTAATCCATCCCGTTTTTCATCAGGTTCCGCTCGACATACTCGTGCCAGATGACCGGTTCGAGATCGCCGTGATGGGCATTAGAGTTATCGATCCAAATATCGTTCTCGGGAACGTAAAGGTAGCGATAGCCGTGCCCGCCCATGGTGAAGTCGATGTCGCCGGACCTAAGACCGCTGCGGAGCGCTATCCCGTCTACCAGCCAAACGGCAACGCCGTTCAGGTCGGTAACTTTCTGGGTACGGTAGTTGAGAAACCTTCGGCCCTCTTTGGATTCTAGGAATTTCTTTTTCCGAGCGGAATAGCTTTTAAGATTTGAAACCCGCTCGATCCGCAGGTTTTCCTCCTGCCAAGAATAGATGCCTTGGAGGTATTTTGGGATGTACACGAACGTACTTTTTCCTGCCATCGCTTTCTCTAGTTTACCTCCCGAGTCCAGCCGTTTGCTATTACCGGAGTTGCTCCGTTATTCTGGTTCTGATAGGATAGGACGGCTCCCGCAGTTGCGGGAACCTAGCTATTAGAGGATAATAGTAAGTTCGAAACTGTGGACGGCCGCCTAAAGGCGACCTAGCATTTCGCGCTGGGTCGTCGGCGCCCTATAGCGACAAAATGTCAGAAGAAAAACTTTCACATAAAGCGGGATTTAAGGCGTCGCTCGACAAGGTTCGGAATATCGGGATCATCGCCCATATTGATGCCGGAAAGACTACCACGACCGAGCGGTTCCTTTATTACACCGGCCGGACCTACAAGATCGGCGAAGTGCACGAGGGGGCGGCGGTGATGGATTGGATGGAGCAGGAACAGGAGCGAGGAGTGACAATTACCGCGGCGGCCACAACTACTTTTTGGAATGATCACCGCATTAACATTATCGATACCCCCGGGCACGTCGATTTTACGGCCGAAGTGGAACGTTCTCTGCGGGTTTTGGATGGGGCGGTGGTGGTTTTTGACGGCAAAGAAGGAGTGGAGCCGCAGTCGGAAAAGGTTTGGCGCCAGGCCGATAAATACAAAATTCCCCGCGTTTGCTTTATCAACAAGATGGACAAGATCGGGGCCGATTATGATGAGGACCTTGCCTCGATCAAAGAAAAGTTAAACGCCAAAACGGTGGTTTTGAATTTCCCAATCGGCCGCGAGGGTGATTTCTCAGGAGTGGTGGATGTTTTGGAGCAAAAGGCTTACCGGTTTGAGGGAGAGCTGGGAGTGGAAGTGGTCGAGGAGGAAGTGCCGGAAGATTTAAAGGAGAAATTGGCGCAGTACCGGGCCAAGACGATTGAAGCGATTGCCGAGGAGGATGAAAAGCTCCTGGACAAATATGTGGGGGGATAAGAACCGGCGTTGGATGAGCTTAAAGCGGCCTTGAGGCGGGCGACCCTCACCGGTCAAGTTTTCCCCGTGCTTTGCGGGTCCTCTTTGCGCAACAAAGGGGTGCAGAAAGTTTTGGACGCGGCGATAGATTATCTGCCTTCTCCGTTGGACAAACCGCCGGTGGAAGGAGTCGATTTTTCCGGCAACAAAACCACCCACAAAGCCGATGTCAATGAACCTTTTGCGGCGCTGGCCTTTAAAGTTCAAACCGATCCTTTTGTCGGGCGCTTAACTTATTTCCGAGTCTACTCCGGCAAGCTTTCCTCCGGTTCCTACGTCTTGAACGCTACCAAGGGTGTCAAGGAAAGAATCAGCCGCATTCTCTTAATGCACGCGAATTCCCGCGAGGATATCCCCGAGATTGGGGCGGGGGAGATCGGGGCCGCCGTGGGTCTGGCCCAAACTACGACCGGCGACACGCTCTGCGCCGAAAAATCGCCCATTATTTTGGAGAACATTTCTTTCCCCGAGCCGGTGATTTCGATCATGATCGAGCCTAAGACCAAAGCCGATCAAGAGAAATTGGGAGAATCAATGAAGAAGCTGGCGGAAGAAGATCCCACCTTTAAGATCTCGTCCAACCACGAAACCGGGGAGACTTTGATTTCCGGCATGGGGGAGTTTCACTTGGAGATTTTGGTCGACCGGATGAAGCGGGAATTTGGGGTCGAGGCCAATGTCGGAGCTCCCCAGGTGGCTTACAAGGAAACCATTACCGCGGCTGTGGAACAAGAAGGTAAATATATTCGCCAGTCCGGGGGAAGGGGGCAGTACGGCCATGTTTTTATCAAGTATGAACCGCTTCCGCCGGCTACCGGTTTTGAGTTTGTGAACGCGATCAAGGGGGGAGCAATTCCGTCCGAATTTATCTCTCCTTCGGAGAAGGGGGTAAAGGAAGCTCTGACCAAAGGAGTGCTGGCCGGATATCCGCTCATCGATATTAGAGCCACGCTGTTTGACGGATCTTTCCACGAGGTGGATTCTTCCGATATCGCTTTCCAGATTGCGGCTTCGGAGGCCACGCGCGAAGCTTGCCGGCGAGCGAAGCCGGTTCTGCTGGAGCCGATTATGAAGATTGAAGTTATTATTCCCGAGCAGTACCTGGGGGAAACGATGGGAGATCTCTCATCCCGGCGGGCGCAGATCCAGGGAACGGATTCCCGCGGCAACGCTCAGGTCATCAAGGCAATTGTGCCGCTAGCCGAAATTTTTGGCTACGCCACTACCATTCGTTCCTTGACATCGGGAAGAGGAACTTTTAACATCGAGCCGTCTCACTACGAACGCGTTCCCGAGAGTGTCGCTTCAAAGATTATTTCCGGTGGAAAAGTAGCAAAAAAGTAGCAAAGAAGTCTTAAGAGCGCTCTTCGCTATGTTGCAGGTGCACCCTTGACATTGTTATCTTTAAGCTCTAACATCTACTAGTCAAATGGACGGTCGCCTTCAGCGACCTACCATTCCGAGGGAATGAACGGCCGCCTTTCAGCGACCTACCATTTTAGAGAAACAAAATGGCAGAAGCAGCGAAAAAATTCGAAAGAACCAAACCGCACGTAAACGTAGGGACGATTGGTCACGTGGACCATGGGAAGACCACCCTCACCGCGGCAATCACCAAGTATCTTTCTGGGAAGAACCTTTCCCAGTTCTACAAGTTTGAAGACATCGACAAATCTCCCGAGGAAAAGGAGCGGGGGATTACCATTAACATTTCCCACGTCGAGTACGAAACCGAAAGCCGCCACTATGCCCACATTGACGCTCCCGGACACGCTGACTACATTAAGAACATGATCACCGGCGCCGCTCAGATGGATGGGGCGATTCTGGTGGTTTCCGCGCCTGATGGCCCGATGCCGCAAACCCGCGAGCACATTCTCCTGGCGCACCAGGTGAACGTGCCGGCGGTTGTCGTTTTCATTAACAAAGTGGATATGGTGGATGACAAAGAGCTGATTGATTTGGTCGAAGTCGAAGTGCGCGAGCTTTTGAGCAAATACGAGTATCCCGGCGACAAGGTACCGGTAATCCGCGGTTCCGCTTTGAAAGCATTGGACGGTGACGCCGAAGCGCTTAAAAGCATCGAAGAATTAATGAAAGCGGTTGACGAATACATTCCGACTCCCACTCGCGATTTGGACAAGCCCTTCTTGATGGCGGTAGAGGACGTTTTCTCAATCAAGGGGCGGGGAACCGTGGCGACGGGCCGAGTCGACCGCGGCAAGATCAAGGTCGGCGACGAAGTGGAACTGGTGGGATTGAAGGACACCAAAAAGACGGTTGTTACCGGAGTGGAGATGTTCCGCAAGACGCTAGATGAAGCGCAGGCCGGGGACAACGTCGGGCTTCTTCTTAGAGGAATCGAGCGCGAAGACATTGAGCGGGGGCAGGTAATTGCCCTTCCGGGTTCGATCACCCCGCACACCGAGTTTGAGGCCGAGGTTTACGTTCTTTCCAAAGAGGAAGGCGGCCGCCACACGCCTTTCTTCACGGGCTACCGTCCCCAGTTCTATATCCGGACCACGGATGTGACCGGTGAGGTGGCTCTTCCCAAAGAGGTGGAAATGGTGATGCCGGGTGACAACGTTAAAGTTACGGTTAAACTGATCCAGCCGGTAGCGCTCGAAGAAACGATGCGCTTCGCGATTCGCGAAGGCGGGCACACGGTTGGAGCAGGAGTTGTTTCCAAGGTTAGCAAGTAACCTAGAGCACGTTTTTAATGTTAAAAGGAAGGATTCGAGTTCGTTTGAAAGCTTACGACGCCCGGGTGATCGATCGCAGTGCGGAAAAGATCGTGGATGCCGCCATTCGCACCGGCGCCAAGGTCGTAGGTCCTATTCCACTCCCGACCGACCGGGAGCTTTTTACTGTTATTCGTTCCCCGCATATTGATAAACGATCCCGTGAGTCATTTGAAATTTTGACGCACAAAAGATTGATTGATATTGAAGAACCGACTCCTAAAACCATTGATGAGCTCAGTAATTTGGATCTTCCAGCGGGTGTAGGTGTGGAAGTCAAGATGTAGAGCGCTTCACTTCGTTCAGCAACCCTCCTTTCTCGTTCCACTCGAAAGTAATCCTTTCGCTTTGCGAAAGCCACGTTTTCTCATTTCATTCGAAAATAGTTCTCTCCGCTACGTTTAGCAACCCTCTTTATTCAGCCGATAAATTCTTATCGGCATGAAAAATAACCCTATGTAATTGCCAAGCTTGATTTCTTCTGTTATTATCTCTTCGTTAATGCCCAAGCGTCTTGAAAAGACAGCAGACAGCAGCTACCGCCTTCGGCGGGGGAAGATTACGGCTGGCTAGTGCTAATAAATTGCTGAACTTTTGGCCGCTTGCGCAGCGGCTTTTTTATGAACAGAATCGAAGCGCGAAAATTGGATATGACCCAGATTTTTACCGAGGAAGGGAATGTCCACCCTGTAACCGTGGTTTCCTTTGCGGAGTTTCCGGCCGATCTCACTCCGGGTACCGTTGTGAAAATTGTCGGAAAAGCTAAGGGCAAAGGGTTTTCCGGGGTAATGAAGCGGCACGGTTTTAAAGGAATGCCGGCGACCCACGGCCGTTCGACCAAAGGCCGCGCTCCCGGCTCGATCGGAGGAACAACCACTCCCGGCCGCGTTTATCGGGGCAAGCGGATGGCGGGAAGAATGGGAGGGCAGCAGGTTACGCTCAGGGCGTCATCCGTTTTGGAAATCGATCCTGAGGGGAAAACGGCCAAAATTTTCGGTCCGTTGCCGGGGCCCCGTTTGAGCCGGCTTTGGCTCGAATACGAACCAAAAGAAGTCATTAGCCAGGAGCCCGTAGCCAGTAGTGGGGAACCGGATCTCGGGACGGAAACGGAATCTACTAGCTAATGACTAAGATGAGAGTTAACGTATTTAGCGCCAAGGGAGTTAAAACCGAAAGCAAGCTAGAGTTGCCGGAGAAAATATTTGAGGTAAAGCCCAATCCTTCGGCCCTGCGCCAATACATCCACGTCTATCAAAAGACGCAACGAGCCGGAACTGTCGCCACCAAAACCCGGGGCGAAGTCTCGGGCGGAGGGCGAAAACCCTGGGCGCAAAAGGGAACAGGACGAGCCCGCCATGGATCGGTGCGTTCGCCGATTTGGGTTGGCGGAGGAGCTACTTTCGGCCCCCAGCCCCGGGAATTTAAGGCCTCCTTGCCTAAGCAGATGAAGGATTTAGCCCTTCGTTTGGCCCTTTCGGCCAAGGCTGCTGCCGGCGGGATTTACGTGATCGAAGATCCGGTCTTTAAGGAACCGAAGACGTCCCAAGCGCGGAATATCTTAGCGAAGCTCAAGGCGAGCAAGCCCCTGGTTGTTTTCTCAAGGGAGAACGCCAATATTCATCGCTCTTTCCGAAATCTGGCTGAGGTGGCTACTTCCGAGGTGGGTAATTTGAATCCTTACGCGGTGCTTAAAGCCAAGGAAGTAGTGTTTTTCAAAGAGAGCATTGGAAAGCTAAAGGAAAGATTGATCAAGGAAGAAATAAGGCCAGTTAAGACAGTAAAAGCAGTGAAAGCAAAAAAGGCCGTAAGCCGAAAGCCGAAAGCTGTAAGCCAGCGGCGAAAGGAGTCTAAATGAATATCTATCAAGTTTTAAAAAAGCCGATTGTTTCCGAAAAGGGTTATGCCCAGGCGCGGTCCGGGAAGTACTTCTTCGAAGTTTCTCCGAAAGCGACGAAAGGAGAGATTGCCAAGGCGGTAGAAGCCGTTTACAAAGGAACGAAGGTGGCTAAAGTGGCCATTTCCCGTTCACCGGCCAAAGAGGTTCGCTGGCGGACACCTAAGAAGCGCCCCGTGAAAGCTTTTAAGAGCGAGAAGAAGAAGGCGTTAATTACTCTATCAGAGGGTAAGATTGAATTCTTTGAAGAAAAATGACGAAACCGCGAAGATTAAAATTCGGCCGAAAGCGAGCGGTGGGGAGGAGCCTCGGAAAAGTTACCACCCGCCATCACGGCGGCGGAGCCAAGCGGCTCTTCCGGGTGATAGACTTTAAGCGCGACAAGCGCGATTTGCCCGCGCGGGTGGAGTCGTTTGAATATGACCCCAACCGTTCGGCGGATTTGGCTTTGCTGCTCTATCCCGACGGCGAGCGGAGATTTATTCTCCGCCCGGAAGGGTTAAAGATTGGAGATCGCGTAGTCAGCAGCGATTCCGCCCCGATCAAAGCCGGGAATTCCCTGCCGATCGTAAAAGTTCCGGTCGGGACCGAGGTTCATAACGTGGAGTTAATTCCTGGGAGAGGGGCCCAGTTTGTCCGGACGGCCGGTTCGGCCGCGATAATAGTGGCGCGGGAGGAATCCTTCGTCCATCTTAAAATGCCTTCCGGGGAAGTGCGGCGGATTTCCAACGAGAGTTGGGCGACGGTGGGAAGGCTATCAGGAGTGGAGAGAAAACTGCGGAAGCTGGGTAAGGCCGGAGTTAAGCGGCACATGGGAATTCGGCCGACGGTGCGGGGAGTGGCCCAGCATCCGGGATCCCATCCTCATGGCGGAGGTGAGGGGCGTTCCGGGATTGGAATGACAACCCCCAAATCTCCTTGGGGCAAACCGACACTTGGAACGAAGACTCGGCGCAGGTTTCACACCGATCGGTATATTGTTGAACGGAAGAAAAAGAAGTAAAGAAACAAAAATGGACGCTCTGAGGAAACAAAAATGGACGGCTCGCTCCGCGAACCTAGCATTTTTGGAGGTACAAAAATGAGTAGAAGCAGTAAAAAAGGTCCTTTTATTGATCCAAAATTAATGCAGAAAGTCCTGCGGGCTAAGGAGTCGGGGAGTACCGAGCCGATCCGAACTTGGTCGCGGTCTTCCCAGGTTTCTCCAGAAATGGTCGGGTTGACGATTGCCGTTTACAACGGCAAGGAACATATTCCGGTCAAGATTATGGAGGCGATGGTCGGCCATCACTTGGGAGAATTTTCGCCGACGCGGATTTTCCGCAAGCACGGTGCCAAAGGGGTGAAGTCAACGCTTTCGGAGGGAAGAGTCTGATGGAAAGAACAAAGATTAAAGATAAAAAAGCAGAACAGCCGGCTCCGGTTGTACCCGCGAAGACGGAAGCGCATGCTTTCGGGCGCTATCTTAAAATTTCGCCGACCAAGGTGCGTGATTTTACCGATTTAATTCGGGGAAAGAGAATTGCGGAAGCCGAGACGATTCTCAAGTTTAGCGGAACCCGCGGAGGGGAGACGGTTTTGGGAGTCTTGCGCTCGGCCGCGGCCAACGCCGGGCCGGGATTGGATAAAGAAACCTGGGTGGTAGCGGAATCGCGGGCCGATCAGGGGCCGATTTTTCGGCGCCGGGTTGATCCTAAGTCCAGGGGGTCACGGGGATTAATTACGACTCCCTCGACGCACTTGACGATTGTTTTGAGGAGATCAAATAAAAATGAACGGATGGTAGATAAGCAAATAAATAAATCTGCGACCGAAGGGAGCAGCCGTGGGTCATAAGCTAAATCCCAAATCTCTCCGGACCGGAATTTTTCTCCCGTGGAGTTCTCGCTGGTTTAGTGAAAAGGATTATGCCCGGTTCGCCAGTGAGGACGCGCGGATCCGGCGGTTCTTGTCTGAGAAACTTAGGGAAATGGGTTTAGAGAGCACCGAGATTGAACGTTCCGGCTCAAGGGTTAAAGTGACGGTCACGGTCGCTAAGCCGGGTTTGGTGATCGGCCGGGGAGGAGGAGGGGCGGAACTGATCAAGGGAGAACTGGCGAAGATTTTGAAAGTTCCGGTCGAACTGGATGTGGCGGAATCAAAGTCGCCGGCCACTTCCGCCTCCCTTCTGGCGGACCGCGTCATAAGTATATTGGAGCGGCGGGGACGGCAGTATCGGCGAGTTTTGAATGAAGTGATCGAGGAATCGATCAGCAGGGGAGCGAAGGGAGTCAAAATCGAACTGGCCGGAAGATTAGGCGGATCGGAGATCGCCCGAAACGAGAAGTTTTCGCGGGGGTCGATCCCTCTTTCGACTTTGAGGGCGGATGTCGATTTCGCGGGCCGGTTTGCTGCCACGCGCTATGGGAAGATTGGGGTCAAAGTTTGGATTTTTCGAGGGGAGATAAAGAAGGAGGACGGTATTCGCTGACGCGAATAAGAAAAAATGCTGTTGCCAAAGAAGACTAAATTTCGAAAGCAGTTTCGAGGGACAAACAAAGGCCAAGCTTGGCGCGGCGGCAGCCTCTCTTTTGGGGAGTACGGTCTGCAAGCGATGGAGAGAGGCGAAATTTCTTCGCGCCAGATTGAGGCCGCCCGTAAAATCATCCGCGGCTACACGGAGCGAGGAGGAAAGTTGTGGATCAGAATTTTTCCCGATAAGCCGGTTTCCAGGAAGCCGGCCGAAACAAGAATGGGCGGGGGGAA
>Ga0209642_10002529_pt1 | contig 11980 bp, 8 predicted proteins | sample RifCSP19_2_FD_184025 | JGI IMG/M metagenome (GOLD analysis project Ga0209642, IMG submission 184025) | Soil microbial communities from Rifle, Colorado - Rifle CSP2_sed 19_2 (SPAdes) (version 2) | ecosystem: Environmental > Terrestrial > Deep subsurface > Rock core/Sediment | place: Rifle... | reverse complement strand
TATCGCTCAAGGAGAGCCATCCCCAAGAGACCGAAGTGATGGACCCGTGGGCTCGTGTCGCGAAGGTGCTTGCGGATCTCTTCCGGGATGCGCCGCATCGACCGCGCGTTCGTGATGAACTCGACCAGGAGCTCCTCGATCGCGCTCCCGACGTACTTCATGTCACCGACAGTCGTCTCCAGCTCGTCGAAGGTCATCATGCGCAGATGGATGCCCGCGTGGCTCAATCGACCCTGGAGCGCTGCCTCTAGCGTCCCCTCCGTGCGCTTATAGTCGTAGAATTCGAGGAGCGTCTTGCCCCCGCGGCGGAATTGTTCTCGTTTCCACTCCATGCCCTGGCGGTATTCAGTCGACGAGGTAGCCCACCCGGCGGGCACTTCTCCCTTCCGATTGACCCCCCAGTACTCGATACAAGCCCCTGACTCAAGGAGCGTGAAGTCGGGATGGTAGGCGCTCCTTTGGACGCCCACCTGGGCCCAGGTCGCTTTCGCTTCGTACTTGTAAGGGACATGGTTCACGAACAGGAAGTCCGCGATGATCCGTTCGCCCACGGACCGGACGTGCTCCCCTCGGAGGGTGCGATAGGTCTGATCCCCGCCGAGGGCGGGGGCGCGCTCGTCCTCGTTCCGATGGAAGTAGAGGATTGCGTTCAGGTACAGCCGGGCGAGTTGCGCGTCCTGAGCGGATCGTGCTTCCCGGAGCGCGGACGCGACGAGGGAAGTGGTCCAACGGTCATCCGCCACACTGATCGGACTTGAAAGGGTGGCCTGCACGACTCGTTTGCCAAGGGCGTGAAGGGTCGAAACGGTGACCCCCTCGTTCGCGCGGTCGGCGATTGGTACCCCCATTTGCTTGAGTCGATCGGCCATTTCCTCCGTGGCCTTGTTCGTGAATGTGACCGCCAAGATGGCTGCCGGCGGGACATGGCGTTCCAGAAGGAATCGGATACGGCCGACGATCGTCCGTGTCTTTCCAGAGCCCGCCCCTGCAATCACGAGGTTGCGGGCATCGTCCCTCACGATCGCCTTACGTTGTGCCTCATCGGTCCCGAGCTCCTCGACAAGCAATTTCGAATGCTCGGTGACCATCCGCTTGACGTACCGGTCGTTGTGCTCCTCGAGCACGTGCCGCAGTTCATTTGAGCGGCGGAGAACGCCCTCCAACTGTTTTCGCATCGCGCCATCGCGTAGGCGCCGAACGACCTTGGCAACTTGCGGCAGGCTCTGTTGTGTGAGTCGAGTAAGCTCGGCGTGGATGGGCCGTCGGACGCGTTCAGGGATGTAGTCGCCAGTAGAAACAAATGATTGGAGGGCGCCGTCGATGCCCAGAAGGGCGGCGTCGCCCTGCTGCAATCCTTCCCGGGCCCGTTCTACCTGCCGCCTCCGGGACCAAACGAAAGCGGCAATGGCCAGCGCAGTGGCAACGGAGACGAGAATCAGCCACACCAGGTCCATCAGCCCACCGTCGCGACCTGCTCAACCTGCGGGCGATGAATCCCGTTCTGCGGGCGTGAGGCCCAGACGAGTTGCGACTGACGGAGATTTCGAAGGCCGAAGCTCAGTGTGCCACCCTCGGTTGTAAGCCAGGTGCTGAAGTAATCGGAGGACTGAGAATGCTAAGGCGGTTCCAAGGCAAAGACGGTGACGCCCGTAGACTTCAACATGTCTGACGAGATCACGAGCAAGGTTCCCAATAGTCAGCGGCGGGGGTCGGAGAGCATCCTGCGGCCTCGAGGATGCGAGGCCACCGGATCGCTCGGACGTGAGCAGCATCGTCACGCTGCCGTCCCCCCACTTCCGAAGTGCTTGTTCGTAACGTAGCGGCATCCCGCCCCATAGTTCACGAATGTTCTGTAGAAGTCCCACAGGCCTTTCCGATAATCATGGTAGACCACAGCGTCTCCAGCCATGCCGAACCGGTATCCCCGCTTGTAGAGCTTGAAACTGAGAGCGACATCCTCGCCTCCTGGCATCGGGAGATCGGCATCGAAGCCGCCAGCCTCCAGCGCCAGGTCGCGCACGTAGCAGCAGTTGGCAGTAACCAAGTACAACATCGAGGGGGCGGGTTCGAGTATGTGGTGAAACGTGTAGTACCGTGCGATGACGTGGCCGCTCATTGGTAGAACCGCACCTCCAACTCCGATGATGTTCTTTTCGACATTCAGCGGCCTGACGAGATTGACGAGCCATTGTGGGTGAGCGACACAATCATCGTCGGTGAAAGCGACGAGCTCCCCAGTTGCTTCTCGAATCCCGATGTTTCGAGCAATCGCAGGTCCCGCGTTTACCTCCATTCTCAGATACGTCAAGGCAAATCCTTGATGCCGTTCGATCCATCCCAGAATGGCGCGGGGTGTGTCATCCTTTGAAGAGTCGTCAACGACAATGACCTCCTTCAGGTAATCACCCTCAAGTCTGTCAAGAGAGTCAAGGAGACGGATCAGCTTCCGGCACCTGTTGAACGTTGGGACTACGACTGAAATGCTCCCGGAGACGCGAGTCATGAGCGGCCCACAGGTAAGAGATCTTCCACAGGCCGAAGGCTTCCTGAGATCGTGGACATCTCGCTCACCAGAGACGGGCCTCCCAACCGCGCCGTGGTCCATTCAACTACGGAGCTGCCGTCTCCTGGCTCGATTTGAGGTAGCCTTTGCTCGTGAGTCCCTCTGAAATCAGATTCTTTGCCGCGACACCGACCCGGTCACCCAGGTTGTTATCAAGCGCAAACTGTCTCAAGGGCTCGTACAGCGCGTTTTCGATGCGGACGGGAATCGTCATCAGGAGGGGCTGCGAAGAGCCGGGTGCCAGAACATCGCGCTTGATCTCCGCGGGTGGCCGAAGCGGATCCTTCTCGAACTGCTTCAGGAACTCCTTCCGCTTTGGCCCCTTCAAGGCCACGGCCTCACGGATGACCTCCGCCTCAACCTTCTTCCTCTCATCCTTCGGAAGCTCCCCCAGGGCATCCCTCACCTTGGTTTGTTTCAGGGTTTTCATCAAGATCTTTGCCGCCGAAGTAGGAACGATTGTCTTGCCAAGGCCTTCTCCACGCCGGGGGGCCTTGACCGCGATGTTGTGGGGTTCCAATGTCTCTGCCCACTCGCCCACTTCGATTGCCTCCTTCACCTGAGCCATCGTCATGTTCAACGATGTCGCGATCTTGCGCCGATTGGCCAGCGTGTCCCCGCCGTTCATCTGGAGAAGACGTTCAATTCCTCGCTTCTTCTCCGCCGCGGTAATGTCACCTCGGCGCATGTTCTCCTTGAGGCTCGTGAGGACCGCGCGCCGATCGTCCATATCCTCCGCGACGTTACAGGGGATAATCTTCATCCCGATGAGCTTGCAGGCTTCGTACCGCCGTCGGCCGGCGACGATTTCGTACTGGTCCCCATACGGCCGAACCGTCAGCGGATGCAACAAACCGTCGTCCCGGATCGAGTCCGCGAGGGACTGAATGTCCCCGACATCTTCGCGCACATTTAGCGGGCTCACAACAAGCTCTCCAACAGCGATGTTTTTCGGACGCAACTGATCTCCCCCTACTGCTTGGACGCTTTAGATTGACAGTATATAAGCTTAACATAGACTTGTGCGAATGGTGTGCGTTTTCAGTAAAACGATCGGTCTTGGAAAATCGGGTCCATTTTGGCAAGTCTAGGCCACGTCGGAGGGACATAATCAGGCGCATGTCATCTGAAAACTGATCTTACCGCGTTCCATGGGCGAGTAACGTTAGCTGTGAAATGTCACAAGCGGTTTACGATTAGCCAAGTGCCCATCGCCGGTCGCTAGCGACACACGGAGAGCCGTTGTTCTCTGACATCGCGAGGTGATAGCCCTGTGGGTAAGCCTATGGCAAGGGGAAGCGATGGAGAGGACATGCCTAACCGGGCGCCAGCGGACGGGAGCGGGCTTGAGAAGCAATACCTAGACCAACTTCGGCGTTTGAGTCCTGAAGTCCTTCCTGTTGCTGAGGATTGCATTCGTCTTTTCGAAAACGCTTACAGTCGTCGGCCGGAGACGGTTTGTACTCTCCGTAGCCCCGTACTTATGGAGCGGATGACATTCTATCTGGACCGATCAATGCTTTACTCCAACCTTTACGAGCGTTGGACCACGCTGAATAACGGCGAATCCGCGCACACGCTCTTTAATCGGGAAAGCGCAATCAACGTCTTCGGTCCTCTCTTGCTCCAAGAACTCGAGGGGCCTCTCAAGACGATTCTGGGGATCACTCGCTTCCTCATTGGCGTTGATGTCGGGGAAGATTCGAAGTGGCCCGGCTCGCTCATCAGGGACCCTTCAACCGGTCAGCAGCACACGTTCGGACACCTATTCTCTGAAATCCGCAAGCGAGCCGGGCGATATCCCGGCCTGAGCGAGACCATGGAAGCCTTCGAGGGCACCGACGAAAAGTTGGATTTCGAGATCCTTCGAAATGCCCTCGGTCACAGTGACTATTGGCTTGTGTCTGAGCCCAGGCGTTTGAGAGTGCACCTGGAGGCGGGGGAGAATAGCCAGGTAATGGAAGCCGACGAATTCCTCTCTCTCTTCACCGGAGTCCAAGACCTGCTGTTGGGACTCCAGATCGCTGTCCTGGTAGTGATGCACCGCCTCGGGAAGCGCTAGAAGTCAGGCCCCAGGCCAGCCCACCCTTTGGCGTGGTTTGCCGTCGCTGGCTGGAGTACAACGAGGCGTGGACCGCCGCTGTCCCATCTGTCTCCAAGATTCACTAGCGCAAAAGACGATAAGTGTGGATCATGACGGGCAACGTCGCGGCCGTGGGTGGGGAAGCATTCTTCATGCGGGGCCGCTGATATGGTCGCACAATGCAGATAGCAACCACGCCGCTGCAATCCTACCTTAGCAAAATCGAGGCATTGCGGATAGCTCCCTCGGTCCGCCAGGGCCGAATTTGGAAACTGCAGAATCGAAACGCCAACGGGGTTTCATGGCAACCTTACTCGACAACTTGGAGGGACTGGTCGGAGCCGCTTTTCGCCCGCCAAGACTCCATCCTGTCTTGGGACGAGACCGCAAAGCTTGCCGAGGCCGTCCATGAGGCAACAGGCGCCGACCTTTCCTTTGTTCGCGGATCTCTCCTCGACATCGCCGAAGCGTTCCTACGTAACTCCGAGTCGATGAGCGCCAACGAGCTCGTCACGAGACTTGCTAGTGAAATCTATGAACTGTTCAGCGCAGGCCTTCCCGTCAACTTCCGATCTTTCTTGTCCGGAATCAAGATCGAAGGCAGTCCTATGAAACCGCGGGCCGACGTTACCTTGCGATCATTCTCGGTCGAAGATTGGCCGGCCCATCTCGATCCCACACGTGAGTTAGGAGGCGTGGGGCTGATGGACTGTTCCATCCTGGAAATCCGAGGCAGGCTGCCCGCTCTCGGGCAACCCTTCGATCCATTCGACCCAAAAGCCTACCACTGGCAGAGGCAGCTCGAACAGGTGCTGAGGATTTTGCGATTCTACTCTGTCGGCGGCGTTCAATCGATCAGGACCCACTCCGTTCCGACTACGCTCATCAGGATTCCCCTTCATGGCCAATTCAGTGCAGGACCGCGACATGCGTCCCCCTTCGCCTACACTCTTTCGTCAGTTGACGAGGAGTCTCTGAAGGCGCATTTTGAGTTCTTGAATGATCTTCCCTCATGGAAAATCGAGGATTTCACCTCCGTGGATATTGCGATGGAGCGATACGAATCCGCGATCGCCTCGGGAAAATTCACGGAGGAAATTTTGCTGCACGCTATCATAGGGATTGAAGCGCTTCTCCGCCGTCGCAGTGAGGGCCGACAAAGGAGTTCGCGGCGACTGGCCCTACTCTTCGAGTTGGCTGGATTGTCAGAATCGGCGAAAGTGCGGGGGCTCTTAGAGGCCGCATACCGCTTCCGAAATCCATACGTCCACGGTGAAGTTCTGGAACAGCCCGATGTCAACCGGTTGCAGCCCTCCCTGATACCTTTGCTCGACTGTTTGAGAATCTCGATCCTTTTGTTCTTGGGACTCGGAACTAACAAAGAATCGATTCTTTCGCGCATCGAGAAGGCAATCGGCACTCCGGGAAGAACTCGGAGCCGACTTGAGAACGAACTACGCGGAATTGCGCGTACCATCCAGCTGCAATCCGATTACACACGGGCCTCACCTTCAGCTCGTGCGCCAGGTCCGTCGTGATAGGTGTGGATTGTGACAGCCCAAGTCGAGCGCCTCAGCAGGACCGGTTCCGACTGGACACTCTCACACGCGAGCCTTCGGGCACGGAATCATCGCAGGACCCCCAGAGTTCTTCTTTCGGAAAATCCATGACGACCTGAACATGGTCGGCAAAGATCAGCAGTTTCTTGACGCGATTCACAAACTCATAGATGACTACCAAGCAGTTGAGGTCGTCGTTATCGCATTTAGGTGGGGATCAAGCTGGGTTAATCTCTCGACACGCGCAATGCTCTCGACCCAGATGCCGAAGAGGTTCCGGTTCATGGCCGCGCCCCCAGATCTTCCGGACCTGTTCATAGATGGAGACTTCCTTCCCATAAGAGAGATCCAGCGATTCATTGGCGTTTTCGGGACTGGAGCCCTAAAGTGGAAGGACAATGATATCATCTACCGGAGGGTCGAAGGTTCCGGATTTGGAGGGACCTATTCACCATCATTTGGAAATCACACGCGCCAGTGGAGCCAGCGATTGTTGGGGGTGGACACAAGGTGTTTCGTGTTGTCGGGAACCGAGTCAGCGATTCAGGCGAGTCTCGGCCACGAAGGCGTGCAGATACTGGAATCGAAGCTCGCGTCCCTAAAGATGCCATTCGACGGGATAGCAGACCTGGTAAGGACCTTCACGGGATATCAGAGGATGCAGACAGCTTCCCCATACAGCTCGTACGAACTCGTAGCCCCCGTTTGGGTCCGTTTCGGGCCAAATTGCGCCATCAAGTCGGCGCGAATCTACGTCGAGGTACTGATGCGAAGTGGTCATAACCCAGGGAACGTCTCTCTAGGAGTCATTCAGAAGGATTCAAACCGGATCCTCGCTCGGGGACGCCATCGGCTAAACGTGAAGACAGGGCGTGAAACGGAACAGATTACCCTTGCCCAAGAGATCCCATTCTTGCGGGCGGCGGACCGAGTCACCCTGTTTCTGTCTTATCAGGGCGACCGAGTTGATCAACTCGAGCTGCACAGGAACAGAGTGAGTGGCGCAAATCCACGGATGAGCGTACTGGCTTCTGTCGATCCTAACTTGAAATCCTTCGGCGAAGGTCTTCGGGGTGAATTGATCAAGCCAGGACGAGGGTTTGAACGGTCGTTCCTCGCCCTCCTGTCATTCTTGGGTTTCTCCTGTATACATGTGGGTACCGATCAGAACAGTCCAGACATTCTCGCGTGGGCATTGAGCCCTGCGGTTGTGTTTGTAGTGGAGTGCACTACGGATCAACCCGATCTGAGAAACAAGGCCACAAAGTTCGCGTCCCGTCTTCGGCACGTCCGTTCAGTGTCCCGAACAAGCGAACCTGTGGGGGTAATGGCCGCCACTCTGTCGAAAGAAGAAGTAAATCCGGCGGACTTAGAGCGGTTGAAGTCGGATAGCATACTCTTAGTCGACTCCAATGGTCTCGGGCAACTCCTACAACTCGCTGAACGCGGAGGAAGTGTGGGGGAGGCACTCGAACTCCTAGAGGAGTTTGCAAGCAGCCAAAGCCTTCCGTACCGGAAGTTCACTCCTTGGGCGGAATGAAAGACCCTGCGGCGAGGGATCGGTCAACCACTTGACACTGGCGGAGACTGATGGTCGAACGTTCTGTCCCAGTCTGGTACGCATTCGACAGCCGATGGGTTGCGGTCCTAGGATTGCTCATCCTCGGTTTGTGACCCCGTCCAAACAGCCTTAAAGCGCCCCAAATCATGCGCGGATGACATGTACGAGAACCTGCGTGACTTTGCTGGAGCCCTTGGGCAATTGGCCGCTTTCTTTGCAACGGTCCTGGTCGTTGTGACCATCTTCCTCCTCGAGAAACAGAAAACCCCGCTTCGAAAACTGTGGAAGAAGAGGAAAGTCCGAGCGGGTTTGATCCTCGTCGGAGCCTCCGCCATACTTCTCATTTTCGTGATGATGTCGGCAACTACACAGATTCTGTATTTCGTGGAGGGGCAACCACTTGATCTTGACCGCGTTGGCATACTTCTTGCTCTCTATAATAACATCTTCGTCGGGAGTTTCCTTGGTGGCCTCTTCGGCTTGGGTTTGCTCGGGAGTGAGCTGTGGAGATCACTGTAGCATCGGCGAATCCTCTACGGGACTAGATGGCGGCAAGTGGTTCATCGAGTGTCAGCAATCTGAGGCCTTCAGACCATGATAAGCCGTACCGGCCTTCGCTAGTCCACGAACGGATTACAGGATATGTGAATGTGAGGCGTATCAACCTGCTCGGTGAACTTCGGAGCGTTGCTCGACCCACCGTCCAAGGCCAAACGGCTGAAGGAGCGAAGGATCAGAGGAGAGCGCGTGAATCGAGAAGGCGCTCTCGCCACCTAGCGGCGTGATCGCCGCGCCCGAAAGGATTGCTTTCTTTGCGCCGCCACCCAAACACAGGAATTGATGCAGGACCTTTCGATGTGTTGTAGGGAATTTGTTGACCAACAATTCCACGAGCCCGTTGGGCACTGGCATATTGCTCACGTTGACGACCTCAAGACCACGGGCAACCTGCTCGAAAATCACATCGTTAATGTGACTGTCTCTCCAGCCATAGCCGACCGCAACGAGATGCCTCGCAGCTGCCAGTCTCTCGGAAAACCGGCGGAGAGACGCAGGCATCGGGCCGGTCGGAGTCAGCTTCCGCGACCGAGCGAAAACCATATCGGGGCGAAACCACACCTGACCCATCTTTCCCGTGAGTTGCCGGCCGGACTTACAAACGAAACCGTTTTTCCCCGAAAAATTCTGGATGGGCTTGCCGCTCAACATCTCGTCTGGGCTGTGTCGGAATGTGCTGACTCTGACATTGTCTCTTAGGATTTCGCTCCATCCGACGTCAGCGCTTCCTTCCTCTATGCGGAACCACCCCAAGGATCCGTGGATCTTCAGCAGTTCGGTGTGGATATCCGAAAGAGGTTGAAATCCGACATAAAACTCAAAGGTCTCAGTCAGGTCGTTCCAGGCCTGCAAGAAGGATCCATGCCATGAGCTGGGAGGCGAGAGATCCGTTGCCGGTCGGAATCCGTCGCTAACGAGGATGTCACCTTCCCTCGCTGCCCGCTCGACGGTCAAGTCAAAGTTCAGCGTACAAACGACAGGTGTCCCAGGCTTTGGACCCGGAAGCCGCAGAAGGGGAATCAGATAGCCAGCATCCTGACATCGACTTGGATCCAAAAGGTCGTAGACAACCCATACGGCTCGGTCGCGCATCTCTCGCAGGAGATGCCTCCTCGTCTGCAGGTCGGTATGGTGCAATTTGCGGAGACGATCGGACCAGATCTCGCTGAACGGCGGCTGATATACGGAATCCCAGAAAGCGAAGAAGTCCTCTAAGTATACCGGGCTGAGCCTAGCTTCGCTGCCACTTGTCCGCCGCTCGATTAAGGTTGTCGCGAAGGAGACACCTCGCTCTGTCCGATATACGAGCGACCCACCGCTGAAAAGTTGACCCTCCACAGGCTCCGTTAGCCTGGGAGGCAGCGTGAGTTGTCCCACGTCTCGGAGGAGTCGCTCGAGCTCGTCAAGATGAGCGTCTGAGAAACTCCTCAACTCGGATTCCCACTCGTCCTTTCGTGATTGCTCCCGAAGTGCTGGCAAGAAAGCGCCCCCCATAGGGTAACCGGCATCGGCGCTCGCGCCGGCGCCCAAGAGTGTCACGACACCCGTTCTTGCCAGGATGGATCTCCGTCCCTACGAGTCCTTGTCACCCGACAAAGGCCATCATTCAAGACTCTTTCGGCGCCTGCTGATTCAAAAGCAATAGGGCGGCCGTTGGTCCGCTCGAACGAGCGACTTCTCGCGTTTGCTTTGTCCGTGGCTGGAGTGAATGCCTTCCCTTCGACGCTTGGGACGTCGTGTGGCCTGATTGCAGGGTTGTCAACCGGCCCCTCCTGACAGTCTTCAACACAGGCCGAAATTGCGACGGCTCGCCGCTTCATCTAATGGGATAGGTAGTCGGTAACGATAGGCGTGAATCGCTAACTCAGATGCCGTCGACTGCCGTGGAAGTCTAGCGGATGATAGCTCCCCGCATCTCAAGTTCGTATTGAGCCCGTACGTCTTCGAAGGACTTGAACTCGAACTTGCGACCACCGCCCTCCTCTCGCAGTCGGCGGAACGTAGGCCGCTCCATGATTCGCCTCGCCTCAGCCTTACGCTCGTTTGGTGCCACAATCGTCAACGCGGGTCGAAGGTGAGGCTGCAGAGAAAGTAGGTCGGACATCCGGAGGAGAGCGGAAAAAATGGTGGTGGAGCTCTCAACCTCGAACAGATGCGTGATGTCGTTTCCACGGAACCAGATGACGTCCATCAGTTCGATGACTCGTCGATCCTCATCGGCGTAGCCAGGCAGTGGGAGTTCGTCTCCCCCTATGTCACCAAGCTTTTCTCCGTTCCAGATCTTCCCAGCGTCGTTTCGGGCGACGTGCACCTTGTAACCGTGAAGCTTGCCCATCTTCGCGAGAATCCACTGGATTTCTGTGTGGCCTGTCCCGACCACTTCTTCACCAGACTCGGCTTTTTCCGGCCTCGGGGGCTCTCCCTCGATTTCCTCCCGCTGCTTATATATCCAGTAGAGGAAGTTCTCCACCTCGGTGAAGGAGGAAGTGGTCTTCATGGATCCGTTGAAGTCTCTCTGCACCCTCTCCATCCAGCCGTAGTAGGTTTCGTAGCGGTCTGCAGGTTCCTCGAGTTCGTTCAGATCGACCAATCCTAAGTCGTCGAGGGCACCGACCGCGGAAGGGTAGTAGATTGGATGTTGACCGCCGCCTTGTGTGTTCCCGAAGTACGACAAGAAGAATGGAACATACCCGACAGATGCTCGCTTTCGCGAGATTGCAACGCGCTCATTCTCCTTCCGAATGAAAGCGACGAACTTCGCGACTTTCGATATTGCTTCAGGCTTCGTCCTCGGGAAACTGACTGCTTCTCGAAGATCTGGCCCCAAACTTTCAGGGTTCGGGCTGTTGTTGCAAATCATGTTGAAGAACATCTGGCCACTTACGCCGCCAAAGCCCCAGAGATTGTACTGCTTACTCTCGGTGTCCATCCACTTCTTGAAGTCTAACACCTTCCGCTCCCCATCGAGGAAGTCCTTGAGGACCGGTAGCTGACGAGCGAAGGCGTCGCGGCGGCGAAATTCACGGTCCGTCACCCATTCCTTCCATTTGGAATCCCCTGGATAGGTCTCGAGGTACGAGGTTAAGGATGGGATGTCCACGGTGATCGGCTGGGCAAGAACCGAAGGGGGATTTGACCCTATCGAGGTCAGTATCGACCCCAGGATGGTTGCGGATGCCCCTTGTGGATCACAGTCCTCCGGGCTGAAAGCTTTGGACTGGAAGGGTGCGATCGGTTCCTTGGCTATCCCGGACCCAAGGTCGGCATCAACATGGCTCGGTAGCGACCCTGCCCAAGGAACTCTACGACACCGTGATCCCGCAAGACCTGTAGCTGCTGGCGAATCTTCGGCCGGATGTTGCGGTTCTGTGGATGCAATCTAGCTAGGGAGCTCTCAAAAGCGTACACATCGGGGAGAGTGAAGACTTCCTTGCGAAGTCCACGGACGCAGGCGAGAACATCGGCCATCCATCCGCGCGATTCCGGATTGGCCGCCTCGAGGAAAGCGTATCTCTTCCAAGAGGCTCGGATGACTCCGATGGGGATGGCCTCCTCCTCTAGGACGGCGGGAATCTTCGCATCGGGCGGCAGCGATGACAACAGGATGTTGCATCCTACCCAGCCCACTCGGTGGGCTGCGGAGCTGAGAGGACGGC
>Ga0209642_10002528_pt1 | contig 11982 bp, 9 predicted proteins | sample RifCSP19_2_FD_184025 | JGI IMG/M metagenome (GOLD analysis project Ga0209642, IMG submission 184025) | Soil microbial communities from Rifle, Colorado - Rifle CSP2_sed 19_2 (SPAdes) (version 2) | ecosystem: Environmental > Terrestrial > Deep subsurface > Rock core/Sediment | place: Rifle... | reverse complement strand
CGGGTCCCTCGAAGTCCTTCAGGCGGTGCTCTCCGAGGTCGGTCACGTCAATCGGGGCGAGCTCGCGTGTCTCGTTCGAGAGCAGCACCTGGCCCCCGTGGCCGGCCGCCGCGATGCGCGCTCCCTGGTGCACGTCGACGCCGACGTAGCCCTCCTCGGCCAGGTGGGGCGTGCCGGTATGGAGGCCCATGCGCACCCGGATCGGGCCGGAGGCGAGCGCCGTCTGTGCTTCCTGCGCCGCCTGTAGCGCGCCGGGCGCCGTCGGGAAGGCGACGAAGAAGGCGTCCCCCTGGGTATCGACCTCGACGCCGCCGTGGGCGCCGAACGCCGTGCGCAGGATGTGCCGATGCTCCGCGAGTGCCTTTGCATAGGCCTCGGCGCCCAGCTCGTGCAACAGCTTGGTCGAGCCCTCTACGTCGGTGAAGAGGAAGGTGACGGTTCCGGAGGGGAGCTCGGGACGCACGGCGTCATGATGCGCCAGGGTGCAAGGTCCACGTCACGGGGGACGAGCGGGTCGGGGCCTGCCGCTCCACGCACGGGCGAGCTCCGACGGGTCGAATGCCTCGTGCAGGAAGGGCGACGGCGCGCCCGGATCGAAGACCAGCGTGAGTGACCGGCGGGCGCGCGTCCAGGCCACGTAGGCAAGGCGGCGCTCTTCCTCGAGTGCGCGAGCCGGGTCGTCGGCATCCGCGAGGCTGCGGGCGCTGGGGAAGCGGCCCTCGTCGAGGCCGACGCACGCGACCGTGTCGAACTCGAGGCCCTTGGTGGAATGCACGGTGGCCAGGACGAGCGGGGCGTCGTCGCGCCGCAGGCGGGACCTGGCCTCGCGCGCGCTGGCGATAGCGGCGCGCAGGGCGGGGATGGACGCGTAGGCGGGCGCCCAGCCGAGGAGCGCGCCGAGCACCGCCCGCTCGGCACGTGTCGAAGTGCGCCGCAGCTGCCAGAGGGCGACGACGGGCGGCTCGGTGCCGGCCTCCGCCTGCGCCAGGACGCGGTCCACTGCCGGATCGTCCAGCAGATCCAGGCCGTCGATCTCCGCGCGGTATTGGAGGCCCAGCTCCAGGGCGGCCGCTGCGTACGGCGCCAGTTCGGCGTTCGTGCGCGCCAGGACGGCGTGGGTGCTCGCGTCGGGCGCACGAAGGGCAGGCGCCCAGGTGGTCAGCAGGCGCCGGGCACGGGCCGGATCGTCCGCCGGATCGGGTGCGAGGATCAGTTCCCCGACCGCGTCGGGCCGCGGCAGGATCCGTTTGGCGAAGCGCTCCGCGTTGTGCTCGACGAGGCGGGACGCCCTTGCCACCACCGGACCCGGGCAGCGACGATTGACGAGCAGGTCAACGCGACGCAGGCCGGGCAGCGCCGCCGCAAGGCCGAGGATCCGCCGCACGTCGGCCAGCCGCCAGGCGTAGATGGTCTGGTCGTCGTCGCCCACCAGGAACACGTCGCGCGCCGGCTCCGCGAGCAGCAGCGCCAGCCGGAGCTGGGCCCGATCGAGGTCCTGGGCCTCGTCGACGAAGACGGCGGCGCAGCGCTCGCGCCATCGCGCGAGGAGGCCGGCGTCGCGCTCCAGCCGGTCGAGGGCTCGACGTACGAGGTCGTCGAAGTCGAGCGCGCCGCGTGCGTGCAGCGCCCGCTCGTAGGTGACGAAGGCCCCCAGCGTCGGGGAGCTTGGGGCGCCGATCGTCCGGTCGGCCTCGAGCTGACGCTCGACGACCTCGGCGTCCACGCCGGCATCGAGCTTCAGGCGCGAGAAGGCGTCGTCGAGCCGGCGCAGCGCGGCGGCCGGCAGGGGATGGCCCGCCAGCTCGGCCAGGAGAGCCGCGCGGTCCAGGAGGCGGTCCACCGGCTCGCCGGCCTCGGCCAGAACCTCGCGACCGAGGGCGTGGAACGTCCGCACGCGGACGGCGTCCGGGCCGATCCCCAAGGGCGCGAGCGCCTCGCCCAGCCGCACCCGCAGCTCGTCCGCCGCGCGGCGGTTGAACGTCAGGACGCAGACCCGATCGGGAGGCGTGTCATGGTCGATCCGCCAGGCGACGCAGGGTCGTCGTCTTCCCCGACCCGGCGGGGGCGACGCACAGTACGGGCCCCGGCGGCGCCGTGGCCGCGGCGTGCTGGTCGGGCGAGAGGCGTCCGAGGCGCTCGATGACGGATGGATGGGCGGTCATCCACCGAGTCTCGTGCCGGGCGCTTATCGGGCGGTCTCCCCGTCCTCTACGGCCGATCTCGCCGGGCCGCGTTGTTCGTGGAACACCAAACGGTGCAAACGGGTCCGCCTGCAGGCTCCGGACCGCCCGGACCACGCGATCCACCCGACCCAGGGCGGCCAGCCGAGCGTGGCCAGCACCCGGTCCCGACCCGGGCGCGCCCGAGCAGCGTCCATCCCGTGCCCCGACGGCGCCGCGCAGCGCCGTTTGGTGTTCGGTGCGCAACGCCCCGCCGCCGGGCGAGCGCCCGGCGGCGTCCGCGGGTCGGGACCGGGTGCTGGTTGGTGGGTTGCGCATTAATCAGATGGCGATTACTCTGTTGAGTATGGTTACTGACGCGACTCGGACTACTCGTCAACGCGCCCGGCTGACCCGCCAGGGGCAGATCACCGTGCCCAAGGCCGTGCGCGACGCCCTTGGCGCGCGACCCGGCGACGAGATCGAGTTCGTGCCCCGAGGCGAGGAGCTTCTGGTGGAAGTTCGGCCCCGGCGGAGCGTCCTGGACTTCGCCGGGATCGCGGCGGAGGCAGCGCCGCTCGTCCCGGGGACCGCGGAGGAGCTCGACGAACTGGTTGATCGGGGGATGGCCGAGGGGTCGCTGGCTCGCGAGCGACGGACTCGGCGGGGATCGCGTCGACCCGGATGAGGGCGCCGGGGAGGCGCGGGCCACGCGGACGATCGGATCTCGCCTACGCCGACACGAACCTGTTCGTCGCCCTGCTCGCCGGCCCCGGGCATCCGCTACACGAGCCGGCGCTCGGCGTCTTCCGTCGTGTGGCGGGCGGCGAGCTCGGCCTCATCGTGACTCCGATCGTGGTCGCCGAGCTCGTCTACGTCGCCCGTTCGCTCCTCGGCTGGACCAAGAAGATCAGCGTCGAGCGGCTCGGATCCCTGCTCGAGTCCGAGGGGCTCGTCCTCCCCGAGCGGGCCGCACTCGTTCACGCCCTCGAGCTGTACGGCGCCCGCTCGAAGCTCGACTTCGCGGACGCCTACCTGGCCGCCGTCGCGCTCGAAGTCGGCCCGCCGGCTATCGCGTCGTTCGACCAGGACCTCGACACCGTCGAAGGTCTCCGTCGAGTCTCGTCCTGACCGCGCCGGGTGTCCTGAGCGGGGGTTGCCGCCGGGCCGCGTTGTTCGTGAAACACCAAACGGCAGCAAGCGGGTCCGCCTGCAGGCTCCGGACCGCCCGGACCACGCGACCCACCCGACCCGGGGCGGCCAGCCGAGCGTGGCCGGCCTCCGGTCCCGACTCGGGCGGGCCCGAGCAGCGTCCACCCTGTGCTCCGACGGCGCCCCGCAGCGCCGTTTGGTGTTCGGTGCGCAACACCCCGTCGCCGGGCGAACGCCTCGCCGCCAGGCGAGCGCCCGGCGACGTCCCCGGGTCGGGACCGGGTGCCAGCGCGAGGTTCGCCGCCGCTCACCCCCGGCTTGGCGGACAATCATCCAGTGACCCCGCAGCTGAAGGCGACGCTCGCCAAGCTCCCCGACGCGCCCGGCGTCTACCTCATGCGCGATGCGCGCGGCACGGTGCTCTACGTGGGCAAGGCGCAGAGCCTGCGGCAGCGCGTGCGGAGCTACTGGCAGAAGCACGGGGCAGGCGAGCAGCCGCTGCGCATCGAATCGGCCCTGGACCGCGTGGCGGACGTCGAGTACACGCTGACCGATACCGTCAGCGAGGCACTGCTGCTCGAGGCGAACCTCATCAAGCGCACACAGCCGCGCTTCAATGTCCGGCTCAAGGACGACAAGAGCTACCCCTTCATCAAGGTCACCCTGGCCGACCACTTCCCGCGTATCGAGCGGACGCGGAAGCTGCCTCAGGACGGGAGCCGCTACTTCGGGCCGTACGCCTCGGCGAGCAGCGTGGACGAGGCGATGAACCTCATCCGCCGGCTCTTTCCCTTCCGGACCTGCACGATCGAGATCCGCGAGGGCAGGCGGGCCCTCCAGCGACCATGCCTGCTCTACCACATCAAGCGCTGCCAGGGACCGTGCATCGAGGCCATCGGGAAGGATGACTACCGGCGCGACATCGAACAGGTGATGCTCTTCCTCGAGGGCCGCCAGGAGACGGTGGCTCGTGCGCTGCGGGCCGAGATGGAGGCCGCCTCGGAGAGCCTCGACTACGAGCGGGCGGCGGCCCTGCGCGACAAGGTCCGGGCCATCGAGCGCACCATGGAGAGCCAGAAGATGGCCGCCCATGCGCGCACCGAGCAGGACGTCCTCGGCTTCGCCCGGGCCGGCGCGGAGGCCGCCGTGCAGCTCTTCGCCGTCCGCGCCGGCAAGCTCGTGGCGCGCGACGTGTTCCTGCTCGAGAACGTCGCGGGCGTCGATGACGGCGAGGCGCTGGCGGCCTTCGTCGAGCAGTACTACGCGGCGGCCGGCTCGGTCCCGCCGCGCGTGCTGGTCCCGGTGGCGCTGCCCGGCGCGGGAGAGCTGGTGGCCCTGCTCGAGACGCGCCGAGGTCGAGGGGTCGAGATCGTCACACCGCAGCGTGGGCGGAACCGCTCACTGCTCGTCCTCGCCTCGCGCAACGCGGCCGAGACGCTGGCCAGGGAGCAGGCGCGCTGGCTGGCCGACCAGGGCAAGACGCTCGAGGCGCTGACGGAGCTGGCCGATGCGCTCGGCCTCCCCGCGCCCCCCACGCGCATCGAGTGCTACGACATCAGCACCATCCAGGGCGCCAGCACCGTGGGCAGCATGGTCGTCTTCGAGGAGGGCCGGCCGCGGACCGGCGAGTACCGCCGCTTCCGTGTGCGGAGCGTCCAGGGCCCGAACGACTTCGCCAGCCACCAGGAGGTGCTCCGGCGCCGTTTCGGGCACGTCCTGCGAGCGGAGGAGGGGAGCGTGGAGGAGCTACGCTGGCGGCTGCCGGACCTCGTGGTCGTCGACGGCGGCAAGGGGCAGGTGAGCGCCGCGCGCGCGGTCCTCGACGAGCTGGGCCTGCACGACGTCCCGCTGGCAGGCCTGGCCAAGGAGCGGGAGGAGCTGTTCCTCCCGGACCGCAGCGATCCCATCGTGTTGCCGGCCACGAGCCCGGCCCTGTACCTCGTGCAGCGCCTGCGCGACGAGGCGCATCGCTTCGCGATCACGTACCACCGCCAGGTGCGGGCGAAGGCCCAGGTGCGCTCCGCGCTCGACGACCTGCCCGGCGTGGGGCCGGCCCGCAAGCGCGCGCTGCTGCGAGTCTTCGGTTCGGCCCGGCAGATCCGTCAGGCCAGCGTCGAGCAGGTCGCCGCCGTGCCCGGCATCGGGCCGGCGCTCGCCGCCCGGATCAAGGCGTCGCTCGAGGGCTGACCCGCATCGGGCGGCCCGCTGCCGCGACTGCTATAGTCCCGGCCGATGCGTCGCCTCATCCCCTTCCTCATCGTGGCCGTGGGCCTGCTCGCGCTCGCCGTGGACGTCCTGCCCGAGTTCCCGCGTCCCGGCGCGGATCCGCCGGCGTTCGCCGAAACGCGCCTCGGGCTGGACCTGCAGGGCGGCCTGGGCGGCGAGTACCAGGCGTTCACCGCGGACGGCTCTACGCCCGCGAAGGGCGACATGGAGACGATCCGCACGATCATCGAGAACCGCGTCAACGCCAGCGGCGTCGCGGAACCGGTCGTGCAGACGCTGGGCAGCGACCGCATCGTGGTGGAGCTTCCGGGCGCCACCGACCAGCAGGAGATCCGGCGGCTCATCGGCTCGACCGGCCGCCTCGACTTCGTGCCCATCCCCACCGGGACGACCCCGCCGGGGCAGGACCAGCCCATCGATCCGACGCTCCCGGCGCTCTTCGCGGGCAGCGAGATCGACCCCGGCGGCGTGAGCCCCGGCTTCGACCAGCAGACGGGCCAGCGGACGGTCAACTTCAAGCTGAAGTCGGACGGCGCCAAGGCGTTTGCGGACTACAGCCGCGCGAACGTGGGACAGTACTTCGCCATCGTCCTCGACGGGACCGTCGTCTCCGCGCCGGTCATCCGCGAGCCGATCCTCGACGGCAATGGCCAGATCAGCGGGGACTTCACGACGGCGGAACAGCGGACTCTCGTGACGACGCTGAAGTACGGCGCCCTGCCGCTCGCGCTCAGGGAGCTGACCTTCAAGTCCATCAACGCCACGCTCGGCGCGGAGTTCCTCGCCGCGAGCATCCTGGCCGGCCTCATCGGCATCGGGCTGGTCTTCCTCTTCATGCTCCTGCACTACCGGCTGCCCGGCGTGGTGGCCTGTTTCGCGCTCGTCTACTACGCGGTCGTCGTCTACGCCGTCTTCCGCTTCGTGCCGGTCACGCTGACGCTGGCCGGCGTGGCCGGCTTCGTCCTCTCGGTGGGCATGGCCGTGGACGCCAACATCCTCATCTTCGAGCGGACGAAGGAGGAGTTGCGCGCGGGCAAGACGATCACGACGGCCATCGAGGCCGGCTTCAACCGCGCCTGGAACTCCATCCTCGACTCCAACGTGTCAAGCCTCATCACGGCCGGCATCCTGTACTACTTCGGGTCATCGACGATCCGCGGCTTCGCCCTCGTCCTGATCATCGGCGTGCTGGTCTCGATGTTCACGGCCATCACCGTCAGCCGCAGCATCCTGCGCTGGGTCGTGCGCCGCCCCTGGGCGCGCCGTGCAGGCCTCTACGGCATGCGCGAGGAGGAGTTCACGGCCACGGCGCCGCGGAGCCGCGCGCGGGAGGCGGGGGCGCGTGTTTGACCTGATCGGCAAGCGCCGCTGGTTCTTCCTCTTCAGCGGCCTGATCACGATCCCCGGCCTCATCTTCATCATCCTGACGCCCTTCTCGGGCGGTAAGGCCGGGCTCTCCTTCTCCATCGACTACACAGGGGGCACCATCTGGGAGGTCCACTTCCGTGATGGGACGCCAGACCCGACAGCCGTCCTGGCGGTGCTCGCCGACCAGGACCTGAAAGAGTCCGCCGTCGTCCTCACCGAGGGTCCCAAGGGGGAGTACGTGCGGCTGACCATGCCGCCGATCGGGCTCATCGAGGCCCAGGCGACACCGACGCCCGGCCCGACCCTGTCGCCCGGAGCCAGCGTCTCTGCGAGCCCGTCCCTCGACGCCTCGGGCTCACCGAGCGCCTCGGCCTCGCCGGCCACGAGTCCCGGCGCCGCACCGAGCGCGAGCCCCAGCCCCAGCCCGACACCGGCCAGCGCCGGCATCGAGCTGCCCACGACCGGCAAGCCGGGCGAGGTGGCGGCGGCGCTCGAGGCCGCCTTCGGGCCCATCGACGACGTGTCCCAGGCGACCGCGGTCGGGCCCGTCGTCAGTCGGGATCTCATCAACCAGGCGCTGCTGCTCATCCTGGCCGGCTCGGCCGGCATCCTGGCCTGGATCACGGTGCGCTTCCACGACCTGCGCATGGGCGTCGCCGCACTCGTGGCGCTACTTCACGACATCATCGTCGTGGTCGGCGTGTTCGCCATCCTGGGCACGTTCTTCGGCGTCCAGATCGACGCGCTCTTCGTGACCGCCATGCTGACGATCATCGGCTTCAGCGTGCACGACACGATCGTCGTCTTCGACCGGGTTCGCGAGAACCGCTTCCGGCACGCGGGCGAGCCGTTCTCGGCGATCGTCAACCACAGCCTGCTGCAGACGCTGGGCCGCTCGATCAACACCTCGATGACGGTGGTGCTGACGCTGACTGCGCTGCTGCTCTTCGGCGGGGAGGCCATCCGCGTCTTCGTCCTTGCCCTGCTCATCGGCATCGTCTCCGGGACCTACTCGTCGATCTTCAACGCGAGCCCGCTCCTCGTCGTGTGGCACGAGCGCGACGAGCGGCGGCGCCAGGCGCAGCTGACGGCCGCCCGCGCCGTCCGGTAAGCCGGGGTCGAGCGGCGCGTGGCATCCTCGGCCGCGATGACGACGTCCCACCCCACCCATCGCTGGCGGTTCCCCGAGACCCCGCGACTCGAGCCCGGATTCCTCGCCGATGGCGCCCGGCGTGGCCTGTCCGAGCGGACGCTGCACATCCTGGCCGCCCGTGGCCACGCCGCCCCCGGCGACCTGGCCGCCTTCTTCGACCCGCCTGGTGCGACCTTGCACGACCCCGGGCTGCTGCCCGACGCGGCGGCCGTGCGGGCGCGCATCGCGCGAGCGCTCGACGCAGCCGAGCGGGTGCTCGTCTTCGGCGACTTCGACGCCGACGGCCTGACCGGCCTGGCCATCATGGTCATCGCGCTCCGCGCGCTCGGCCTGGATACGGCCCCGTACGTGCCCGATCGCCGCGCCGAGGGTCACGGCCTGTCGCTGGCGGCCGTGCAGCGCGCCCGGGCCGAGGGACGCACGCTCATCGTCACGGTCGACACCGGCACGACGAACGTGGCCGAGATCGCGGCCGCCGGCGTGGCCGGCATCGATGTCATCGTCACCGACCATCACCACGTGCCCGCGCGGCTCCCCGATGCGGTCGCGGTCGTCAACCCCCACCGACCGGGGAGCCTCTACCCCGATCCCCGCCTGGCCGGCACGGGCGTGGCCTTCAAGGTGGCCCAGCTCCTGCTCGCCGACCGGCCCGGCGGCGCCGCGGCGGCACTCGCGCTGGCCGACCTGGCGACGATCGGCACGGTCGCCGATGTGGCGCCCATGGTCGGCGAGAACCGGGCCATCGCGCGCCTGGGGTTGGAACTGCTGCGCAGTGCCCCCCGGCCCGGGCTGGCCGCGCTGCTGGCCGCGGCGAAGGTGGCGCCGGAGAGTGTCGACCTGGACACGATCGGCTACGCCATCGCCCCGCGGTTGAACGCCGGTGGCCGGGTCGGCGACGCGGAGACGGCCGCGCACCTGCTGCTGGCAGCCACCGTGGCCGAGGCCGAGCCGCTCGCGGCGGAGCTCGAGACGGCCAATCGGACGCGCCGCGAGATGACCGCGACGGCACTCGCCGAGGCGCGCACGATCGCCGACCGGGACCCGGCCGCGGCCGCCGTGGTCATCGCCGGCGACTGGCCTGTGGGCATCATCGGCCTCGTCGCCGGGCGCCTCGCGGAGGAGCGCGGCCGGCCGGCCGTGGTCGTCTCCAGCGGCGTGGACCCCTGGCGCGGCTCGGCGCGCTCGGCGGGCGGGTTCGACCTCGCGGCCGCCTTTGACGCCTGCGCCGACGACTTCGAGCGACACGGCGGCCATCCGCAGGCCGCCGGCTGCAATCTGCTCGACGGGCGCTTCGACGCCTTTCGCGGACGCTTCCTGCGCCTGGCCGCCGAGGCGGCCCCGGCCGATCCCCGGCCCCAGCTCCGTCTCGATCTCGCCGTCCTCGCCGGGGACGTGGACTACCGGCTGCACGGCGACCTCCAGGCGCTGGAGCCGACCGGACCGGGCAACCCCCGGCCGCTGGTGGGCGTCGCGGGGATGACCGTCGCCCGCGCCCGAGCGGCGAACGGCGGGCACGCCCAGCTGACGCTGCGGAAGGGCCGGGAGGTCATCGACGGGATCGCCTTCGATCGCGGCGACCTGGTCGGGCTCCTGGCCGAGGGCGATGTCATCGATCTCGTCGCCCACCTGGTGAGCCGGACGTTCGGTGGCTACGAGACGCTCCAGCTGGAGATCGTCGACACGGCGCCGGAGGGGACGCTGGAACGCGCTCGGGCAGCCGGAGCCACGGTGCCCGCGTGAGGGAGGCGCCGCGACCGCCGGATCGGCGCAACGGGCGCCCTCCCTTCGTGCTCGACCGCAGTGCCGCCGCGCCGCTCCTGTCGCTGGCCGGCCTGGCCGTCGCCGCGGCCTTCAGCCTCGGCCTCCTCTTCGGGCGCTTCGACCTCGGCATCGGCGGCGGTCCGGGCGGTGAGGGCGGCTCGCGCACGCCCAACCCCAGCGTCGTCTTCACACCGGCGCCCTCGCCCGACGCGACGCCCGCGTTCGCCGGCACGATCCTCTTCGCCCAGGAGGGGAGCATCTGGTCGATCAGCGGCCACGAGGTCCGCCGGATCTCATCGGGGAGCCGGGACTCGATGCCGGCCTGGACATCCGACGGTCAGGCCATCGTCTTCATCGAGACGCGCACCCGCAACGCGCGCGTACCCACGGACGGTCGCTACCAGACGTACATCCTCGACTACCCCTCGGTCATGCGCATGACCGCCGCGGGCACCGATCGCACCGTCATCAAGGACGGGCTCATCAAGCTCGAGGGCGGCTCGGAGCGCTACTACTTCACCTGGCTCCTGCAGCCCGACGTCAGCCCGGACGGGAAGACGATCGCCCTCGTGAGCGATGCGCCCAAGCCGTTCGACCAGGACGTCACCCTCAGCCTGCTGCCGATGACGGGCGGCAAGGTGGACAACCTGGGCGTGCGCCAGGAGCGGCCGCTGGGTCACAACGACCCCGACTGGAGTCCGGACGGCACGCGTCTCGCGTTCACCTACAACGCCCGCGACGCGTCGCTGGGGACGCCGAAGGTCGGCATCCTGACCCTGAAGGGCGCCAAGTTGCGCTTCCTCGTCAGCGGCGGGTACGCGCAGCCGTCCTGGTCGCCCGACGGTCGTTTCCTGGCCGCGGTGCGCACGACCGGCGACGGTCGCGACATCGTCATCGTGCGCGTCAAGGACGGGGCGGTCCTGGACCGCTTCACGGCCGACGGTCGGAGCTTCGCCCCCGCCTGGTCGCCGGACGGGACCGGGATCGCCTATCTGAACATCACCAGGGAAGGGGTCGATCTGCGGCTGCTGCTGCTCGGGCCGCCCGCCGCGGCTGGAGGGGCGCCGACACTGCGGGACGACATCGCCCTCACCGCCGACAGCCGGCTCGATCCCGGGTCGCGCCCGTCGTGGTTCATCCCGCCCGAGCTGCTGCCCACGCCGTCGCCGTCGGCGGCCCCGTCGGGCTCGGGATCCCCGGCCGGCTCGGCCGCGCCGAGCGTCGCGCCCTAGCCGGGAGCCGCATGTGACCCCCTACCTGGCACGGCTCGACCGGCGCATCCGGGAGACCGGTACGTGCCTCTGTCTCGGCCTGGACCCCGATCCCGGCGCGCTGCCGCGGGGCTTCGCGCCGGACGTGACGGGCGTCGAACGGTTCGCGGCGCTCGTGCTCGAGGCCGCCCTCCCGTACGTCGCGGCCGTCAAGCCGAACCTCGCCTTCTTCGAGGCGTTCGGCGGCGCCGGCCTGGCCGCCCTGGAGCGGCTGCGCGCGCGCATCCCGGCCGGCGTGCCGGTCATCGCCGACGCGAAGCGCGGCGACATCGGGAGCACGGCCGCGCGCCAGGCGACCGCGCTCTACGACGCGCTCGGCGCCGACGCCGTGACGGCCAGCCCGTACCTCGGCGCCGAGGCCATCGAGCCTTTGCTCGAGCGCCCCGACCGGTTCGTGTACGTCCTGTGCCGGACGTCCAACCCCGGCGCGGCCGAGTTCCAGGCCCTCGAGGTGGGCGCCGATGCGGCCACCGGTCGCCCGGCCGAGCCGCTCTACCGGCGCGTGGCCGCCCACGCCGCCCGGTGGCACGAGCGGTTCGGCACCGTGGGCCTCGTCGTCGGGGCCACGGCGCCGTCGGAGCTCGCGGCGGTCAGGGCCGTCGCACCGGCGCTCGCCTTCCTCGTGCCCGGCGTCGGGGCGCAGGGGGGCGACCTGCCGATGGTGCTCGACCACGGGCCCGCCGTCGCGGGTCAGGCCAGGGCGGCCGCCGGCGGCGCGCTGCTGGTCAACGTGTCGCGCGCCATCGCCGCCGCGGCACTGGGCCGCGACGACGCGGAAACGGCCGTGGCGACCGCCGCCCAGGAGTGGTCGGAGCGGCTGGCGGTGCTACGATAACCTTCGCGCTGCGCGGCCCGACCGCGCCGCCAGACAGGAGTCCACACCGACGATGCC
>Ga0209642_10002527_pt1 | contig 11983 bp, 20 predicted proteins | sample RifCSP19_2_FD_184025 | JGI IMG/M metagenome (GOLD analysis project Ga0209642, IMG submission 184025) | Soil microbial communities from Rifle, Colorado - Rifle CSP2_sed 19_2 (SPAdes) (version 2) | ecosystem: Environmental > Terrestrial > Deep subsurface > Rock core/Sediment | place: Rifle... | reverse complement strand
TGGCGTCGGCGCGAAGGTGGGCGATGAGGGCCGCCTGGAGGAGGTCTGGGGCGATCACAGCCTCATCCCCTTGTAGCGGAGCTGCAGTTCGTGGACCGTCGCCTGGAGGCCGTCGCGGAGGGTAGCGATCACCTCGTCACGGACGTCCTCGGCGGCCGGCTTCATCCAGGGGATCGTCGCCCCCTTGGCCTGGCTGATCGGCCCCGGCCGCTTGCCGATGATCCAGGGCTCCTCCTCCGTGTAGATGGAGTAGTCCGGAGTGGGCCCGGCGCGGACGGCGTAACCCTCTTCTGTGTGGCGAACCTCGCTCACGTAGACGGAGCGGACCATCCTGCCGGTGAGCTCAGGCGCGAGCTCCTGCATCCGCTGCTTGAGAATGAGGCCGCCGTGCATGAGGCTGACGCGCATGGAGCGGTCCAGGATGCCGAGAGCGGCGTCAAGGTTGTGGGTGCGGTGGGCAAGGGCCATCGTGGCTGTAGTCGGCCCCGCGTTGACGGAAGCGGCGGCGGCTCCGGCGGTTGCGGGCCTGGCGGTTGCGCTTGCTGACGCCCGCCTTCCGGCGGTGGCCGTCGTAGCCGAAGATCGATCGGTCGCGCCAGTTATTCTTGGCCGCCGGGCGGCGGACCATCACCAGAGATTCGCCTTCTCCTTGATGAAGTGGCCGCCGGTCACGGTGGAGAACATGATCCCCGGCGCGGCAAGCGCCGCGTCCCAGCCGGTCAGCCCCAGCCATGAGACCGTGGCGCCGGCGATGAGCGCGCCGACCCAGGTGCCGACGCAAAGGTCACAGGTGAGGAGCTCTCCGAAGAAGTTCAGGCGATTGTCGCCGCGGTCCGTGAGGCGCGACAGGAGCTGCCTGGGTGCGTCCAGGAGGCGGGAGCTGGTGATGATGGTGGTGATGGCGGCGTTCACCATGCTGAGGGGCAACAGGGCGAGCGTTGTGGCCGCTACGGCGTCGAGCGTGGGCATGACTCCTCCTTCAGTTCCGCTGAGCGCGTTTCCAGCGATTGAGACGCCAGACGGGACGGGCCGCCATCATGTCCTGGCAGCGGTGGATCGCCTGAGCGAACTCGATACCCTCGGAGGGATGCTCCTGGGGCAGGGCCGCGAACTTGTTCCAGGCTTCGCCCAGCAGCTCCAGGATCTCCTGCTCTTCCGCCGCCAGAGCGAACATGGCGCTAGATCGTGCCGGCCTTGAGGATCGCGGCACCGGTGAGGTGCGATGCGGCCGTGGTGCCGCCATAGCCCCGCCCCAGCGTGAGCAGATTGGTGGCCGGAGTGACGGAGGCGACGACAATCAATTCGCTATCGATCTGGATGACATCGAACTTGGTGATGGGGTCGCCGGTGGATGTGTAGAGCGCTGACGTGCCGGTGTCGGTTATGGCCCCGTTTAGCGTGCAAGGGGGGACGTAGGCGACGGGGCCGGCTGCAGCCTCCTCCACGTTCCCGTGAGCGTAGCGCAACCGTTCGGCGACCAGCTGAACGTGGGCCCGCTGGCCGCCCGTAATGACGGAGCTGAACCGCACCTCCACCACCTTGAAACGGGCGCCGGTCCAGCGGCCGCTGAGCGGCACCACGATGTCTTGCCGCTGGATGGCCGGGTAGAAGTCGCCGTAGAGGATGATGTTGTGCAGGTCCTTCCCCTCGAACCCCTGCATCGAGAGGACGGTCGGGTTCGACACGTTGGCGATGCGGGCGCGGACGTTGCTGTAGCGCAGGAGGTCGGCACGGACGGAGCCGCCGACGGCGTCGTCGGGCGATTGGCTGCGCGCGTAGACGTCGACCCGAACGTTAAGGCCGAGCACGCTAGACCCCCTGCGTCGGGTAGTAGCCGCGGACCGGCACCGCCCTGACGACCCGATAGCGCCGCAGGAGTTGCCAGGCGGCGGCCGCCTGTGGGGAGGACCCCAGCATGTTCGTCTCGATGAACTTCAGCGATTCGCTGTAGTCCATGCTGCGCCAGGAGTCGACGAAGCCGGAGGAGGCGTCGGCGCCGCCGCTGGAGAGCACGGTGAGCCACCAGCTCGCCAGCAGGGCGATCGCCATCTTGACCGTCTGCGGCAGCTCGGCGAGCGTGTTGAACAACCCGGTCGTGGCGCAGATCGTCACCTGCCCGGGCCGGCCTGCGGAGCAGCTGCAGTTCGCCGGCGACTGGCAGCTCTCCAGCCGGATGATCGCGAGTCGGCTGTTGTAGACGACGGCGCAGCCCGTCACGTTATCGGCGCCACAGGCGCAGTCGAACAGGTCGTGGTTGATGGTGACGCTGTTCACGCTGACCAGATGGGGACGTTTGAGCATCAGGTAGCCGAAGCTTTCGTTGTAGTCCAGCCAGCCCGTGGGGCGGTCGTAGACGTCGCAGTCGGTGCCGGTGAGAAGGTTGCCGGCTATGGCGGACTCCGCCAGCTCCCAGGCGATCTCCCAGACGGCGAGGTTCTGGGCCGCGCTGCCGGTTATGAAGCCGAGGGCGACGGCCTCGGCGGCGAGCGCCTGAAGGGTTGCGTCGTCAGGAACGGCCATCGATGCTATAGTCGGCCCCTATGTCAGGGCGCTATGGCCTCCATTCGTTTCAAGAACTCGCGGATGGCTCTACCGGACGCCTGCAGCTTTCGAAGTCCATCGGCGTAATCCGCGCCAGCGTTCAAGCCGTCGAACACGATATCCAAGGTGTCGCCCCAGTCGGCGAACATCAGCTGGACTCGCTCGATCCCCGGCAAGGCTTTCAGCATGTCGCCACGCTCAATCACCAAGTCCCGCATTGGCCGCGAGAGGCGCAGCCAGAGCTGAGCGGCCCAAAGCGTCGGGCCCACGACCTCGCCGTTCGCCATTACTGTCCCGTCCTCGGCGTAGGCAACGCGGTGCCCGGAACATGACTGTATGGTGCAGATGCCCTCGATGGTGTTCAGCTCGTCGCAAAGCGCGTAGATCTCGGGATCGGGGAAGCCTCGGCCGCTGAGGTCCTCGCCGAAGACATTGATCTTTGACCCGTCTTCGTGCTGCATGAGCAGCTCGCCCGCGGCCAGAGCATCAGCGAACTCAGCCTTCAGGGCCTCCCAGCGCGCCAGCTGGATTGCCTTCTCCTCTGGCGTCAAGAAGCGGCTCCACATGTCCTTCCTGGGTGCGGAGGTCATAGCACCCTCCATTCATCGTAGGCGGCCCCAGCCTTTATCAGCAGGAAGGTGGCCTGCTGCCACTGCCCGGGTGGCTCCGGCTGCTGGTGGGCGCCGGTGCTCTGCACCTGGATCGCGGGGTCGTAGGCGATACGGAGCCCGCCAAGCCGCGCCCGCAGGCAGTAATCGACGTCCGCCCAGGGCAGCCCCGCGTATTCCGGACGGAGGCCGAGCTGCCGCCAGAGGGCGCGGTGCGTGGCCAGGAAGCCGAACGGCACGGCCTGGAGGTCCAGCCGGGGCGTGGCCACCTTTTCGTTGTCGACGCTCCAGCCAGCGAAGCGCGGATAGGGCTTGCCGGCAATGGAGAAGGCGTAGCCGGCCGAGAGAACGCTGTCGCCGTCCGCGATGATCCCGCCGACAACGCCGGCGCCGTTGGCGAGGGTGGCCAGGGCGACGTCGAGCACGGCGGCGGAGGCCAGCCGGCAGTCGGCGTCCAGGAACACGATGTAGGGGGCGTTGCCGCGGCCGGCGGCGCGCAGGCGGCTTGTGATGTTATCGCCCAGCAGGACCTTCGCCTGGGCGACGTGCTGGCCCTTGCCGGTGGCGATGCTGAAGGTGGCCCGTTCAGGGGGCAGAGCGGCTATGCAGGATTCGACCTCCGCCGCGTCCATCTCGGCGCCGGCGTAGACCACGAAATCGATAAGCGGGCCGTCAGGAAGCGACGGTCGCTGCTGGCGAGTGGTCTGCCGTTGCTGCCGCTGCTTCCGTCGCCTGTCGGACCGTGACATCCAGAGCCTCCTCGAGAACGTCGGCGGCGCGGGCCCAGGTCAGGGAGCGGGCGTGGTCCAGAGCGCGCTGGACCTGCCGACGCGCGCCGTGGTGCGCGATGTGCGATAGGGCCTCGGCCGCCCGAAGGGGGCTAGCCCACCGACGATATTGATTGTGAAAGGGATCGACATGAATATATTCCGCGTCCACCAGGTAGCCGCGGTCGCCGCTCAGGTTCTCGGCGATCCCCGTGCAGTCCGTCCCGACCACGGGCACGCCGCAGGCCATCGCCTCCAGCACGGGCAGACCGTAGCCCTCCGCCTTGGAGAGGAGCAGGAAGGCGTCCGCGGCCCAGTAGAGCGAGCGCAGGTCCTCCGGGGACAGCCCCTCCTTGGGACCGTGCTCCAGCACGAGGCAGCGGTCGGTCAGCTCGAAGCGACGTTGCAACGCGTAGTTGTCGTAGCCGATCTTCTGCGGCCGCCGCTTCGTGTTGAGGATGTAGTGGACGTTGGCCACGACCTGCCGGGACGGCAGCTTGATCTGCTTGCCCAGGCAAGGGGGCCACTGGAAAGCGCCGCCGGCGAGCAGGGAGACGGCCGCGTAGTGGGCCGGCAGGTTCTTGCGCTCGTGGTTGTCGCCGACGGTGAAGACGACGAAGCGGTCCGCGAGGTTCCAGGCCTGGCGCGCCGCCTGCCGCTCCTCCGCGGTGGGCGGCCGCCAGAACTCCGAATCGATGCCCACGGGGAAGTGCCGGGCCTTGAGGCCGGCCTCAAGGAGGAGCCTGGTGCCGAACTCGCTCTCACAGAGCGCGGCGTCCATCGTGTCGATGGTGATCGTCCAGTCCGAAGGGTGGACCAGCAGGTCTGATTCGATTGGAAAGATGCCGATGTAGGGGACGCCGGTGTTCTGCATGAAGCGATAGGCATGGTGGGCCGTGAGGTCGAATATGACGAGCACCGCCTCCGGCTGAAATTGGAGGCGGATCGAGCGGAACTGCTGAGGCATGCGGGCGGGATCGGTGGAGACGAGCGCCGCCTTGAGCGGGTGTTCGCCGCCGTCGTAGTCGTGGGCGAGCAAGACTGTGGTGTGGCCGCGGCGGTCCAGCTCCTCGACCAGGCCGTGCGCGATCGTCGTATACCCGGAGCCGCGGCGGTTGCTGTATTCCGAGACGACGAGGAGCTTCAAGGCGCAGCCGGCCGCTCGGCCCTCTTGCCCGGCGCCGGCCCGACAAGGCCGACACTGGGCCCCTCGAAGTGGATTGCCTTGTCGCTCCACTTGTCGACGAGCCGGAAGAAGTTGCGTTCGGCGATGCTCGTCCCCGTCCGAGGCCCGTCGGCGTGCGTCTCCTGCCAATCGTGGAGGCTGCGGTGAGTGGCGATGGGCGGCACGCATAGGATGCGGTAGGCGGCGCGGATCTGCAGCTGCAGGTCGCTCTCCTCGTGCCAGAAGGGGTTGAAGTCCCAGTCGTAGAGGAAACGGGGCGGCCCCGGCAGGTCGATGGCGGCCGCGCCATCCATGCGAACGGCGCGCTCAGAGCCGCGCAGGTTGCGCCAGCTCCAGCAGTAGCCCATCACCAGGTCGCAGAACTGCCCGGGCCGGGGCCGACGCCGGTCGTCGATCAGTAGGCCCCACGTGGAGTCCTGGTAGAAGCCCTCCTGACCCGTGGCGCCTACCTCGGCGCTCTCGTAGAGCGCGAGCAGCGTGTCGTCGAAACCGGGGGCGACCAGGACGTCGTCGTCCACCTGGATGATGAAGTCCCCGCGGGCGACCGCGAGGGCATGGTTCCTGGAGCAGACGCCTTCGTTCGTCGGGCGGTGGATGACCTTGACGCCTCGTAAGGAAGCCAGTCCCTCGAACAAGGACTCATCCGCCCCGTTGTTAACGAGGATGATCTCGTAGTCCTCCGGCGGAGTAGCGGCACCTCGGATGATCTTGTCGATGGCCGCGCGCATGGACGCCTCGCGGCCAGCCATGGTCAGCATGACGACGCTGTATCTCATCGCCGCGCCTCGCCGCAGCCCGCGCAGTGGGCCAGCTTCGGGTCGTTCCAGCGGCCGCAATCACATCGCCACTGTTGCGTGCCTGGCACCATTAGTCCGGCGCCTCCGGAGTGTCGAGCGCGAGGGCGAGCTGCTGGCCCATGACCGCTGCAGTGTCGACGAGGTCCTGCATCCAGAGGCCGTAGCGCTCGATCTCCTTGTTGAACGCCTCGATGTCATGGGAGACGGTGGTTATCTTGGGAGGCCGGTCACCCTCCACCTCGACACAGCAATGGAGCATCTCGTGGTAGAGGAGCGCCTCCGTCTGCTGGGCGTTGAAGCCATGAGCCCGAACGTGGTCAGAGGCGAGCCAGATCATCCAGTCGGCGCCGCTGTAGAAGCGCAGCAGGCCGGAAGGCGCCTTGCACTTGCCCAGGATGACGCGCCCGCCCTTGCTGCCACCGCCCCGTTTCCAGAGAACCTTCAGCTCATATTCGCCGATGGGCCGCAGTTCCGCGTGGCGTCGTGTCAGCTCGCGGGCGAGGGCATCGAGGGCCTCCGCCGGCATGAAGTCCTTGCCGAAGAACTCGTCATCCTGGGGTGGCATCAGCTGCAGGATGCTCTCCACCGGCTGGGTCATGGGTATCCTCCTTCCAGATCGATGCTTCCACGAAACGGCGCAGGCCCGCCGTCATCACGAACTTGGTGCGGTGCCGGCTGCAGGGCTTGAGCAGCTTCTGGTCGATGAGATCGTCCAGCACGCCGCGAGGGGTGAGGTAGAGCCAACCGTTGTAGCTCATGCCGGCGCATTGGCTCACTCCTCCGCCGCTCCCACGAGCAAGGGCCCGCGGTCGAGCAGCCATTGGGGCGCCGGCCAGCGGACGATCCCGTCCGCGATCTCCGCCTTTATGGTGCGCCAGGACGCCAGCTCTTCCTCCGTCTTGATCGGGTGCAGAAGGGTCCAGAGGTTGCCGTCCTCACGCCATCCCTGGCCGCAGATGGCGAAGTGGGAGAGGATGCCGTAGTCGCCGAAGTCCTCCACGAAGCCCGGCTCCCAGTAGCGGAAGGTGGTCTCCGTAAAGAAGCGGACATGCGTTGGGTCCTGGAGCGCAGGCTTGCCGGCCCCGTAGGGCACGACGACTTCGAAGAACGCGTCCGCCTGGCAGATGCGCCAGACCTCCTCCATCACCGGGATTAGGTTCCGCAGGTGCTCCAGCGTCTGGTGTGAGATGACCAGCCGGCAGGAGTCCTGTTCCGCCCAGGCCCAGTAGAAGAGGATGCCACGAGCGATGGGGTCGTTGGGGAGAGGCCCGCGGTCGAGCCCGTCCAGGTCGGTGACGACGTCGACCCCCTCGAACTCGTGGAGGTCCACGCCTACAACATCGAGAAGCGGACCGAGATCCACCTTCCTCTTGCCGCAGCCCAGCTCGACGGCGTGCAGGCCGCCGGTGAGCAGGGGCGCCCTGAGGTAGCCGCCGGCATCCTCGCGGGGCAGCCGCGTGCGATACCAGGCACCGCGGGTCCAACCATCCTCGCTCACCTCACACCTGCTATCCACATTAGCGGCTCGCAGCCGTGGAGAAAGGTGGACTCGTCGGCAGCGAGGGCTCCAGGTCCGGCGGGGAGGGGTCGGGCCCGGCAAGGCCCCCCACATTTTCGCCCACCCCATGTTGGCTATTGGCGTCCACATGGGGATAACCAGGCGGCCCTTTTTTCAACAGGTGGATGATCGTCGAATGATCACGCCCGCCCAGGAGGGAGCCTATCTGCTTCAGGCTCAGGCCGCACTCGGCCCGAAGGCGCCAAGCCGCCTCCGCACGAGCTTCGACAAGGAAGGTCGTCCGAGCCGGCGATCTCAGGGCTGCCACCTTCAGACCGCGAGCTCGGACGACCTGCTCCAGTATCTCGCCCGGTTTCAGCATCTCCTCTACGCGCTGGGAATGGATCCCCGCAGCACGCCAAGCTTCAGGCGTCCGCGAGCCCTTCCTCGAATTACAGGAGATGCAGGAGGTTACGAGGTTGGAATCGTCATCGCCCCCGATGGGGTCGATGTGATCCAGGCTTAGGTCATCGGAGAGGGGATTCATCGCGCGGTCACAATAACGGCAGGTGAAGGCATCCCGAAAATAGATACGGAGGCGCTTCTTGAAACTGAAGCTCCCTCTGCCGTTCATAACGCATGTAAGATACGTCAGCGAGTCACAACTGTCAACCTATCCACGTCACTACTACGTCTTCTCTACGCAATCCTGGCTGGAATCGTTGAAAGCATCCTCACGAAAGAGCGGCTCACTATGACTAGGCCGTGTGGACATCGGCAGCTTCCGCTCGCCGTTTCTCGATCTCAAGGGCAACCTGCTTGAGCCTGTGCTGGTTCCGCCAGAGTGTCGGCATTGCCAGCGTGCGCTCCCGGTCCTTGGTGCGGATCGTCACCTTGCTGCGTAGAGTGTGCACCTTCACCTCCACGATATCGGCGTAGGCGATCTCCTCCAGGACGCCCTTCTGCACGATCCTCAGCATGTCGTTGTCGATCGACAGCTTGCCACCCGGACCGAACAGTCCTTGTTGCCCCAGCGTCACTTCCATGCCACGACTCCTTCCTGAAGAACCGCCAGACCCGCCGCCCATTCTACTTCTTGCCCCAGACGAAGCCGTCGTTGGTGGGCCGGCCAGGGATGACCTCCGAGTGGCCGATGACCAGGAAGCCGGCCTCCTCCAGCCAGCCCATGACCTTGCCGAAGTTCAGGACCTGGACGTGCTCGACGTAGGGCTGGTCCTCGTGCGGGAAGTGGGCGATGACGGTGCCGCCGCGGCGGAGGATGCGGCGTTGCTCGCGCAGCGCCCTCACCGGGTCCTCCAGGTGCTCCAGCAGGTGGCCTGAGTAGACGCAGTCGGCGGTGTTGTCCGGAACCTGCAGGTGGTAGGCGTCGGAGACCCCAAAGCGGATCAGGAGGCGCCTGGTCTTGCCGGCGGCCGCCTGGCCGGCGGACAAGCGCCGGCGCTGCTCGCGGTTCATCAGAGGGGAGGGCTGGATCGCCATCTCGCCGGGGGCAGCGCCCTCCGCCCCCTCGATCTTGAGGGCGTGGCGTATGGCAAGCTCGCTGTGATCCAGGCCGACGAGGGGCTGCACGGGCCGCTGACCGCGCAGCCAGCGCAGGAACTCGCCGGTGCCGCAGCCCACGTCCACCACAAGGCCCAGGTCGGGGATATGGGGCAGCAGGTGCCGCCAGACGTCCTCGTGAGAGCGCACCCGCCCTTCGCCGAGCTCGCGCTCGTAAGTGGCGTTCCAGTAGGTCGGGCTGTTGACCAGCGCCGTCAACTCCACCACCGCGGCTCGTTTTCGAGATCGTCGAGAACCCGTTCGAGCGTTTCGCCGTGCCTGGTCCTATCGATTAGGATGTCGCGAGCTGCGTCTGATCCGACACGGAGGACAAGAGCGTGGACGCGTGGTAAGAAGGCGGCGATATCCTGATCGCTGATCACACCGTCCCGGATAATGCCACGAACCCAGATGTCGTCCGGCGAAGTCACGCCTCGGCCTCCACGATCAGGTCGGCGCCGATGGCCGGCCGAAGGGAAACGCGCGCCCAGGTGACGACGTGCACCTTGCCCTGGAGATCGATAGGCTTGCCGATCATTTGGAGGCCGATCTGCTCCAAGGCGTCGATGGTGAAGACGCTGCCGTCGGGGCGGGGATCGGTGGAGAGCACGGTGACGCTTACCCAGGTCAGGTTAACACCTCCGCGACGGCACGCGTGAGAAGCGCCTCGGCCGACTCGACCATATGGTCCATACCGAAGTGCTGGCTGACAATGTTGCGGCAGAGGATGGGGGGGCTCGCGGGCCAGAATCCCTCCCGTAGGAGCTGGACCGCCTCCTCATCGTTCTGAACGAGGCGGCCGACATCGGCCAGGAGGATCTCCGGATTGGCGCCGGCGTCGTAGGCGAGGACGGGGCAGCCGGAGGCCATCGCCTCCAGCATGACGATACCGAAAGGCTCGGACTCGTCGCTGGTGAAGATCAGGGCGGCGCTGTCCCGGAAGAGGGCCAGGAGAGCGTCGTGGGACAGCTCGCCCCGGTATTCGGCCAGTGGATGTGCGCGACGCACACGCGGCTCCACCTCGCGGCGGAAGTAGTCGGCGTCGACGATGGGTCCGGCCAGGACCAGAGGGCGGTGAGACTCCCACGCCCAGTCGAGGCCGACGTGGGGACGCTTGTAGGGCAGGATGCGACCGGCCCAGACGAGGCGCTGCTGGCGGTCGCGCGCGGGCGGGCCAAGGGGAATGGCGTCGACATCGACGCCGTTGTAGAGGACCTGGGCCTCGGGCCGGCCGTGGAGCCTGGAGTGGTGCCGGCTGGTGAAGGCGGGGTTCCGTGCCCACGGGCTGAGGGGCGCCATGCCATGAGACATGCTAACCGCCGGCAGGTCGGGGCCGAAGACCTTCTGCGCGAGCTGGGTCAGTGAGTGGTCGAAGAGGACGTCGGGATAGGCGCTCACGGCCTCCGCGGTCATGTGCATCACGAGGCCGGCCTCACGGGCCGCCGGTGAGCCCTGCGGTTCTACGGTGATCAGCTTGACGCCGGGGACATCCGAGCCCCCCAGGGCAAACAGCGTGACATCGTGGCCGCGTCCGGCGAGTCCCTGTGTGAGCTTGGCGACAAGATACTCGACGGCGCCGGCGCCGGGGCTGGGCGTCGGAAGGAAGACCGAGCTCTGGACGAAGATCTTCATGGGGCCGCGCCAGCCATTGTAGACCGACGGCTACAAATGTCAAGCAGGACTTCCAGCCACTTCGCCGCGAACGTCCGGAAGTCGGCCGTGCTCTCGGCGCAGGCGCGCGCCGCCTTTGAGAGCTCCGGCCAGCCCCTCTCCCAAACGTCGCGCACGGCCGCCGCCCATTGTGACACGGTGGAGCCCGCTGGCAGAACGCGGCCGACGAGGCCGTCCTCGATGCTGGCGAAGAGGCCGACGTTGGTGGTGACGACCGGCAGGCCGCTGGCCAGCGCCTCCAGGAGGGCGTAGGCGTTGCCTTCGTGGCGGGACGGGTGGAGGAAGATGTGGCCGCGGCGGAAGGCGTCAGGCTCCTCACCCGCCTTGGCGTTCAGATACTCGACAGAGAAACCGGCGCCGAGCTCACGGGCGATGGCCGGCATGATCTCCTGCCCCTTCTTGGCGTTGGTGGCGGCGTGGAGGATGACTGGGTGTGGAATATTGTCGGGCATAATATCAGCAGGATTTGCAGGCCGGAACGCCTCTAGGTCCACGCCGTGCAGGATCGTCGCCACGGGCTGCCGGCGGTGGTGCGCCACCAGCTCGCGGGCGGAGGCCGGGGAGCAGGCGACCGGGAAGGCGTTGGGCGCGTTGAAGGCGTCGTGCTGCGCCCGGACCTCGTGGTTGCCCCACGGGCTATCCCCCATGTTGAGGTGGAATTGGGCCCAGGTGCCGTGGACGACCGGGAGGACCGGGTGCTGGGTGATGCCGTGGCCCCAGTAGCCGTCCGAGACGGCCACGTCGAACTCCATCTCGCTTTCCAGCCAGGAGCCCAGGACCAGCGCCTTGTCGGGGTTGCTCATGTTGCGGGCGGTGCGGTGCTTCGGGTAGTCGGACCAGCCGACGATGGCGCAGTCGTGACCCGCCTCGAACAGGGCGCGCTGCAGGTAGTCGGCGAATTTTTCCACGCCCCCAAGACTGGAATCGGGTGCTGCACGCTTCAGCCACGAGATATGCACTACGCGCATATGACATTCCGCCTCGAACATGGTAGAGTTGTGTCGCGATGGAGGAATGGCGACCGGCCGTCGGATATGAAGGCCTCTATGAGGTATCCGATCAGGGGCGCGTTCGCCGCCTGCATTCGCCCACGAATCGAAGTAAGAACGATGGCGTCTTGTCGCCAGGCCTTGCCGCCAACGGTTATCTGCGCGTCGTCCTCTGCCGACAAAATGAGCGCCGGAACTTCTCCGTCCATCGCCTGGTCGTCGAGGCTTTCAAAAGGCCATTTGGGCCGGGCGAAGTCACCAACCACATCGATGGCGACAAGACTAATAATCGTCCGATGAACTTGGAACAGGTGACCCAGAAGGTGAACGATGCCGAGGCTCGGCGCCTCGGTTTGACGACGCGCG
>Ga0209642_10002525_pt1 | contig 11990 bp, 11 predicted proteins | sample RifCSP19_2_FD_184025 | JGI IMG/M metagenome (GOLD analysis project Ga0209642, IMG submission 184025) | Soil microbial communities from Rifle, Colorado - Rifle CSP2_sed 19_2 (SPAdes) (version 2) | ecosystem: Environmental > Terrestrial > Deep subsurface > Rock core/Sediment | place: Rifle... | reverse complement strand
CTCGCCTACAAGAGGACTCGCGACCGAGACCGTTCCCCTCGGCGTGTATATGTCCGCCTCTATGCCGTCTTTTGTTACGGAATAACCAACAGGGTAGATATCGGCATTTTTCCCGAGGGAGTATCTTAAGGAAGGCCTTACTTCCTTTTGAAGTATTTCCCCCCATCTGTCGTCCACGTTTATTATAGAGACGGCCCGCCCCGTTTCAAAAGCGGCGTCCGTAAAAAGGCTTGCCTTTGCCCTGAAATATTCTTCCATCGTGCGGTGGTAATCAAGATGTTCAGGCGTCAGATTCGTAAAGACCTTCACGTCGAACCTTGTCCCCTCAACCCTTCTTTGAAGGATTGAATGGGAAGATACCTCCATCGCGCAGTGGGTAACGCCGCTATCAAGCATCTCTTTAAGGAGTTTCTGGAGCGCGGGCGCGTCAGGGGTGGTAAGTGGGGCCGGAAAGACCCTTCCTCCGTACCTGTAGTTTACCGTGCCTATAACGCCGGAGTTTAAACCTGCCTGAGTGAATATGGACTCAATAAGATAGGTAACCGTGGTCTTGCCGTTTGTGCCGGTTACCGCGACCATCTTTAATTTTTTTGAAGGTTTCCCGAAGAACCTGTCTGAAAGCCTTGCCAGGGCGCTTCTTGAATCCCTGACTATAATCTGCGAAACCGCGATGTCCAGCTTTTTTTCCGTAACAACGCATGCGGCCCCTTTTTCAACGGCATTCTTTGCGAACACGCCCGCGTCTGCCTTTGCCCCCTTTATCGCAACAAAAAGATTGCCCGCCTCCACCTCTTTTGAGTTACAGCTTATTCCCGTAATCTCGATATCTTCTGTTATATCGCCGGCATGATCGAAAGAATTTATCAGTTCCTTGAGTTTCATCTTAAAGATAAAGCCCCTCCGGTATTACCTGAATACAACCTGTATTGCACCATCTCTGGGTACGGCTGTTCCAGGCAAAGGGGTCTGTCGTATTGCCCGGCCGCTTCCCCTTACCTCAACGCTCAAAGACATTTCCTCCGCAAATTTCAAAACAGTTCTAAGCGGCTTGCCGGTGAAATCCGGCACCTTTTTCCCTTCTTCCATTATAAATCCTTCGTTTGCCGATCCGTCTTTGTCCGCCGCCGCAGTAACGACTTTTCCGCTTTTTTTATCCGCCGGCGAAAACCCATTTTTAAATACCCCGAGATAGGCAAGGCTTTCCCTCGCTATTTCCGCAAATACCGGAGCGGCGATAATTCCTCCTTTGTAGTCCCCGGCCGGCTCATCTATGCTTATAACTATTGTAAGTTTCGGGTTATCCGCCGGCAAAAACCCCATAAATGAAGCGACGTATTTGCCCTTTGCGTAACCTCCCCTCAGGAGGTCTGGCTTCTGGGCGGTTCCTGTCTTCCCGGCTACCTTAAAGCCGTTGCCGACCGCCGCCCGCGTTCCGGTGCCTCCTTCTTCCGTAACCCTCGAAAGCATATCCGCAACCCTTCTTGCGGTATCTTCCGATATAACCCTCCTTGAGATGACGGGATAAAAATCCGCCACAACCGCCCCTTCGTTATTCCTTATGTATTTGACAACGCGCGGCTTCATAAGGAATCCGCCGTTTGCGATTGCGGAGGCCGCGGCTGCGAGCTGTATCTGGGTAACCGATATCCCCTGCCCGAACGATATGGTATCAACCGATACGTCAGACCATCTGCTGTAATGCGGCAGCATCCCCGAGACCTCGCCGGTAAGGTCAATCCCTGTTTTTTCGCCGAAACCGAAGGCTCTGAGATACCTGTAAAGATTTCTTTTGCCGAATTTTTCGCCTATCTTCGCGGCGCCGATGTTGCTTGAATGTTTAATAATGTCTTTTACCGTAAGATAGCCGTGTTTTTTCACGTCGTGGAATACCCTGTCTTTTACGGCGTATTTCCCGTTTTCACAATAAAAGACGTCATCGGGACGGACAACGCCTTCCTCAAGCGCGCCGGAGAGCAAAAATGCCTTGAGTGTTGAGCCCGGCTCAAAGATATCCGTTATTGCCCTGTTGCGCCAGTCTTTGGGGGTGTAGGCCCTCGGGTTATTGGGGTCGAAGGTCGGAAGTGTCGCCATCGCAAGCACTTCTCCCGTGGACGGGTCCATGACGACCGCGCTTGCGCCCTTTGCCCCGTGCTCATCCACCGCTTTTTTAACAGCCTTCTCCGCTATGTACTGGATTGTCTTATCTATGGTTGTGACAACATCCATGCCCTCAACAGGCCCCCTTACATCTTTGTATAAAAGCAGTTTCCCCCTTGCGTCCCTCTGCGCCTTTATTGTAACAGATTCTCCCTTAAGATACTCGTCATAATAGAGTTCAATCCCCTCAAGGCCGTTTGAATCTATGCCTGTAAAACCTATAAGATTTGCGCCAATGCTCCTGTTCGTGTAAAACCTTCTGCTTTCCTTAAGGGTTCCCACCCCCTCCAATTCCTTTACCGCCGCTTTCTGGCGGGCGTTTAAATCAATCTGCCTTTTAATCCAGACAAACGGGCTTCCGGTGTTGATGCGTTTTATGATTTCCCTTCTATCAATGGAAAGGGCCGTTGCGAGCGCCTGCGTTACCCTGTAAGAATCCTCCACCATCGTGGGGTGCGCAAACACCGAATCCACCTCAAAGCTTACCGCGAACTCTTCAAGGTTCCTGTCGAATATCCCCCCTCTTTTCGATTGTATCGTAACATTTCTTTCGTGCTGGAGTTTCGCCTTCCGCTCCAGCGCTTTCCCCTCCACAACCTGAAGTTCAAACGCCCTGAAAAATACCACGCCGAAGAAAAACGCAAAAATCCCCAGCGCCACCATTATCCTGACCCTCAACCGTTTGTCGGAATTTTTCTTCATTTCAGGTAAATAACCTGCTCTCCCCGCGGGTAATCGAGGGAAAATTCCTGTCTTGCCGTCTTTTCCACCCTCTCCGGCGAGGTGAGTTCCATAATCTCAAGCCTTAAGCGCTTGTTTTTTTCAATCTCAACCGCCCTTGCCTCGTTAAGTTTTGATATCTCGTAGCCGAGATTTACAGCGGTAAGCCTCGTCCAGAGATAAATAAAAACAACCATAACGATTATAAATGCCGCTATAAATGAAAGATACAGAAACCCCATGTCCTTCAGATTCCTTCTTGTCCTTACGGATTGCTCCCTTAAAATGCTTCCCCTTGCGATGGCGCGGTCCATATTTGTCATATCCTCTCCACGGCCCTGAGTTTTGCGCTTCTTGCCCTTGGGTTTGCCAGAATCTCTTCCGGTGACGGGGTAATGACCTTTTTGGTAAGCATCCTTACCTTCGGGGTTTTTCCGCAAACACATATGGGTATATCGGACGGGCAGGTACATCCGCGGAAAAGCTCCCTGAAGGTGTTCTTCGCAATCCTGTCTTCAAGCGAGTGAAACGATATAACAACCATTCTGCCGCCTTCTCTAAGAGAGTCGACCCCGTCTTTGAGCCCGGCCTTAAGGTTCTCAAGTTCGTCATTGACCGCAATCCTTAAGGCCTGGAAGAGCCTTGTTGCGGGATGTATTTTATAATACCCCTTTTTTGAGGGCAGCCCGGTAACTGCAATCCTTGAAAGCTCGAGCGTGGTTGAAATGGGTTTCAACCTCCTCGCCTCAACTATCGCTTTGGCCACAGCCCTTGCCCTTCTTTCCTCGCCGTATGAGCGTATTATCCTTTCAAGTTCCTCCCTGGAAAGTCCGTTTACAAGTTCGTAGGCGGATAGTTCCTGGCGGCTGTCCATCCTCATATCCAGCCTCGCGTCATGCATAAAGCTAAACCCCCTTTCGGGCCTTTCAAGCTGATATGAGGAAACTCCGAGGTCTAAAACCATTCCGTCAATCTTATCTATCCCCAACCCTCTCAGAATTTCCTTTATATTCCTGAAATTTTCCCTGACAATTGTAACGCGCTCCATGCGGGGTTTAAGAAGGGCGGTTGCTTCTTTTATGGCGTCGCAATCAACATCCAGCCCTACAACCCTTACGTTTTGACCGGTCGCCTTAAGTATTGCCAGCGTGTGTCCAGCTCCCCCGAGTGTCCCGTCAACATACGTGCCTTCGGTTTTACGGCTTAAGAGGTAACTTAAAACCTCCTCTGTCATGACGGGAATATGACCCAACATCAAATACCGAGACTCTCCAACATGTTGCTTATATCTTCCCTTGACGCCCCGGATTCAGAGGCATTCCAGACGGCTTTACTCCATATCTCAAACTGCTTGAAGGCGCCTACGAGGATAACGTCCTTTTCGAGCCTGGCGTACTCTCTTAAGGGCTGCGGTATGAGAATCCTGCCGAGTTTGTCAATGGGACAATCCGAAGCGCTCGAATAGAAAAACCTCAGAAACACCCTCGTATCTTTTTTAAACTCAGGCAGCCCCGCAATCCTTTCTTCCAGTATCACCCACTCCTGATACGGATACACTATGAGGCATCCGTCATACGTTGTCACAACAAGGCGCGAATCATACCTTTCGTTAAGGACTTCCCGAAACCTCGCGGGTATGCTGAGCCTGCCTTTTGCGTCTATTGTATGTTCAAACCTTCCTCTGAACATCATTGCCTCTTTTTGTAAAAATCGTAACTATTCATAACACCTTTTCCCACTCTTTCCCACTTTATGGCTAACTATAGTCTTGATAAGGGTCTTTGTCAAGAAAATTTTGATACTTTTAGAACATGCTTATGGGGTTGTGGATAAATGCGTAAACCTGTGGATAACTCAAGAAGGCGGGATGGATATCTGCGGTTTAAAACCTGTGGAAAAAAAACAAAGGAATAAAAAAATAGAGGATGCAATAAGCCGGATTCTGTAATCCCGAATTTCTCCGGGACGGTGACCATTCGTCTGGGGCCGGTGTTGCCACCGGGCTCAAGCAGCCAACCCGTTCCGCCTTGCCCTTACGGGTAAAAGGACGGGCAATCCTTGAAGCGGAACCTATTTGGCCTTGCACCGGGAGGGGGTTACCGAGCACAGGCAGTCACCTGCCCGTCTGGTGGGCTCTTACCCCACCGTTTCACCCTTACCCAGCACCACTTTCCTATACCAACGCTTATAGCATTAACCTGCGCTGATGTCGGAAAGTGGTGCTGGGCGGTCTACTTTCTGTTGCCCTTTCCCTGGGGTCGCCCCCGGTCGCCGTTAACGACCTCCCTGCCCTCTGGTGTCCGGACTTTCCTCTATCCCTTACGGGACAGCGGCCACCCTGCATCCTCTATTTACCTTCTCATTATATCCCATCAATGGCGGAATTTGCAAGAAAGTCCGCCTCGGAATTTTTTTCCCTTTCTATATGCGTCAACTTAAAAAAAGAAAAACCTTCCTTAATGGAAATTGCCTCTCTGTAAAGGGTTTTGAGCCCCTCGCTTTTTACCCTGTACTGCCCGTTTATCTGCCTTACCAAAAGTTCGGAATCGCTGAAGGCATGCACCTTTTTTGCCCCGAGCTTTTTTGCCTCGGTAAGGGCCATTATAAAAGCCATGTATTCGGCGACGTTGTTTGTTGCAATGCCGAGCCTTTTTTTAAGCCTCTTTAAAACATGGCCGCCCGTATCTTTAATAACAGCCCCCGCGCCGGCCTCTCCGGGGTTTCCGCGGGAAGCGCCGTCAATATACATATAAAGGCCGGATGTGTCGGGAAAGAGTTCTTTAAGGATTGATTTTAAAACTCCCCTTGCCTCTTCTTCCTTTAGATTGAGCTTTTCAATTGTTTTTTTTAGAGAGAGAGTATCTGCGAGGACTTCGAGGAATTTCTTCTCAGGGGAATCTGTTTTTTCGGACGGCATGGCTCTCAATATTTAAAAGGGATGTCTCAAGATGCCCCGCAGGGTATGTGCGGCGCCCCGACCTAATGACCTAAACTTTAGCCACGGGGCTCTCCTCAAAATAAAGGATCCTGTGGCAGTGGGGGCAGGTTATTATTTCCTCCGAACCCTTTTTAAGCTGTATATACACCTGCGGGGGGATCTGGATGTAACAGCCGCGGCAGGTCTCGTTCTTTACGTTCACAATGCCTATGCCGGCCCTTCTGGACCTTATTGTCTCGTATTTCTTTAAAAGCTGCGGGGGAAGCTTTGAAGAGACGTCTATTCTCAGCTTTTCTTTTTCCTCCCTCTGCGCCTTCCACTCTGCCTTTCTTCTTTCAAACTCTTCTTTTAAGGCGCCGGATTTTTCCGTTTTTTCATTAAGGGACCCGTCTTTTTCAAGAAGGACCTTTTCCCTGGCCTCCTCTTTTTCGGATAAGGAGCCAATCTCTATATCAAGGAGTTTATTTGCCTTCTGGGCGTTTGTTATCTCCTTTGTAAGGGCGGCCAACTGTTTTTCTGTTTTTATCTCGTTGAGCCTTTTCTGGTCTTTTTCTATCTTCTCTTTATTCTCCCTTACCTTGTCATCCCTCTCGCTTTTCTCCGCCTTGAAAACGGCAAGTTCCTTTTTCAGCGCCTCTATCTGTTCGCTCAAACTGTTTATTCCAACGCTTAAACCCTCCAGATCTTTCTGATACCGCTCCTTTTCTTTTTCTATGCTGTCTATCTCAAGGTCGATATTCTGGATCTGGCAGAGAAGTTTAACAGAGCCTGACAAAAGCGCCTCCAAAAAGATTAATTCCTCCTTTTTATCCTGGTGGGCCCACCTGGACTCGAACCAGGGACCGACCGGTTATGAGCCGGTGGCTCTTCCAACTGAGCTATGGGCCCCGTCTGGAAAATACATCCACGTCTTCCTCAATCTCCCCATTTTAAGAAAATACCACCTTCTTTGTCAAGGTGATTCTAAAACTCCTTCCACAAGATGGCTCCCCGCCTTCTCATTCTTTCTCCTTCCACTTAATAAGGTTTGCAACCTTAACTCCCACAAGCCTCACCTTTTTTTGAAAATCAACCTTATTAAAGAGCGCAAGCGCCCCTGTCCATATATCGTTCTGGGAATCCGTATTCTCTTCAAACGTATGGGAGCGGGTTATTGTCTGAAAGTCGCCGTAACGGATTTTTATCACCACTGTCTTTCCCCTGTAGCCCCCTTGTTTCAACCTTTCCACCACGTCTTTTGCAAGTTCATAAAGGGTCTCTTTCATGAAATAAATGTCCCCTGTGTCCTCCTCAAACGTTACCTCCCTTGACATTGAACCCGGCTCGTAAAAAGGGACGACGGGGCTGGAATCTATCCCGCGGGAATGCTCGTAGAGCATCCTTCCAAACGCAGCACCAAAGTTGCTCTCAAGGTGTTCTCTCGGTGTTTTTGCTATCTCCCCTATCGTATTTATCCCCAAAAACTTAAGCCTTTTTTCGGTCTTGGGCCCCACGCCCCAGAGTTTCCTCGCGGGAAGAGGGTTGAGAACCCTGGCCACCTCCTTTTCTTTTATAACGAAGAATCCGTCCGGTTTTTTCATGTCGCTTGAGAGTTTCGCAAGGAGCTTATTAGGCCCGATCCCCACACTGCATGAAAGATTGAGTTCCTCCCTCACCCTTTTTTTTATATCCCTCGCGGCCTCAAGCGTTTTCTTGAACGCATCCGCGCCTTCCTCCACCCTCAACTCCAGAAAGGCCTCGTCAATGCCAAACGATTCAACAAGGCCGGTATAACTCCTCAATATCTCCATGAACCTTTCCGATTCATTTTCGTACGCCTCAAAATCAACCGGCAGGAACACGCACTGAGGACACAGCCTGAGCGCCGTCCTTAAGGGCATCCCCGACCTTACGCCGAATTTTCTCGCCTCGTAGGAAGCGGCGGAAACCACCCCCCTTTTTGCGGGGTCCCCGCTCCCTCCGACGATAAGGGGCTTGCCCTTAAGCTCCGGCCTTTTCTTGATTTCAACGGATGCGAAAAAAGCATCCATGTCAACATGTATTACAAAACGTTCCGCCATAGTCCATTCATCCTGTCATTGCGAGGGAGTGAACCGGCCGAAGCAATCCGGCCCGAAAGGTCGTTGCGAGGGGACGTAGTCCCCGAAGCAATCCCGCTTTTATACAAATCAATGAATAAGGGATTGCGGAGCCTGCCCGCCTCAGGCGGGGCGGACCCGCAATGATATTTAACCAGCGCTTCTAAGATTGGTCAAGAGAATTGACAACCTCTGCCGTCAGGCATAAAATCCCTCACATGGAAAGGCGCGGAGAAATTATATCGGACGAGGATATTTCCGTCGGCAAAACCTGCAAACTCACGGAAGAAAACCGTCTGAACCTGCTTCTCTGGAAGCCGAGGGCCGGGGAGGCGTTTACAATCTCCGATACCTCCGGGAAACTATTCAGGGCGCGGTTAAAGGAGTTGGGCAAAGACACATCAACCCTTTGTGTATTTGAAGACACGGGGTTCAAAAAAGATAATATATCCATAACGCTCCTTCAGGCATTGCCTGAAAAAGAGAGGATGGAACTGATAATACAGAAAACAACGGAACTCGGGGTTGGCGCTATTGTCCCCTTTAAATCAAAAAAATCCATAAGCATTGAAGAGAGGGAGGCAAGGCAGAAAAAATCCCACAGGTGGGGAGATATAGCGCTTAAGGCGTCAAAACAATCCAGGAGGGAATTCCTGCCGGAGATACTTCCCTGCCGCGGTTTTAAAGAGGCATTGGATATCGCAAAAGATGCGGGGTTAAAGATAATGCTCTTTGAGGGAGGGGGGCTTATAAGTTTAAAGGAATTTTTGAAAGGTAAAAAGACAGATAATGCAGCCCTCCTTGTCGGGCCGGAAGGGGGTTTTGAAAAGGAAGAAGTGGATTATGCGGTTAAGCGCGGCTTTATTGCAGTAACACTTGGAAAAAATATTTTAAGGACAGAAACCGCGGCAATAATGGGGGTGGGGATTGTGGGGTATGAGATGGGGAGTTGAAAAAATATCTGACGCCAGATCCCTGTCAGGATACGGAAAAAGTCCTTAACGGTCATTGCGAGGCTTGTCCCGAGCATAAGCGAGGGAACTCGACGAAGCAATCTCCAACTACTTGATTTACCTAAAGACGAGATTGCTTCGCTTCGCTCGCAAAGACCACAAAAAGAGTTTTTCCGCATCCTGCTCTTATTTAAAATCAAAGAAAGGGGGGTAAATCTGTCGCCTTTTCGTCGCTCAGCTAGAAGGGTATTTCTGAGTCATCCATAAAAATATTTTTATACGCTAATTTTTCATCAAGCCAAAAAGATACCTCATATTGTTCGGAATGCGTCATTTTAGAAAGGCTAAAAGATAATGGGGCTTCCGCATCAGTATAAAAAACCTTCTTTTCCCACGAATAAACAATATTGGTTGCTTCCTCAAGGATTTCCATTTTCGCCTTGAATGGGCCAGGGGTAAGAGAAAATGGATTGAAAGTAAAAGATATCTCGGATGTACTGATATCTGCTTTCAATATAAAAGACCATTTGGAAAAGAATAATTTTAATTTGGTATCAACGCTGACTTTATGTTGCCATTTATCGAAAACAGTAACAGGCATCAAATGAAGGAGTGTTTCAAATTCTGCTTGGTTACGACAGAGAATAAATTTGAGACTTGATAGATTTAGAGAAGTAGGAACTATGACCTCAGCGTGTCTGTGAAATTTAATATTAGCCCTATCAGCTTCAGTAAGGTATCTATCATGATACACTTTCTCAAAGGGAATTGAAGATAAAAAAACTGCCGTACCCCCAACGTTGGCTCCAGCAGCTAAATTACCATCACTAAATAAAGTCCCTTTTTGAATTAAAATTTGTTTGGCCTCAAAAATAAAAATTATAGGCACTGGGCAATGTGCCCCACCTAACTTTAATTGATTTATAGGGCGAAATCCTTCGTTGCAATACTGGGTAGGTGTACGAGGCCTAAAATATAAACGAACATAGTTTTTCCATTGAGTAGCCGTAGATGCGATTACATTCGGGCTTGCAATATCGGTACTTAATCTTCCTGTTATTAGAAGTTCTGTACGAGAATACAAAGCACCATCAGTAAGAATTTTAACCGCATTTTCAATGTCAGTAAAATGAAATAGGTGATCTGGCCACCATTTTTGCGATTCTGACAACCATGTCTGTTTTTTGAGATTTTTTATGTGTTCAACAATATCTTGGGCGTCAGGCTTGATGTTTGTATCCATTAGGCATGACTTCCGATGGTAATTTTTTAGAAAAAGTTGATTGAGGTTTGGGCAACCATTGTAATCCAACATGGTCGGAACTTCTATTAGATAGCGCAGAATAATCATTACTTAACTGAATCAGTTTGCAATAAGGTAGTTTTGAAAATAATACTATTAATTGATTGCCATACAACTCCAATCCGGACGGCATAATTCTTCCCATGGTAAAACCATAGGTTCTAATCATATCCCACAGTTCTCTGAGTTCTTCTTCTGAAATAAATATTTTCTTGTCGCCGATATGGAGAGAAATGCCTTTTTCCCGATGAGCATTATTAAGTAGAACCTCAAATTTTTGATTAGTACCGATATCCTGTAAACTAATCTCGGAACCGATTATCTGTTTTAGATCCTGCCAAACCTCCACAAAACCAAGCGTTTCGGGTTCCGACCTTAACCATTCGGCCATAGCTTTAATATCCTTATGTTCTGGGATAAGCGGTTGCTTATAAAGATAAATGAAAATATCAATAGGCAACCTCTTTAAATACTTTTCCATAATAGGCCTTACCTGATTTTCCCAATCTAATTCCCCATTACCACAGCCAAGAGGGGGGAATGCTATACTGGTAATGCCTTTTTTTGCATACATTCTTACGAACGTTTCCAATCCGCTTTCGATGTATTCCACTTTTGCAGGTTGTTTCCATGTCGTTTTTGTCGGAAAATTCAATATCCACTTATTCGGCGTTTTATAAAGCCACAGTTTCCCAATAGTTAGCTTCTTATATTCGCACAACTTTTGATACTCTCTGAACATATCAGGATAAATAGCCTTGAAATCCTTGGCTATACCTTTCCCCATTACCCCAACGGTATTGACGGTGTTAACCAACACACGCGCAGGGGATTCAAAAAGGTTCCCTATAACGTACGTTATCATCTTTCGTTCTCCAAGATTCTATGGTGTAAGTATAACATAATTGCTTGCTATACTTCTATATAGTTGGACTATTTTGGGCATCTCTCGGATTTTGGCGCTGTAAAATATTTTCTGTAAATTCGGAAAAAGGTATCATCCTCAAGGGGTTAGGGAAGCCCGAAAACAACCGGAAAGGAGGATTATACCAGTGAAGAGTCTATCAAAAAAGTCTGAAAAAGTCATCAAGGAAATGACGGAAGGGAGGCTTTTTGAACCCCCTCTCCTTAATGGCCAAGGAGGGGCGCGGATGATGCTGCGGGGCGCACATCCTCTTTCTTTATCCCATCTCCCCGAGCAATTCCTCTATATGCCCGGCGTGGGTTCTTTCTTCCTCTGAAAGTTTTAGATACATCTTCTTTCCTTCCTCTGTTGTGGCCCTGTCCGCCATTTTCTTGAAAAACTCCGCCGCGTGCAGCTCTGTATCAAGCGCTATAAGAAGCGCCTTTTTCGGCTCATCTATCAATTCTACAAGTTTTTCTATGTTTATCCTCCTTGCGAATATGTCGGGGACGCCGAGCCTCTTTACGTACTTTTCTATCTCCACTTCCTCTTCCGTTATCTCATCGGAAGAAAATCCGGCCTCGGGAAAATATTTTTCCTCTATTACCTTAAGATGTTTTTTCTCGTCACTAAGGAGCATCTTAAGCACCTTCCTTATCCTCTGGTCCTTTATCTTTTCAAAAAGGAGCGAATAGAACTTCAGCCCGTTTTTTTCAAAAAGCGCCGCCTCCTCAACCGCCTCTTTCTCTTCCATGTGTTCAAAGACCATAAGTCCCTCCCCGCCTGATGTTTATAATGATGTCAATGACTGAGTATAACCCATTTTGGAAAAACCTCTACCATTCCCCCCTTTCAGAATCCATATTTTAACATCCTTGAATTGGACAGTAAAGTTTTGTATTTGAAAATCCGCGGGCAGGTGAAGCGGGGCTTAGGG
>Ga0209642_10002524_pt1 | contig 11990 bp, 11 predicted proteins | sample RifCSP19_2_FD_184025 | JGI IMG/M metagenome (GOLD analysis project Ga0209642, IMG submission 184025) | Soil microbial communities from Rifle, Colorado - Rifle CSP2_sed 19_2 (SPAdes) (version 2) | ecosystem: Environmental > Terrestrial > Deep subsurface > Rock core/Sediment | place: Rifle... | reverse complement strand
AATCTTTTATCTAGTCTTCCGGCGGTCATCTGCCCGGGCCTTATGTCCGCTCCCTTCAGCGCACAAGCCCACGTCGGGCGACGGGTCGCACTGACGGTCGCCTGGACCGTCGTCCTCGTCGTCGGCATCGCAATCGCCCTCCTGGTCGGCCTGCCGGACCTCGCGAGCCTCGTCCAGCGGGCGTCCGTCTCCACGGCGGATTGGCGAACCCTCGCGGTCGCCCTGGCCGTCGGGATGGTCCTCAGCGGAATCTGGGGAATCGCCGCGAGCCACCGCAACCTGCGTCATTCCGTCGACCTGATTGCGGAGATCGACCGCGCGCGCACGGAGACGATCCGTCTCGATTCGTCGCGATACCTGCAGCGCTCGAAGTAGCGCGTCTCTTCCGATCCTCGGGTATGTCAGGGCGATGTCCGCAGGAGGCTCGCCAGTCTCCCGCTGTCATTGCCCGTCAGGAGGGCGGCCATGAGGGGGAAGAGGACGCGCTCCTCCCGGGCGAAGTGGTCCTCGAGTCGAGCGGCCAACGATTCCATATGGGCGGCGGATTCCGCTCGCCGGCCCGCGGCACGCGAGACGGTCCGGAGCTCAGCATCGAGCGCGTCGTGGTCCTGGCGGAGGACGGCGACAGCGCCCTCCGGACCGCCGAAGAGCTGCTCGCACAGGGGGTAGAGGGAGCGCGTTTCCCGCTCGATGTGTGCACGGACGGCCCGCTCGAAGGCCTCGAGCGTGCCGCGGTCTCGTCGAGCCCGTCGGAGGGAGTCCCTCAGGAGGTCGTGCTCGGCCACGAGGAGCTCGAAGGGGTCCGACCGTCCGGCCCCCGCCGATCGGACCTTCGCGGCCGTGCGTCGCCGGGGCATCTCGGTCCCCCTCGAATCGCCGCGGGGTCAGGGGTTGAAGATCGTCGCGTCCGGCGGACCGTCGACCTTCAGGATCCCCACGGAGCCTTTGTCGATCGTGCGGACAAGAGAGTGGTCCACGAGGAGGTAGTTCCCCGGCACCTGGACCCCGAAGTCCACGACGACCGCGCCACCCGGCGGGACGAGGACCGTCTGGACGCCCTGCAACGGCGCGCTCATCAGGTCCCCGAGGTTGTACACCGAGTCAAAGATCTCTCCGATCACGTGGAACGAGGAAACTAGGTTCGGGCCCCCGACGCCGAAGTAGATCCGGAGGGTGTCGTTGACCGTCGCGTTCAGCGTGTGGTCCCCCGTCAGGGCGGCAAACCGCCCGTTGAACACGACGTAGGTCGGGTTCTCGTCGAGCAGCTTCGACGCATCGAACTCCTGATGGCCTTTCGTTCCCGCAGGCCACTTCGTGTAGATGTCCCCCTGCATCACGTAGAACTCGTGGTCCACCGCGGGGAGACCGCCTTCCGGCTCCACGAGGATGAGCCCGTACATGCCCATCGAGATGTGGCTCGGGATGTGCGCGGACGCGCAGTGGTATACGAAGAGCCCGGGCACGAGGGCCTTGAAGGAGAAGCTCGCCTCCTCACCGGGCATCGACTCCGTCGCGGCCATGCCTCCCCCGGGCCCCGTCACCGCGTGGAAGTCCACGGAATGCATCATCGTGCTCGACTCGTTGTTCCGGAAGTGCACGATCACCGTGTCCCCAACCCGGACCCGGAAGAAGGGCCCCGGGACCTTGCCGTTGAACGTCCAGTAGGTGAACGTCGTGCCCGTCTCCAACTCCGCGACGACCTCCTTCGCCTCCAGATAGATGTCGACGGTCGCTGGCACGTTCCGCGCGAGGGGCGCCGGGAGGTCCGTGGGCGACCGGGCGATATAGCCGACGTCGACGGACCGGGCCGGGCCCGGCACGTCCTCGCCCCCCGCTCCCACGACGAGGTCGCCGATCATCGTGGAGATGTGGTAGACGCAGAAGTAGCGGAAGGTCCCTTCCTCGTCGGCGACGAACCTCACGCTGACGACTTGATTGAGGGAGCGGACATCCGCCGACTGCACGCCGTACCCCTCGACGACGAGGTTGTGCAGGATGTTCTCGCCGTTCGTGACCGTGATCGTGACACTGTCTCCGACGCCCACCTCGAGCGAAGGATTCTTGACGCCGTCGATTGATCCGCCGACCCCGACGAACCCCGTCGTCAGGGCCCTCAGCTCGAACATGACGGGGCTGCCGCTTCCCGCAGGCTCGGGTCCCTGGTTCCCCAGCCAGAACGTGATCGCGCCCCCGCCCACGATGCCGAGGATAAGCGGAATCGCCACGAGGACGGCCAAGGTCCCGCCACTCAGGGGCCGGACGCCGCCCATCGTCCGCGTTCGCCGTTCCTCCCGGGTGAGACCCGACGTTCCGTCGATCATCCAGTCTGCCTCGCAGCTTAGAAGCCGTTCCGGGCGAAGCCGGTTCCCCGAACCCGTTCGGGCCTCACCGGGGTCGCTTGAGAAGACCCTGAAAATACGTATGCAGGATCTTCTCCTCGCCGGTCCGCAGGATCTCCGAAAGCGTGGACTTCGCAACCCCGAGTTTCTTCGCGAGTTGGGAGAGGTTGATCTTCTTGGGGAACTCGAAGTATCCGAGCTTGTATGCGAGGCTGAGGACCTGGTCCTGACGGCTCGTCAGGGCGCCTCGCCCGCGTGGGGTCCTGATCGCCGCGAGTTCGACGTCGAGTCCACGGTTTTTCAGGTCTCGCACGAGGCCCTCGACGGACGACCGCTTTGGAGCCAGGATCCGCCATTCGAGCCTCCCGGATTGCGCGGCCGTGGCGTCCGTCAGGAAACAATCCGACGTCGCGAGAGCGGTGCAAGCGTGGCAGTCACGGACCTTCAGGGTCGCGAGGATCTTGCCCTTCGGGGGGACGATCGTCTCCAGGCCCACGATGTACGGATTCTGCTGGAGGGTTGCGACGATCGCAGCCGGATCCGAGCCTCCCGGGTCGATCTCCACGAGCGTCCGCAGGAGACCGCCCTCGACGGGTTTCTGATCGACGAGGTTGACCACGGCTCCATGAGCTGTCGTGAGATCGACGACCCAGCTGCACGGGAGGGAGATCCGGAGGACCGCTTCGATCATGACGACATCCCGCATCCGAGGGCGGGATAAATAGGATGGGTAAGGGCCCCAGGACGACCGGAGGGCGGCTCACGGTGCGTGGACCTCAGGCGCCCTCCTTCTTCGATTGATTCCTCTATCCGCGAGGTCAGGCCGGCGGTCCCGCGAGGATCTTCCCGTCCCGGATGTCCAGGACGCGATGCGCGATCCTCGCGACCCGCTCGTCGTGGGTCACGACGACGATCGTCTTTCCCAAGTCGCGGTTCATTTTTTCGAAGAGGTCCAGGACCTCCTGGCCGGTCTTCGTGTCCAGCTCTCCCGTGGGCTCGTCCGCGAGGAGGAGGGGCGGATCGTTCGCGAGGGCGACCGCAATCGCGATCCGCTGTTGCTCCCCGCCGCTCAGCTCGTCGGGCCGATGCACCGCGCGGTTCGCAAGTCCGACAAGCTCGAGGAGTTCCTTCGAGCGCCCCTTCCGGTGGGACAAGGCCTTCCCGGCGAGGCGCATCGGTAGCTCGACGTTCTCCTCGGCGGTCAAGGTGGGGACGAGGTTGAAGAACTGGAAGATGAAACCAACGCGATCCCTGCGATAGCGCACGAGGTCCGCATCGCCCAGATCCACGAGGTTCGAGCCGTCGATTTCGATCCGGCCCGCGGTCGGCCGGTCGATGCCGCCCAAGAGGTTCAGGAGGGTCGTCTTGCCGCATCCGGACGGTCCGCGGATCGCCACGAGGTCTTGGTCCGCCGTTTCCATGTCGAGTCCGCGCAATGCGATCACTTCGGACTTCCCCGCACGATACACCTTGATCAAGTCTTTCGTCACGATCTTCGGCATCTCAGCCACCCCGGAGTTTGAGGACCTGTGCGACATTGATGCGCGCGATCCGCGCGGACACGAGGAGGGCCGAAAGCATCATCGCGCCGCATCCGACGAGGATGAGGACGGCGGCTTCCCAGGGGAACACGAACAGGAACGGGACGGGAGGTTCCCCGACTCCCGGAGGGCCCACGAGGAGGAGTTGTGTGGCGAAGTAGGACGTGGCGAGGCCGACTCCCGCGCCGATGACAAGCCCGACGAGCATGATCACGAACGCCTCGCCCATGAGGACCGTGGCCGTCTGCCAACCGCTCGCGCCCCGGGCGATCATCCCTGCGAACTCGACATCTCGCTCGAGCGACGCTGCATAGAGGACCAGGCCGAGGCCCACCGTCAAGATGACGACGATGAACGCGGTCTCTATCGACACGAAGCCGCGGATAGCGAGGAAGAACGGATCCGCCGAGAACCGTTCGATTTCCTCCTGGGTGGCCGTGACGAAGGGCGTCAGCTCCAAGACGGCGGCCTTGACGGCCCGCCAGTCCGCGCCGGGTGCGAGGTCGACGAGATACCGTGGGGCGGACCGGTAGTAGTCGGAATCCTGGGCCGCCAGGAAGGTCTGGAACGTCTGGGGGCTGCCGTAGATCGCCTGTTCCCCGTACCCGAATCCGGCACCCGGAAGATACCGCACGACGCCACCGATCGTCACGTTCAGCTGAATGGTCCCTGTGAAGTTGCCCTGTTGATTGTACATGGATTTTGACAAACGCAGGAGGTCGCCGACTTCGAGGAACGCTCCATCGTAGAACGAGCGGGACACGAGGACTCGGCCCGGCGTGTCCAGGACCGCCCGCGCTTGCATCGCTCCGCCGTCCCCGAAGTACCACCACTCCGGCTGGGTGACCGCGAAATAGGCGTCCGTGTCGAAAGCATACGCGTTCGGGCAGCAATACAGCGCCGTGACGCCCGTGACGGATACGACGGCCGCGACCCCCGAAATCCCGTTGATGGTGCTGAGATTCGCCGCGAAGGTCGCGTCGTTCACGTTGGCCGGTTCGACGGACATATCGGCCCCGACGCGAGCCCGGATCTCGCGCTCCTCGAACCCCTGCTGGGACGCGACGATCGTGAACGTGAAGAGGCCGAACGCGAGGCCCAGCGCGATGATGATCGCGACGTTGGACGAGCGCCGGGGATTCCGTTGGAGGTTCCGGCGGATGACGTAGTACAGATCCTTCGTAAAGGGTTTCGATACCCGCGCGAACCAGTCGTAGACGCGCGCCGTCATTCGTGTCAGGAGGCGCGTTCCCCCGATCACGAGCATGATCGGCACGAAGGGGACCAGCAACCACGGAATGACGCCGAGGATGAACGTCAGGAAGGTGAACGGCTGGCCGCGGCTGTACCACACGAAGGCGTAGTCGGCGACGCCAATCGTCACGAGGGCGAGGTCCAGCTTGGGGCTATACTGAATGCGCGTCTCCCCCTTCGCGTAGTACCGAAGGGTCTCGATGATCGGGAGGGACGCAGTCCTCCGTGCGGACCGGTACGAAACGACGATCATCAACGAGATGCTGAGGAAGACGACCGCGATCAATGTGTCCATCGTCAGCGCGAACGCCTCGTTTCCCGGACTCGTCGGAGAAGCGACCACCGCGCCGAGGAGGAATCGACTCAGTCCGATTCCCGCAAGGAGTCCGAGGATGGCCGCGATGACCCCTCCAACGATTGCCTCGAGGATGAGGAAGCCAACGACCTGGCCTCTCGAGGCACCTCTCGTGCGCATGACGGCAAGCTCGCGTCGACGCTCCGCGTGGCTCAGGTCCACGCCGACCGCCCCGAGGTAAACGCCGAGCAGGATGACGGGTGCCGACAGGACGAAGTACACGAGCCGCTGTCCGGCGAGCTGGCCCTGGAAACCCCGCAGTCGGTCGAGGAGGTTGTTCGACACGAAGTTCCCGGGCCCGAGGATCGCCTCGAGCCTGCGCTGGATCCGAACGAGACTGCGCTCCGTCCCCTCGAGATCGTAGGGGTTCACGTAGGTCGTCCGGTCGATCCAAACTTCCCCGGAGACTTGGAAGGAGGGCTCCGTGATGTTGAGCCGCAGCAGGACTTCGTCGACGTCCCGGAGATGGACGAATCCGAAAGATCGGTAGTACGGATAGGGCACGGATCCTCCGCCTGAACTTAGCGGCAGGTCGAAGATGACGGCCAGGTTAAGGGTCGTCTCGGTTCGACGGAGTTCGAACGTCTCGTTGTAGTACTCTGTATACAAGGTGACGGGATCGCCGAGATTCAGGCTGAGGCCGGACGCCAGATCCCGGGTCAGGCCGATGGATCCGAGCGGGAGGTCGGTCGACCCCGCGACCTCTGCGCCGCGCACCATGGAGGGCAGGTGCTCCGGATCGATGCCCAGTACCGTCGCGCCCCAGGTCACGTTCCCCACGGTCTCCAGCTGGTACACGGGCATGTACCGGAACAGGCTGACGTCGATCACGCCTGCGGAATCCAGCAGCGCCGTTCGCAGGATCGTGTAATCGAAGGTCCCGCCGCTCACCTGCGCGTAGACGCTGAAGTCGCCTTGGATCCCTGCGAGCGAGGCGTCGAGGGTTGCCCGTGCGCTCGAATCGATCGCGATGAACGTGCCCGAGACGAACGTCACGGCGAGGAACACTCCGAGAATCGCGGAGATCGTTCGCCGCCGGTTCCGCAGAACGTCGGACGCGGCGAAGGGGAACAGCCCCACGGAATCCCTCCGGGGCGTCATCCGCCCCGGGTTCCGTGATACGCCGCCTCAGCTATAAGATGGATTGGAAATCGCTCGGAGAATGACCGGCTGTGCTCTGCGGATACACGCCCCGAGATCCCGTGCGTACGGGCCGTGGGCCATGATTCGGTCGATGGCTAACCTTTTCCGCGGAGTGATGGCGGACCGTGTCATGTAGGGTCACGGCGGTGAGAGGCCTGGACGGTCGTCCGGTCGGGGAGATTCCCGCTTCCGCGGGAGGACGCAATGCTTCACGGGCCCTTCAGGCGGGCCTCGTCGCGATCGCAGCCGTGGGGACCCTGTTCGCGACCCTCGGCACATGGTTCAGCCGGAACCTCGCGTACCTCCTGCTCGCGGTCGCCGGGCTCTCGGCCCTTTTCGGGATCCGTTGGGCGGATCGGGCCTCCCATGTTCCCCCGGATCGGACCGCACGAGGCGCGAGGCGCGACGCGCACATAGGCGCCGCACTCTCGGCTGCGGCACTCCTCGTCGTCTTGTACTTCACGGGTCTCTGGCTCGTCGCCCTCTTCGTGTGGCCGGTGGTCCTCTCGGTCGGTCTAATTGCGTGGGCCGTCCACCGGGAGCGTGTGGCGGTCGCAAGGGCCAACGAGGAGGCGGAGCCGTGAAGGCGTTCCGCACCGCGGTCCTCGTTTCCCTCGTCCTCCCGGCCCTCCTCCTCCCGGGCCATGCGGCGGCATTCTGCGAGATCCTCGAACCTCCTTCCGCCCTCCCGACCCAGGTGAATGGGACCCAGGTGGAGATCCAGCTGACGGAAGGTTTCGCGCGGGTCGTAATCATCAAGGAGTTCTACAACCCGAGCGATGTCTCGAAGGACGGTCAGGTCTTCTTTCCCTTGGAGAAAGGACACGAACTCATCACGGACCTCCGGCTCAAGATCGGGAACGTCGTGTACAATGCCTCCGCACAGGATCGTGGCGAGGCCCTCGACGATTTCCTCGATGCGGTTGCGCAGGGCCAGGACGCGGCCCTTGTGCAGTACGATCCGCCCCGGGACGTCTACTGGATCGCGGTCACGATCCCGCCTCGGGAGGCGCGGACGACGATCACGACGCTCGAGATGCCTCTAATGAAACGCGATGGCTTCTACGAGTACCACTATCGAATGTCGGTCGACGCCCGGGACAACGTGGACTACCTGCGCGTGCACGTTCGCGTCGAGACGGCCGCGCCGCTCACGCATATCCACTTCGGGAACCATCCAGACCTGCCGATTCTGCGCGACAGGGATCGCGTCGCGGAGGTGTACATCAACGACACGGCAACTGCCCGGGGCCGCGATCTCCACGTCCACTTCGGATCTGCGGCTTCGTCGCTCGGGCAGTTCGTCGATCCGGAGGGGATGCGATACGTCCGGTACGGGCTCGAGCCCGATGATCCCGCGTTTGCGTCCTCCGTGGTCCCTCTGCCCCGTTCGGTCCTCTTCGCCCTCGATGCATCCGGGAGCATGAGCCTGAGCGAGCGCTGGCCCATCGCGAAGGACGCGGCGCTCCAAGCCCTCGGTGCCCTGACAGCCGGGGAGACGTTCGGGCTCGCCGTATTCGGGGGCCCTGAGGGCGCCGTCTTCGATGCCCGTCTGCGCGAATGGGATTCAGGCCTTGTCCCAGCGGTCCGAGGCTTCCTCGATTCGTTGACGCCGCATGGGAGCACGAGTTACACCGCCCCCCTCGGATGGATTGAAGCTTGGGCGCGGGACGCCCGGACGCGCGGGCAGCAGCCGGTTTTCATCCTCGTTTCCGACGGGCGGCCGACGAGGAGCGCCCTGGATCTCGATCTCGAGAGGGCGTACGCGCGGATCTCATACGATCGCACGATGCCGATCTTCGCCGTTGCGGTCCGTCCGACGGACCACTCGGCGGAGAACCTCTTGCGGAACCTGAGCCACTTCCAGCACGGGGATCTCTTCACGATCTCCGGCCGCGAGCCAGCGGAGGCCGTCGATGCCCTCCTCGCGTCGATCCGCGTTCCCGTCCTCCAAGATCTCCGCTCCCATGTCCTCGGCGTGGGGATCGAGTTGGCGAGTCCGAATCCTCAGACGTTGGTCCAGGGCGGAGAGGCAATCGTCCTCGCGAGGCTCGCGGGCACCACGGAAGAGCCGTTTGAGGTGAGCCTGTCCTGGCCCGGGCCTGCGGGGAGCGTCTCCGTGGACCGTTCCTTCCCGGGATCCGAGATCCCGGATCAGCCGTTGCTGCAACGGCAGTGGCTCCTGATGCGCATCCAAGGAATGCTCGCGGAGCTCCGCGCCCATGAGGATCCCGCCACGCTGGAGGCCCTGAGGGTCCTGGCCACGGAGAATCGGGTCGTGACGCCGTATACGTCGTTGCTCGTCCTCATCCCGGCGCGCGGGCCGGATCAGACGCCTCCTCCGGCCGAAGCGGCCTTGGAGGGCCTTTTCGGCGGCACCTCCGGTCTCCTCGCCTCGCCCGGCGCGTCGCAGTCGTCCTCCTTCGGGTTGTTCGCCCCCGTGGCGGCGGAGGCGCGGCGCGCGGAGGCCCTTCGGGCAGACTTGTCGAATCCGCTCATGGTCGAGCGCGAACTCGATCGGATCGTGTTCGAAGGTTCGCCGGATGCCGAGAACTTCGAAGCCGGCAGCGTGGTCGTCCGGTTCCAGGGGACACATCTCCGGGTCCTCGAGGCCGGGGACGAGCTCGTCGCGGTCCTCGGAGACGAGTTCCGGCCCTCGCGGTATGCGCAGAATGCGATCGGTTTCTCCGTCGCGGTCCTGGCTCTTTGGGCGCTTGTTCGTGTGCGCAGGCGCACGCTCGGATGACGCGGCAGCCGCGGTCGTTCAGGCCGGCTGGGCATGGGCCCGAAGGAAACGGCCCGCTACTGGCCGTGCGCCGTTCCTGGTTCGTGGCCGTTAAGGAGACACCCGCCGAGTGGCGGGTCGACCTTGAAGGTCTCACAGGTCGTTCGCCTCGGACATGAAGTACCGTTTCGCCTACACGGGGATCCGCGTCCGGAACCTGAAGAGGTCCCTGGACTTCTACACGAAGGCCGTTGGGATGAAGGTGACGCGGCGCGGGACGATGGACCACGGTGGGATCTACGTCGCGCTCCGGAGCCCCGGGTCCACTCAGGAACTCGAATTGAACTGGTATCCGCCGGGAAGCCGCTTCGCGACGCGGTACCGCGGTGGGGAGGAGATGGATCACCTCGCGTTCGTCGTGGACGATGTCGAGAGAGCCTTCCGGGAGCTCGTCCGCCAAGGGGCCAAGGTTGCGATCGATCCGGCTCACGCGAAAGGGTCGGAAGTGTACGTCAAGGACCCGGACGGGATCTGGATCGAACTCCTCAGCTGAACCGTGGCGATGTCCGTTCCTTTCCTCCCCTATTCATATACTATACAAAGTATAGGGGTCCGGGGCTCACGCCCCGGAGGAGAGAACAATGGTGTACGTGCGCGACGACGGCGTATTCGAAGCGTCGATCGACAAGGTGTGGAAGTATCTCCAGAGCCCGGAGATCCATCGGCACGACGCGATCCTGAGCCAGACGGTGATGGACCAGTCGGGGAACACGATGAAGATCCGGGCGGAGGTCAAGGGCCCGGAGGGCAAGGAAGAGCAGATGTGGCGGATGACGATGGATCCGCCCTTCGGTTTCGAGCTCGAGGTCCTTTCCGGCTCCCAGAAGGGGTCGACGAACACCCACACCTACGTCCCGATGGGTGACAAGACGAAGGTCATCGTCACCGGAGATTTCCGCATCGAGGGACTCGATCCCGACGCAACAAAGAAGGCGACGCTCGACTACTTCGCGAAGGTCTTCGAGGAAGACAACCACGCGATAAAGAGCCTCTAGCCTCCCCCAACCGAATCAGCGCCCATCGAAAGTCCGTTCGGCTTCTTCGAGTCGGTCGACGACGCGTCCGTGGTCGCCATCGATGGCGAAGTCGAGTCGATGGGCCTCCTGCCGCGTTGGCAAGGACTTGCCGCCAGCATGGCTCAGAGCGATCGCGATGGCCCCACACGAGAGAGCACGGCCCGCTCAGTCCTCTTCGCTCTCCCGCCCGAGCTGGCGCTCGGCCGCGAGCCGACCGAGCCGAAGGAATGCCTCTTCGACACGCTCGCCCGTCTTCGCGGACGTCAGGAGGGAGTCGCACGCGAATTGCGCGCAAAGCTCCCCGATCTCTCTTTGCGAAAACTCCGCTTGCTGCGACAGGTCCGACTTGTTGACCGCGATGAGGACGGGGATCGACCCTGCGACTCCCTGGACGGCGCCGACCCAATCCACAACATCGATCAGGCTCGAGCGGCGCGTGAGGTCTGCGACCGCAAGGATCCCCCGGGCTCCGTGGAAGTAGGCCTCCTTGAGGAGTTCCTGAAAACCCTGCTGGCCCATGATGTCCCAGATCGTCATGTCAACCTGTACCGCGACGTCCCGGTCCGGGAACGAGAGTTCGAGCGTCTTCTTCGTCACCTTCGTCCCGAGCGTCGTTTCGTACCGTTCATCAAAGACATTCAGGACGAATCGCCGAATCAGAGAGGTCTTGCCGACCGCGAGGCCTCCGACGAGGCAGATCTTCGACTTCAGCACGATCGTATCCATGGGATGCCTTGGAGGGATTCCCGGGGACGGGCGGGGCGCCACGCGTCTCCCGGAGACATAAGCGTTCCCTTCCCGTTATCATCGGGGGGCCAAACTGGCTGACGGCCCGGGGCGTCTCCCTCGAGGCGTCCCTGCGGCCCGCTGAGCAGGCAGATTCGGGACGTTCCGATCTCACGCCTTCCGGCCGGGGTTTCGCGGTGGTCCATCCCTGCGGATGACCCAGACCTCGTTTCCCGCGGTGATACGGAGACGGAAACGATTACCTATCCGCCTGTCGCGTTCACATCGGGAAGCCGATGCGTATCTGGGGCACGCGAAATCCGTCGAAAGCCCCGCGGTCTCGGTCGGACCGCGCGGATGTCCAGAAGATTCTCACGCAGTACGTCCTCCACATGTCGATCACGTCCCTCGCGAACGAGGACATCACGCCCCTCTACGAGGAATACGCGGAGGACCGACGGCTCGGGGATTCCGAACGCGAAGAACTCGCGGTCGCGTATCGGGCCCTCCACCTCTCCCCGCGCGCGGCGGGGGACGCATGAGTTCGCGGGCATCGGCCGAAAATCGACGCCGTCGATAAACGGTGCGAAACGATTAAGCCCGGCGACGGCCCCCTTCCAGGCTGCATGAAGGCCGCGATTCTCGGGATCGGCGGTGTGGGCCGGTCCCTTGCATGGGAACTCATCGGCGACCCGCGCGTCTCCTCCCTCCTCTTCGTGGACAAGAGTCCGGAACGGGCACGGGCCTCGCGGGAGATGCACCGGCGGAAGGACATCGAATCCCGTGTTCTCAACGTCGAGAACCGCACCGCCCTCGCTCGCGAGGCCCGTG
>Ga0209642_10002519_pt1 | contig 12001 bp, 9 predicted proteins | sample RifCSP19_2_FD_184025 | JGI IMG/M metagenome (GOLD analysis project Ga0209642, IMG submission 184025) | Soil microbial communities from Rifle, Colorado - Rifle CSP2_sed 19_2 (SPAdes) (version 2) | ecosystem: Environmental > Terrestrial > Deep subsurface > Rock core/Sediment | place: Rifle... | reverse complement strand
ATCCAAAACTTCATGGAGACTAACGCCGCTAACCGGGACGCCAATATCCGGGCAGTTTCGTTTACCAGCGCTCTGGCGCCCACCCTGGAAGCCTTGGGATACCTGGCTCTGGCGATCGTGACCTGTGTGGGGGGGATCGCCCTGTTGCGCGGCCAGACTTTGTTCGGCACTACCGTTTCGTTCGGTCTGATTGTCACTTTTCTGGCATATGTGCAACGCTTCAACCAGCCGATCCAGCAAATTTCTGTGCTTTGGACCAATATTCAGAACGCCATCGCTGGCGGTGAGCGCATTTTCAACCTTCTGGATATCGAACCTGACATTGTGGATGCGCCAGAAGCTCAGGCTTTACCGCAGATCGTAGGCAGAGTCGAGTTCCAAAATGTCTACGCTGCCTACAAGAAGGACGAGAGCGTCTTGAACGGAATTAGTTTTACCGCGGAGCCGGGACAAACTATCGCCGTGGTCGGGCCGACCGGCGCGGGGAAGACGACCTTGATCAATCTGATCCCTCGCTTTTACGATGTGGCAGGTGGAGCGGTATTGATCGATGGCCTGGATGTGCGTTATGTGACCACCGAGTCGCTGCGCAAGCAGATCGGCATCGTGCTACAAGATACATTTCTCTTCAGCGCCACTGTGATGGAGAATATCCGCTTCGGAAGACCTGAGGCAACCGACGAGGAAGTAAAAGCTGCCGCCAGGTTGGCCCATGCGGATACCTTCATCGAGCGCTTGCCTGATGGATACCAGACCGTGCTAGGCGAACGCGGCAGCGGCTTAAGCCAGGGGCAACGCCAGCTGCTGGCAATCGCCCGGGCTGCCTTATCTGACCCACGTATCTTAATCCTAGACGAGGCCACCTCCAGCGTAGATACCCGTACTGAGCGCATGATCCAAAAAGCCCTGGAGAACTTGCTCATGGACCGCACAAGCTTCGTCATCGCTCACCGCCTGAGCACCATTCGCAATGCTGACCTGCTGTTGGTGCTGGATCAGGGGCAGATCGTCGAGTGTGGGAAGCACAACGAACTGTTGGCGCGTCAGGGCTTCTACTACAACCTTTATATGAGCCAATTCCGCCGCCTGGAGCCGGAAATTTCGGTTAGCGGAGATGGGCACAAAGCTGGAGAGCTGGCGACTGTCTAGATATGGAAGACCAACAGCTCAATGGTAAGCCTTTCTAGCAGAGGTAATCAAATAGGCCGGCAATCGACTTGCCGGCCTTTGGTTATATAGCGCCTTTGTCTTCCTCACACGCTTAATCTACATTATAGCCTGCCAGGCCGAGGCCTGTTTTTTGGATCACGTGAAGAGCTTTATAAAGGGTTGGTTTTTCGGCCAACGCCCGGTACTGGAACAAACGCAGAATAGTCATCAGATCGCGCCATTCAGAGGTAAATTTCTCAGGAGCAGCAATGACTTCCCAGGCTTCTGTAAGGCTGGCGGAAAGGAATTCCGACGCGCTCATACTGGTCAATTCATCATCCAGGGCTTTGACAATCTTCTCAAACTCGCCCTCGTCGAGCCAGATTCCCTGGCACTGAGTACAGTAATTCACCTCGACACCTGTTTCTCCATAACCAAGGGCAACCAATCTGGTACCATCTTTCGGGCATAGGATGCCCCTTAAATCCAATTTGAATTGATCTTCGTGTTTCCAGATTTCAAAATCCAGCCAGACCGCATCTGGCTCAATTGTATCTTTGGCTTGTAGGAATTCAGCCTGTTCAAACCAGATGCCTTTACATTGTGGGCATTCTTCTACCTGAACACCCCCCATATCACGCCGAATCATCTCAATTTTATCGTTTGGACACTGCATAGTCTCTACCTCTCATAGGGATTCGAAGCAAGTTTATCATATCTCGACATCTTATCAGATTCAAAAGGAAGGGATATAATCAGGCCCGGCCTACTTCGGCTATTATCCAACAGTCAGTGAGATCACCGTGAAAGGGTAAACCTGCTTATGTTGAATGTTTCGAAAAGACAAATCGTCCATCTCGCCATCCTTATGGCTGCTTTAGTTTTAAGTGCGTGCGCTGGGACCTCTCCGGCAAACAGTACGCCGAACGTGGTTACAGTTATCCAGACTATACCGGTGGAAGTGACTCGCATCGTGGAGATCACGCAAGCGGTGGAAGTGACACGCCAGGTTGTCGTGACGCAAATCGTCGAGGTTCCAGTCACAGTCACGCCAAGCCCAACCGCGGAGGCCACTCCAACGCCAACTATGCCGTTATTCCCAACCTTTACCCCCGCCCTGGCTACTCAGATCACTCCGCAGGGCAAAGGCGATGGGTTTACCCCCTTTTTCATAGTAAACCAGACACAGGATAGAATGGAGGTTTATATCACCGGCCCTCTGACGCCTGATCCGGTTGCGCTCTCGCCAGACTCATCCTTTAAGATTTTCCTTCGGGAAGGTGAATATTCCTATTCTGTCTGGCGGGATGGTAAAGTTGCTTACGTAGGGGGATTCCGCATCACGAATATTGACAAGCACCAGCTGATCTTGCACGAGGATAAGGCGGTCTTTTGGATACCCTAATAAGTATGATTAGCCAGCAGTCCAACTGCTGGCTAATCAATCGCCAACTCAGCGAATGATGAGATTACTCGTTGAAGGAAAAAGTCGATTCGGCGTAATAGCGGATACTGTTAGCAGCCATGCGCTCCATTAGCCAGGCTTGTAACCACTCTCGCTTTTTTTCAAGTGTCCAATCCACATTTAGAACCTCGAGGGGGATGTTTATATTCAAAGCCCTGGCTGGGATGATATGGCGCGTGATGCCACTGGGGATTTTATAACCATTCCGGATGGCGTGGAGAATATCTTCAGGACGATATCTAGGAAAAATTACTAGGGCGGTAATTCCGGGATAATAAGGAGCCTGAATTTCCCAAATATCGTTCGAGGCGCGAAAAATGTCCGCCCGACCCTTGTAGGCGTTAACGAGATCGTTCAAGATATGCAGATCGCCTGGTTGGTTCTGTGTTGGGAAGGCTACCATGCGAACCCCACTTTCGCAAACGATATAGGCGATGGCCTCTTTGTCACCTAAAGCTTTCCGGGCTTCTAATAATGTACAGGGTCGCAGGTTTGCTCTGCTTACCTGCGAAAGCGCTCCTTCAAAATCCTCCAAGGGCATTCCAGCGACGACATGGTACCAAGTATCTAAGACGACTCCTGGATCGTCATAGCGGACAATCTGGGCAACAATATGGGGGATGCCCATCTGGGCGAAGGCTATGACCCGATTGGCGCCATCTAGGACAACAAACCGGTCACTTTCTGGGATAGCGGCGACAACAGGTGGATTTTTCAGACAGCCATCTTGAAGAATGCGCTGGGCCAGACGCTCAATCCGGCGTGGGTCGCAGTCTTCATGAGGCAGCAGCGCCTCTGTCGCCAGCATTTGTAGATCTGGTAAAGCGGTACTATCTCGCATAGTGATATTGTGAAAAGAGATTGGTTTGAAGAATTTTGGGCCAGCGGATCAATTGCTGGCCCATCGTGTAACAAGCCAATTGCCTTAATTCCCCCAGGCAACCGGGGGATCGATGAACTCCTTGAGTTCTAAGCGCCAGTATCCGGTTTTTTTCTCAACTTTATTGGTCAGGGTTGCGCCTTCGAAGGGTACCCATTTCTTGCCATCATAGTAAGCCAGTCGAAGGGGCTTGTTCCTGCTATTCGCTGTTGCAGTGTCTGATGGGGTGTAATCGATCTCGAGTACAAAGTGTTTGCCTGCATTTGACTTGACGTTCCGATTTGCGGCCACCGGTTTGCCGGTGGTTTTATTTTTCAGCCCAAGAGTGAGCACCACGCGGATGACAGTAAAATTGTGGGGGTTTTCCGTCGGTTTGATGGGAGGGGTGTCCTTTTCCAGCGCCTCATACGTGCCGGTAAGGTCGGATGGGATGGTAAACCTGACACTTGGATTGGTTAGAGGTCTTGCCATAATCTATCTCCTTTGGATTGAAGTTCTTATACGAGGATTCCTGCGTTGATATTAATTATATCGCATCTTGAATATGGTCTTGTGATGGGCCGAGAGTTGGAGTATTTACACTTAATTACACCAAATTGTTAAAATTGCTAAGGGAATCATTGGTCTGTGAAGATTTTCTATTGACTTTTCCTAGGGATCAATCTACACTAATCACGTGCCAGCCTTATTAGCACCATGTGGGAAGCGGTAGTAAAGAACGGCGCTTGACAAATACATGGATCAGGGCCAAATATTGCTCACATTCTCCCGGTTCGGAGTGAAACGATGAAGAAATTGATCAACCATCCAGAAGATGTTGTTCGAGAAGAGCTGGAAGGGCTCGCTTTTGCTCATCCCGAGCTGATCAAAGTCCATTTCGACCCGAACTATATCGCCCGGGTAGAGGCTCCAGTCAAGGATAAGGTAGCCCTTGTATCGGGGGGCGGATCTGGGCACGAACCGATGCACGGTGGGTTTGTCGGGTATGGGATGTTAGATGCTGCTTGCCCGGGAGCCGTGTTCACTTCGCCCACGCCTGACCAGATGCTTGAAGCTACAAAAGCAGTGGATGGCAGTAAAGGAGTTCTTTACATTGTCAAAAACTACACGGGAGATGTGATGAATTTCGAGATGGCGGCTGACCTGGCGCGCATGGAAGGCCTCCAGGTCGAGAGTGTGGTGATCGACGACGACGTCGCCGTGCAAAACAGCCTATATACGGCCGGGCGGCGCGGTGTGGGCAGCACGGTTCTGGCTGAGAAAATCTGCGGCGCAGCTGCTGAGCAGGGTCGCTCACTGAGCGAGGTAGCAGATATCTGCCACAAGGTCAATCATTTTGGGCGGAGCATGGGCATGGCGCTGACCTCCTGCACGGTACCGCACGCCGGGAAACCCACTTTTGATCTACCTGAAGACGAGATGGAGATCGGCATCGGTATCCACGGAGAACCAGGCCGGAGACGCATGGATTTGAAACCTGCTGATGAAATCGTGCAAATGTTGATCGAGCCGGTGATCAGCGACTTACCTTACAAGTCCGGGGACGAAGTCCTGCTGTTCGTCAACAGCATGGGGGGTACACCGCTGATCGAACTGTATATCGCTTACCGCCAGGCCCATCAAATGGCTATTAAACATGGTTTGAAGGTTGTCCGCAATCTGATCGGCGCCTATATCACCAGCCTGGAGATGGCGGGCGTTTCGATCACCTTGCTTAAGCTGGACGAAGACCTGAAAAGTCTGTGGGACGCACCGGTTCACACTCCTGGGATACGTTGGGGGATGTAATGGCAATTTCCAGGGATGATGTGGTTTTGTGGATTGAAACCTGCGCGGCAGTGATGGCCGGGGAACGAGCTTACCTGATCGAATTGGACGCGGCGATCGGCGATGCTGACCACGGGGCCAATATGGACCGTGGCTTCCGTGCCGTCATGGAAAAAATACAAGGGATAGCTGATCAGGATATTGGCACGATTTTAAAAACTGTCGGGGTGACCCTGGTATCTACAGTCGGGGGCGCAGGCGGGCCGCTGTATGGCACTTTTTTCCTCCAGGCGGGGATGAAGACCCTTGGCAAGATGGAAATGAGTCTGTTGGACTGGACCGCTGCCCTCGGTGCAGCAGTGGACGGAGTCATTGCCCGTGGGAAGGCTGAACCTGGAGACAAGACCATGGTAGATGCGTTATCCCCAGCCGTAAACGCGCTCCAGCAAGCCATCGAAGCGAATGAGACACTCGCCCAGGCGTTGAAGGATTCTGCAGAGGCAGCGAAAAGAGGAATGGAAGCTACGATCCCGATGGTAGCGCGCAAGGGCCGCGCCAGCTATCTGGGCGAACGCAGCGCCGGTCATCAGGACCCCGGCGCGACATCTTCTTACCTGCTGCTCAAGGCTGCTGCTGAGGTATGGGCTAAGGATTGATCCTTTAGGTGCAAGATGGTAGGACTTGTCCTTGTATCCCATAGCCGGGCGCTGGCTGAGGCGCTGGTGAACCTGGTCAAACAAATGGCTTCTCCGGAACTGCGGGTTGCGTTTGCTGCTGGTGCTGGTCCCGATCGCCAGGAATTAGGCACCGACGCGAGTGAGATCTCCTCCGCGATCCAGTCTGTTTATTCACCAGATGGCGTGCTGGTGCTAATGGACCTGGGCAGCGCAGTGCTGAGCGCTGAGATGGCGATGAAGTTGTTGCCACAGGAGATGCAAGGAAACATTGTCTGCTGTGCGGCTCCGCTGGTGGAGGGGGCAATCGCCGCAAGTGTACAAGCGGGCCTGGGTAGCGACCTCGAGACTGTCTGCCAGGAAGCGCAGCGCGCCCTGACTCCCAAGGTTGAACATCTCGGTGAGAGCCAGCCTGGTATAGGGGTTGAGATAAGCTCTCAAAAAATGCAAACCAAGGCGGAGACTCGAGCGATAACCCTGGTGCTTCAGAATCTGCATGGATTGCACGCCCGGCCGGCGGCTCGCTTCGTCCAGGTAGCGGCAGCCTATCAGGCTGACATCCAGGTCACGAACGCATCTTCAGGCAAAGGACCGGTTTCAGCCAAAAGTCTGAACGCTCTGGCAACGTTGGGCGCTTCACGCGGCGATCGCATCACTATCACCGCCAATGGACGCGAAGCCGCGCCAGCGCTGGATGCTGTGCGTCGATTAATTTTGGATAATTTTGGGGCTGAAGCAATCCAGGAAAAAGCCCAGCTCGCGGCGCCCACGGCTTATCAGGTAACAAAACCTTTATTGGGAGAAGCAATTCAAGGGATTCCGGTTTCGGAGGGGATTGTCCTGGGGCGAGCCTATCGCTACCAGCCAATCCTGCTATCCATCCCCGAGGATCACAGCGAACACCCAGAGCAGGAATGGGAATGTCTGCAACGCGCTTTGGAGAAAACCCGGCTGGCGATCCAAAGGCGCCGCGTGAGGTTGAGCAAGCGGTTAGGCGAAGCTCAGGCGGCGATTTTCGACGCGCATGTACTGATCTTGCAGGATCCGGAGCTGCTCGACAAGGTTCGGGAGCGGATCTTTATCCAAGGCAAGAATGGTGCCTACGCCTGGCAGGCAAGTATCAACGAAGTGGCTGAGGCATACCGCGCCCTGGCCGATCCATATCAGCAAGGGCGCAGCATAGATGTGATCGATGTGGGCAATCAGGTATTAAAGGAGATTTCCCTGCAGACCTCTTCGTTTGCTCCTTCGCTGCGCTCAGGACAAGGCTCAGGGCTTCAGTTTGAAATGACTAGTGATGCTCAGATTGAGTTCCCCGAACCAGCCATCCTGTTCGCCGAGGAACTCACCCCCACGGAAATCGCCCAACTCGACTTACGTTGTGTCCTGGGGTTAGTCACCGTTAGGGGTGGGCCGACCGCCCACAGCGCCATCCTGGCGCGAGCCCTGGGAATCCCTGCCATGACCGGGATCGACCTGAGCCTTCTGGAGGTTAAGGACGGCACCCTGGTTGCGGTGGATGGCTTCGATGGTGTGTTGTGGGTAGAGCCTGAGCAAGACGTTCAGCAGCAGCTGGCCAAGCGGCGCCAGGAGTGGTTAGAACGACGGTCGAGGTTATTGGAAAGCAGCCACGAACCGGCCTGCACGCGGGATGGGCGCTGGGTCGAGGTGGCGGCCAATGTCGGCAGCCTGGCTGCCGCCCAAGCAGCAGTGGAAAATGGGGCGGAGGGGATTGGCGTATTACGCACAGAATTCCTTTACCTGGACCGCCTCACTCCACCCAGCGAAGATGAACAATTAGCGACTCTGCGTGCGATTGGACAAGTGATGGGAAATCGGCCGGTGATCGTGCGGACATTGGATGTGGGTGGTGATAAAGAACTGCCATATCTCGACCGGATACCAGAAGCCAACCCCTACCTGGGTGTGCGTGGACTACGCCTGTCTTTACGGCAGCCGGGGATATTCCTCCCCCAGCTGCGAGCAGTCCTGCGCGCCGGCGCGGATTTCCCCGTGCGGGTGATGTTCCCGATGGTTGCGGCACAGGAAGAGATCGTGCAAGCCAGGCAGCTCCTGGAGCAGGCTCACCAGGAGCTTGTGAAAGAAAAGCTCCCCCATCGCTGGCCGGTTGAGACCGGGATCATGGTCGAGGTACCTTCCGCGTATACACTGGCGGCCGGGCGCGGCAACCCCGAACTGGCGGACTATGCGGATGCGCTGCATCCGGCTGTCCTGCGCTTGATCCAGCAAGTGGTCGATGCCGCTCACAAGCACGGCAAATGGGTCGGGGTGTGTGGCGAAGTAGCCGGCGACCCGCTAGCAGTGCCGGTCTTGATCGGTTTGGGCGTGGACGAAGTGAGTATGAACCCGGCTGAGATCCCGCAGGTGAAGGCGGCTTTAAGACAGATCGACATAGTCAGCGCAAGGAGGGTCGCGGAGAAGGCTTTGAGGTGTGAGAGCACGGCCGCGGTGCGGCGGTTGGTACAAGAGTTTATGGATAAAAAATCGAGAGAGGGCAATTAGAAGGTATTGTTAGGACGCTTAGAGTTTTATTGAAAAGGAATGAAGGTCAGGGTCCGATGAGAGCATTTTTACCTCTCCTCACCATCGTACTATTATTGGCCAACGCTTGCTCGACCACCACAGCCATCCCAAGCGTAGACGTCCAACTCGCCGTGGAGAAAACTGTCACAGCTCTGGTTGCTGAGTTGACCGATGCATTGCTGGAAGCGACCGTAACGCCTGTTCCTACACAAATAGCGATAGAAATCCCTACCGAAATTATCTTATCGCATGAAACACCTGAAACCGTCTGTGCTCCGCCGGAGAGGGACTTCGAGATTGGGCTGGTCACGGAAGTCGTCGATGGCGATACGATCGAGGTGTCCATCGATGGCCGGAATTATGCTGTGCGCTATATCGGGATCGATACGCCTGAGCGTGGTGACCCTGGAGGAGCGGAAGCGAAAGCCAAGAACAGCGAACTTGTGTCGGGTGAGGTTGTGACGTTAGGTCGGGATGTCTCGCAAACTGACCGGTTTGATCGCTTGCTGCGTTATGTTTATTTATCAGATAATACTTTTGTAAATGCGGAGCTGGTGCGTTCGGGTCACGCCAGAGCGGTGGCTTATCAACCGGATGTAAAATGCCAGGATCTACTGGAACAGATCCAGAGAGAAGCAAAGTTGTCAGGCCTGGGATTATGGGCGCAGCCGACTGCAACCATTATGCCACCCGCCGGAGTGATCGCTATTCAAGTGGGGGTGGATCCTGCTTGTTCGCAATTTAACGCCCCGGGAGACGACAATAATAATAAGAACGAGGAGTACGTCTGTTTCACCAACCAGGGAACCCAACCTGTTATCCTGACAGCTTGGACAGTGAAGGATTCGTACGGCTGGAGCTTCACGTTTCCAGAATTCTCCCTTGATGTGGGTGCGAGCGTCAAGGTCCGCACAGGGTGTGGAACCAACACCCAGGGGGATTTATATTGGTGCAGGAGTGAAACCGCCATCTGGAACAACGGCGGCGATTGTGTCTATTTGATAAATGGAGTGGGGGAAAAGGTCAGTGAGTATTGTTATTGAAATCGCCTCACTCTATCCGGCCTAAATCGCCTTCCAAAATCACCCGATAGATCTTTACGGGGTCTTCTGCTGGACCACACTTCACCTGGCCATCCCTCACGTCAAAACAGGAACCGTGCCAGGGGCAGACGATCATGTTCCCTTCCAACTCGCCCTCGCTCAACGGCCCGCCGGCATGGGTGCAGGCATCTTGAGTGGCGTAAAACTCGCCATCCACATTGTAGACAGCCACAGGTTCACCCTTTAGGAAGAGAAGTTTGACCTGACCCGGTTTGAGTTCGCTGGTGCGAAATTCATTTTCTTTTAGTTCTAGCACCTCGAGCTGGGTTTCATGCTCTTCGAGAATCGAGATTTCTATCAAATCCCGCCTAAGGACAGGAATTTGCAGGTGAATTTCGCCATCACGTAGCTCCACGGGGTACATCTCCAGCCTTGCCTTGGGGTCGGTCAGCAGTTCACCATTAGTTAGGTTGTACTGAAAGCCATGCCAGGGGCAGGTCAGGGTATCCCCCCGCAGGCTGCCTGTCGCGACCGGTCCGCCACGGTGCAGACAACTATTGCGCACAGCATACCAGTTGCCTTGATGGTGGAAGACACCAATGGAGAGGTCGTCAACCTGGATGATCTTTCGCTCACCATTCGGTATTTCAGCAGTCTGCGCGACGACCACATCTATGGTTTCTTGGGTCGTACGCATGCCCAGCCCCATCTCGTAAGCTTCGACAGCTAGTTGCAATACCGCATCCTGGTCGATGGAACCGCGTGAGGCGTAAGTCTCAGCCTCTCGCTCGTGGCCATATGCGCGGGAGAGCATTTCCAGGATAACCATCATGAGCAGGTTCCAGGCCTTCGAGGCGCGCACTTCCCAGTCACTGTCGATGTCGTGCAGCTCTTTGGTTATTGCCTCGCTGATGGCATGCGTCATGAACCCGACCTGACCGATGACATAACGCTCCGGGATGTAAATATTGGGATCGGCACCGCGAGAGGTATGGGCGCGCCCAACGTAATCGATATAGCGAGCGTAATTATCGTCGAAAACACCATAGGCGGTGCGCCGCCAGAAATTAGTCAGGTGGTGCATCCTTAACTGCAGGTACTCTTGATCGAGCGAGCCATCCTTTCTCAGGAAGTGTTTGCGGGTTGGCGGGTAGCGCAAGAGTTGCGCATAGAATTTGGATACGATCTCCGGGATATACTTTTCGATGATGAAACGGCTCTCGTTGATGGCATCGGCGTCTGCCTGAGTGAAGCCGACGAATTCGGCCATATAGCGGAAATAGCGACCGGAATCCTCCGCTCCCTGTTTGGTCTTGTCGTCCTGGGTGAGGGGAGTGGTCATCTTCGATCTTTTCCTGCCAGCTGTTTCAGGGCGCGGGCATGTTCTTTTGTCAGTTGTGTTTGAGTTCTTTGCATTGAGCTAACTCCTGAATAGGCTTTATTACACCAATATTATTGTAATGATAATACAGTTTTAAATATGAATCTCTACAATATCGCCATCCTGGAGCACGTAATCCCGCTGAACGAGCTGCCGGTCATACACCGCTTTCCCCCATACCCTGGCTGATTTCAACTTCTCCAGGAAATCCTTGTGGATTCTGCCGGCCAGGTCTTCCACGGTGCTACCCTTTTTCATCGCGAACGGCCTGGTGAAATCGGGCTCCTTTCCGGGCGCTTTGGTGTAGACCCGGATCAGATCCAGTTTCTCTACCATCTCTTGCTTGAGGCGGTCCAGGTTTCGACTGGTGAAGGCCGAGACAGGGATGCAAGGCCATTGTTCGTCGAGCAGTTCGCAGAAGATCTGGTAGAGCTCATCAGCTGGCTGATCGTCGCACTTGTTGACCAATACCAGGAATGGCAAGAAAGTCATCGGTTGCCCCTGCAGATAGCGGCCCTGGCGATCTTGGGGGGCGATGCGAGATTCCTCCAGTAAGGCGATTGTGTCCTTGAGCTGTCCGATGGGGTCCTGTTGTAAATCGACCACCAACACGACCAGGTCTGCCCGCCGGATCAGGTCTTTCAGCCGGGGCTCCACAAAGTCGCGGCTGAGCGGCGGTGTGTCCACCAGCTGCAGATGGATGTTTTCAAACGACAGCATAACGGGCACCGGCTCCCAGGTCCTTTGCGGCGCGGTCCCGTCGCCCATTTCCGCGCCGGTCAGGGTTGCCACCAGGGTCGATTTGCCCACCTGGCCTGGCCCAACCACAACAACCTGCCCGGCGCCAGCCTTGGGAACCCGGAAAGCGGAGTCGTGTTTGCCCCCTCCCTTGTGGCTTTGAGATTCTTCCTTCAGCCTGGCCAGGCGCCGCCGCAGGTCGGCCCGCAGGTGATCGGTGCCCTTGTGCTTGGGCACGACGCTGATCATTTCCTGAAGCGTTTCGATCTTCTCTTCGAGCGTCTCGGCGGCGCGGAAGCGCTTCTCAATGGCGAAGTAGTCTGGGGGGAGGTTGGTTGGCATGGCGAACCGCTTTCTTAA
>Ga0209642_10002506_pt1 | contig 12028 bp, 22 predicted proteins | sample RifCSP19_2_FD_184025 | JGI IMG/M metagenome (GOLD analysis project Ga0209642, IMG submission 184025) | Soil microbial communities from Rifle, Colorado - Rifle CSP2_sed 19_2 (SPAdes) (version 2) | ecosystem: Environmental > Terrestrial > Deep subsurface > Rock core/Sediment | place: Rifle... | reverse complement strand
GCTTGCCATCCCGCGTACGCACCGTCCACCCGTCATCGTCCATCGTGACGTCGAACCCGCCGAGGTTGACCATCGGCTCGATCGCCAGGGTCATCCCGATGCGCAGCTGCGGCCCCGTCCCCGGCTCACCGAAGTTGGGCACCTGCGGCTCCTCGTGCAGGTGCCGGCCGATCCCATGGCCGGCGAAGTCGCGGATCACAGAGAACCCCGCCGCCTCGGCGTGGGCCTGGACCGCGGCCCCGACGTCCCCCAGCCGTCCCCCCGGGCGGATCGCGGCGATCCCCTTGAACAGGGCCTCGCGCGCCACGGTGAGCAGGCGTCCGATCTCCGGCCGCACCTGTCCCACCGGGAGCGTCACCGCGACGTCGCCATGGAAGTCGTCCACCACGGCCCCCAGGTCGAGGGAGACGATCTGCCCCTCTCGCAGCGGCTTGTCGTTGGGAATCCCGTGGACGACCTCGTCGTCCAGCGAGATGCAGACGCTCGCCGGGAACGCGCGGTACCCCTTGAACGACGGCACCCCTCCGTGATCGCGGACGAACGCCTCCGCGATGCGGTCCAGCTGCGTTCCGGTCACACCGGGGCGGACCGCGGCGGCCACCTCGCGGAGCGCCTGGGCGGCGAGCGTGCCGGCGCGGCGCATCTGCTGCACGTCCCGCTCCGACTTCACGATGATCATCGCCGTCCGCATCGCTCCTACGTCCGTTCCAGACCGACGCGGGCGTCGATCGCCCGCCGCACCGCCCGGTACACGTCCTCGATCTCCCCCGACGCGTCGATCGCGTCGAACAGCCCACGCCGCCGGTAGAACTCCACCACCGGACGGGTCTCGCGGTGGTACACCTCGAGCCGGCGCCGCACCGTCTCCGGACGATCGTCGGCGCGCTGGATCAGCTCGCTGCCGTCGATGTCACACCGCCCCGGTGTCCGCGGGGGGCTGAACCTCAGGTGGTAGATGTGCCCGGCCTGCGCGCACACCCACCGCCCGGCGAGGCGCTGCACGATCGCCTCGTCTCCGATCTCGAAGTACAGGACCGCGTCCAGCTCGCGGGCGGCCGCAGCGAGCACCGTGTCGAGCGCTTCCGCCTGTGGCAGCGTGCGGGGAAAACCGTCCAGGACGAACCCCCGCCGGGCGTCCGGCTGCCCCAGCCGCTCGGCGACGATCGCGATCATCACGTCATCGGGCACGAGCGCCCCGAGATCGACGAACGCCTTCGCCCGCTTCCCCAGTTCCGTCTCCGCGGCGATCGCGGTGCGGAGGATATCCCCCGTGCTGATCTGCGGGATACCCTCGCGCTGCTGGAGCAGGCGGGCCTGCGTCCCCTTGCCGGCGCCGGGTGGACCGAGCACGATGAGATCCACCCAAGCTACCTCATGAACCCCTCGTAGTGGCGCATCAGCACGTACGCCTCGATCTGTTTCATCGTCTCCAGGGCGACGCCGACGATGATCAACAGCGACGTGCCGGCCAGGTAGAACGTGAGCACGCCCGTGCCGCGGGCCAGGTAGATCGGCGCCACCGCGATGATGGCGAGGACCAGTGCACCCACGAAGGTCAGGCGCTCCACGAGACGGGACAGATAGTCGGTCGTGGGCTTGCCCGGTCGGATCCCCGGGATGAACCCGCCGTACTTCTTGATGTTCTCGGAGACGTCGTTCGGATCGAACGATACCGCGGTGTAGAAGTACGTGAACAGGATGATGAGCGCGAAGTACAGCGCGTCCCCGAGGGGCTGTCCGGGGAGCACCATCGTGCCGATCCGCTGCACCAGCTGGTTGGGCACGAACTGGGCGATCGTCCCCGGCAGCTGGAGGACGGAGACGGCGAAGATGATCGGGATGACGCCCGCCTGGATGAGGCGCAGCGGCAGGTGCGTGGACTGCCCGCCGTAGACCCGCCGGCCGACGACGCGCTTCGCGTACTGCACCGGGATCTTCCGCACGGCCTGGGTCACGGCCACCACCACCACCACGCTGACCAGCACGACGATGACATCCAGGGCGAACTGGTACAACTTCACCTCGCCCACGCGGACGAGCGAGAGGGTCCGCGCGGTCTGGTCCGGTAGCCTCGCCACGATACCGCCGAAGATGATCAGCGAGACACCGTTGCCCACGCCGTGCTCCGTCATGATCTCGCCCATCCAGGTGAGGAGCATCGTGCCGGCGGTGAGCGTGATGACGATCATGCCCAGCGTCAGGGGCCGGGTGTCCGGGAGGGCCCCGAGGTTCCGGATGAGGGTGACCTGGGCGACGCCCTGCAGGACGGCCAGGACGACGGTGAGGTAGCGGGTGTACATGCCGAGCTTGCGCCGCCCGGCCTCGCCCTCCTCCTGCGCCATCTCCTTGAGGGTCGGGAAGACCACTTGCAGGAGGCTCATGATGATCGACGCGGTGATGTACGGGAAGACGCCCAAGGCGAAGATTGCGAACCGGCTGAACGCGCCGCCCACGAACAGGTCGAGGAAGTTGAACGCCCCGCCCTGCTGCCGGAACAGCCGCTCGAGCGCGGCAACGTTCACGCCGGGCACCGGGAGGTGCGCGCCGAGCCGGTAGAGGGCGAGCATGATGGCCGTGAAGAAGACCCGCTTGCGCAGGTCGCCGGCGCGGAACGCGTTGACGAGTCCGCCCAGCATCGCCATTATGGGATCACCTCAGCCGTCCCGCCCGCTTTGGCGATGGCCTCGGCCGCGCTCTTACTGAAGGCCTGCGCCTTCACCGTGAGCGCCCGGTCGAGCGTCCCCATCCCCAGGATCTTCACGGGTCCCCGGTCGACCAACCCGGCGTCGCGCAGCGACGTCGGGTTGACCTCAGTGCTGGCCGGGAAGCGGGTGAGGTCACGCAGGTTCACCGTCTCGAAGCGGAGTCGCGGCCTGCCGCCGACATGCGACGCGCCCCCCGCCCGCACGCCGCGACGGAACGGCAACCGCTTCGTCAGGATGGTCTGCCCGCCCTCGAACCCGGGGCGCGGTGGCTTCCCGGAGCGCGCCTGTTGGCCCTTGCGGCCGCGGCCGCTGTAGACTCCGCGGCCCGAACCCAGGCCACGCCCGACCCGCCGCTTCGCGCGTCGCGACCCGTGTGCCGGCTTCAGATCAGAAATCTTCATCAGTGTGTCATCCCTTATCCCAAGCGCGTATTACCGGCGGAACGCCGAGACTTCCTCAATGGACTTCCCTCTGGTCTTCGCCACCGTTTCTGGTTGCCGTAACATCGTGAGCGCTTCGAGGGTGGCCCGCGCCTGGTTGATCGGGTTCCGCGAACCCAACGACTTGGTGAGGATATCTTTGATGCCCGCAGCCTCGAGCACCGCGCGCACCGAACCACCGGCGATGACGCCGGTGCCCTCCGTGGCCGGCTTCAGCAGGACGCGCGAGGCGCCGAAGACGCCGATCGCCTCGTGCGGGATGGTCGTTCCGCGCAGCGGCACCTCGACGAGCGCCTTCTTCGCGTCCTCAACGGCCTTCCGGATGCTGTCCGGGACCTCCGCGGCCTTGCCGAGCCCCACTCCGACATGGCCCTGCTCGTCGCCGACGATGACCAGGGAGCTGAAGTTGAAGCGCTTCGCGCCCTTGGTGACCTTGGCGACACGGTTGATCCACACCGCCTTCTCGACGGTGAAGTTGATGCTTGCCGGATCCACTCTGCGTACGGGCATGACTCCTCCGCTCACCCCTTAGAACTGCAGGCCGGCCTTGCGCGCGCCGTCGGCGAGCGCCTTGACCCGGCCGTGATACAGATAGCCGCCCCGGTCGAAGACGACCTGGGTGATTCCTTGGTCCTTGGCCCGCCTGGCGATGGTCTCGCCGACGAGTGTGCTGACCTCGGCCTTCTTCTTCCCCTTCGCCGTCTCGCGCAGGTCGGTGTCACGGCTGCTCGCCGCGGCCAGCGTGACGCCCCGGGAGTCGTCCACGATCTGCGCATAGATGTGATTGAGGCTGCGGAAGACCGACAGCCTGGGCCGCTGGGGCAGCCCGCGCACGCCGCGCCGGATGCGCTCATGGCGGCGCTGGCGCGTCTCGTTGCGATCCGCTTTCTTCAGCATCCCGAACCTCCTACGCCTTCCCGCCCACGGTGCGGCCAGCCTTGCCTGGCTTCAACCGGATGCGCTCGCCCGCGTAGCGAATGCCCTTCCCCTTGTAGGCATCGGGCTTCCGGACGGCCCGGATGCGCGCGGCGACCTGGCCGACAAGTTCCTTGTCGATCCCGGCGACGCTGATGCGGTTCGGCTGCGGCACCTCGAACGCGATGCCCTCGGGGGGCGCGACCTCCACCGGGTGGCTGTAGCCGACCTGCAGGGCGAGGGCGTTCCCCTGCTTGGTCGCGCGATAGCCGACGCCCTGAATCTCCAGATCCACCTTGAACCCTTCCGTGACGCCGCGGACCATGTTGGCCAACAGCGCTCGGGTCAGCCCGTGCAGAGCTTTGTGGTGGTCCAGATCGGTCGGCCGCCGCACGACGACCGTCCCGTCGGCCAGCTGCACGCCGATATCTGGATGCACCTCCCGGGTAAGGCGCCCCTTGGGCCCCTTCACCTCGACGGTGCGCCCGGTGACCTTGACCTCCACGCCCTTCGGGATCGGGATGGGCGCATTCCCTACGCGCGACATAACGTCTCCTCCAGCTCCGCTACCAGACGTAGCACAAGACCTCGCCGCCGACGCCCATCCGCCGGGCCTGCCGGTCGGTCACAACGCCCCGCGAGGTGGTGAGGATCACCACGCCCATCCCGCCCCGGATGCGCGGGATCGCGCTGCGCTCCGTGTACAGCCGCAGCCCCGGGCGGCTCGCCCGGCGCAGCCCGGAGAGGATCTGCTCCTTGCGCGGCCCGTACTTGAGCGTGACGCGGATGACCCCCTGCGGCCCGCGCTCGATGAAGCGCCAGTCGGCGATGAAACCCTCGTCCTTCAGGATGCGGGCGATCTCCATCTTCAACTTGCTCGCCGGCACGTCCGCGTGGTCGTGCCGCGCGGTGTTCGCGTTGCGGATCTGCGTCAGCATGTCCGCGATCGGATCGGTGATCACTCCCACCTTGCAACCTCCCTGTTGCCCTGTTCCCGCGTTCCCACGTCCTTTGGTTCCTTACCAACTGGCCTTGACCACGCCCGGGATCTCGCCTTTGTGGGCGAGCTGGCGGAGGCAGATCCGGCACAGCCCAAACTTCCGGAACACGGCGCGGGGCCGTCCGCACCGCCGGCAGCGGGAGTACTTCCGCACCTTGAACTTGGGCTCGCGCTTCCACTTGATGAGCAGGGCCTTCTTCGCCAACGTCGTCCTCCTAGGCCGCGCCCGCCTCGCGCAGCGGCAATCCCATGAACCGCAGCAACTCGCGGGCCTCTTCGTCGGTCTTCGCGGTGGTCACCAGGGTGATGTCCATGCCGCGGATCTTCTCCACCTTGTCGTACTCGATCTCCGGGAAGATGAGCTGCTCGCGCACGCCGATGTTCAGGTTGCCGCGGCCGTCGAACTGCCGCTCGCTGATCCCCTTGAAGTCCTTGATGCGCGGCAGGGCCACGCTGAACAGCTTGTCCACGAACTCGTACATGCGGTCCCCGCGCAGCGTCACCCGGGCGGCGATGGGCATGCCCTTGCGCAGCTTGAACGCCGCGATCGATTTGCGGGCCCGGGCCACCGCGGGCCGCTGCCCGGCGATGACGGACAGCTCCTCGACCGCCTTGTCGACAAACCGCGTGTCCGTGGTGGCATCCCCGACGCGCACGTTCACGACGACCTTCTCGAGCTTCGGGACCTCCATGACGTTCCGGTACCGGAAGCGCTCGCGCAGCTTGGGCAGGACGTCGCTCCGGTAGCGCTCCCGCAGGCGCACCGGCTGGGTACGCGGAGCGGACGCTTCTCCATCCCTCGCCGCGGGCTTGTCGTCCCTGGCCGCGGGCTTGTCGTCCCTGGCCGCGGGCTTCGCGCCCTTCGCCGCACCCTCGCGCGGTTTGGCCTCGCGGGGGCGTGCGCCGCCCTTGCCATCCCCCTGGGGGGCCTGTGTCTTTGAGGCTTTCGGCGCCTTCGGCGGCTTCGGCGTCGCGTCCGGCTTCGGCGTGCCGTTCTGATCGTTGCGCTCGGCGTCGCTCATTTCTCGATCTGCTCCCCGCAGTTCTTGCAGACGCGGATCTTCGTGCCGTCGCCCAGGTAGCCGTGGCCCACGCGCGCCGCGTTGCCGCACTTCGGGCAGACCAGCATCACCCGGGCGCTGTAGAGCGGCGCCTCCTTCTCCACGATGCCGCCCTGGGGCAGCTTCTGCGTCGGCTTGCTGTGCCGCTTGACGATGTTCACACCCTCGATGATCAGCTTGCCGCTCTTCGGGATCACCGTCAGGATCTTGCCCCGCTTCCCGCGGTGTTTCCCGGCGATGACCTCGACGGTGTCGCCCTTCTTCACATGGACGGGATACCGTCCCACTGCCACGGCCATGGCTCGTCTCTCCCCTACAGGACTTCCGGCGCGAGCGAGATGATCTTCATGAACTGCTTCTCGCGCAGCTCACGCGCGACCGGACCGAAGATGCGCGTCCCCTTCGGATTCTGGGCGTCGGTGAGGATCACCGCCGCGTTGTCGTCGAAGCGGATGTACGAGCCGTCCGGCCGGCGCATCGGGCGCGTCTGGCGCACGACCACCGCGCGCACCACCTCGCCCGACTTGACCGGGCTGTTCGGCGCCGCCTGTTTCACCGCCGCGACGATGATGTCGCCCACGCCCGCGTAGCGGCGGTTGCTGCCGCCGAGCACGCGGATGCACATGATCTGCCGCGCGCCCGTGTTGTCGGCCACCCGGAGCCGCGTGTAATTCTGGATCATTTCGCCTTCTCCAGCACCCGGACGACGCGCCAGCGCTTCTCCTTGCTCAACGGCCGCGTGGCCATGATCATCACCGTGTCCCCGGCGTGCGCCTCGTTGCCCTCGTTGTGCGCCTTGAACTTACGCACGTGGCGCATGGTCTTGCCGTACATCGGGTGCCGGCGCAGCGCCTCCACCCGGATGACGACGGTCTTCTCCATCTTGTCGCTGACGACGACCCCGACCTGGGTCTTCCGCTTCGCTCGTTCCGCTAGCCTCATGCCTTCACGCCCTTCTGTCCCAGGACTGTCTTGATGCGCGCCACGTCGCGGCGCAGCGCGCTGACCTTCGTCGTGTTCGGCAGCTGGCCGGCCACGCGCAGGCGGAGGTTGAACAGCTCCTTCTGCACGTCGTCCAGGCGGCGCAGCAGCTCCTCCGGCGTCATGTCCCGCAGCTCCGAGGCCTCCATCTACACCAGGACCTCCTCGCGCTGCACGAACTTCGTCTTGATCGGTAGTTTGTGGGCGGCCAGGGCCATCGCTTCCTTCGCGTCCCCTTCCGGCACCCCGGCCAGCTCGAACAGGATCCGCCCGGGACGCACCACGGCCACCCAGAACTCCGGCGTGCCCTTGCCGCTGCCCATGCGGGTCTCGGCCGGCTTCTTCGTCACCGGCTTGTCCGGAAAGATGCGGATCCACAGCTTCCCGCCGCGCTTGATGAAGCGGGTGATCGTGCGGCGGGCCGCCTCGATCTGCGCACTGCTGATCCAGGCGGGTTCGAGCGCCTGCAGCCCGTACTCGCCGAAGGCCATGGACGACCCGGCCACGGACTTCCCCTTCATCCGGCCCCGGTGGGCCTTGCGAAACTTGGTGCGCTTTGGCATCAACATCAGTCGTCTCTCCTCTTCACCACCGGCCGCGGCTCACGACTCGGCAGCACGACCGGGCCGTTCGCTCCGCCGCTCGCCTCCGCCGGCCGCTCGCGGTCGATCGGGCGGGGCGGGCGCCGGACTTCGGCTTCGACCCGCCGCTCGGGGAGGATCTCCCCGCGGTAGACCCAGACCTTCACCCCGATGCGGCCGTAGGTCGTCTTCGCCTCGGCGATGCCGAAGTCGATGTCCGCGCGCAACGTGTGCAGCGGGACGCGGCCTTCCCGGTACCACTCGTACCGCGCGATCTCCGCCCCGGCCAGCCGGCCTTTCGCGGCGATGCGGATGCCCTTCGCGCCGCTGCGCAGGCTGCGCTGTACGGCCTGTTTCATCGCGCGGCGGTAGGCGATGCGCCGCTCCAGCTGCTGCGCGACGTTCTCGGCGACCAGCACGGCCTCGAGCTCCGGCCGGCGGATCTCCTGGACGTTGAGCTGGACCTGCTTGCCGGTCATCTCGTCCAGCTCTTTCTTCAGCGCGTCGATCCCAGTGCCGCCGCGGCCGATGATGATGCCGGGGCGCGCGGCGTGGATGACTACGCGCACGCGGTTCGCGGTCCGCTCAATCTCCACGCGGGAGATCCCGGCGCGGTAGAGCTTCTTCTTGATGTGCGTGCGGATCTTCACGTCCTCCTCAATGAGGGGGGCCATGTCCTTGGCATACCACCGGGACTCCCAGTCCCGGATGATACCGACACGCAGTCCAATCGGGTGAATCTTCTGACCCACTACGCCACCTCCACGGGGACTAGCGACCTCGCTCCGCTACGATTACGGTCACGTGGCTGCTGCGCTTCGTGATCACGTCGGCCCGCCCGCGCGCCCGCGGCTGCATCCGCTTCACCGACGGGCCTTTGTCCACGTAGGCGCGGGACACGACGAGATTGTCGCGGTCGAGCTCGAGGTTGTTCTCGGCGTTCGCCACCGCGGACTTCAGCGCTTTGGCCACCACCTGCGCGGTCCGGCTCGGCATATAGGCCAGCATGGCCTGCGCCTCGCGTACGGACCGGCCGCGGATCGCCTCCGCCACGCGCTGCAGCTTGAACGGCGACACCCGGATGTACTTGGCTACGGCTTTCGCTTCCATCGGTCCGCTCCGTCCTCGCTACCGTGGCGTCGCCGGGGCCGCCGGAGCCGCGGGGGTGGCCCCCGGGGTCGCCGCGGGCGCCACGCCCGTCGTGCGCTCGGCCGCCGCGCCGGTCCCGTGGCCCTTGAAGGTCCGCGTCGGCGAGAACTCGCCCAGCTTGTGTCCGACCATCTGCTCCGTGACGTAGACGGGGATGTGCTTCCGCCCGTCGTACACCGCGATCGTGTGCCCGACCATCTCCGGCAGCACCGTGCTGCGCCGGGACCAGGTCTTGATCACGCGCCGCTCGCGGCTCTTGTTCAGCTCCCGCACCTTCTCCAGGAGATGCTCGTCAACGAACGGCCCCTTCTTTGTCGAGCGCGCCATCGGATTACTTCCTCCGCTTCACGATGAACTTGTCGCTGGGCTTCGGCTTGCGCGTCTTGTAGCCCAGCGTCGGCTTGCCCCACGGGCTGACCGGCCCCGGCATGCCGATCGGCGAGCGACCCTCGCCGCCGCCGTGGGGGTGGCTGCTCGGGTCCATCGCCACACCGCGCACGGACGGCCGGCGCCCCCGCCACCGGGTGCGGCCGGCCTTACCTCCGCTCACGCGGGCATGGTCAAGGTTGGCGACCTGCCCGACGGTGGCACGGCACTCGATGCGGACGAGGCGTACCTCACCGGAGGGCAGCCGCAGATGCGCGTGCGGGCCTTCCTTGGCCATGATCTGCGCCGAGGCCCCCGCCGCTCGGACCATCTGCCCGCCCCGCTTGGGGAACAACTCCACGTTGTGCACCATCGTGCCGAGGGGGATGCTCTGCAGGGGCAGGGCATTCCCCGGTCGGATCTCCGCGCCCTCGCCCGAGACCACGGTGTCGCCCACGCTGAGGCCCACGGGCGCGAGGATGTAGCGCTTCTCACCGTCCCGGTAGTGCAGCAGGGCCAGCAGCGCGGACCGGTTCGGGTCATACTCGATCGCCGCCACCCGGGCGCCGATACCGTCCTTGTCGCGCTTGAAATCCACCTGGCGGTAGAGGCGCTTGCTGCCCCCGCCCCGGTGCAGCGCGGTCACCTTCCCCTGCTGGTTGCGGCCGCCGCGCTTGCGCAGCGCCACGACGAGCGAAGGCTCCGGCTCGGTCTTCGTGATCTCTTCGAACGTCGAGACGGTCATAAACCGCCGCCCCGCCGTCACGGGCTTGAACTTCTTGACTCCCACGGTCAGCTAAGCCTCCCGAGTTAGGTCAGGGTCTCCAGGTCGATCTTCTGTCCCGGCGCGAGCGTGACGATCGCTTTCTTGAAGCCCGCCGCCTGGTAGGTGCGCGTCCCCCGCCGCTTCATGCGGCCCGGGATGGTCACCGTGTTCACCTTGGTCACCGTCACGTTGAACAGGCGCTCCACGGCGTCCTTGATCGTGAGCTTGTTCGCGTCGCCGTCGACCTCGAACGTGTACTTCCGGTCCTCCGCGCCGCGCATGCTCTTCTCTGTGAGCAGGGGCCGGCGGATGACCTCGCGGATGTCCGTCGTCATCGCCCAAACACCTCCGCCACCGCGGCCACGGCCGGCCGCGTCAGCACCAGGTAATCCGCGCCGAGCACGTCACGGAGGCTCACCGCCGCGGCGGCGCGCACCGTCACCCCGCGCACGTTGGCCGCGGAACGCGCCAGCAGCGCATCCGCAGTCGGCGTGACCAGAAGCGTCTTGCCGGCCACGGGCAGCCGGTCGAGCAACTCCACCACCGCCCGCGTGCGCGGCGCCTCCAACTGCAGCGGCTCGACGACAACCACCCGGCCGTCCTTCGCCTTGGCCGACAGCGCCGAGCGCACCGCCAGCCGGCGCACCTTCCGCGGCGTGTCCTGCGCGTAGTCACGAGGCTTCGGCCCAAAGGTGATCCCGCCGCCTTTGAAGATCGGGGCCTTCCGGCTGCCGTGCCGGGCGCGGCCCGTCCCCTTCTGCCGGTAGATCTTGCGCGTGCTCCCGGCGACCTCGCCGCGGGTCTTCGTCGAGTGCGTGCCCGAGCGCTTGGCGGCAAGCTGTGCCAGCAGCACCTCGTGCATCACCGCGGTGTGCGGGATCAGCCCGAAGACTGCCTCCGGCAGGTCCACCGTCCCCACGTCCTTGCCCTGTGTGTCGAACGCCTGCACCTTGGCCACGACGGTCACCTCGCGCCTTTCCCGGCCGGGCGCTTGCGCACCAGGACCAGGCTGCCCCGCGGTCCCGGGACGGCGCCCTTGATCAGGAGTAGGTTGCGCTCGGCGTCCACCTTGACGACGTGCAGCCCGCGCACGCTCACCCGTTCACCGCCGTACCGGCCCGGCATGCGCTTGCCCGGCCAGACCCGCGCCACGTCGGAGATGCCGATCGACCCCACGGCCCGGTGCATCAGCGACACGCCGTGCGTGTCACGCTGGCCGCTGAAGTTGTGGCGCTTCATCGCGCCGCTGAACCCGTGGCCCTTGCTCGTCCCGACGATGTCCACGACGTCGCCGCCGCCGAAGCTGGCCACGGTAAGTTCCTGGCCCACCTCGTAGCGCTCACCGTCCGGCAGGCGGAACTCGCGGAGGACGCGGCGCGGGGCCGTCTTCGCCCGGGCGAACACACCCTTCAAAGGCTTGTTTACCTTCCGTTCGGGCACCGCGCCGTAGCCGATCTGGACCGCCGCATACCCGTCGCGGTCCGGCGTGCGGACCTCGGTCACGACGCAGGGGCCGGCCTCGATCACCGTCACGGGGATGACGTTGCCCCGGTCGTCGAAGACCTGGGTCATGCCCACTTTGCGTCCAAGGATCGCCGTCATCGCCTCACCCTACAGCTTGATCTCGATGTCCACGCCCGCCGGCAGATCGAGGTGGCTGAGCGCGTCCACCGTCTTCTGCGTCGGCTCCAGGATGTCGATGAGCCGCTTGTGCGTGCGTAGCTCGAAGTGCTCCATCGACTCCTTGTCGATGTGCGGCGAGCGGATGACGCAGAACACGTTGCGCGCCGTGGGCAGCGGCACCGGGCCGCTCACCCGCGCGCCGGTCCGCCGCACGGTGTCCACGATCCGCTCGGCCGACTGGTCGAGCACCTTGTGGTCGAATCCCCTGAGCTTGATCCGAATCTTCTGGGCCATCAGCTTTACTCCGTGACCTTGGTGACGACGCCGGCGCCCACGGTCCGTCCGCCTTCCCGGATCGCGAACCGCAGCCCCTCTTCCAGCGCCACCGGCGTGATCAGCGCCACGTCCATCCCGATGTTGTCTCCCGGCATCACCATCTCC
>Ga0209642_10002504_pt1 | contig 12035 bp, 10 predicted proteins | sample RifCSP19_2_FD_184025 | JGI IMG/M metagenome (GOLD analysis project Ga0209642, IMG submission 184025) | Soil microbial communities from Rifle, Colorado - Rifle CSP2_sed 19_2 (SPAdes) (version 2) | ecosystem: Environmental > Terrestrial > Deep subsurface > Rock core/Sediment | place: Rifle... | reverse complement strand
CTTTGGCATGAGCAGGAGCAAACGATGTTTCACTACGATGGGGTGGACATCCCCCTGATCGTCGCGCTGCATGACAGCGGCACCGATTTGGGCGAGTTCAATGGGAAAGGAGCGATAGCCCTCTACGCCGGTAGCCAGGTAATAGGTGCGGAGGCTGCCGTCGATGAAGAAGCGATAAAGATGGCGCTCCTGACGGAAGATCGGGGGAGTCGGGCGGTAGAGGTTTTGAATCGTCGGAGTTGGTGTTTCCAGGAACTCAGTAACCTCTCGCGTCTCGGAATTGACCAGCATGTCTTCTATTTCCTCGACATCGGGGATTTCCATGTCTTCCATGGCGCCACCCACCGCTGGCAGAACGGAGTCCAGGTTTTTTGATAACAGGTCTAGGGCGGGGGTGATCCAATTTGAGCGCAAAGGCATCTGGGCACCTTCAAAAATTTATTACGACGAGATGATGGGGACATCGAGCGAGTTCGCAAGCGATTGGATATCGGCATCCGTCCAGACCATCAGGGACGACTTGCCGAGAGTCTGTAGGTACTTTCGGGTGTTGCGTACCAACCCATCTACCTGTCGAGGATCATCGTCCGGACCAGTCTGTTGGACAATGATGCCAATGACCGGCTGGAGAATCTGGAAATTCAGGATGTCTCCCTTGAGGTGTTTTCGAGTTCGCCAGCTGGTCTCAATCTCGAAGGCGACAATCGGGATGTGGTTGGAAGCCAACTGAGGGAGAACAACTGGCAATTCCTGATACCAAACCAGGTCAATACGCCCCATTGTAACAGGCCATTCGCGCCGAATCTGGAAGCCCAACTTCTTACCGCAATGTTCGAGCACTTCAATGACATTCTCGATGCGGGGAGGAATGCTAACTGTTTTATGTTGAGGTTGCTTCGATCGGTTCGGTACCCCTTTTTTGGCTCTTGCAGGTTTATAAACTTGATCCACGTGTTCAGCAAGGGCAGCAGCATAGAGCGCTTGATCGGTTTCGGGGTTGAATATACGGTATCTTCCGTGACGGTCAGAGACGAATGTGGGTTGTTCGCGCCACATTTTGCCTCGATCCGGGTAAGAATCATGTCCCGGATGACCGTTGACACAACGCATGCGAGCCTGGCACCGTATTGTTCCTTCGTTGACGTCTTCAGAATACCAGCGCTCCCGGACCCACGTGACAATGTTAATCAAGGGAACGAATTCCTTATCGCCACCCAACTCGGTCAAGGCTTGTTTTACCATTTTCCAGACAGGAATGGAATATGATTTCATGATCTGAATAGGTCCAGCTCTCTTCTTTATTAATTATCCCCTCAGATCAAAATTAATGCAAACTGTGCCAGGATTACAGAAGGCGATCAACGCATACAAGCTCAATAAGGCGATAATTTTATCGCCTTCCCTAAGGTAATTAACGTCAAACCAGCAGGTTCGTTACGACCTATCAGAGGATTGTTCCTAGAGATTGGGGGTATGGATGTGCAAGTTCAGGCGCATAGGGCAGTGCGTTTCAGCTCTATGATACGGGCATCCTGGGGAGCCTGGGTGGGGCGGAAAGGTTTAAATCGCCGGAAGTGAACTGTAAATTATTTATAGTTCGGGGGTTTTCAACTGGCTCGAACTGTAACTTTTTTTTCAGTTCGCTCTGCGCCAGGGATCGACCGAGGGAGGGGAAAGAGGAACCAGAGGAACCAGATGAACCAGAGGTGCCAGAGGGGACAGAGGAATTAGAGGAGCCGCATGCACCAGGGGGCTGGGAGGGCAAGACGGGCGACTCGCAGAGTCGCCCCTACAGTTGGCCGTACGGCATAATTGTGGAAAATCGTCTGGTTCGCCCCCCCGAAGAATGAGGAAAAGAGTGGATCCGGGGTTGCATAAATCGAACGTTTGTGCTAGATTCTAAGCGGGAAAGCAGGTCGCACTTCGTGGGCAACGCAAAACGATGAAGAGGAGATTGCTTCGCGAAGGGTACCCGCAATGACACTTCAATCAAATAATGAGGCACAGATGGAAGAAAAGATCGCTTCGGAAAAACTGTTTGCAGTGACAAATGAAGAGAAGATTCCGATGATGCTGACGTTTATGTTCGGGGAGGCGGCGAGGGTCGCCCAGCGGGGGGCGGCGGAGCGGTTGCTGCGCTGGTGCCGGGCTAGATCGACCCCTGCTGGGTAGCGCCGGAAAAGCCTGCCCTGAGCTTGCCGAAGGATTTCTCTCCAGCGTAGCCCTCTCCTCCGGGCGAGTGCGAGGATTCTATGACCGCAGGGGTCGCTTTGTTGTTGTGAAAATGGGCTACTTTTTTTTACTACTGTATTCATTTCTTAAAAATTATTGACAATAGCCCAAAAATACTGTAGACTCAACTTAGTTCTTTCATTGCAAAAAGTAAGTTTTGGGCATAACTTATGGGCACACGTAACCCCAGTCGTGCGCAAGGTAAGAGCATTCAAGATATTAAGATCGAGAACTACTCACTAGTTTTCGAGAGCATAAGATCTAGCAGCGGAATTTCCCGAGTCGACCTCGCCAGATCCACAAAACTCACTCCCTCCACAATCACAAACATTGTAAAAGGACTGGTCAGCGCGGGGCTCGTTGTCGAAGATGGCCTTGGCACCTCCTCTGGTGGCCGGAGACCGTCTATTCTGCGGATTAATAATCTCTTTGGGTATGCAGTGGGTATCTCCCTCACCCGTTCGTGGATATCGGGTGTGATTGCCGATCTGAATCTCAAGGAAACTGTGTATCGACTAACTGCTGGTTCTCCTTTTTCCGATTCGAGGGATATCAGAATCTCCAACCTGCTTTCTATTATTCGCAATCTCGTTTTGGAGTCAGGTGTTCCTCCTGAAAAAATTCTCGGTATAGGGATCAGCGCACCTGGGCCACTTGATGTAAGGAATGGCATGCTCATTTCCCCCCCAAATTTCCCCGGATGGACGAATATAGCCCTACGTCAAGTAATCGAAGAGGATATCAGAATCGCCACCTTTCTCGATAACGATGCTAACTCATCCGCACTCGCGGAGAAGTGGTTTGGAGATGCTAAGGATATGGAGAACTTCGTTTTCATCGAGGCCGACACCGGTGTCGGTGCGGGAATAGTTATTGGTGGAGACCTATACAGGGGAATATCCAACATTGCTGGTGAAATAGGGCATATGACGATTGATCTTCGTGGACCCAGATGTGGTTGTGGCAATTATGGTTGCTTAGAGCTGTATGCTTCTCCCAATGCGGCTATCACTAAGGTTCGGAACGAAACACAATCTGGTAAGAAAAGCCTAGTGCACGAGTGGCTGGATGGAAAATTAGAAAAGTTATCTTTTGAAATGGTCGCTCAAGCAGCAGAGAACGGCGACCCTGTTGCTATGGAGGCCATACAATCAATGGCAGAGGCTTTGTCCATTGGCGTGATTAACCTGATTCACTCTTTTAATCCCGAAGCAATTTTCATTGGCGGGACAATCTGCAAAGCGGGTGATTTTCTCTTTAACACTGTCAGACAGAATGTCCGCGATCGATGTATGTCAGAGGAGGCTAGACAGACACCTATCCTGAATTCCCAACTCGGAACCGAAGCGCCATTAATCGGAGCACTCAGCCTTGTTTTGCGCGAAGCCATATTAAACCTGGAGAATAGATTCATGAGTAGAGGTTTTACACCTTTGCCACTTCACCTGGATTGATATTAGAGAAAGCAATAATTGGCTGGTTTTATGTGCGAGTGGAATTTTCTCTCACCCAAACTCATATAAACAAGGCGGTACCTGATTACTTCAAGCATTCAAACTGATCCAATTCTATATAAGGAGATGACCCTATGGCAAACCAATCCTGGCTAGATCGAAACACCGAAGAAGTCGCAAACCTGAGCCACGATTTCACTTTTTTTAACTGGGCCATACAAGGCAAGACTCCTCCTCGCGCGGTTATAACGGGCGGAGCGGGAAGTTATTTCTGGGATGCAGAAGGCAAACGTTACCTCGATTTTTCTTCGCAGTTTATAAGCGTGAATGCCGGGCATCAACACCCAAAAATAGTGGAAGCGATTTGTGAGCAGGCTAAACGCTTATGCTATATATCCCCTCCTTTTACCACGCACCCTAGAGCAGAACTAGGACGACTCTTAGTTGAGGTCACACCCAAAAGACTCACCAAAGTCTTTGTGTCTTTAACTGGGGCGGATGCGAACGAAAATGCACTCAAGATCGCAAAATTGTTTACGGGCAGGCACAAAATTATATCTACCTATCGTGCTTACCATGGCTCATTGCATGGATGTGGGAGTGCAACCGGTGATTCCCGCCGCTGGGCGATAGAACCTGCTTTGCCAGGCGTCAGCCATGTACCTGCACCCTATTGCTATCGCTGTGATTTCGGTCTTGAACCTTCATCCTGTGACATAAGATGCGCCAAGTACATTGGGCAGGTTATCGAATACGAAGGAGCGAACAATGTCGCAGCTTTTATGGTAGAGGGAGTCAATGGTTCTAATGGAATCTTGTTTCCCCACCGAAACGATTATATGACAACGGTTCGGCGCATTTGCGACGAGGCTGGCGTATTATTGATCGTTGATGAGGTCATGTCCGGTTTCGGTCGCACCGGCGAATGGTTTGCTGTAGATAATTGGAACGTCCAACCTGATATCATGACCATGGCAAAGGGACTTACCTCCAGTCATCTACCTTTGGGTGCTGTAGCCGTTTCGCAGGATATTGCAGATTATTTTGAAGATAACCTATTTTGGCTCGGCACTACCTATGCACATCATCCAATGTCTTGTGCAGCAGCAATTGCGGCAATCAATGTCTACAAAGAAGAGAAATTGGTCGAGAACTCGAAAGAACAAGGGAAGTTCTTGACCGAGTATTTGGAAGGCATGAAAGAGAAGCATCCATCTATCGGCGATGTTCGAGGGCTGGGGCTCTTCCAATTCATTGAACTGGTAAAGGATAGAAAGACGAAGCAATCGTTTGCCCCGTCCACGCAAACCATAGCGCCTTGGGCAGACATTGGGGAAGTCGATGCAGAGCTATTAAAACGAGGCGTGCATACGATGGCACACCCGCTTGGCATATTCGTCGCCCCCCCGCTTTGTATCACCAGAGATGAGCTGGTCGAGGGACTTTCCATAATCGAAGAGGTGCTATCCAAAATAACGGACGTACGGTGCGTATAAGAATAAGCCTTGTCAATGAGATCAATGCGCACCAGGATATCGGACATCTTTTTTCATCAATGATGGAAAGGAGGCTCGACTCGATACACATTCATAACCCAAAGTAACGCTTTCGGCAAATCGTCATCCACGACCGACACAAGGAGGGCTGTCGGTAATACATCTTATGCAGATTGTTTTGCATGCAGTTCTTTGTATATAGATCCCGGAGGAGATCACTATGAAGCGTTCATCTCTCTTTAAGTGGGCAATGCTGGCTCTAATTGTCATGCTCGTCACTGGATGCGGTGGAGCTGTGCCAACTGAACCCAAAGAGGTTCCTACTGAAGTTGAGGAGGTTGTTCCTACTGAAGAAACTGTAGAAGAAGCTTTCGACTGGCGGCAAGCCGAAGGTCAAACGGTGAGGCTACTGTTGAGTGCGCATCCTTGGCAGGCAGCTTTAGAAGAGAAGATCCCAGAGTTCGAGGAACTGACCGGCATAAAGGTCGAAGTTAATACTTTGGCTGAGATGACCTTCTGGGACCGGGTCACGCTGGGCTTAAGTTCCGAAGAACCACCATTTGATTTATTCATGCTTTCGCCAAATCAAACCGGTTACACAGGCTATCAGAACAACTGGATCGCTGCATTGGATGATTTCATCGCCGACCCTAAACTAACAAATCCAGACTACGATTTCACGGATATTTACCCCGATACTGTGGACGGTTTCCGCTTCCCTGATACATCAGGCAAGATCTACGGCATCCCAATTGCTCTAGAGGCCTACATAATTTACTATCGCACCGATCTCTTCGAAGAACAGGGGATCGATGTCAGCAAATTGGAGACAATGGACGATTGGATGGCTGCCCTGGACACCATCGACAAGGCATACAAGGACAAAGGCATAGCCGCAGTTGCCCTTCGTGGCCAGGATCCTACAATGCCTGATGAACTTCTGTCTGCCGTTTACGATTACTGGGGGGATAGACCCTTCATGCCTGGGCGTATGTTTTACTTCGATGAGAATTGGGAACCCCGATTCACCGATCCGGCTATTGTCAAAGGCTTCAACACTTGGGCTCATCTGCTGACATTAGGCCCGCCTGGAGTAGAGAATTTTACCTGGTACGAAGTGTTGAATAGTTTCGCTCAGGGACAGTCAGCTACTATCTTTTTTGATGCAACCACCTTCGGTGGAACTATCAACGATCCAGAACAATCAAAGGTTGTTGGCAAAGTCGGTTACTCACCACTGCCAAAGACAGATACGGGCCATGGTACAACCCATTGGGGCTGGGGATTTTCGATGGCTGAAAAATCCCCCGCTAAGGTAGCGGCATGGCTGTTCATGCAATGGGCGACTAGTAAAGATCTAGATATACACACTGGTAAGGCGACTTACGGACCAGTGCGGGCCTCCAGCTGGAATAAGCTCAGTGCTGACTTCTTCTCCCCTGAATTTGTCAAGGCGGCGGATGAATCTTTCAAAATGTCAATACCGGGTTACATGTATTTCAACGGAGCGCGCGAAGTATCAGATCGAATCATCGACGCTGTCATTCGGATATCAACGGGTGATGATAGCGCCACCGTTATGGAGGAACTCAACCAGCAAGCAAAGGATATCGTCGAAAAAGAAGGGCTGAAATAAAATTAAGTCTGTGTTGTAAAACACACCGGGGCCTCGAGTACCGAGGCCCCGGCATCAAGACTGTTCTTGTATAGTTATGCGCGTCGATGAGAAATTTATAGACGACAGGCTGGTGAATTTGTACCTTGAGTCGTTCTTAGCCATTCTTGTCCAAAGCCCTGCGAATACAAAGCCGGATGAAATCTGTTACTCAATCTAAATTTCATTATCTTTCTGGTAAGTTCAAGTCAGTTCGACCACAAATCCTATACGGGTATATATTCGCCACCCCCAGTCTAGCTATTGCGATCATCTTAATTTTATACCCCCTGCTATTCGGCTTATTCGTGAGTTTCCACCAATGGAACTGGTCCAAAGGTCAGGCCGATAACATGGTCTTTATTGGTTTAGAAAACTACATAAGAATGGTGGGAGACCCGTATTTTTGGAATGCCCTTAAGAACACCTTATATTTCACTTTATTGGCATTGGTAGCGGAGCTACTTCTGGGATTAGTTTGTGCGCTCTTATTACATAGAATAACACGAGGCTCGCTCATTCTTCGAACTGCCCTGATATTTCCTCTGATCATTTCGGATATCGTAGCGGCTGTCATGTGGAAAATGCTCCTAGATCCATCAATGGGACACATCAATTACTACCTGTCCGTTTTAGGCTTGCCAGCACCCAATTGGTTGACAGATCCCAAGCTGGTTATCCCTGCCGTGGCGCTGGTCGAGACATGGTGGAATACAGGTGTTGTTACTCTCATCCTGCTGGCGGGTCTACAAAGCTTACCAACTGAACCAGAGGAGATGGCTCAAGTAGATGGTGCGTCAGGTTGGCAAGTCTTTCTACATATAACCTTACCAGGGCTTCAACCCTTTGTCTTGACGGCTGTGATATTTAGAACAATCGACCTGCTCAGGGTTTTCGCAATCGTATGGGGAACGACAGGTGGAGGCCCAGTGCGAGCCTCACAGGTGATGCAACATTACCTCTACTTACAAGGAATTGGGAGTTATCTAAATATTGGTTATGCGACTTCGTTATCAGTCACTTTTGCTATATTTATCGGGATTATCGTTTTGATCTATATACGATTTATCCCAAAGGTTGAAGTCGAATGAACCGTAAGCGCATCGGCAAACTGGCTACTTACATAGCCTTATTGGTTCTGGCTTTACTATTCACTTGCCCAGTGCTGTGGATAATAGGGACTTCTCTCAAACGACCGGTGGATGCTGCCTCGCTCCCTCCGATCTGGATTTTTAAACCCCAATGGAGCAATTATATAGAAGCCTGGAACAACCGTGGTTTTGCGCGGGCATTTCTCAATACAGTCTTTATTGGTTTGGGTACAGTAATCGTTTCCATTGTAGCTGGGGTGCCATTAGGGTACTCGCTGGGTCGTTCTCCCATACGAGGCAAGCAGGTCATCGGAGTTAGTATATTGGTGTTGCGTTTGCTTCCAGAGATGATATTTCTCCTGCCCTTGTATGCAATCTATCGCCGGACCGGCCTCTTCGATTCATGGACAGGCATGATCCTCGCTTTTCAGATTCTAACGCTCCCGTTTGCTGTGTGGTTATTACGCGGCTTCATTTTGCAGGTGCCTGCGGAGATCGAAGACGCTGGCCGCGTCGATGGGTGTTCCGAGTGGCAACTCATCTGGCAAATTATTCTACCTCTTATCGTACCAGGCATCGTTGCTTCGGCAATGTTCACCTTCATCACAGTATGGGGAGCCCTATTATTTCCTCTTGCATTAGGCTATTCTCGCGCCGAGACTATCTCCGTAGCTATCGCCAATTTTCGTGGCTTTGCGAACTTCCAGTGGCCATTAATGGCTGCTGGTTCGGTTATAGCTACAATTCCTCAAATCTTGTTCTTTGGATTTATTCAACGTTACCTTGTCGCTGGTCTAACGATGGGGAGCGTCAAGGCATAGGAGAAGGTCATAATTTATTATCAACCAATAAAGCAAAATGGCGGTCTTATTAACAGGTTAGCTTAGAAAAATGAATGTTTTGGAGGATTTCAAAAAGAAGCCATTAAATTGTATCCGGTCCGACGTTAGTGAAGGAATTTGGTAGTAATTCAAAAAAACTCAAAACTTGGTAATGAAAATGGGCATCCAGGCAAAACTTAAACTAGCTACAAAGGTTCCATTACTAGTCAATCCTACTCGAGTCTACCGAATCTACAAAGGTGGACGACTTATTGATGAGTTCCGAGGAAACGCTGCAGGTGTAGATGGAATGTATCCGGAGGACTGGGTTGGTTCAGATACCCGAGCCATTAACCCAGGTCGTGAACATTTGGAAGAGGGTCTGACAGTTGTTGAGATCCCTGGTGGAGATGTAATCCGGCTCAAAACTTTGATTGAGCAATTGCCTTATGCGATGTTAGGAGAAAGACACGTTTCACGTTGGGGTAAAACAACAGGTGTGCTGGTGAAACTTCTAGATTCAGCGGTTCGACTGCCAGTCCATTGTCACCCCAATCGCTCCTTTGCCCACCAGTACATGAAATCCCCCTTCGGAAAAACAGAGTGCTGGATTATTAAGAAGATCCGCACAATAAACGGTGTAGAACCATACTTGGCGATAGGCTTCAAGGAGGGTGTTACGCGTGATGATTTCTCCAAGTGGGTAGAGGCAAAAGATGGAGAGATGATTCTTTCCTCGCTCAACAGAATAACCGTTGAGCCTGGTGATGTATACCTGGTGGAGGCCGGGATGCCACACGCAATTGGTGAGGGGATACTGATGATCGAAGTTCAGGAACCAAGCGATTGGTGTGTCTTCGCGGAGTATGCATCTTTTGGTATTAGAGAAGAGGATGCCCATCAAAAGCGAGGATGGGAATTAGGTTTAGATTGCTTCAACTATACAAATTATTCACTAAAGGATGTCGAGTCAGCCTTCAAGCAACAAGAACCCATTGCGCGACAGATTGGTCATAGTTACGAGCGCCGGTTGATCTCGCCCAGATATGCTGAATTCTTCCGCGCAAGCGAATTATTTATAGATGGTGCTCTTCCAATGACTGGAGATGGATTTTACATTGGGATTACTAATAGCGGTAGCGGGCGGGTTGTAACATCAAGCGGTGAGCTGGCAATCCAACGTGGGACTACTTTTTTAATTCCTGCAAGCGCAGGAGATCACGAGTATCATTCAGACCCCGGGAGCGAACTAGAGGTCACAATTTGTTTACCACCAAGTTCATAAAACTGGGTATTTTTTATTAATGAATGTTGTAATGAAGAAACTGGCTGCACTGGGCAAATTTGTCAGATGATGGTGCAAGATGGATGAAATAAATCGCCTCCTTTCCCGACGCGGCGCGCAATTTATCCAGGTCTAGGCCGCCGGCGGGCAGGCAAGACTATCGTGTATTCGGGTGGAGTAACAAGATGGATATTCATGAGTTATCCACGAAACAAGTTGGGAAGAGGGCGAAAAGCTTTGTTGCAGCAAAGCTTGTTGAATTGGGGATATCCATTGTGATACCCAGAGGGAATAAAAACGTCATAATTGCAAAACCAGGAGATAGAAATCGGGCGCTATCTATACGAGTAAAATCACGCCGCTCAGGGGATTGGCAAATCCCAATAACAGAAGGACGTTCTCCAGAAGAAAAAGTGGATGAAAGGGAGTTCTGGGTGCTGGTCGACTTTACGGTTTACCCTGATGACCCAGATTATTACATTATGTCTGGTAGTTGGCTGCGTAGAAACATTTATGAAGAGCATCAGAACTACTTGTTGTCACACGGCGGGAGTCGACCGATAACACCGAAGTCCACCCATCATAAGGTGAGGTTGGAGAATGTAGAGCGGTGGAAAGATAGATGGGATATCCTGGGCTTGAGGTAGATTTTTTACAGTTCGGGCATATTCAACTGGCTCGAACTGTAACTTTTTTACAGCTCGCAATTCGCCTGGGATCAATGAAGGATGATGGAGGAACGAAGCAGGCTTGCCCTGAGCCCAAGGAGACTACCAGACTATCCGACTAAATAGATGTGCGAAAGTATTTTTATACTAAACTGCTCAAGCCGCCGTCCCTGGCGGCGAGGACGCCGCCTAGAGCAATGGTTCCTCTAAAATTACTTTCGACAAATTACTTAAATGCTTAAAGCAACATTTTTATCAGAAACTCGAAGGTGGCCGCGCCGGCCAGTTCGAAAGACATTTCGCGCATGACGGTGCTGACGATAGGCCAGTACTGCTTCTTGAACCTGGGGAGGACGCCTTTGACCGGTTCGACCTTATCCCGCCCGCCGGCCTTGAGCCATGCTTCGACGCTGGCCGGGGTTTCCTGGCTGCCGGGCGCGGCGGCCAGTTCGTTTTTGATCCAGCGCTCCAGGCTGGGGGAGAACAGGCAGTAGGTGGCCTCTCCGGCGTCTTCGACCAGCAGGCCGCGTTTGACCAGCTCCGGCACGTCCAGCTGGGCGCGGGCATGGATGCGGGCCAGGTTTTCCAGGGTGGGCAGGGTCTTCTTGGAGGGTTTCTGCCGGTGGAGGGCGATCAGGGCCAGCAGGCTGATGCGCTCGCTCTCGGAACAATGCGACCACAGGTAGGTGAAATGCGGGTCGGCTTGCTGGTCGAAATCCGCGGTTACGCGCTGGACGAATTCCGGCGCGGGGATGCCCTTGCGCCTGGCTTCCACCAGGTAGCTGCCCGCCATCTGCACGAAGAACGGCTGGCCGCCACCCAGGCTGGCGACCAGTTCTTCTTCCTGCGGTGAGAAAGCCAGGTCGCTGCCGGCCAGGTAGCCGCGCATCAGCGCCAGGACTTCGGCGTGGCTGAAGGGACGCAAGACGACATTGGCAAAGATGTTGAAAAAGGGCGAGCCTTTGATCTCAGCCGAATGACACAGGTCGACCAGCTCGCGGCGGGTGGCGGTGACCAAGGCCAGGTTGTGGTGGATGGCGAGCGCCCGCAACCCGCCAAAAAAGTCGGATTTAAAGTTCGGGTTTTGAGTGACGTACTCGAATTCGTCCAGCAGGAAGACCGTGTTCAGGCCGGCGTGGGAGATGGTTTCGAACAGGTCCTCCAGGTCGAACAGGTCAAGGCTGTCCATCTCGAGCAGGGCTTCGATGGGGGCGACCAGGCTTTGGTGGCAGACGGTGCGCGCCATCTTCTTGAGCACGCGCTGCCAGAAACGCAGCGGAGTGATGTCGCTCAATCCCTGGAAATCGAGGTAAACCAGGCAGTACTGGTCTGCC
>Ga0209642_10002500_pt1 | contig 12057 bp, 12 predicted proteins | sample RifCSP19_2_FD_184025 | JGI IMG/M metagenome (GOLD analysis project Ga0209642, IMG submission 184025) | Soil microbial communities from Rifle, Colorado - Rifle CSP2_sed 19_2 (SPAdes) (version 2) | ecosystem: Environmental > Terrestrial > Deep subsurface > Rock core/Sediment | place: Rifle... | reverse complement strand
CGGCCTCAATGAGTAACTCCTGAACTCCATCCGCCGCGTTCTTTCGCAGTTCGAGTTCCGCTTCGAGGTCGCGGATACGCTCGTGGAGCCAATGAAGGTGTCCTACCTCTGAGGGAAGGTCCTCCGAATCCAGGACTGGGCAGTACGGACAGGCGGCGGTTGGGATTCGCGGCGGCAACGGGTTCTACTTGGGGTAAAGCCCGTTTTGTTGTCCCAAGCCCGCCGCCGCTCTCGCGCCCGCCGCCCTTCTTGTGCATCATGCTTTCAACAACCTATTTTGTGGATATCTACGGTTGAAATGGGGCATGTCTCGGGCGCACATTCCGCAACGTCCGTGTTCCTTACTGTCGTTGCTGACCAGGATACGTTTGCAACGTTCGCAACGGGTTTCACCGCGAGAACCGCGTTCGAATGTTGGTGGTCCGAGAGATTTGAAGTACGTCATGGCGGCACCTTGACCCCGCCTTTCTTCTCGAATCGGTGGCAATGGGTTTCTATCAATGTGCAATCGGAAATAAGGCATGTTACCGGGTGTCGGTTCCACGGTAGATTACAACGTGGGCAACGTTCCGATACGTCGTAAACATGAATGGGTTCGGTTTCAATCATGGAGGTTTCCCGCCGGATATTTTTCGTTCCCGCAACGGTCCGTGTGGTACTCTCCGCGATAATGGATGGAAATTCCTATCCAAATCGGGGGGGCATCATGGGCTTGGGTATGAACGAGGGCATGAGAAAAGCAATAGGCCACGTCGCATTGGGTGCAAAGGTTATTTGCCATCTTGCGGCATGGCCTTGTTCTAAGCGTCTCAAGAAGGTTGTTCAACGTCACACATCCGTTGCTCCGAGGCATTCGCATTCACATTGGAAACCCGGGTGCCAATGTTCGCATGAGGGACACCCTGAAATCACATCCGGCTTTCGTAAGGTTCGTCGTTCAACGGCGATGCTGATTGTACCTCGCATCCGAGGTTTTACCTCGGAACCGAATGCAGAACGGAAGGGTCCGATATCGTGTAGAGTGATTCGTTGGGCCCCACGTCCAAACGCTTCTTGGAGGTACGAGTCAAGATGGGTTTGGAGTACGTGATCGTCAAAGAGGGCGTCCCAATGGCCGAACCAATGGCGCCATGAGATGCAACGGATGAGATGTATTTCCTTGATGGATTCGTAATCCGGCGGGAGGGTCGGGGATGATTGTGACATGAGATTCAATCCGGAGGAATCCAAGGGGGAGCGGGTTTTCGGTGATCGGCTTGTGGCACGGTTCCATACGAAATGATGCGGTGATTCTCGAATGGTGTAGCGCATTCACAAGGGCCGGTCCATGAGCCGTTATCCGTTCGGAACAAATGGGTTCTAGTTGGCAAGGGAATCACCGATGACCCGTTCGATTTCCTCTCCGATGAGGGCGATCATCTCATCGTCGGATAGGAATTTGTCTTTGGGCATCGAGCCAAGCCGTTTCTTGACGGCCGCAAGGACTTTGTACGTTTTCCGGATGCCCACTTGGGACTTGATGAGCAACGTGATCTTCGTCGGTGTGAGGTCGCTATTTTTTGACATGGTGGATGCCTCGCATGTGTTCGCGGAAGGTGGCATCGGAAACGGTGTGTATCTCGTACTTGTCCAAGAGGACGAAACGAGATAGGGAGCTAAGGGAACGCCAAAAACTCCAACCGATGCGGAGAATTGCCAACCCGGTAGCCCCCGTTGGTGAAAAAGATTCGGACGATCACTTGGGGAATCCGGTCACTTGTACGATGTCGTAGTCGCGGTCCATCGTGGCCGCTTTTCCCTTGGCCGTGATCTTGAGGTACACCGCTTTGTCGTTGACCCCGCACACACCGATGATTTTGTCGAACATGCGGTTCCCGCCTTTGACAAGAACCATGCGGCCTTCTGCGTTCAGAAATCGAAACGCATAGCGCGTTCCGAAATCGCTCTCGGTCACCTTCACGTCTTTCGTAGGATCGTACAACCCGGTAAAGGATTGTCCGTCCTCCAAGCGCACCGTTTGCTCGATGTCTTTTAGTCCCGGCATTCACACACGTTTCCATCCGACGATAGGTGATCGTCGGTAACAGGGGGTATAGGGCGGTGACTACTTAAGCATGGTCTAAGTAGCGAAAGCGACAACGAAATGTTTGTAGTGAACGCGACTTCAACGTGTTGAGTACCCCTTAATGTGGCTATAGCCAAGGTATGGCTATAGCCATGGCCGGGATATAGCCATAACTATAAGTAGTGATAGCTACATACCTCCCTCGGACTCGGCCCCCGGTCACCCGGCCCGGGGAGGGTCCTCCGGGTGATCGTTCGTCCGAGAACCAATCCGAGAATCAAAGGCGCGATATTCGTCTCTATCTTGACAACGTGACGGAGGAATCTTTTCGGGCGGAAGCGGACCATCATGGCGTCTCGTTTTCTGCCTATGTTCGTGTCGTTGGACGGGTAATCTCGGAATGGTACAAATCCCCGTTCGAGCGTCCCGTAGAGGATTTGCGGACGGCTGTTGCTCGTATCATTCAAGAATCGGACGGGAAGGTATGAAACTCGCGTTTTTGGTGTCCATCGATTTCGGTTCAAGCGTTCCGTTCCGGCAGCGAATTGAGGAATTGTGTAATGAGTTTTCCGCGAAGCTCATCTATTCCGTGCGTTCGAACGGACCCCTACGTATTGTCCCGGCGGAAAACCTCATAGACCCTCGGACCCATATGGGTCCGGCCCGGTCCCCGGACCGGGAGGTGAATGATGCCCAAGGGAATGAACGTTGGGGAATGGACGGTGACGATCATCCTTGCAACCGTGCTTGTGGTGATTCTCGCGGCCCTGTATCCGACGTTCCTCGACGGACTCACGGACTTCCGGAACGCGACGGGAAACAACACCCTCGCGGTGGCCCTCGTGACGATCACCCCGCTCTTGCTGATCGTCGCAATCCTCCTTACGTTCGTGTTCGTCTTTCTCCCGTACAAGCGGGGGAAGTGAGCGTCCGTACCCGGGCCGTAGGTTCGGTCCGGGGCACCTTCTTTTCTCCCCTTGGTGAATGGACATGAGCAATCCATTTGAGGATTTGGAAACGTACCTTGCGAATGCCCTCAACCTCGATGCGGACATTGCGGGAATCCTTCTTGGGATGGCCCTGACGATTCCGCTTGCCATCATGCTAATCTGGACTTTGGACCCGAAAGGGAAGGACCAAAGCGGAAACATCTTCGTGGTCGCGTTCGGACTCGGGATTGGAATCTCAACGGCCGTTGGGTGGTTCCCAATCTACATTCCGATCATCGTCGGGCTCCTTTTCGCATTCATCGTGATTGACCCCTTCGGTTCGAAACGCGGACGGTAGAACCTTTTGCCGAAAGGTTTCATCCAAACGGAGTGTGAGACATGGCGCAAGAAGAAAGCCATACCATCCTCAAGCTGATCATCGTCCTCGGGATTGTGTTCTTGCTGATCGGTTCCCTTTCGCCCGGGGCCGATGCCTCTTGGAACATATTCGCTACCGGGGTTCAGAACTTCCCCGCGTTTTCAAACCCGTTTTCCGAGCGGAGTTGGACGTTTGAGGCTCAGGCGAACGGAACGAATTCCCCGGTCAACATACGCGGCATCGATGCGATATCGGCGGAAACTCCAGGATGCGACGAAACGGATATTCCGATTGGCACGGCGCAATGGTGGGGATGTTTGAATACACAAGATTCCCATGGTACCTATATTACGTTGGGTATAGAGTTTGGGGAGGGGGAGGCATCTCCGAGTGTCTATCTCGATTCCTTTCCGGACACGTCCCGTTCGTTCCTAATTACCAATGTCACGATTACGTACCAATGTGCGGGGGACGGAACAAACATCCCCATTTTCGATTTCACAAAGCATAACGGTAGCACGGTTCTTTTCAGTATGAACCTCGCGGCCGATTCCCCTCCTACGGAATGCGTGGATGATTACGAACAGGGGGGAAGCGGTTTCCTAAACACCCAAATGTCCAATCACACGGCATGGGATAATACCCTTGTCGCAAATCGTCATATGGTCGATTTCCTTACAAGCGGAGCGGAGATGTTTGTTTTCCCGAGCGGAGGGGTGGATACCGATCTCATCCAGCTTTCATATGTACGCGTCACGGTAACGTATGGGGTCGATTCCGGGTGCGCCGTGGCATTCTCGGGGAATCCGTTTGACGATGTGCCCCGCGCTATTACGTATGTCGGGTGTATCATAGGTGCCATCGGAGGATTCATTATCGATTTCGTAACCCTGATTGTGAATGCGATTACATTCATCGGGGAAATCATCCTTTGGTTCTTTGATATCGTCGTTTCGTTCATTGCCGTGTTCGCGTATATCTTTGCCATCCCGGGAGCCCCGCCGGTCGTGCAAGGGGTGATTACGGTAGTGTTCATTGCGATAATCGGGTTCATCGGGTTGGTCATGCTGACACGTGCGCGAGGGTCCGGAACGGGGGCTTAGAGATGAAACGGCTTGCGGCTTGTGTGATTGTCGGGTTATTCCTCCTTGCGACGTGGTCCGTTCCTTCTGCGCGTGGGATAGGTACGATTACGTTTACGAGTACATCCGACTTTGACAACGGAACAAAAGGGAACGTGACACGTGAGGGTTCATGGGAATTCGGTGAAAGCTATCCGCTTGAGTTTGCCCCATCCGCCGCTGGGTTCGGCAATTTCCTCTATGCGTTCGGTGGTTTCGATTCGTGGTTTTGGGATGATAGAACATACCGTTACAACGTTACTGATGATACGTGGTTCCAGCTATCTGAAATGAATGGAAATCGTTCCGATATGGGTACTACGGTTTGGACGGACCGTATTTATGCGTTTTCCGGTTCGAATTGCTCTTCGCCATGTGGTTCTCCAGGCACGTTCCAAAGTGTCGCAACGACAGAATACTATAACGTAACGACGGATATATGGGTCCAAGTAGCGGACAATCCGTTTCCGGGGGAGGGCCCGATGACTATCACATATAATGATTTTATTTATCTCACGGACGGAATAGGAAACGTGCGAAAATATACCCCAAGTTCGGATACATATGACGACCTCGGATGCGCGATTACGGTAGGGTCGTCCGCCGCGAACGGTGTTGTTGGGACGAATTGGTATTTCGTGGGGGCATCCACAAATGTTCGAAGATTCAATCTCGATTTGGAAACATGTGATAATGCATATGATACCGTTCCATTCTTGCCCCTGAGACATCAGGGACCTTGGAGCAATCCGATTATAGACGGACGAATATATATCGTGGGTGGTTTCACGGACGGACTTTCACCTAACACATTCGTTCGGGAGACATGGGAATACGAGCCTATTGGAAAAGGTTGGGCCCAAATGACCTCTCCCTCCATCGCAAGAACGGTCCATGGAAACGGAATAATTAATGGGAGATTGTTCATCGTCGGCGGTTTGTCGGATCAGAACACATACAAAGCGGTTCGGTATCTCGAAATATTCAATCCGAACGGCGAGACGGGAGACGGTCATAACCAAGTCGAAACGAGCACCGATTCTCGCGTATTCGTATCGGGTTCTTTCGGACTCGCAAATGGACTTTCGGAGCAATTTTACAAGAATGATTACATTGGGGACATGGTATTTTTCGACCAAATCCGGCAAACAAACGAAGGTTCGTGTACCCATGTGAATGAGGGAGGGACACATAACATAACTCCCGTTCGTGCGTTTCTTTCGAACGCGGGTCCCCATTGCGGGTTTATTTCTAATGGCACATGGACGGGCGATTTCGATATCCGTGTGAATGTTCAAACAATATATGAGCCCGGTACGTCGAACGGCCTTACCCAAATCCAAATTCTAAATCAAAACGTGGTTCGATGGAATGCGAATGTTCAAGTTGATGGAACCCTGATCCAAGTGAATAAGAATGGAGCAAATAGAGACATTGAGGTATTCACCGTGACGAATGGAGGAGCCTCCGCATGTGGGTCTAATCCAACGACGTTAAATGCGTCCGCAAGATATCTTCGAATAACCTCCGTTGGAACCACATACACATTCTATCATAATCTCGATGGGTCCGAAGCTTGGACCCAATTCCGTACATGCACGAATGCGAATACGGGTCCGTGGTATTTCGTGGTGGACGGAGCCTCTGGAACGTCGGGTACGATTATCACGTTGCTTCGGGATTTCTATTTGATGAATGGCACATTAAACGGATGGTATCGTGAATCCGGAAATTGGACCGGTCCCATTCAAGCATGGACCGGGGAGGTTCCCGGAACAATCACAATCGACTACACTTCTGCGTCCTCGACGCAGTATATTGATGCCGTATCACTTTTATCAAGTAGTGGTTCCGTTATTTATACGGATGGAACGAATAGGGTTACGGGGAGTAGCGTCGATATATCGATTCCTTCGAATGTTCAAAACGGGATATTTGGAATTGATTGGGCCGTTCGTCTTACCCTTGCAAGCGATGGAAACGGAACCGTGATAATTGGGGCCGTGACGATTGAAACAACCCGTTCCCTAATTGCCATTGCAACGAGCGATGCCCCCATGCTATTTGTGTTCGTCGGTATCCTTGTCGCGGGACTTGCGGGAGCGGCATGGATTCGAAACAAGCGCGGAGGGGGACGATGAAACGGGTTATGTTGATTGCTGGCTTGCTCCTAACCGCGACGATGATCATCATTCCGGTTGCGAAGGCGGACGTTGAAGATAACTTCCCATTCTCGGAAACCGCGACGAAAGGTAATGCAAACGGTGCGGCATTCCCGGATTCCATCCAAACATCGGACGATAGCTACCGCAATCTCAACGAAGGGAATCAAGCCCCGAACGATATCAATGTGTGGGTACACCCAATTGCGGGTACATCGTCATACTTCAACACTTGGGATTCCCTTGTGGGTGATGGGGTTTCCAATTGCGCGGCCACGACGCATTACGGGTGTGTGGATGAGGACCCGAACGATGGGGTAACCACCTATGTTGCCACCGCGACGGGGAGTGAAAAGGAATCCCACTTGATGGAGGACGTAACAATCACGGCGGGGTTCTCCGATATCGACGTGACGGCCGAAATGTATTGCCGGAAATCCGCACCACAAGGGGGAGGACAAGTGGCCCTTTTCATTCGGGAAACGGATGGCACGCCAACGGAGGTTTCCGATGCCGCTTTCACATGCCCTCAAACGACGTTTACCGTGGATACATTCTTCCGTGAGCTTGCTCCCGGGGGTGCGGAATGGACCGCCGCAGAAATTAACGCGATGGAGTGCGGATATTCCTCGGGGACGGATGTATCCCCACAACCGCACATGACAAGTGTCCGATGCAACGTCGTGGTGACATATCCCGCCGATTATGAAGTGGAAATAAAGTACGATTGGACGGGGGTTTCCACGACGGGAAATTCATGGACCCTCGTTACAGAATGCAAGCGGACAACAAATCCCGAAAATATTTTGGTTCAGGTACTCACACCCCCCAGCACATGGAACACCCGCTACACGTGTGATCAGGATACGGACACGACGTATAATACGTACGCTCTTGATTCGAATGAGCTAAATAGCGGGAGCCCGAGCGTCCGGTTCCTTGGTTCATCCGAAAGCGGGGATTCCGCTTCGTCCATTTGGGATATCGACGTGTTGAAAATTGTCCGCGATTTCACCCCATCGAATAGCCCGCCGACGATCACCATCTATGGCGTGTCCCCATCGAGCGGGCCGAGAGATACCGAATTTTCCTATTTCAGTACGTACACGGATTCCGACAACGACGCTCCAACGTACATGAATATTGAACATGATGCACCGACTCAGAATCACACTATGAACGAAAACAACACGGGAGACACGACATACACGGACGGGAAGGCGTACTATTTCGATGAAACCCCAAGTACGTTCTGTCCCGGGTCCATCTCGTTCTTTTTCAGTACGTCGGACGGGACCGCATCCATTCGCACAACCCCGAGCGGTTCATTCACCGTGACGAACACGGTTCCCGTGATCACGAACGAGGGAGGTGCCCCGGTGTCCGTCGTACATGGAAACACGTACTCGTATGATTTCGAAGCGGATGATCTCGATGTACCGACATGTCAAACGTTGTCGTGGTCGAAGGTATCCGGTCCAAGCTGGCTCTCGGTTTCATCCGGAACGGGGGTGTTGAGCGGGCTTGCACCCGACGATACAAGCCAAGGAGGTTCGATAACGGTCCGCGCAAGCGATGGGACGGGACAAGATGATTTCGGTTTCACAATAACGATTACCAATTCGGACCCGTCGTTTACGTCGGGCGTTCAATCATCGGAGAATGCGGACAACGGCACGGCCTACACCCATGATTATAATGCGGTCGATACGGACCCAAACGACGATCTCTACTACACGATGGAAACGAACAACAGCAACCTTCAAATCGGGGGTACGAACGGAACCGTGTGGGGATTTTTGTCTATCATTGGAACGTTCTATGTGAATGTGACCGTGCATGACCAAGCGATTCCGAACGGGACGGATTCAAATAATTATACCCTAATCGTTTCGGACCCGCCGTTTATCGTGAATGCGAGATTCCAAAGCTGGGTTCTTTTCGGAATCGTCCTTGTGGCATCCCTTGGTGTCGGCGGGTATGCATTCATGGAACGACGGAAGCGGGAGGATGAGGAATGGCGCTAACGGATGAGCAAGTCGTGAGCATCGCAATGTTCGTGTTCGTGTTCATCTTCATGTTCGCCCTCGGCGCAAAGAAACATCCCGTGTTTTATGTGCTTTGCGGGGTTGTGGGGATGGCATTTGCCGGGGAGCTTTACGCGCTTACCTCATCGTTGCTCCTTTCGTTGGTAATCGCGGGCGTATCCGCAATCATCGTTCTATTTGGCTTCGTTCAAAAGCCAATGCCGGAGGTTTCAGGATGAGGATATGGACAATCGTAATGCCGGACAACGAAAAGCAAACGTGGGCCGAGACGTTTCAAGCCCGTTGGTCACGTCGATTCCCGAACGTGGATAAGGATGGGTTTGTGCGTCTCGGAGGATTTCCGTATGTGACGGACCCGGAACGGATGATTCGGGAATACTACCACGATAGACGAAAGGCGGGAATGGCCGCATTCCTCGGATTGTTGGCCGGGTCCATCGCAATGATATTCGCGGTCGAATGGGGCATTGCCCTAATCGTTATTGGGTTTGTCGCGGCATTCGTACTCGGGGCACCCCGAAAAGAGGATATCGAGCAAGTATGGCGGTACAAGGAACCGGACCCCCTCAATCTCAACGACAAGTCTCTTAGCCCGGGCTCGATTGGAATCACGGGGGACACGATTCGCACGTATGCAAGAAGCGAACATCTAAAGCGTCTCGTGCAACCGGATACGAACCTCATGCTGATCGTCCTCTTCGTCCTCATCGTGTCGATTGCGGCCGGGGCCGTGGGATATTCCGTCGGACTTCAAAATGGGGGAGCCCCATGATGCGAACACGGGAAGATGAAATCGTCCTCGATGCCTCCCGGTATCTCTCCGAGATGAAGCGGGAATCCCTTACTACGATAGTCCCGCATCCATACGAGAAAGCGCAACGATTGGACCTCATCGGGTTGTTCGGTGGCCGACGCCCGAATTTGAATCGCTTTTTCTTGGCGGCTATCGAGGAAGCGGGTTGGATTGCTTTGTCTCGCGGCGAGAATCCCATTCTGAGCGGAACCCCTGATCTCAATGCGGACAAGGGAATCGAATTCCTGCGTTCCCATGCTCCATCCATCGATGGATTCCGGTCGAAGCAAGTGGTCGATATCGCCAAGTCGGAAGTGCATGAATCCCCACAAACCATCCTTGAGATGATCTCTCGCAAGCTGGGTAAGAAGTAACGGAGATAGGAGAAATGCCTTCCGAAGCATGGCGGAATGATTCGCTTGGTCAAATGGTGATGATTGAATCGACCAAGCGGATGAGCCAAGCCCTTGAACGATTGCGATTGTTCAAGATGTGGTCTTGGCAAGATGCGGTAGATTTCGTCACGGTGGCCGTGTGGGACGTGCAAGAGCAAGAGGCTTTCCTCAATCTCATTCGTGCATCACAAGCAACGGGGGCCGCGTCCCCATCGGTAGGAATCAAGAATTTCGAGGACAAGCTTCGTATCGCAACCGCTCATTCGTTCCATATCGCGGACCGTATCGGAGGTATCACCGGATTGGGAACCATGGTGTTCGAACCGAACGGAGGATTGCGGACATGGCGGATTTACAATCCGTCCATCCTGACGGCGAACCTTGAGGAACGAGGCAATTTTGCTCGTATCAACGGGGTTCCGGGGACGGGGAAAACAAATACGGGATGTGTGATCTCGGAACATTTCGCAAGCCTTCCGAGTCATGTATCGATTGGGAATGTGCGAATGCTCAAGCCGGACCCACGCTTCATTTATGCGAAGGACGCGAGGGCCCTCTTTGAATCCATCGCAAACCTCCCGTATGACGTGACGTGGGGGTTCACACACGACGAAGGGGGACTCTCATACAGCAAGCCCGATCAGGCCACCCGTCGGGTCAAAGATTTAGACAAGCTGATGCGGTGCGTTCGAAAGCTCGGGGGTTCCTACATCCTCATCGAGCAACGGGAAGATAGCGTCCCGAACATCATTATCGAATTCGCCAAGAACATTTTCTACACGGAAGCAAAGGGCATCGTATCTATCGAGATGAGGGGCCCGAATCTTGCCTTCCGAGACACCGTTAAGGACTTCCCTAAGACCACATTGCCATTCGACACGGACGATATCGCCATGTTCGATGTGAATGTGGATATCCAAAAACTGTTCTCGGCCATCTCCGGTTCCGAGGACCCCAAGGCTTCCCTGCGGGAATTCCTCGCATCGGAAACAAAGGGCCCCAAGGAACGAGTTTGTACGAAACCCGGGTGCGGGCAAGTGTTCGTCTCGGACGATCACCGGGTCCGGTATTGTGAAACCCATCGCCGCTATTACGATGGGGCTCACTATTCGGCCGACAAGCGAACGGAGAGGGAAACAACCAAGAAAGAATCCCTCGATGAATTCCTATCCGAGCCATGAAGCGAATCGATGCCCATTGCGATGATGATCGCGGGAACCCTCCTTAGCCCGTTCGGTTGGTTCGTCGTTGGGAATGCGTTCTTGGGATGGTACGGAATCGTACTTTTCATCCTCGGAAGCGCATTCGAAATCCATTCTCAGCAATCAAAATAGGATGGCACGAACGCAAAGCTTAATACCCTACCCGCCTATCTCCTTTTCATGGCAACAAAAGAGATGAAAAGGAGAGTCGGAAGTTATATCGGACAGGGGCTTGTACGTCAAGCTTTGGACCGTGTGTTCGATGCGGACGAAGTAGATGCCATGATTGAGCTTATGGCAATAGGAGCGGCACCTTCGACGAAAGATGCGGAACGCCTCAAGAAAGTGTTCGACAAAGAGTGATCACATGCTAATTGTTCTTGGTAAACTTTTTCCATGATCCGATTTCGTCAAACAGCTTGAACCGGAAGAAATTGACATATACTCCAAAATTGTGTTCATGGCAAAGGAATTAGAGAAACCCCAAGAAGTAACCATGTTCGGAATCACGATTGGTATCATGTGGCCGAGCGGAGCATTCCAACCCGCGCGACGAATAGAAGCAAGAAGCCTATCGCTTACCGAATTCATGGATGGGTGGTCAAACTGATTCCTGACAATGAACACGGGGTTAGGCTCGTTGCCGGCTTATCCCCGTCATCCTTTCGATTGGACCCGGAGAGTCCATTAGCCTTCGAGTCTCTTTGGTCGTGCCTTGGCGCGGCCACACGGACCGGGGCGAGGCTATTGGAGGCATCGTGGGACGGACCATCTCTCGTGATCATCTTCGACCGGGAGATTTCTCAAGCCCTCATCGTGGATGTTCTCACGGAAGGAATCGAAAGCGAATGATTAAATAGACACGATGCATACGGGTACTCATCAAACAAAAAGGGGGTGATAACATACCGGCCAAGAAAGGAGAGGACCGAAAGGCACCACGTCCCGCCAATGTCGTGTTCG
>Ga0209642_10002499_pt1 | contig 12058 bp, 18 predicted proteins | sample RifCSP19_2_FD_184025 | JGI IMG/M metagenome (GOLD analysis project Ga0209642, IMG submission 184025) | Soil microbial communities from Rifle, Colorado - Rifle CSP2_sed 19_2 (SPAdes) (version 2) | ecosystem: Environmental > Terrestrial > Deep subsurface > Rock core/Sediment | place: Rifle... | reverse complement strand
GTCTCTGCTTCTGCGTTGCTAGAAATTGATCCCGCCTATCCCCTGCCATCCGCCCGAGCTGCCGCCGCGTCCGACGTACTGCCCTCGTCACGCGCCACACGATAAGCCCGGGACCATACCATCACGCTATCTGCATCGCTGGCGGGCGTGATGACCCTCGACTTGCTGAGCATGCCCACGGCGTTATATGAGTTCTGCGCCAGCCGTTCAGCCAGGATGTCCTTGATGATCTGCGCCGGCCACGCAGAGCGTGCCGCCTTGCCGACGCCGGCGTCGCCGTTCCCGGCGGGTTTCGACGGCGAGGGTTGCGCCCCGCGGGGAGAAGTGACGCCTGTCGGCGTGACTTGCGCCGCGACTTTGGCCGGCAGCGGCGCCGGCTCAGTCGGCTCACGGAATGTAATCAGGCGCACATACCGAACATTCCCGGCTTCGTCCTTGCCTGCCGGACGTGAGAACCAGATCGCCGTTCCGAATTTATTACTCGGCGAGCGGCGCGTCCATTGGTAGCCGGCCCACTCAACTTCCGTCACTCCATGCTGATCGCGCCCCGTCACACGCGCGCCGATCGATTCAAACTCAAACGTCGGATAATCAGCGATCGGCCGGATGAAGTTCGGCGCCGGCGCCTTTGTCAGGGCGATTGCTTCAAGCGCAGCGGCGATTCGCCCCAGCGCGGCCACTTGTGCGGATTGAAGCGCGATGAGTTGCTTGATCGTGTCGTCAGCCATCCTCACCTCACGCGCGGCCAGGCGCGCCAAGCGGTTGAACAGAACGGCAATGCAGGACGTACAGCCACAGTCGGCCCCGATCGACCACGCTCCGCGCTTCCAGGTCCGGCGCGCCGCACATCGGGCACGCGGCCCGCCCGCCTGTAACCGGCTTCAAGCCCGCCCAAAAGTTGGCGACGAAAGCCGAAAACTCGACCGGGCCATCCGTGACATCGGCGGATGGATTTTCAGCCATCATGCCACCCAATCTTGACCAAAGGATGTTTAGTCCTTTGGTCTTACGTATGCTCGGAGAGCATTAAGACCCGCTCGCCTCGGGCCGCTCCCGCAGCAGCCGCTGCCACTCGCGGTACCACGCCCGTTGCTCGGCGTGCCTCATGCGACGCGCCGTCGCGAGTGCTTCACAACCCAGGCCATCCGCGACAGTCTCAAGATCGTTCGTGCCCGCGATCCAACCGTCGCGCGTCAGCGCCGCCAGCTTGTAGGACTGCAATCGATCCAATGCGGCCCTCACGGTTGATCGCGCTCGGCCTGTTGCGCGCGACAAGGCGACGATGCTCCGACCCTGCATCAAGTCAAGGTGCCGGTACACCGCAACCGCCGACGGCCCCAGCGCCGCCCGCGATGCAAGTTCGGGGGGTGTCGAAAATGCAACAGGTGTCAACTCTGCGCGCCGCGTGCCCTCGGCCTGGGGTGTCGAAAATGCAACAGCTTCTTTAACTGTGACTCCTGTTGCATATTCGCCATGTGCCAACTTCCAGACTTCTGCCAATTCACCGCTTTCACTCGAACCGCGCACGCGCTCGATCAGATCATTAGCCCACAGACGGCGAAGCGATCGGTATGCTGTTGCAGGATTGATCGCCGCATGTTCGGAAACTTCACGTATGCTCACACTGGCTTCAATGCCGCCGGCCCGATAGCACTCACTCAGCAGCGCGAGATAGGTCGCCCGGTCGCTATTGCCTGTTCGGCCCGGCCAGGCTGCCGACTCAGCCGAATGAGAATCGGCGGCAAGTGACTGGCGAACCGGACTCGACATGATGACGGCCAGCGCGTTAGCGTAGGTGTTGGCGAGATACCTTTGCCGGTATCGCTTCGTGTCGTGGTAGTGTCCGCAATTACGTCGCTCAAACTCGTGCCGAATATCATCAAATGTCCAGCCGTTAAGAACGAGCGCCGCCGCGATCGCGGCTTCGGCTTCGCTTCGTGAGGGATACTTGCCGACAGGCTCGCCGCGCCCGGCTTTGGCTACAGCATCAAACAGCGATTCAATACCGGGAGTGATGGGGCGAAAGTTCAAGCGAACCGGCAGGGTTTCGTTTTGGGTGATGGCTCTCTGCAATGGCAACAGCCACAACAGATCGCGCCATTCGACGACGGGGATACAGCGCCAGTCGCCGCAGATCAGCGCATAGGTGTTATCGCCTACAACCGATTCCGGCAACACCGACATTGCGCCAGCACCGACCCGCAGCTCCCCGGCACCGACTTCGGATGACAGTTTGCGATAGGCCACATCGCCCGGCGCATCGGCGCATCGAAGGTAAACATGCCGCCCGACACCCGACGCACTGCGAACGATCGGCGGTTCGGTGATGCCCAGCCCGCGCAAGCCAGCCATGATGTGATCGAATGTCGCCGGCACTACGCGGTTATCGCACTCAAGATTGATCAGCCTGCCGTCGTGGGTGATACCGATGTTTGCGTCAAGGGGGGCTGTGCGCCACTGCCTATCCGGTGATGTCGATTGCCATGTGCCGGCGATGGGCCGCTTCGTGTTCGGCCACAACGGGATCGTGTTGGCGATCCCGTTGCCCGCGTAGAATTGCCGCGCCGCGACACCAGCCATCACCACCGAACCCTCTCATCGCGCCGATCCCATTTTGCCAAAAGGCTCAACAGCGCATCGCGGATCGTCACGTCACCGCGCCGTGCGGCGAGGCGGAGCATCGGTGCCAGAACTTCGGCGGGTATCCGGCGAGGGGCAGTCAGGCGTTTGGGTAGGGTGGGGGGCTGCGTGTCGCGCAGCGTATCGGCGGCCATCGTCACGTTCATGCCGCGCCCCCGCTTGGGTCCGGATCAACGTCGCCGCCCGCCGGCTCGCCGACCTTCGCCTGTGCCCCCGCCCCGCGCGGCCCGAGCGATGGCCGCGCGGGGGCGCGATAAGGAGCAAGAGGAACGTCAAAGGAAAGCGAATCAGTCGGCGCGTCACTCTCGGCCGCTTCGAGCTCGAGCGATCGGCGCAACAGGTAGCCGTACGCACGCGCCAGCACAGCGGCTTCGGGATCAGGGCCTTGCATCACGTTCCGCTACCTCGATCGTATGCGCAGGCGTCGGCAGGATCGGCTCGGTGTCCAGCAAGCCCGCGCCGATCAATGATTGCCGGATGAGTAAGGCGGCCTGCGATCGCAAATCGCGGCGCTCGCGTTCAGCAAGCATTGCCAATGCGGTTCGCTCTGCGCCGTCCAGTGAGATAACCAACTTGCGATAGTTCGGCATTGCGGCTCTCAGACAAACGGAAAGGCTGTAACCAAGTTGGCTACAGCCTATCACATGCGAAAGCGATTCAAAAGGTCTACGTTATATTTTGTCGCCGTTTTATCGCGGCCTTGAAAGCATCGCGTGTAGACTTGTCCGGCTTTTTGATGTCCGCCTGAGTACAAAACCACTGAAAGGTCATGGCGAGTTGTTCGCCGCCAGCGATCCGATCCATCGCCGCATTGTACAGCTTATCGGGTTTTCGGCCCGGCTTGCCCGACCGCAATACTATTGCGCTTTGGCCGCTGCCCGTGTGCACCTTCGGCTCTGCGCCTTGGTCATTGCTTGTTTTGGGTTGCATCTCGGCGTCGGACCAGTCGAGAGCGATAGTTTCATCCTCCAGTTCCAGCAGAACACCAGCATCAAACGCTGCTTGCCAGAATTGATTGACCGGAGATCTCTCTAGGGCTCGGATCAGGTCAAACCAGCTCTTCCACGGGTTTGTCATTTCTCACACCTCGCAAAAAGGCCGCCCGCATCCGTGATGCGAACGGCCCCGAAGTGTGGTACACTTTGACCGTCAGCCGTTCTGGTCACGGTTGGCCGTTGCCGCGAGTGCGTGAACACTGCGCGGCGACTTTTCTAATTCTACCACGCCCCAAATGCGAGATCAACACCTCGCGGTCTATATGCCGTTGACGGGTTGCCCTTCAAGTGGTAGCATCGCAGAAAAGACAACGATCCGCGTTGGGTTGGGTGTCATTCTTGACGATGAACGCAACTCAATCGGCAGCATTTCCCCTTCGGTCTTGATGCCACATTCCGCATATAGCCAGCGCCCGTCGTCTCGCACAACCAGTTGCATCCTCACGTCGAGCGCATCGAGCAAGTATCGCTTGTCCTCGTACAGACCCTTATCCAGCACGCCAGTAATCCGAATCTTGTCTACCGCGCGCTGGATGTCCGCTCTCACCGCCTCGGTCATCTCACGTTGCGCCAATTCCGTTGTGATCCGCTCGTGCTCAGCCTGGTAAGCCTCCCGGTCTCGGCTGTGCGCCCGGATGTCTTTCTTCATCGTCTCCAGGGCGATGTCATTGTCTACGTCCGCAATGGCGGATGACAGGTTCCTGATCCTGCGTTCACTCTGCGCGCTCAGATCGTCCAGCGTGGCCAGCCGTTGACGCTTCGGCTCTAGCTCATTCTCACGTCGCGCGGCCATCGCGTCAAGCCCTTTGTCAAGCTTGGTGTCGTCTTTCAGCAGCCCGACCAGCCAATTCCACACGACCCGATCCGCAACTTCGGCCCTCACCTGTAGCTCAGAACACTTGCGGGCACTGACCGGTAGCGCCTTTTCCGAACATACGTAGTAAGCGAAGGGTTTTACCCGGGGCATGTACGTCACTCCATTCATCGCCTTACCGCACGAGCATTGAATGTGCCCGGAAAGAAGATACTCGCGGTTGCGATTGCGTTTAGCTCTGGCCTTGTTTCGCAGGCGCCGGACCTGGCCGGCCTTGAATGTCTCTGGATCGATGATCGCCAGGTCGGGCAGATTCACCGTGACGCCGCCGTATACGAATACACCCAGGTAACGCTGTGAATCCAGGATGCGCTTGATCGTCGTGCGATTCCATGCGCCGCCGTTCTTGGGTGAATGGATGCGCTCGGCGTTCAACTTGTCCGCGATGCAGCCTAACGTTAAGGGGGCGCCGTCGCCGTCGCCGATGTAGCTGTCGAAGATCGTCCGCACGATAGCGGCCTCACGGTCATTGACGACAAGCCGAACCTCGCGGCCCTTGCCCTCTTGCCGGTAGCCGTAAGCCGCCCAGCCTGCGCCCACCCACGCGCCGGCTCGCGCCTTGTCTAGCTTGCCGTCCCTCGACCGCTTGACGATCTTCTCGCGCTCTTCTTTCGCGCCTTTGGCCTTTGCCAGCGCGATGACGTTATCCGCAAACGAATCGCCCGTGCTGGTCATGTCGCCAGTGACGATGTCAGCGCCGTAATGCTTCTTCAGCTCGTAGCGCAGCACGACAAACTCGACTTCATCGTGCTTCGGGCGAGTGACGCGGCAGACCGTATCGGCGATCACAAAGTTAACTCCGCCGCGCTGTAGTAATTCGAGCAGGCGTCGGCCTTCGGGTCTTTCACCCATCTCGATCGTGCCGCTGCAGTCGTCCGCAAGCTCGGCCAACAGATCGATCCCGTGCTCGGCGGCATACTGCCGGACGTTGCGCCGCTGCCGCTCCAGGCCACGCCCGGTTTCGCTCTGTTCGTCTGTGGATACCCGATAGTAGGCTATGCCCGTCGTCGTCATCACGCCACCTCGCCGTTCCCGTTGCGCCGAATCCGGCCGGCTTGCTCCAGTTCGCCCAGGTACGTGTAAACCGTCGTGCGGCTGCGCCCGATCATCCGTGACAGTTCCGCAACCGGCGTGTCCGGATCGGCGTCCAGATGTTCAGCCAGAGTGTCCAGCGCCGCCGCCTTTGCGTGTGCATCCTGCTCAGCCTTGACACTGCGCGCGATGTCAATTCCAGCAGTACTTGACACTTCCGACTGTTCAGCCTTGACACTCTCGCGCACCGCTTGACGTTCAGCCTTGACACGTTCCCGATCGGCTTGCTCGGCTGCCTGTGCGTCGTCGCTTGACACGACTTCGCCCAGGTAGACAACCAGCAGCGGCAGACTGGCGGACAAGATGACGGCCTTCGCCAGCGCCAGGGCGTCAACCGTGCCGAACGTCGCCAGGGTGACAGTAAAGCCGGTGACGGCGGTCATCGCGTGTAGCAGGTTCGCAAACGCGGAGATGCCGGCGAACAGCAGCACGCCGGCCCACAGGTCGCGCGCCGACCGTCGCGCCCGCTTGCGCTGCTGGACCCCATACGCCAGCGCCGCCAGGCCCGCATCGACGGCCAGCGCCGCCAGCCAGCCGACCCAGGCCGACCCGTCAAACTCCAGCGTGCCGAACGCCCAGGCCACGTGCCCCATGCTCGCGGCCAGCGTCAGCAGGTACGCGGCCCATAGAACGATGTTCGCTATCTTGCTCTTGCGTGTTGCGTTCATTCACCACCTCACAGGTCGATCACGTCTGAATCACTGCCGCGCCGCCGGACGATCGCCGCGCCGTGCTTGGGCAGCAAGTCATCCCACTGCGCGCGCTGCGCTATAACCGCCTGCGCCGGCTTGATCGCCGCCGTCCGCTCGCGCGCCGTCAGCTTCAGGTCGACGCCGTGCTCCAGCCCCGACCGATGCGCCTTTGCGACTTGCAGGCCCAACACGTAGGCCAGCGGCACGGCGAACATAAGCACGGTCGCCAGCCAGTGCCGCCCGCCGTCCGTCAGCGCGCCCAGCAGCGTGTAGACAGCCAGCACCGCCGCGCCAACGACAATCAGCGCGCCGACGACCAGCCCAAACCATTTGACAAGCTCATTGCGTAATTGCTTCATCGCTGCCTCTTCCGTTCGTTCGTTCGGTCGCTAGGACACACACGATCCGGGCGTTATAGCGGCATTTCGTCGTCATCCGTGTATGTGTCGTCATCCGAACGAACGGACGCGCCTTGACTTGTCAGCCAGGCCAGCGCACCGCGGCCCAGCCCCAAGAGCTTCACGGCCCGCTCAGGTGACATCCCCGGCAGGCCCGCGCCGGTCAGCGCACGATTGAACTTGACGCGCCCCTCACCCCGGCTCGCCGAAAGAATCGAGGCGCCGACTTCCGCGCCGCTCGGCCAGCCGGACCCGGGCAACTGCCCGATCGCCTCGGCGTGAAACTCTGGCCAGGCTGTGAGCATTGGCGAACCTACCAGCAGCCGGTCAAGCTCATTGCGCCCGACATAGGCAATCTGCAGCCGCTGCACCGCGCCAGGCACGACGGCGTAAGCATCGCCCGCGCCCAACAGCCAATCCGCGCGCGGCGTGCTCTGTCCGATCGCCACTTCGCTTGACTTCGCATCGGCTACCCGCAGCGCGATCCGCCCGGTGACGTTGCGCTTGATGGTCGGGTCGCCGCCAAACGCCGCCGTCGTCGGGTGCTGGGTCGCCAGCACCAGCGATACCCGCGCCGCGCGTCCTTGCGCCGCGATGCGCCTCAGCAGCTCGACGATCGCCGGATCGCTGATTAGCTCTTGCACTTCATCGACGACGACGACTGCGCGAGGGGCTGCCGCGTCGTGCGCCTCGTAGCGCCGCGTCATCTCGGCCAGCGCCCAGCCCAGGGCGGCCCGGGCCGATTCGACGTCGACCGCCAGCGGCCCGACGACGCCCGACAGGTGGTCCAGGTTGCGCAGCCCTTCGCCGAACTTGCCATCGACCAGGATCAACCGGTCGCCGCTGCCGGCCAACTGCGATACCAGCGAACGGATCGCAACCGACTTTCCAGATCCGGTTGTGCCGAATACGCCGAAATGTGCGGCATGATCTGATAAGCCCAGGGTGACGGTTTGGCCGTGTTCGTTCTTGCCGGCAACCCATCGGCCCGATCCGTTCGGGTGCAGGCCCAGGTCGCTGAGACGGATTGACTTCTCAGCGAGTGCATCCGGCCAGCCCGCTTCGCACCGAACGTATCGACCGGTCATGTAGCAGGCCGGCTCGCCCGTGAACGGCCAGGACACGAATTGACGCAGCACCGCGCCGCTATCCGCCGTCAGCGCGCGAAGCAGCCGGCCCGCGTCAAGCCCGGCGTCGATTTCGAGTGCTCCCGCGCGCGGCCCGGCGATGGTGTCAATCGCGCGGACGTAGATCGGCTTCAACACGTCGCCGGTCAACGCGCCGGCGCGTGCGGCCTTGTCCAGCGCCGCCGCCCAGGTGTCAAGTAGTTCATCTCGCCGGTCTGCCATCGTTGCACCTCACGACTGCCCCCGCAGTCACACCTCGGCGTCCACCGTCATCGCCGGCGCCGGCAGCACAGGCTGCGCGCCGAACTCGCTCACGAAGCGCGCCGCATCTTCGCCCAGCACGTCGCCGCGCTCGATCTCGCCGAATGTCAGGTGGCGCATCAAGTCGTCGAGAAACAGCGCCGCGTTAACCTCGACCGCCTGGCATGGCTCGCCCGCTTCGGACTCAACCAGCATCCGGAACTTCCCGAACTCAAAAACCAGCTCTTGCGTGATCATGGTATTCCTCCCGTGTGTGTGATTCAGCAGCAACGCCTCGATGGCGTCGGACAGTCGGCCCGCGTCAGTCATGTGTCACCTCACCAGCAGCCAGTTTCAAGACGGGATGCGATCGCGTCCCGAACGCGGCGCAGCACGGACTCGTTAAACCGCTCCGATCCCGCTTCGCATGGGTCCAACGTCGCCAGAATATGTATCACCCAGCGCGCCTGTTCCTCGATCGGCAATGCGGCGATTTCTTGCGAAGCCCGCGCAACAAGATTGTTGACGCGCACCCGAGCGGCAGTATCGGCCATCGCGCTATGTCCTTGCTCCGCTCGGATTGAACGCATAACGCCCGTGCGCCTGCTGCAATTCCTCGACCGCGAAGGTTCCGTAAAAATTCGCCGTCACGCCCGGATCGGAGTGCCCCATGAGTTGCTGAACTTGTGCCAGGTTCGCGCCGGATGAAAGCATGTGACGGGCGAAGGCGTGCCGCCATTGATGCGGCGAATACTGTTTCGTCACGCCGACCGACCGGGCAAGGCGTTTGATGGCCTGGTGAATGCCGTTTGTCGTGAGCGGCGCCGGTGCGCCGACGATCCGGCGCGATAGAAAGACTCGATCGCACCCCGGCACGTCTGGCCGGGTAGTCAGCCATCGGCGCATCGCCTGGATCGTCCAGGGCAGCAGGAAAACAGATCGAGCTTTGCCGGCGCCTCCCTTGCCCTTCTCACGTACCGTCGCGCGCCCGGCGGCCAAGTCCAAGTCATCGATCGTCAGGCCGGCCACACCGCCGACGCGCGCGCCCGTCGAGGCCAGGAAGCAGACGATCGCATAGTCGCGCGGATCGCGTTTGGCCGCCTCGATGATTTTAAGCATGTCGCCTTCATCGATGCCCTTGCGCGGATTGTCCGGCAGGCTGGGGGATTCCAGCCGGCGCGCCGGATTGACCGCGAGTAGTTCTTCTTCGACGCACCAGCGAAAGAACGCGCGAACGGCTCGCACATGACTTTGAAGCGTGAAGCGCGACAGGCCGCCCGGCACCTCGCGACGATACTGGCAGTTCATGTAACGTGTCTTACGCTCCGTCAGAGACGCGCGCCAGCGTCGCAAATCTTCAATCGTTAGTGTGGACAGCACACGATCGCCGCCCACGAATTCCACCAGCGGATGCAGCCGGCCCCGGTACCATGTCACAGTCTGATTCGACAAGACACCGGCCATCGCGCCCAGGAAGAGATCAAGTGCTCGTGCGATCGTCATCGGTTGCGTTTCCATGTCACACCTCACTCGCTTAGCTTCAAGGCCCACAACGGATCGCTTCCAAGCAGCAGGCCGCATACAAAGCCGACCTGCAAACTTTTTAGTGCGGTCTCGTTGGCTAACACGTCGAATTTGTACAGCAGGTCAAACCCTTCAGGGGTTGGCACATATTCTTTGAGCGCGTAGAATAACCGCTCGATCTCATTGCCGTGCGTAGCCAGGGCGACGGATGTCGCCGGCTCGAATAGCCTCAGCAGGCGCTCCAGCTTGGGATCGTCCGCCAGCTTGAGAATCTCGCTTACACTTCGGTTCGGTTTCATCTTCGCGCCTCCAGTCGCTTGCGAATGCCGTCCCGCGCCGCCGCTTCGCTCGGCGTGTCGATGACCTCGACCACGCGCCCGCCATGCGCAGCTTCGGCGCGCCACGCGCCGGTGTCGTCGGCACGGTAGATGACGACGTTGTACTCTGTGCCATTCACCCGGATCGTCGTGTCGGTCACGTGTTGCCCCAGGCGGGTGGGGCGTGCCCGGTGGTAAGCCCGGGCACACCCCAGCCCATGTAAACGCAAACGGCCAACCGGTTATCGGTTGGCCGTCTGTGTGTGGTAGAATCTACACAGCCCAGCGCCGCTTACCCGGCGTTTGGGTCAGGGTCGCGCGAAGTGCTGAGAACACTCGCGCGGCCCGCTCTAAAGGGTAGATAATGTTTACCTGCCCAACATTATAGGCAGATTGCCCTAAATGTCAAGCATTTCGTTTTGCCCCCCGTTTTTTGCCCATTTTCTCGGTTCTACGGACATAGGCGAGTAGGCTAGACCGGCTTACCTGCCAATCTCGCATCACCTTACGCGCCTCAATTTTACCGGCCTTGATCAATCTTAGAATGTGATTGACGTGGTAGCCGGCCAACTGTGCCGCCTCGGATGTGGTAAGCCAATTGTTTGCCATGCTGACATTCTACAACGAAACATGCCGCGCGTGCAACACCCTCGCGCTATGCAGTTGTTAAAGGTCGGTCACTTCTACCCGCTCGCGGATCATCCGCGTCAGCTCGCCAGGCGGAATAGAGAACAGGTCACGGTAAGCCCGCCGTCGGTGTGTACATCGACGCGATACATGCACCTGCCCACAGCGTAGACAGCCCGTCACCCTCACAATTTCCGGCAGGCCCAACGCCTTGCGCACGTCGGGTTTGCGCGGCTCGCGGCCCTTCACAATCGCGCACAGCGTCCCCGGCGGGACTCCGGCGAATTCGCACGCGATCTCGCGCCAAGTCATACCCGCCGCGTGAAATGACTTAAGCCGCTCTCTGAGAATGTCCAGCGATTGGACACGCATCTCAGCCGTCACCCAGGATCCCCAGTCACTGCGTTTTTATGCCGATCGGCACGATAGTTTTGCGCTGGTCCGAAGAGGGATCCAGCCTCATCCGCTTATCCCGCAGCTCGTCAAGCCTGCCATGCAGGGCGTCCGCCGCGCGTCTTGCTCCTTGGTTTTTAATCACGAGCGGCATCACTTCCGCGTACTGACGTACCAGATTCGCGATCTCGCTTTCATCCGCCAAATTCCTTACAGCCCGATCGTGCTCAGCGCGCCACGTGTGGAATTTCGTGTACGCGTTGTTTGTCTCGGCGAGGATCGCGATCTGCGCAGGAAGTTGGGATTCAAGCTCCGCAATATCCCGATTGATGTCCTCAAGCTGAAATCGGGCGATCCGCGCGTCGAGCGCAGCCAGCGCCGCCCGCACCGCAGAAATTTCGCTCGATAGGAAGGAAATTTCGGTCGGCCCCAAAGTAGAATCGTTCGCGAATTTCGCTTCTAGTTCAGCCAGGCGCGCAGCCTGCCGCTCGCGCTCCGCAAAAAATACACTGTGATCAACTGCTGTCGTCATCGTCGCCTCCAAGATACGCCATGCATGCGCAACCTCAACTCGATCACGGCGATTCGGCGCTTGTATGTCTCCAGTTCGTTCATCAGCGCCCGCCGTCTGTTCAGCGTTAGCCCCGGCTCCAAAAGCTGACGCCTCACCCTCTGCGCCTTCACTCGAAATCGCTCCAACGTATCCACGCTCGTCTCCTTTCACACATTGTCCGCGTCGAAACGCGCGGCCCAGTCACTGCCTCGAAAACGAATCCAGATCGGCGTCCCACTGCAGCCCGAGCTGATGCCACAACTTAGCAAACAGCGCCCGGTTCTCACGCTCAACTTTTAGGCACGGGTGAAGATGAATCGCGCCCGTTGTCTTCGTCGTCGTCGTCAGTCCGTCTTTGTCGCACATCGCGCCCGCCTCGTCTGCCCGATCAAGCGCCTCAAGCGCCACGCATAGTAAAGCTTGTCGGCCAGGTGATTGACATCGGCCAATGACACCTTGCCACAGTTCTTTAGACGAATCGGTTAAGTGCCCGGGCACCCCGCTCGGTTTTTTCGGCTTAGTCATGCAGTCCAACTTTTAATGCTTCGCGGCAAATTGCGTTAATTCGCGGCTGCGCGCGCAGGAC
>Ga0209642_10002493_pt1 | contig 12066 bp, 10 predicted proteins | sample RifCSP19_2_FD_184025 | JGI IMG/M metagenome (GOLD analysis project Ga0209642, IMG submission 184025) | Soil microbial communities from Rifle, Colorado - Rifle CSP2_sed 19_2 (SPAdes) (version 2) | ecosystem: Environmental > Terrestrial > Deep subsurface > Rock core/Sediment | place: Rifle... | reverse complement strand
GCCGTTGGGGCCACCCAGGAAGGCCAGGTAGAGGGCGGCGAAGGCGCGTCCGGGAGGAAGCTCCGCCGCTCGCGCCGACTCGAAGATCGCTCCCTGCAGCGACTCCCCATCCCAAGCGGCCTGGGACGCCAGGGTCTCAGCGAGGGCGGCCAGAACGGCCCGTTGCGTCCCGTCCAGCACGGCCGCCGCGGCCGGCAGGGCGTCGCGCTGCACGGCGAGGCGGGCGCGTTCCGGCGCATAGGTCTCGAGCCAGCCGCGCGCCGCGACGGTTCGCTCCGTGAGGATCGCCTGCTCCCGATCAGTGAGCGGCTCTCCCTTCTCGGTGGCAAAGGCGGTCGCGGGGTCCACGCCCGGAACCTGGAGAAGCAGCGCGAGGTGCGCGAAGGGTGGCCGATAGGCCGCTGCCTCTGCCGCGGAATCCGCGTCGGGGTCCACCAGCGACGCCGCGAAGAGGCGGTCCGGGTCGGGCGGCAGCTCACCGCGCACCTCTCGTCCGGCGGTCGCCGCGGCGATCCGGTCCGACTCGTCGAAGAGACGCGGGATGGCATCGGTCCCGTCCGGGTCGAACTCGATCGCGTGGTTCGGTCGTGAGCGCAGGAAGAGGAGCCGCAGCTGCTCGGCGGGAACCACCTCGGCGATGCGATGAGCGGACGCGCCGTGGCCCTTCGAGGTGCTCATCTTTCGCCCGCCGATGTTGAGGAACTCGTACGGCAGATTGAGCGGCGGCTCGCGATCAAAGACCTCGCGGGCGATGGCATCGGATCGGTCGCGCGAGCCGCCGGCGGTGGCGAGGTCCTTGCCGCACGGCTCGATGGTCACCCCGAAGAGGCTCCATTGCGCCGCCCACTCCAGGTTCCACGGCAGCTTGGCGTTCCCGCCGAATGGGCTGATTCGGCCGGTCGTGCCGCACCCGCGAGCCCATGCCACGTGGTCTGGGAGGCAGGCGAAGGCGACCGTCTCGCCGTTCCAGTCGGTGGCCAGGGTGGTACCGATGCGGCCACAGGCCGAGCAGATCGGATGGACCGGCAGCCAACCGGCCGGACGCTCGACGCGGCTCACCCGAAGGTAGACCTCGCGGACAAGCTCCGCTCGATCGAGGGCGGTGCGGATGTATCGGTCCATCTGGCCGGTCGGATAGATCTCGCTCATCCAGTAGTAGCGGTCCGGGTGGACCCCGATGCGCGCGAAGGTGTCGATGAACATGCTGGCGAAGTGGCGCGCATAGGACGGATGGCAGTCACCGACCGGATCGGGCACGTGGGCCAGCGGCATGCCCATGAAGCGGTCCACCGCGTCGGGGGTCAGCAGCGCCTGCGCGTCCATCGGATCGAGGTCGTCGATCCCGTACAGCAAGGAAGTCGGGAGGCCGGCCGCGCGGAGTGCGCGGGTGATCACGTCGAGCAGCACCGGACCGCGCAGGCTGCCGACGTGGACCGTCCCCGACGGGGTCTTCGAATCGTTGATGACCTGGGGGCCGGAGACGCGTGCCGCGAGCTCGTCGGCCCAGAACACGGCGTGGGCGGGGCTAGTTGATGCCGACGATCGTGAAGGTGACCGGCCCGGCCGGAGCCTGCACCGTGACCTTGTCGCCCTTCTTGTGACCCATCAGCGCCGCCCCGACCGGCGACTCGTTGCTGATCCGCCCGTCGCCCGGCGCCGCCTCGGCAGATCCAACGATGATGAACGCCTCGGTGCCTTCAGGTCCCTTGATGACGACCTTGGCGCCGATCCCGACGCGGTCCCCGTTGGCCGGCTCGATCACCTCGGCGTTGCGCAGCTGGACCTCGAGCGTGGCGATGCGCCCCTCCAGGAACGACTGCTCCTGCTTGGCGTCCTCGTACTCGGCGTTCTCGCTGATGTCGCCGTCGAGCTTGGCATCGTGGATGCGCGCCGCGACACGCGGGCGCTCGACGGTGATCAACTCGTTCAGTTCGGCCTGGAGCTTGGCTTGCCCCTCGGCGGTCAGGTAGACAGGCTTGTTGTTCATCGCACCGGTAATAAAAAGCGCTCCAGGCTGCGCCGGCGGCCCGACGTCCCTGGAGCTCGCCTTGGCCGGGCGGCTCGGCCGCCGATCCCATGCCGTGAGCGTGGGGTTCGGCGCCGCGCGATTGTAGGCCGGGCGGCTGGGCCTGTCAAAGAATCGGGCCGCGATCAGCGCCCGGCGAGCACCAGCCCGACGATCAGGCCGGCGAAGGCGACCCGGTACAGGCTGAAGACCGTCACCGAGCGACTGCGCAGCCAGGAGAGCAGAAAACCGATGGCCAGCATCCCGGAGATGGCGGCGGCACCGAATCCGGCCGCGATGGCCAGCCACTCGATGGGCGTGTGCGTCTCGATGAGCAGCTTGCGCGAGCCGTACAGCCCGGCGCCCAGGGTGATGGGCGTCGCCAGCAGGAAGCTGAAGCGCGCCGCGCTCTCGCGCGTCAGGCCGAGTGCCAGGCCGGCGGTGATGGTCGCCCCGGAGCGGCTGATCCCGGGGAACAGGGCGAGCGCCTGGGAGAGGCCGATCGCCACTGCGCTGCGCGCGTCGAGACCGTCCATCTCGCGCCGCCGCGAACCGAGCCTGTCGGCCAGCCACAGTCCGGCCGCTCCCAGCACCACGAAGCCGGCGATCGCCAGGCGCACCGCGTCGCTGTCCCCATGGAGGACCGACTCGATCCAGCCCTCACCCGCGAAGCCGATGAGCGCGGCTGGGATGGTGGCCAGCAGCAGGAACCAGGCCAGCCGGCGCTGGGGGTCCGCCCCGATCCGCCGCTCGCGCACGCTCGCCGCGGCCGCGCCGAGGAGGCCGATCCAATCGCGCGCGAAGTAGAGGAGCAGCGCCACCAGCGTGCCGAGGTGCAGGAACACGTCGAACGCGAGGCTGCCGGTCAGCCCATCGGTCTGCCAGCCGGCGATCCACGGCGCGAGTTCGAGGTGCGCGCTGGAGCTGACGGGGATGAACTCGGTCACCCCCTGGAGGATGCCGATCACGATCGCCTGGAGGACGAGTTCCATGACCCTCCCGGGGAGTTACGCCGCCTAGCGGATGAAGAGCGGCGCGAGCACCAGGCTGATGGTGGCGAGGAGCTTGACGAGCACGTGCAGCGACGGGCCGGCGGTGTCCTTGAACGGATCGCCGACGGTGTCGCCCACGACCGCCGCCGCGTGGGCATCGGTCCCCTTGCCAAGCACGTTGCCGGCATCATCGGTCAGGTGGCCCGCCTCGATGTACTTCTTGGCGTTGTCCCACGCTCCGCCGCCGTTGTTCAGGACGGTGGCCAGCAGCACCCCGGCGATGGTGCCGACCATCAGCAGTCCGGCGACCGCCTCCTGGCGAAGCAGGAGGCCGACGATGATCGGGGTGGCGACCGCCACCACGCCGGGCAGGATCATCTGCCGCAGCGCCGAGCGGGTGGTGATGTCGACCACGCGCGCGTAGTCGGGGCGCTGGGTGTAGTCCATGATGCCGGGCATCTCGCGGAACTGCCGTCGCACCTCGACGATGATCGCCTGCGCCGCCGTGCCGACCGCACGAATCGCCAGGCTGCTGAAGAAGTAGACGAGCATGGCGCCGATCAGCGCGGCGATGAAGACATTCACATCGGCCAGGTTGACCGAGGTGATCATGAGATCCGGCCGACCGCGGTTGGTCTGGATCAGGTTGACCTTGTCGATGTAGGCGGAGAAGAGCAGGAAGGCGGCCAGCGAGGCCGACGCGATGGCATACCCCTTGGTCAGCGCCTTGGTGGTGTTGCCGACCGCGTCGAGGCGATCGGTGATCTCCCGGGCCTTGCCCTCGGCCTTGCTGAACTGGGCGATCCCGCCCGCGTTGTCGGTGATCGGGCCGAAGGTATCCATGGCCAGGATGTAGGCGGTGGTCATGAGCATCCCCATGGTCGCCACCGCGGTGCCGAAGATGCCTCCGTCGGGCAGCGCCTGCTCGCCGAGCCAGTGGCTGGCAAAGAGGGCGAGGCTGATGGTGATGGCGGTGACGGCTGTCGTCTCGAAGCCGACCGCGGTGCCCGAGATGATGTTCGTTGCCGGACCGGTCTTGCTCGCCTCGGCGATCTCGCGGACCGGGCGCCAGGCGCCGGCGGTGTAGTACTGCGTGATGTACACGAATGCCACGCTGGTTGCGAGACCGACCAGCCCGGCCCCGAAGAACCAGACCCACGGCGCAATGCCGTTGGCGCCGACCGTGCCAGGCGTGCTCATCATCTGCGAGGTGGTCAGCGCCAGGCCCCCGATCGACAGGATGGTGGTGACCCAGTAGCCGCGGTTGAGCATGTTCATGGGGTCCTCGTCCTCGCGGCCGCGGACGAAGAAGATGGCCACGATGGTGGCGAACAGACCAAAGGCGCGCACCACCAGGGGGAAGAAGATCCACGCCTCGGGGTTCGGCCAGCCGAGGGCGGTCGCGACGCGCCAGACCGCCACCCCCAGGATCATGGCGCCGATGTTCTCGGCCGCGGTGGATTCGAAGAGGTCGGCGCCGCGGCCGGCGCAGTCGCCGACGTTGTCGCCCACCAGGTCGGCCACGACCCCGGCGTTGCGTGGGTCATCCTCGGGGATGCCCGCCTCGATCTTGCCGACCAGGTCGGCTCCGACGTCGGCCGCCTTGGTATAGATCCCGCCTCCCAGCTGGGCGAAGAGGGCCACGAAGCTGGCCCCGAAGCCAAAGCCGACGATCAGGAAGGGTGCCTGCTCGGGATGCGTGAACCCGCCGTACAGGGCGAAGATCGAGTACACGCCGAGCAGCGACAGGGCAACCACCAGGAAGCCCGACACGGCGCCACCGCGCATCGCCATCTGCACCGCGCGGACGAGGCTGCTCTGGGCAGCCGCGGCGGTGCGCAGGTTCGCCTTGACGCTGATGTACATGCCGATGATGCCCGACGCCATCGAGCAGGCCGCGCCGACCAGGAAGGCGACCCCGGTCCGGATCCCCAGGTCGGCCCCAAAGATGCTCGTATCGGCGACCTCCTTGCCCTCGACCAGCGCGATCACCAGCCCGATCAGCACCGCGCCGCCGATGGCGAGCAGGCCGATGGTGCGGTACTGGCGCCTGATGAACGCCACGGCGCCCTCGAGGATGATGTCGGCGATCTCCTGCATGGCGGGCGTGCCGGTATCGGCGCGCAGGACGTCCCACGCGAGGTAGAGGGCAAAGGCGATGGCTGCGATCCCCGCCGCCGGGATCACCCAGAGAATGGGCTGGAGCTCCATGGATCCTCCGAATCGGGTTCATGCGACGGCCGCGCGGGAGGCGAACGGCTCGCGATCGACGATCTGACACACGGAAACGCCGGCGGATTCTGCGCGGTGGTGCGCCCGCCGACGAGGCGGCGCTATGGTAGCCCGCCGCGACGCGCAGGGTCAACCGATCCCGGCGCACGGTGGGCTCGCTCCCCCGTGCGACAACGGACTACGCCACGAGGGTCCACCCGTCCCGCTATGCTACCCGCCGCCTGCCCCCGTCCACCTGCACGGAGCGCCGATGACCTACCTTCCCGAGGCCACCCCCGGCGACGAGCCGCCCGCCCAGGGCGATGGCTCGTCATCCGGCCGCGGATTCGGCTGCGCCCTGGAGATCATCGAGACGCTGGTCCTGACCCTGGTCATCTACCTGCTCATCCACAACTTCGTAGCCCAGCCGTTCGAGGTCGAGCAGGACTCGATGATGCCCACCGTGAACCCGGGCGAGTACGTGCTGATCGACAAGATCTCGCCGCGCTTCAGCGACTACCAGCGCGGCGACATCGTGGTCTTCCAGCCGCCGGACGGCTTCGGCCAGGGCGGGGTGCCCTTCATCAAGCGCGTGATCGGCATACCGGGCGACCGCGTCAGCCTCGAGAACGGTGTGGTCTTCGTCACGGCTTCCGGCGGCAATCCCGTGCGCCTGGATGAGCCGTACGTCATCCGCGGCGCGGACGGAGCTGTGGCGGCCACGCTGCCACGTGACCCGTCCGGGACCGACGCATGGACGGTCCCGGCGGGCAGCTACTTTGTGATGGGTGACAACCGAACGGCGAGCCAGGACTCTCGCTTCTTCGGCCCGGTCGAGCGCGACCTGATCGTCGGGCGCGCATGGCTGCGCTACTTCCCGTTGGATCGGCTCGGAGTGATCTCGCGGCCGGAGTACCCGGGGCTGCCGTCGCAGGTCGCCGACGCAGCGGCGCTGGTGCCGCGCTACCTTCTGGGCGGCTCCTCGGCCACGATCCAGGGATCAATCGCCCGCTGGTAGTCAACCAGCTCGTCTGCGAACCACAGGTCCAGCTCGACGGTCGCCGTCTCCGGCGCGTCCGAGGCGTGGATCAGGTTGCGCAGACCGCTGATCCCGAGGTCGCCCCGAATCGTGCCCGGCTCTGCCTCGTTGGGCATCGTCTTGCCGACCAGGCGGCGCACCGTGGCGATGGCGTCGGGTCCCTCGAGCGCAACCGCGGCGACCGGTCCCGAGGTGATGAACTCGACCAGGCCGTCGTAGAAGTGCTTGCCGGCGTGCACCGCGTAGTGCTGCTCGGCCATCGGGCGCGAGACGTCCAGCATGCGCAGTCCGACCACCTTCAGGCCCTTGCGCTCAAAGCGCGCCAGGATCTCCCCGACCAGTCCGCGCTGCACGCCATCGGGCTTGACCAGGACCAGGGTGCGTTCCATGTCGGGGTCGGGCTCCTCGTGGTCAGTCAGGCGTGCGCGGCGCGGTCGAATGCGGCGGCAGCCTCGTCGTCTCGGCCGTCGGCGCGCAGGAGGTCGCCGTAGAGTAGCAGACGATCTTCGCCGGGCTCCTTCTCGAGTGTCGGCTCGAAGAGCGCCAGCGCCCCGGCGGCGATGCGCGGATCGAGGCGAAGCGCCACGATCAGCTGTCGGTCGCCCTCGTCCTTCGTGCCGGCCTCATAGGCCAGGCGCGCCGAATCGAGTCGAGCGTGCGCCGTGGTCGCCCGCTCGGGCGTCGGAGCGGCAGACGGCCCGCCTCCCCGGCGACGCGGTGACCCGGCTCGTGGCGACGGTGCGCGGAACGAGGCGGGCATCGGCCAGTCGAGCCGTGACGGCACCCCTCCCCGCAGCCGCCACACCTCATCGACGCCGATCGCCGCCACGATTCGCTCGGCCAGCTTGCCGGCGCGGTCGAGGTCGCCCGCCGCGGCCAACGCCTCGGCCTCGACCAGCGTCACCATCGGGCGCCGGCGCTCGGGACTGCCCGCCCTGATCGCGGCGGCGGCGGCGCCGGCGGAGATCGGGCGCCCCTGTCGCCAGAGCGCTTCTGCAAGCAGGCCGCGCGCGACGTCGAGGTCCTCGAGGCCGCTCTTGCCGGCAACCCCCAGGGCGGCGATGCGGCGGATCAGCACCCCCTCGGCCATGGCCGGCAGGCCCGACGCCAGCAGGGAGCGCGCCAGCGCCATGTCGTCGGGAAACAGGTCGATGACGGTCGGAGCCGCCTCGACGTCCATGGGGGGGCGCTTCGGTTCGGTCACGTGCCGAGCATCCGCTCGAATCGACGCGGGGATCGGAACGGCCCGAGCACGGCGAGCCGCATCCGATCGGGGCGGACGATGCGCCGCGCCACGTCGAGCAGGTCGCCCACCGAGACTGCATCGAGGTGTTCGATCACCTCGTCCACGGTGAGGATGCGCGGGAGCAGACTCTCCCCGGTGCCAAGCCACGACGCCACCGAGCCGGTCTCCTCGAGGCGCAGCTGCAGGCGACCGCGCGTGTACGCACGCGCCCGCTCGAGCTCGGCCTGCGAGATCGGGTCCTGCACCACCCGCTCGAGCTGCTCCAGGATCGCCCCGACGACCTGGTCGGCCTGATCGGGATCGAACCCGGCATGGACGCCGAAAGTGCCGCAATCGGCATACGTGGCACCAAAGGTGGAGACGTCGTAGGCGAGTGAGCGGCGCTCGCGAAGCTCCAGGAAGAGGCGGCTGCTCATCCCGTCGCCGAGAACCGCGCTCAGCAGGTCGAGCGCCCAGCGATCGGGATCGCTGCGGGAGACGCCGGGGAGACCGATGCACAGGTTTCCCTGCGAGAGTTGCCGGAAGGCGACCCGGACCTCCGCCGAGGCGACAGGCTCCGGCGCGACCAGGGCTCGATCGCGGTCGACCGGAACCGAAGTCACCGATCCGGCCGCGACCGAGGTGGCGAACGGCGCTTCAAACCAGCTGCCCGCGATGCGGACCACCGTCTCATGGTCGATCCGCCCGGCGGCGGCGAGGACCAGGTGCTCGGGGCGATACCAGTCGCGCCAGTGCCCGATGACCGTCTCGTGGTTCGCCCGGCGCACGCTGCGCGGGGTGCCGGCGATCTCGCGGCCGAGGGCGTGGCGACCGAAGAGCAGCTCATCGAAGAGGCTGAAGACGTGGTCGCCCGGCGAGTCCTCGTACATCCGGATCTCGTCCACGATCACCGGCTTCTCGGCGCTGAGGTCACGGTGCCGCAGCAACGGACGCAGCGCCAGCTCGGCGACCACCTCGAGCGCCCGGGGCGCTACGTCGGCGGGCACTCGGGAGGTGTAGACGGTCAGCTCGCGGTCGGTCGACGCGTTGACGCTGCCGCCGCAGCCCTCGATCGCCTCGGACAGCGCGCCGGGATCGGGGTGCCCCGCCGTTCCCTTGAAGACGAGGTGCTCGAGGAGGTGCGACAGGCCCGCGTGCGCCTCATCCTCGTGCCGCGATCCGACGCCGACGAAGATGCCGACCGAGACCGACCGGGCCGCGGGCATCTGCTGGGTGACGATGCGCAACCCGTTGCTGAGCACGCTGCGCCGGTGTGGCGGGTCGGCGGCCCGTGGCCGTTTCGCCGCCAGCCCGGATGCCACGCTAGGCGTCCTCATCCTCTTCGGGCGCCTCGCTGCTCATCAGCAGCTCCATCTGGATGAAGCGCAGGTCGCGTGCCAACTCCTCGGCGTTGCGCGGCAGCGGCCGGCCGTCGTCAGTCTCGGTGTCGGCGTCGCTCCGGGTATGGCCGGCGGTGAACTCGATCACCACCCGCTCCTCCGCGACGATCAGGGTGTAGACGAGCAGCTGTTCCGCGGTCGTGTCGAACTGCAGGTAGTCGAACGAGTCGAGGTTGAGGCAGATCGCGAGCGGGGTGAAGTAGCTGGCGACCTCGGGGTGATCGACCACGATCCGCTCTACCCAGCCGATGCCGTGGCTCGTCACCTGGCTCCCCCGCAGGTAGGTGTAACTGACCGTCTGCTTCAGCAGGGGGCGCAGGATGTTGTAGATGTCGCTCTTGTCAGTGACGACGCCGGTGTTGATGTAGAGCTTGGCTCGCGCCTCGGTCATCGGCTCGCTCGAAGGAAGGGATGACGGGTGGTGGGGTCGCGGGCGAGTCTAGCACCGCCTCGCCACGCGGGACCTCGCCGGACGGCTGGTACGATGTCGGGCGTGAAGCTGCTGGCCGCTGATGTCGGCAACACCAATATCACGCTCGGTCTCTTCGAGGACGGCCGCCTCGCCGGCTCGTGGCGCGCCACCAGCCAGGCGACAGCCACCGCGGACGAGGTGGCGGCCCTGATCGCCGGCATGCTCTCGCTCGACGGGTATCAGCTCAGCGAGCTCGACGCGGTCGCCCTCGCGTCGGTCGTGCCGCCCCTGACGGAGACCTTCGAGCGCTTCTTCCGGACGCGCTTCGGCCTGGAGCCGATGATGATCGACGCCACCTCGATGAGCGGAATCCTGCCGATCGAGATCGACCGGCCGGCCGAGGCGGGCGCCGACCGGCTGTGCAACGCGCTCGCGGCGCGCGCCGAGTTCGGCGGTCCGGCGATCGTGATCGACCTGGGGACGAGCACGAACTTCGACATCCTCTCGGCCGAGGGCGCCTATATCGGTGGCGCGATCGCGCCGGGGCTCGGGCTGTCGCTCGAAGCGCTGGTGGGGTACGCGAGCAAGCTGCCGCGCATCGAGCTGCGCCGGCCACCGCGTGCGATCGGCGCCAACACGATCCACGCCATGCAGAGCGGTACCGTGCTGGGCTACATCGGCCTGGTCAGCGGCCTGCTGACCGCCCTGCGCGGCGAGCTCGTCGAGCGATCCCCCGCGGACTCGCGCGTCACGGTGATTGCCACCGGTGGGTACACGTACGAACCGTGGCTCGCCGACGTGCCCGGCATCGACGCAATCGAGCCGGACCTGACCCTGCGCGGGATCCTGTACGCCCACCAGGCGATCCTCGGACGGGAGGACGCGCCGGACAGCCAGGCGGGCAGCACGATCGCGGCGGGGAGCGCGAGTGTGGGAAGCGCAGGCGACCGATGACCGACGAAGGGAGTCCGCTCGCTGGTCGGCGCGTGGTCGTCGGCGTCAGCGGCAGCATCGCGGCCTACAAGGCGGTCTCCCTGGTACGACTGCTCGCCGAACGAGGAGCCGTGGTGGACGTGGCGATGACCACGGGAGCCACGGCGTTCGTGACCCCGCTCACCTTCGCGTCGCTGACGCATCGCCCCGTCGTGAGCGACGTGATGGCGCTCGACCCCGACGAGCAGATCGCGCACGTCGAGCTCGCCGAGGGCGCGGACGCGATCGTCCTGGCGCCCGCCACGGCCAATCTGCTTGCCGAACTGGCGGCCGGCCTTGCCGGGAACGCCGTGACGGCCATGGCCCTGGCGAGCCGAGCGCCGGTCATCGTGGCGCCGGCCATGGATGCGGGGATGTGGACGCACCCTGCCACGCTGCGCAACGTCGAGACGCTGCGCAGCTTCGGACACATCATCGTGGAGCCCGAGGTCGGCACGCTGGCCAGCGGCCTCACCGGGGTCGGGCGGCTCGCCGACCCGGACACCATCGTCGGCGCGGTCGAGAGCCTCTTCTCGCACGCCGGCGAGCTCGAGGGACTGCACGTCGTGGTGAGCGCCGGGGGGACTCGAGAGCCGATCGACCCGGTGCGCTTCCTCGGCAACCGGAGCAGCGGCAAGATGGGGGTCGCCATCGCCGAGGCGGCTCGCGACCGCGGCGCCACGGTCACCCTGATCACCGGCTCGATGAGCGTCCCCGCACCCCGTGGGGTGACCAGCGTCGACGCCAGCACCGCGGCGGCCATGCGCACCGCGGTGCTGCGCGCGGCACCCTCGGCCGACATCCTGGTGATGGCTGCGGCGGTGGCCGACTTCGCCCCCAAGCGTGCCAGCAGCAGCAAGATCAAGCGGGACGGCGCCGGGCTGCAGATCGACCTGGTGCCGAACCCGGACATCGTGGCCGAGGTCGGCGAGATGGCCGATGGGGTGCGCCCGTTCCTCATCGGTTTTGCGGCGGAGACCGACGACCTCGAGGCCAATGCACTCTCGAAGTTGCGCGACAAGGGGCTCGACTTGATCGTGGGCAATCGGGTCGGCGGGCCGTTCGACGCCATCGGCTCGGACGACAACAAGGTCACCGTCTTTGGTGCCGAGGGTCCGCTTACCGACTGGCCGATGCTCCCCAAGCGGCAGGTTGCCGAGCGTCTGTGGGATCTGATCGTCGACCGCTACCGCGCCGCCCGGCCGCCGGCCGGGTCGAGGCGATCGACCCGCGCACGCCGGCGCTGACCGTGGAGACCGTTCGGACCATTGCCGACCTGCGCGCCGCGATCCTCGACCGGCGCGTTGCCGGCGACTCGGTCGGCTTCATCCCGACCATGGGGGCCCTGCATGACGGCCAGCTGTCGCTTGTCCGCCGCGCCCGCGCCGAAGACGGCTGCGTGGTGGTCAGCTGCTTCATCAAGCCCGGCGAGTTCTCGGCCCTGGACGAGGGCGGGCAAGCCCCCCGAGACGAGCGGCGCGACCTGGCCCTGCTGGAGCACGGCGAGGCCGACATCGTGTTCCTGCCGGATCGAGCGACGCTGTTTCCCGACGCCGACGCCACCCGCGTGATCGTCGAGGGGCTCACCCGCCAGCTCGAGGGAGCCTCCCGCCCGGGGCACCTTGATGGGCTCACCACGGTCCTGCTGAAGCTGCTCCACCTGGTCGGCCCGGCGCGCCTCTACCTGGGCCAGCGGCACGCCCAGCAGATCGTGATCCTGCGCCGGATGATCAACGACCTGTTCATGAACATCGATCTGGTGGTCTGCCCCACGGTGCGTGAAGCCGATGGCCTGGCGGTGTCGAGCGCC
>Ga0209642_10002490_pt1 | contig 12081 bp, 11 predicted proteins | sample RifCSP19_2_FD_184025 | JGI IMG/M metagenome (GOLD analysis project Ga0209642, IMG submission 184025) | Soil microbial communities from Rifle, Colorado - Rifle CSP2_sed 19_2 (SPAdes) (version 2) | ecosystem: Environmental > Terrestrial > Deep subsurface > Rock core/Sediment | place: Rifle... | reverse complement strand
CTCTTGGTGATCGGAGCGACGGAGGTACACCCGGTAACATCCCGAACCCGGTAGTTAAGCCCGTCAGCGCCAATGGTACTCGGAGGGCGACCTCCCGGGAGAGTAGGTCATCGCCAAGAGACTTTTTTTATTGCTGTGTGTAAAGTTTAAAAGCATCCCCTATTGTCTCTACATCCCAGGCAGACTCTAATGGGAGAGCGAAGCCCATCTCCTCCAAGCGCAGCATCAGCTCGACCAGCTTGATCGAGTCGATCAGCAGGTCATCGAGAAAAGTAGCCTCGGGGATTATCCTGCTTTCCTCAATTTGAAGCTCCTCAGCCAGGATGCGTTTGAAATCCTCGAATGACATGGGGTTCTTGGCGGGGGTGTCCATCAGACTTTATCTTCTCCTTGGAGTACTTTTTCACGCAATTTGAACTTCTGCGGTTTACCCAGCTCTGTGCGGGGAAAATCTGCCACGATCCGCACCTGGCTGGGAATTTTATATAGCTCCAGCGCCGCGCGGCAGTAGTCCAGGACCTCTTGCGAGGTCATCGCCACATCCTCTTCCAGAATGATAAAAGCCCAAACGCTCTCGCCCCCCAGTGGGGAGGGAATCCCAACCACAGCAGCCTCGCGGATGCGCGGATTGCCTGCCAGATAGGCTTCGATCTCAGCAGGGTAGATGTTTTGCCCGCCGCGGATGATCACGTCTTTTTTGCGGCCCACGATGCGCACGTAGCCGGCGGTGTCGATCAGCGCCAGATCGCCAGTGTAATACCAGCCATGTTCATCGATCACCTGTGCGGTCATATCAGGAGCATTATAATAACCCAGCATCAGGCTGTCGCTGCGCACGGCCAGCTCCCCCACCTGCCCAGGAGGCAGCGAGCGGCGCTCTTCGTCCACAACCTTGACCTGCATGCCGGGCATAGGCCGCCCTACGGTAGCAGCCTGGCGGTCGGCAGAGTCTGCCAGGCTGGTGGCAGCGATCCCTCCGGCTGTCTCAGTCGCTCCGAAGCCAATATGCACCGCGCAGCCAAAGCGGCGCTGAATCTGGCGCGCTAAATCCGGCGGGCAGGGCGCTGCCCCGGTGCCGCAAATGAGCAGGGAGGAGCTGTCATAACGGTCGAATTCCTCTATCCCTAACATCATCTGGAAGGCTAATGGCACGGCGATCACGACAGTCACATGCTCCTGCTCGACCAGCTGCAGGGCCTGGCGAGGGTGAAAGCGCGGCATCACCACCAGGCGATCCCCCATCAACAGCGCCTGGAGCACGACTTCCAGGCCAGTGATAGTGTGCCAGCCGACCGTAGAAAGGAAGGTCTGAGGCCGGCCAGCGGCGCGCAACAGGCGCGCCCTGTATCGACCAATGGCCTTCGCTGTCTGCCCAATGGACATCAGGCTAGGCTTATGCAGCCATACCTCGCGCAGTTTGATGCTGGCGACCACCGGTGCGATCAGGCTGCTATGGGTGTGCATTGTGCCCTTCGGCCGGCCGGTCGTACCAGAGGTGTAGAGCAGGGCGAGCAGGTCCTGAGGGAGGACGTTGAGGGAGGACAGTGAGCCCTCACCATTTAGACTTCGTTCCGGACCACCGGGTAGGATGAAGTGGCGCAGGCTGGGGACCTGCTGGAAAAGGAGTTCCTCATCGATGGGCTGAGAACTCACCAGGGCCAAAGGCTGGGCGTCCTGCAACACGTCCACCAGGCCCTGGCGACGAAGCTGCGGGTCAAGAGGGACGATGACCGCCCCCAGTCTGGCGAGAGCAAAGAACAGGTAGACGAATTCCGGGCCCGGCGGCAGGAGGCAGGCGACTTTTCCCCCTTTTTGCACACCTAACGCAGCGAGGCTTTGCGCCTGGGAGTCGATGCATTCCAGCAGCTGGCCGTAGGACAGGCGAGCCTCGCCGCAGGCCAGGGCCTCCTGATCCAGCCGTGTGGCGGCCACCTGCCGGATGGCTTCATACATGGTCAGCTGGGCATGCAGCATCGACAGCCTCACAATCCTGGGAAGTACATATTAAGTTACAGGGAAATGCCCTCAGTCTAAAGCTTCAGCTGGTACAGGCGGAAGTGTTTGTACCGTTCGGCTCCCAGGCGGTTGGCGAGCAGGTTGATCATGGGATTGTATTCGGAGGTGATCGAACCGTCCAGCCAGGTATAGCCTTTCTCGTAGACAGCCTTGACGGTTTCCAGGTAAAGCATGGCGTCGATCCCGCGGCGGCGGTATTCTTCCAGGATGCCCATCAATTTGAAGGAAACGACGTCGATCTGGCTGATGAGGCGCCTGGCTTTGAGCCAGCCGAAGGGGAAAAGCCGGCCGTTGAGGTGGATCAACACACGGTTGATATCGGGAAGAGCGACGCAGAAGCCAACTGGATTTCCATCATCCTCAGCAAAGAGGGCGGTGTCCGGGTCGAGGAAAGGTCGCAGCTGGTTGGCAAGGCTGCGAAACTCATCTTCGGCGATCGGGACAAAGCCAGGGAGATGGTTCAAAGTATCATTAAAAAGGCGATGGGCAGCGGCGATCTCGGCCTCCCAATTCTCCATGCGCACTTTGCGCAGGGTGACATTGGCGGAACGGCGTGCAACGTCGGCCACGCGGTTGAGCTCAGGAGGGATGTTTTTTAACTCTTCGCCGATTTGCGAGCGAAAGGCCCGCCAGGCATACAGGTCGTGATCTTTCTCCATCCCATAGCGTTCCAGGAATTCTTTGTAATACAGCGGGGTGTGCGCCGCCAGCATGACCGGAGGGCAATCGACGCCTTCCACCAGGACACCCGGGTATTCGTTTTCGGTGAAATTGGTGGGGCCGACCATCAAGGAGATGTTACGCTCGTACAGCCAATCCACGGCAGCATCCAACAGGGCTTCGGCGACGGCGTATTCTTCGATCACTTCGAAGAAACCAAAACCGCCGACCTGCTGGCTCAGGTGAGCGACACGCCGATGGTCGACAAAGGCGGCAATGCTGCCCACCACCTGGCGGCCCTGGCGCGCCAGGAACAGGCTCACATCGGCGCGCTCGTAGAAGGGTCCTTTGGCCGGATCGAGCTTATTGAACTGATCGGAGATCAAGGGTGGGACCCAGTTCGGGTCGCCCTGATAGACGCGCCAGGGGAAGAGGATGAAGGCGCGCAGGTCACGCTGGGAAGTGACAGGCTGGATTTGGAGGGATGAGACCACAATAATGCCTCGATAACGGTAATAGGATAATATCCTTAGTGTACCATTAGATATCTAAAATAACCCGCAGGAAAGGCCGGCGTTACGCAGCGAATCGATTGCGTCCCGGCGAGTTTCGGTGTATATTACGGGTCAGCAATGATCCCAGAACGCATCGGCCGCTACGAGATCAAGGCTGAGATCGGTCGCGGGGGGATGGCGACCGTTTATCACGCCCACGACCCGCGCTTCAAGCGCGATGTGGCGGTTAAAGTCCTTCCGCCCCAGTTCCTGCACGATCCGACCTTCCGAGCGCGATTCGAGCGGGAGGCGCAGATCATCGCTGCCATCGAACACCCAGCCATCGTGCCGGTGTACGATTTCGGGGAGGAGATCGGGCAACTCTACCTGGTGATGCGCTATATGTCAGGGGGAACCCTGTCCGACCGGCTGGATGAGGGGTGGATCCCGCTGAACGAGGTGGCGCACATCTTCTCCCGGCTGGCCCCTGCCCTGGACGAAGTTCACCGACGCGGCATCATCCACCGCGATCTGAAACCGAGCAATATCCTGTTCGATCAGTATGGCGAAGCATACCTGACCGACTTCGGCATCGCCCGCATGACGGAATCGGCCTCCACGCTGACCGGCAGCAATATCGTCGGCACGCCGGCCTATATGAGCCCGGAACAGGCGCGCGGCGACGGGGAACTGGATAACCGCAGCGACATCTACGCCCTGGGCGCCATCCTGTTTGAGATGCTGACCGGCAAACAACCCTACCAGGCGACTACGCCGATGGGGGTGGTGCTCAAACACCTCTCCGACCCGGTGCCGCGCCTGCGAGAAGTGAAGGCGGACCTCCCCGACGACTATGAAGCGATCATCGCCAAAGCGATGGCTAAGGAGCGCACGCAGCGCTTCTCATCGGTGGCTGAAATGGCCGGGAGCCTGGAGACGATCGCCAGGCAGCCCGCATCGCCGGCAGTTGAACGTGGTCAGGGAAAACCCCAGGCGAAGCCCGCAAAGCCAGGCGCGGCGGGCCAGCCAGCGCCTTTAGCAGAACTGCGCGAGTCTGCTGGCAGGGCAGGCCCCGCGCCAGACCTGCCGCGCCCGAAAGGGCGAGCGCGCCTCCCGGTGTGGGCGTGGCTGCTGGGAGGGCTGATCGCCCTGGCCGGGCTGTGCGGTTTGGTGGGGTTGTTACTGACGGGTGGGAACCTGATGTTCGGGCCTTCTCCCCAACCGACCGCGCCCCCCACCCTGCCCGAAGTCTCCGTCACGCAGGCGCTCGCCCCACCCACAGAAGCAGCGGAGTTAACAGAAGTAACCGTATTCAGGGACGATTTTTCCGACCCGTCTAGCGGCTGGAACCGCAGTTTCGACGCCGGCAGCCAGACCGATTACGCCGCGGGGGGTTACCGCATTTACGTCGACCAACCAGACAGGATGTATTGGGCCAACCCGGGCAGGATCTTCGAGGCGGTGAGCATCCAGGTGGAGGCGGATAAGATCGCCGGGGCCGATGACAATTTCTTCGGCATCCTGTGCCGCTACCAGGACCCGGACAATTTCTACCTGCTCGCCATCAGCAGCGATGGCTTCTACCAGATCGGCAAATACAAGGATGGGGAGTATTCGGTCATTAAGAATGGCGAAGGATACAGTAACTCCATCCACCAGGGAAAGACCCGCAACCAGCTGCGCGCCGAGTGTATCCGCACCACGCTCCGGCTGTATGTGAACGATTCCAAACTGGCCGAGGTGGAAGACACAGATTTTTCCAGGGGGGATATCGGATTAATGGCCGCCGCGCTGGACGTGGCCGGCACAAATATCCTGTTCGATAATTTCGTCGCCCAGATACCCTGACGCCAAACTTTCTATGTCCTAATTCCTTGGGGTATTCCCCAGGTGCTTTGTCCCTGGAGAATACCCCATTTTAGTACCTTGAAACAGCTGACAAAAGCGTTAAGCACGGAAGGTAACCAGCATAGGATTCTGCCGTTATAATGGTTACCTACCAATGTCTATTGCAGGGAGACGGTCCTCTATAATAAAAATTGCCATCTGGCCATACGTTTACCCATGAATTCAAACTCCGAAACCATCCTCGTGGTTGACGACAACCGGCAGATCGCAGATTTCCTGTCCTGCGAGCTTTTGCCGAGCCTGGGTTACACTACGCTGGTCGCTAAGGACGGTAAGACAGCCCTGGAGCTGCTCAAAAGCTACCCGATCGCGCTGATGTTGTTGGACATGCAACTACCCGACCTGACTGGCCTGGATATCTTGCGCCAGCTGGCCGTCGAGGGCCGGAGAGTGCCGGCGATCCTGGTAACCGCCCATGGCTCCGAGCAGATCGCGGCAGATGCCTTCCGGCTGGGCGTGCAGGACTATTTACCCAAGCCCTTAGAGGCCGACAGCCTGAACGCGGCCATCAGTCGCGCCCTGACCGAGTCCCGGCTGATACGGGAGAGGGAAATCCTGACCGCACAATTGAAGGAGCAGGTCACCTGGCTAAAGGCGCTTTCCAAAGTAGGCCAAAGCGTCACCTCCACTTTGGAGCTGGACGAAGTGCTGCGCCGGATCGTGGAAGCCGGGGTGCACTTAACCCACGCCGAAGAGGGTTTTCTCGCCTTGCTGGATGGGGAGAGCAAGCAGCTCTACCTGCGGGCTGTGAAGAATATCGACCAGGAAAAGAGCAAAACCTTGCGCCTGCCGGTCAATGATTCGTTGGTCGGTAGGGTACTGCAAACCCGACGATCTTTTCGAACAGCGCGGAAGGCTCAGGCCCAACCCCTTAAGGTCAGCACCGGGTTTCTGGTGCACAGTCTCATTCACGTGCCACTCGTCTCACGGGGCAAAGCGTTCGGCGTGCTGTCGGTAGACAACCAGGCGAACGAACGGACGTTTACGGAACGCGATGAAACTATCTTGCTCTCCCTGGCTGACTATGCTGCAGTGGCGATTGAAAACGCCTATCTTTACGAGCAAGCTCAGCGGGAAATCTCGGTGCGCAAGCGCGCCGAACAGGCGCTGCGCGAGAGCGAAAAACGCTATGAACTGGCCGTGCGCGGGGCGAATGACGGTTTATGGGATTGGGACTTGCATTCAAACCAGATCTATTATTCCCCGCGTTGGAAAGCCATGCTTGGTTTCGACGAAGATGAAATCGACAACGACCCCGCCGAATGGTTCAACCGCGTGCATCCGAGCGACCTAGAACACCTGAGACTGGAAATCTCTTCCCATATCAACGGAACAACGTCTCACTTCGAGAATGAACACCGCATGCTCCACAAGGACGGCACCTACCGCTGGATGCTCACCAGGGGATTGGCAGTGCGCGCAACGGGTAGCCTGGCTTTCCGCATGGCGGGATCGCAGACCGATATTACTTTGCGGAAGAATGCCGAGGAAAAGCTGCTCCACGATGCTTTTCACGATGCGCTTACCGGGCTGCCAAACCGGACGTTGTTCGTCGACCGTTTAACGCTGGCAATCGAACGCGCCAAGCGGCGGAAAGGTTACACCTTCGCCGTGCTGTTCCTGGACCTTGACCGGTTCAAAGATATCAACGACAGCTTGGGGCATACGCTCGGAGATCAACTGCTGATCGCCACGGCCAAGATGTTGGAACAGGGATTGCGGACGACGGACACCGTAGCGCGCCTGGGTGGGGATGAATTCGTTATTCTGCTGGATGAGGTGCGCGACGAGAGCTCCGCTACACGGGTCGCCCATTGGATCAAAAAAGGACTCGAGGCACCGTTTCATCTTTCCGGGCACGAGATCCTGGTCACAACCAGTATCGGCATCGTGCTCAGCACAGCCGGATACCAACGTCCGGAAGATGTGCTGCGCGACGCCGACATCGCACTTTACTATGCCAAGGCTAACGGGAAGTCGCGCCACGAAATCTTTGAACCTGCCATGCGAGAGAGGGTCATGGAGCGGTTGGCGCTCGAATCGGAACTGCGCCAGGGCATCGAGCGCCAGGAGCTGCGGGTTTATTACCAGCCGATCGTTTCATTGGAAAAGAGCCAGATGATCGGCTTCGAAGCCCTGGCGCGCTGGCAGCACCCGACGCGCGGTCTGCTCACTCCCAAAGAATTTATTCCCCTGGCCGAAGAAACCGGTCTGATTATCCCCATCGACCGCTGGGTGTTGAGCGAGGCGTGCCAACAAATGCGCGAGTGGCAGCAACGTATCCCCCAGGCGCAAGATTTGACTATCAGTGTCAATATGTCTGGGAAGGAGGTCACTCAACCCGACCTGCTGGCTGTCATCACGCAGATCCTGCAGGATACTGGGTTGAGACCGGGTTGTTTGAAGCTGGAAATGACCGAAAGCGCCATTATGGAAAACAACCTGGCAACTGCCGAAGTATTCATAGGACTGCAAGAGCTGGGGGTCCAAATCCAGATCGACGACTTCGGTGTGGGGTATTCTTCGCTCGGTTACCTCTCCCAATTCCCGATCAACGCTTTAAAAATCGACCAGACCTTCGTCAGTAAAATGAGCAAGGATAGCAACCAGATGAAGATCGTCCAGGCGATTGTGAACTTGACTCACCGTTTGGGGGTAGGGGTGATCGCCGAAGGAGTGGAAACGGATGGACAGCTCGTCCAGCTCAGGGAACTCAACTGCGAATTCGGGCAGGGCTATTTGATCTCTAAACCCCTGGATAAAGAGGCAGCTAACTTCCTGCTGGCGGAGCTGTACGGCAACTTCGCCGAAACCACTCAGTGAAGTTCAACTTCCCGGAAGCTGCTTGATGAATTCATCCACCGTCAACGGCATCCACTCCATCCCCAGCCTGCTCGCCAGGCGCATCAGTTGGGGCGGCTCTACATAGGTTTGGGCAAGAATCTCAGCTTGAGACAGAACAACCCGGCTTGACCCATCGATTAACAAACGCCCACCTGCCATGACCACGACTCGCTCGAAATGTTCAGCGCAGAAGTCTATATCGTGGGTGATGGTGATCACGGTTTTCCCCTGAGCGATTAACGCATCCACAATCAGGCCGACCAGGCGTACGCCGGCAAAATCCTGACCAGTGGTCGGTTCATCGAGGACGATCACCGGGGTATCCATCGCCAGAATGGCTGCCAGGGCGACGCGTTTCCGCTCACCTGGGGAGAGGTCGTAGGGATGGCGGTTGGCGGCCTGGCTCAACTCGACCATGCGAAGAGCCGCCCGCGCCTGGTCTTCTACTCGCCCGGCTTCCCAACCCAGATTCTGCGGACCAAACATCACCTCCGCCAGCACGGTTGGTTTAAACAGCTGGTCGTCAGGGTTTTGAAACACATATCCTACCTGGCGGGCAAGCTGGGCGACCGAGCGGTGGCGTGTATCCCAATCAGCGATGCGCACCGAGCCAGCAGTAGGTTTCAGCAGACCATTGAGATGCTTTACCAGGGTAGTCTTGCCGGCGCCGTTCTGCCCGATCAGCGCCACGCTCTCTCCGGCAGCGATGTGCAGAGACACCTGGCGCAGCGCCTCAACCCCCGAAGGGTATGTAAAGAAAAGAGAATCGACACAGATATCTATGTCTTTATCGGCAGTAGTCAGTCGATCGTCGTTAGTCATTCGTCCTTCGTCTCCCGTCTACCGTCCTTCGTCCCTCATCCTTCATCCTTCCGCCTTCATACTTGCCCTATGAAACCCTTCCACCGCTTGCTCCAATGTCACCGGCAGAGGCTGCCCATCCAGCCAGCGCCCAATCTGGCGCGCCTGGCGAGCAGCCAGGGTATAGCGCGTCTGTCCTATTCCTTTTCCAATCAGGGTTTCATCGGTCAAGATTTCCGCCGCTTTTCCGTCGGCAATGATCGTCCCCTCGGCCAGGGCCACCACCCGGTCGGCGAATACGGCCACCCACTCCAGCTTATGCTCGATCATCACCACTATCATGTTTTCCTCCGCCATCAACGCCCGCACGGCGGTAAAAACCTCGCGGCTGCCGATTGGGTCGAGCTGGGAGGTCGGCTCGTCCAGCACCAGGACCTTCGGCCGCATTGCCAGCACGGAGGCGATCGCCACGCGCTGCATCTGCCCGCCAGACAGAGCCAGCGGCGAGCGGTCAGCCAGGTCTTCAATCCCGAGCAGGGCCATGGTGGCCGCGACGCGCGCCTGCATTTCGGGGCGCGGCATGCCCAGGTTCTCCAGCCCGAAGGCGATCTCCTCCCGTACCGTAAACTTGGTACCCGAAATCTGGTTGAAGGGGTTCTGAAAGATCAGCCCAACCGAGAGCACCAGCTCGCTCAAGGGCGTCAAGCGAGTAGGCTTTCCAGCGAGAGTTACTTCCCCACTCAATTTCCCGTGATAGAAATGCGGCACAAACCCGGCCAAGGTGTAGGCCAGGGTGGACTTACCTGCCCCGTTGGCCCCAACCAGCGCGCAGAACTGCCCCGCCGGTATGGTCAGGGAAATATCGCGCAAGGCTGGCGAGGTCGTGCCAGGATAGGTGTAGGTGACGTGTTGCAGAGAAATCATGATCTTATTTGATTAATGAAGAGATGATCCGCGAATTACGCTAATCACGCCAATGGGAGCCCAAAATTCGTGACATTCGCGAAATTCGCGGATAAGATTCTACTCTTTCAGAATCGGAATTCGAACCACAGCCGAAAGGCCAGAACGCCCAAGATTGCCATGAGCACTGCCCAGCGCAGCGCCGGTTCCCAGCGCGCCTCAGCGATCTCTGCCAGGCTGGTTTTCAGCCCCGGGTGGTTGAAAGCGCGCGCTTCGATGGCCAAAGCGCGCTCTTCCACGTCCACCAGGCTGCTCAGGATCAGTGGCACGACCAGCGGGACGACGGCGTGCGCCCGGCGCAGCATGTTCCCCTCTGTTTCTAAGCCGCGCGAGCGCTGCGCGTCGATAATCGTGGCAGCCCGCGCCTGGAATCGAGGCACGATCTGGATCGTGGCTACGATGGTATAGGCCAGGCTGGCTGGCAGGCCGCGTTGCACCAGGGCGGTCATCAGCGTATCTGGACGCGTGGTCAGGGCGAACCAGATAAAGCTGCTGACCACAATCAGAATCCGGCCGGTGCTCGCCAGTGCGAACTGCAGTCCTTCGCTCTTTAAGGAAAAAGGCCCTAGGAAGAACAGCGGCGTGCCTCCTGGCCATAAGAAGCCCTGGATGAGGAAAACCGAGATGGCAAACGGCAAGGCGACTCGCCAGGATAAACGAAGCATCTCTTGCCATACTTTTCCCCACAGCGCCAGCGGCAGCAGGACAAGTCCAAACAAGGCGTAAGTCCCCCAGGCGCCGGGCAGGACCAAGCCCGCCACCAACAGGGATGCGGTAATCGTCAATTTGGTTAGGGGGTGGAGTCGATGTACCCCGCTGGAGCGGGGCACAAATAAACTCAAGATTTCTGACATCGGTATTGCTTAAATTTGCGGCGCTGGCAGCATCTGTCCAGGCAGATCGCTAAAGAAGGTCGCCGATCATTTTTGCACCGACTCGGCGCGTGGGAAACGCGCCAGGAAGCGCATCGGCAGCGCCTGGACGATCAACCACACGACAAGGAAAGAGATCGCCTTATCGAGGGGATCGGAAGAAACGCCCTGGGCAAAGGATGAGGGTAGGATGCCGAAACCGATACTGCGGAAGAAGGCTGTGACCACATCCGTCCCGGCCCCGGTCACACCGCCGAACACGTAGGCCGAGATCGGGGCTGAGATCACTGCCGCGATCAGGCCAGTGATCAGCCCTGCCACAATAGCCTTCCACCAGGCACGCACCCAACCAGCTTCGGAGAATAAGCCAGCCAGCAAGCCGATCACTGCGCCCACGGCCGCGAATGGCGCGTAGGCGACATTCAATCCGGTCATACCCCAAATCAGGTTTGAGAGCAGGCCGGTCAAGGCGCCTGCCCACGGGCCGGCCAACACGCCGACCAAGATCGTGCCGATCGAGTCCAGGTAGAGCGGAATTTTTAGGGTATAAATCACTTGCCCCAAGGCGATGTTAATAGCGATCGCCACCGGGATCATTACCCAGGTAAGCGTCGTGAAGTCTTGCCTGAGCCTAGACATAGGTCACCTCCTGCGAAAAGATGGGATGGCGTTAAGTATAACCCGCTTCTGTTAATTGGGTTGCGCTAAAACACCCAAAACTGGAAGGCCTGATCTGGTTCCTGGTGCACAACTTTTCCCTGTGCCGTCGCTGTTTCACTTACGACGTGGGAAACGCTGCCGAGGACGGCGGCTTGAGCGAGTTTCGCACTGAGATTTATCTAGGCATTACCTCAAAGCCCCCATGGTCTCATTGATTTAACCCGACATATCCAATATAATTCGAGTAGAAAAGTCAAAATTGACCCTACAGGTGGGGCGATTTCTTTTTCAACAAGAAAAGGGATGAGGCATGTCGGATCCGCAATCCACTCTAAATCCACAGGGGTCACACGTGATCCTGACCCCGGACCAGCGTCTGCGCGTGTTCGTCAGCTCGACCCTGCAGGAGCTGTCCGAAGAACGAGGGGAGGCGAAAGAGGCGATGAGCATGGCGCAGGCGATCGCTTACGCCGGGCAAGGATAATGGCTGCCTATCAGGCGATCTTCACGGCTCATCCGACATCATCCAGCGGGATATATTATTTGTTCTCCACCTCCATCCACACCTGCTCCCCATCCGTTGTTAATTCGATCCAGCCGTTGCGGTCCGTCCGCAGCAGCGTGTAGATTTCCTCCACTTCCAGCGTCTCCGGGGAGGGTCTTCGACCGCGCCTGTCCATTGCAGCAGCACTTAGCAGGATCAACCGCCGGGCGATCAAGGCCCATCCCTCAGGGCGGCCCGCACCACAAAGGGCGCCGCATCCATATGGACGTTAAATTTCACCCGACCAGCTCATTCGGTAGCACTCCACTAAATCGTGTAAGTTGAAAAGGGTTGAACAAATGAGGGTTCAATGGCACTC
>Ga0209642_10002483_pt1 | contig 12099 bp, 4 predicted proteins | sample RifCSP19_2_FD_184025 | JGI IMG/M metagenome (GOLD analysis project Ga0209642, IMG submission 184025) | Soil microbial communities from Rifle, Colorado - Rifle CSP2_sed 19_2 (SPAdes) (version 2) | ecosystem: Environmental > Terrestrial > Deep subsurface > Rock core/Sediment | place: Rifle... | reverse complement strand
CCGTGCTAGGGAAGAGCTTCACGATCCAGGCGCTCGCGGCGGTAGCCGGCGGTGAACGTGCGGGCCTGGAGCCCAGGCTCCGCGAGCTCGCCAAGAAGGAGTTCCTGGTGCAGGAGGTCGATCCACGCTCGCCCGAGCGGGGCCAGCACACGTTCCTCCAGAGCCTCATCCGCGAGGTCGCCTACTCGACCCTCTCCAGGGCCGACCGCCGGCGCAAGCATCTCGCGACGGCGCACCACCTCGAGTCGCTGGCCGAAGAGGAGCTGGCCGGGGTCGTGGCCACGCACTACGTCGAAGCCTTCCGAGCCACGCCCGAGGGGCCCGACGGCGAGGCCCTCGCGGCGCGAGCCAGGGACTGGCTGTCGCAGGCCGCCGACCGGGCGCTCTCGCTCGGCTCCCCGGAGCAGGCGCTCGGCTACGCGCAGCAGGCGCTCGAGATCACGCCGGGGGGAGCGGAGCGGGCGGCGCTGGTCGAACGGGCGGCGGAAGCCGCCACCCGGCTGGCCGACGAGCGCGCGATCGCGTACCTCGACGAGGCGATCGCGCTCCACCGGGGCCGAGGCGATGTGGCCGCGGCCGGCCGCGCCACGGCTCGACTGCACCGACCGCTCGCCTCCCTCGTGCAGACGCCGGAGGCGATCGCGCGGATGGAGGCGGCGCTCGCCGACATCGGACCGGGCGGTGACGAACGCGCCCGGGCGGAGCTGTGCGCGGAGCTCGCCGACGCCTGCACGGATGTCGGGGAGTCCCTGCGGGCGCTCGAGTGGGCCGAGCTGGCGCTCCCGCTCGCCGAGTCGCTCGACCTGCCGGAGGTGCTCGCCCACGCGATCGTCGCGAAGAGCGGCGCCCTGTTCAACCTGGGCAGGCACCGCGAGGCGGTGATGCTGGCCCGCGGGAACCTCGGGCTCGCCGAGGAGTCGGGGAGCCGTCAGGCGCGCACGCACGCCCTCATGGCCCTGGGGGTGTTCATCGGCGAGGACGACCCGGACGAGTCGCTGTCCAACTTCCTCCGAGCCGCCGAGGAGGCGAAGAAGGGAGGGATCCGGAACCTCGAGATCATGGCGCTCGCGAACGCCGTCGAGGTCGCCATCGACCTGGGGCGGTGGCCCGACGCGGACGCCGCCCTCGCCGACCTGCAGGGCAGGGACCTCCCCGAGATGCCGCGGGGCGGGGTCATCCTGTGCACGGCGATGCTGGCCGCTTACCGGGGCGACGTCGAGCGCGCGCTCCGGCACCTCGAGGAGGCGGCGCCTGCCGGGACATCTGACTTCGTCCAGATGCGGGCGTGGCACCTGCGTGCGCGCTCGGTGGTTCGGCAGCAGCAGGGGGACCTGGCCCGCGCCTTCGAGGACGCGATGGCGGCGGTTGAGCTCGACCCGGCGGGGGTCAACAGCCCGATGGCGGTCTGGGTCGCGGCTCGGGCAGCCTTGTGGCTGCGCGACGCCGGGAAGGCGCGGAAGGCCCTCGAGGCGATGAACCCGTTGCGCGGGCGGTGGATCGAGGTGGCCAGGCGGTCTGCGGAGGCCGGGCTCGCCGCGCTCGAGGGACGGACCGAAGACGCCTCGGCTGGATACCGCCGGGCGCTGGAGTCGTGGGCCGCGATGGACGTGCCGCTCGACCTCGCGCTCACCGCGATCGACGCGGTCATGCTCCTGCCGGAGGCCGCCGTTCCCGAAGGAACGACCGATCAGGCCGAGGAGATCCTGTCGCGGCTAGGCGCGCAACCGCTTCTCGCACGCTTGTCGTCCGCAGGACAGCCAGCTGCGGCCCGCACACCCTGAAGGGGCGGCGCTCCAGCCGGATCCGAACCGCGATCCATCCCTCCGGATGTCGGCTTCCATGGCGGAGGTACCCGGCGGATAATCGGTCCGGTGGGGGGGAGACAACCGGACGGACCACGCACGGACGACGCTGCGCAAGGCGGCCAGATCAGGACGTTCCTGATCGCCGATGTCCGCGGGTACACCCTGTTCACGCAGGAGCGCGGCGACGAGGCCGCGGCGAAGCTCGCGGCCAAGTTCGCCGACATCGCGCGCGAGCGTGTCGAGGCTCGGGGCGGCACGTTGCTCGAGCTCCGGGGCGACGAGGCGCTCTGCCTGTTCGCCTCCGCGCGTGAGGCGATCCGCGCCGCCGTCGACCTCCAGCAGCGGTTCGTAGAAGAGACGCTGGACGAGCCGGAGCTGCCGCTCACGGTTGGGATCGGGCTCGACGCAGGCGAGGCGGTCCCCGTCCAGGGTGGCTACCGCGGGGGCGCGCTGAACCTGGCCGCTCGGCTCTGCGGACAGGCACGCGCCGGCGAGATCCTCGCCTCGCGCGAAGTGACGCACCTCGCGCGGCGCGTCGACGGCGTCCGGTACGAGGATCGCGGCGCGCTGACGCTCAAGGGCATCTCGGACCCCGTCGTGGTCGTCCGCGTCGTGCCCGAGGGCGCCGATCCCGTCGAGCGGCTGCGACCCTTCGGGCCTCCGCCGCCCGCGGTGCGGAAGCCCTCGCGGCGGTGGGCGATCGTCGGCGGGATCGTCCTCGTCCTGGCGCTCGTAGGGATCTCGATCCCCCAGTTGAGATCCGACGACGGTGACGGTGAGGTGCAGGTCGGGGCGAACTCGATCGCGCGCATGAGCGCGGAGGACGGGAGCCTCCAGTTCGCCACGGCGCTCGGCCAGCGCCCCGGCGCGAGCGCGATCGGGTTCGGGAGCCTGTGGGTCGCTCAGCCCGACCGTGGTGTCGTGGCCCGCCTCGACCTCGAAGACGGATCGATCACCGACACGATCCGCGTGGGCACTTCGCCGGCGGGCGTGGCGGTCGGCGAGGGCTCGGTCTGGGTCACGAACGCCGCCGACGGCACGGTGAGCCGGATCAACGTCGAGACGAACGAGGTCAGCCAGACGCTCCGGGCCGGCTCCGGGCCGTCGGGGATCGCGGTCGGCGACGGCGCGCTGTGGATCGCCGACGCGATCGGCGCCGCGCTGCTCCGGGTGGACCCGGCGTCGGGCGAGGCCGAGACCGTGCCGCTCGCGGGCCGGCCTTCCGACGTGGCCTTCACGACGGACGGCGTGTGGGTCTCGGTCGCCCCCGCCGGGGTCGCGCGCATCGCCGTCGCGGACCCGAGCGTGACGCTCATCCAGAGTGTGGGCAACGGGCCGACGGCAGTGCTCCCCGCGTTCGACTCGATCTGGGTCGCGAACCACCTCGACGGCACCATCACCCGCCTGGAACCCTCCACCGGACGCGTGGAGGCGACGATCTCGGTGGGGGAGGGCCCGACCGCGCTCGCGGCCGCGCCGGAAACACTTTGGGTCGCCAACGAGTTCGACGGCTCGATCGACGCGATCGACCCGACCACGAACACCGTCAAGCGAACCGTTCCTATAGGGGGTGCGGCGGCGTCACTGGCGACCGTGGGCGATGGCCTCTGGCTGGCCGTCGGAGCGTCGGCCACCGAGCACCGTGGCGGGACCCTGACCGTCTCTTCAGCCAGCAAGGCGCCGATATCGCTGGACCCCGCCGTCGTGTACGACGTGATCGGCTGGCAGATCCTCACGATCACGAACGACGGGCTCCTGGCGTACAAGAAGGTCGGAGGCCCGGACGGCGCCACACTCGTGCCCGATCTGGCCTCGGCGCTCCCGCAGGTGTCCGCCGACGGGCTGAGCTACCGGTTCCCCCTGCGCGAGGGGATCCGGTACTCGACCGGAGAACCCGTGCGCCCCGAGGACTTCCGGCGCGCCCTGGAGCGAGCCCTCTCCCTAAGCCCTGACGCGGCCGCCGGACTGTTCGGCGCGATCGAGGGCGCGAAGGCCTGCGGCAAGGATCCGTCCACCTGCGACCTGTCGGACTCGATCGTCGTCGACGACGAGGCCGTGACGTTCCACCTCGTACGCCCGGACCCCGACCTGCCCTTCAAGCTCGCGCTGCCCTTCGCCTTTCCCGTTCCGGTCGCGACCCCGGTCGAGGACCAGGGCTTGGACCCCGTCCCGGCGACGGGGTCGTACATGATCGCCGAGGCCAGCGCCGACGGCATCGAGCTGGTGCGGAACCCGGCCTTCCGGGAGTGGTCGGGCGCCGCTCAACCCGACGGGTTCGTGGACGCGATCTCGTGGCGGTTCGAGGAGGAGCTCGCCGCCGCCTTCGATCGGCTGAGCGCCGGCGAGCTCGACCTGATGACCGACGCGCCGCGCCCGGAAGACCTCGCATCGCTCCGGGCCGCTCACCCAGATCAGGTCGTGCACTCGCCACAGGCGTTCACGATCTTCGTCGGGTTCGACGTCCTCAAGCCCCCGTTCGACGACGAGCGGGTGCGGCAGGCCCTGAACTACGCGATCGACCGCGACCAGATGGTCGAGCTGCTCGGCGGACCGACGATCCACCGCCCGACGTGCCAGATCCTCCCGCCGAACTTCCAGGGCTACGCATCGTTCTGTCCGTACACCCTCGAACCGGAGAGCGGTGTCTGGTCGGCCCCGGATCTCGACCGGGCCCGCGCGCTGATCGATGACGCCGAGGCCGTCGGTGAGAAGGTCACCGTCTGGGTGATGGACCAGGACCCCGCCATCACCGACCCGCCCGAGGTCATGCGCTATATCGTCGAGGTCCTGAACGACCTCGGCCTGCGCGCGGACCTGAAGGTCGTGCAGGACCTCGACGAGTACTTCGACGCGATCTACCCGCCGACGGGATCGCCGGGTTCCCCGGATCATCCGCAGGTGTACCTGAGCGGATGGATCCAGGACTACCCGGGCGCGGGCAACTTCATCGACCCACACTTCAGCTGCGGGGGATTCGCCAACACCACGGGTCTGTGCAGCGAGAGCTTCGATGCCCGGATCGACGACGCGCTCCGGCTCTACGCGACCGATCCCGGGGCCTCGAACCGCACGTGGACCGACATCGAGCACCAACTCGTCGAGGATGCCGTGTGGGCTCCCCTGACGAACCCGGTCTCCACGAACGCCGTCTCGGCCCGGACGGACAACGTCCAGGTCCACCCCCAGTGGGGGATCCTGCTCAGCCGCCTCTGGGTCCAGTAGCCGAAGTCGTGAAGATACGCAAGATCCAAGCCCGGGTCGGCGAACCTCATGCACGCGAGCGATATGAGTCGAGGAGACCCCAGTCCCTTCAGATCCATCTGAAGTTCTGTGAGACCCGCGTTGAAGGGAGAACTCCGGGCCGAGATGGCGGGCCGCGCTCTCGTGCGGGCCACCTCCTCATCATCCTGGTGGAGGCCGATCGCCGGGACGTCGACCGGTCCGGTCACGTCCCGACGAGGTATCCGTACAGCGCGCTGTCCGCGACGGCGTCGTCCCCAAGCGAGTCGGCGAGGTCATCGGGGAGCATCACGGGGATCGCCTGCCGCCCGAGTACCTTCTCGAGGACCTCCCGCAGCACCAGGCCGTAGAGGGCGGAACTGCGGCCGGCCACCACCCCGCTGGCCAGATCGTTCAGGTAGACGGGAAGGGTGACGTCGACGCTCCATCGCTCGGTCGCCTCCAGTTCCCCGAGGGAGAGGGCTCGGTCCCCGAGATGGAACCGGCGGCCTTCGCCGCACGTGCACGCCAGCACGGCGAAGGTGTCCGATCCGGCTCGCTCCCGTCGGAGCCTTCGGCGAGCCCCGCAGCGGTCGCAGGAGTAGTGCAGGGGGAGGTAGGCGTCGTCGAGCTGGTGAACCACCGGATCGACATCGGCGGCGATCAGGTCCTCGACGGCCCGGTTGAACACCCCCACCACGTCGTCGATCTCGCTCAGGCAGTCGTTGATCGTGTCGGTGAGCAGGCCCAGTGAGGCGATCGTCGATACCAGGGCACCGGGTGGCTGGAAGCCGAAGCGCTCACGGAGGAGGAAGGAGACCAGGGCCAGGTTCGTTCGGGCCAACGTCGTCGCGTCTTCCTCCCCCACGATCGCTTGGGAGAGCGCCTCGAGCCGCTCCTTCGCCCGCGCTCGTCGATCGGGGTCGCCGACCGCTAGGTCGATCCACCCCCCGATCGCTTCGGTGACCTCCTCGAGGCGAGACCTCTCGACGGGAAGGAACCGAGGCTCCAGATCCCGGAGCCGCTGCGGGACGAGACGGACCGATGCCTTTCCATCCGGCAGCGGCCAGGTGATCGTGGTACTGGCCTTGTCAGAACCCGCACGATCCATGTCGAGCCACAGGGCAACGGAGGTGAGCGAGTCTGCTCGAAGGTCGCGGGCCGCCCGGAACTTGGACCCAACCGACCGCCGGAGATCCGCGTGTGTCTGATGGGCGACGTACACGAGGCGGGTGGCGGGCGCGAGGCCGAACAGATCCGCCAACCCCGGGCGCGCGGGCGGTCGGAGCAGTTCGGCGAACCCCTCCGCGCCGATGACGACACCTCGCGATCCGAGGAAGCGGCGTCCGTCGGCTCCCGCGAGGAGATCCCCCATCGAGCGCATGGGTCAAACAGCCGTTCCTATCGGGAGGCCGAGCGCCGCCGATTGGGAGGAGCCGCCGGCGCCGAGCACCTCCCGGTACAGGCGTTCGTACCGGGCGACGATCGTCTCCGTCGAGAAACATCGAGCGCGCGCCGCTGCCGCCCGGCCCATGAGCGACCGAAGATCGCCGTCGGCCAGGAGGCGAAGAGCCGCATGCGCAGCCTCCTCTTCATCTCCGGCTTCGAACAGCAGCCCGGTCGTACCGTCCACGACCACCTCGGGAAGCCCACCGACCCTGGGCGCGACGACCGGGACGCCACAGGCCGCCGCCTCGAGCGCAGCCAGCGAGAAGCTCTCCGTCCGGCTCGTCAGGAGGAGCACGTGGCTCCTGCGGAGGATCCGGTGGACGTTGCGGCGCAGGCCGAAGGATCGGACGTGGTGTTCGACCCGGGCCTTCCGGAGGATCGATCGGACCGGGTCCATACCGTCCCCATCGCCGACCAACCACAGCTCCGCCTCGATCTCGCGGAGGATGTGCACGAAGATCCGGGCCATGCTCTCGGGGTCCTTGACCGGTCGGAAGTTGGAGATATGCGCGATCCGGGGTGGGCGGCGGAGAGCGCGCCCATTCGCCCTGGCAACGCTCCCGGGACGGAACCTCCGGACATCCACGAAGTTCGGGATCACCTCGGGGAGCTGGTTCAACCTCAACACCTCGGCGGAGAGCCGGGCGTGGTCGTTCGACACGGTGGTCACCGCGTCGAGTCCCCCGAGGGCACGCCGGAGGCCTCGTCCCAGCACCGGGTCGACGCCGAACGTCGACACGTCGGTCCCGTGAAGCGTCATCACGAGCCGTGGGCATCCAGAGCCGAGCCGTTCGCCCACCCTGGCGGCGATCTCCGCGAAGGGCACGGCGTAGTGGAAGTGCAGGACGTCGAGGGCATCGGACTCGGTGACCGAGACGATGAGGTCGATGAACGCTTCCCGGTCCGATGACGACCAGCGGGCGTGGAGATGGGGATGAAGCGGCTCGGGGGCATGTAGGCCGTGGAAGCTCACCCCCGAGGCCGGCCTCGTTGCCCCCAACGGGAGGACCTTCGCGAACAGGCGGATGTCGTGCCCCCTCCGGGCCAGGGTCGACGCGAGCCCCACGGCCACCCGGACGCTCCCGCCTAGGCCGCTATGGCAGACGACTCCGACCCGAAGACCATCCGTTCGCAGTTCCATCTGCCGCTACCCGCTGCCAGCGAGCCTGTCGGCAAGCATGCGTATCACCCCGTCGGTCAGGTCCCAGTGCTCCTTCAACAACGCGCGGAAATGGTCCCCCCGGACGGACAATACCTTGACGCCGCTCCTCGCCCGTAGCGAGGCGGAGCGGGGCGCGTCCGTGAGGATGGCGAGCTCTCCCACCACCTCACCCTCCCCGGCCACATACCCCGTGCGCTCGTCGTCCCTCTTGAGGATCTCGACCTCCCCCTCGAGCACGAGGAACAGCTCGCTCCCGGGCTCGCCCTCGCGGGCCAGGAACGCACCGTCGTCGTACCAGCGCTCGGACATCAACCGGACGACGTCGTGCAGCTGGTCGTCGTTCATGAAGGAGAACAGCGGCACCCTGCGAGCCCGGGTCATGCGCTCGAGGATCCGAGCCTCCGCGACGCCCAGGAGGTTGGCGAAGAGCCGGATGGCCCCGGGCACCCCGGCCGGGAGCTGACGGAAGAACGAGTACCCCGCGTACACGTACGTCCCCTGCCCGTAGCTGGCCACCAGGAGGCCCCCTCGCTGGGGGTCCTCACCGGGGTCGTGACACTCGAGCACCGGAACGTACCGGCGATCCCACTCCCCGAAGAAGTACAGACCCCGATCGCGCGTCCAGCCGTGGAAGTCCGTGTCCGTGATCGTGTTGGGCAGATGGAGGATCGGATGATCCGGCTCGAGCACCCTCACCGGCGCGTCCGGGAACGTCACGCGGCCGTGGGGCTGGTCGTAGCGGAACGGGTACGGAGCGTAGCCGGCGGCTTCGTACCCGTACGCCTGGTACTGGACGATCAGCGTGCCCCCGTTCTCGACGTACTCCAGGAGCCGGCCGGCGGCGGCCCGGACGTCCTCCCGGACGATGTATGCGTTCGGTCCCACCACGATCGCATCGAACGAGCCGAGGTCCGCGTAGGCCAGCTCGTCGTCGGACAGCTCCGTCATGTCGAGCCCGAACTGCCACAGCGACGGCAGGACCTCGTCGTCCGCGCCCTTCACGTAGCCGTATCGGAGCGTCCGGACGAAGTCGGCCTCCACCAGGTGGATCGAGACCGCCGCGGGCGCGAGGACGAAGGCCTCGGCCACGCAGTTGGCTTCATCCGCGGGCCTCGGCACACCGGGCGCGCCCAGCCACACGGGTTGCAGCACCACCCCGTGACGATGCTCCCCGGAGGTGATGCCGTAGCCGACGCGGTAGATGCCGGGGGCGGCGCCGCCGGGGACCTTGATGCGGAACTGAACGGTCCGCGACTCGTCGCCGCGAGGGAACAGCAGCCCGATGTCCGCGGGTCGTGCGTCCCAGTCGTCGGGGACCTCCAGGCTGAGGTCTCCCTTCGCACCCTCCTCCTGGGTCGCACGAACGGACACCTGGAGGTCCACCTCCCGGTCCTCGTCGGCGACCGGGAGGATCAGCACGCCCTCACGAGGTTTGAGGGCCATCGGCGGAAGCACCGCAAGCGGGAGCTCCCGGAAGCCTCCGACGAAGGTCTCGCGGCTCGCCCCGGCTGCGGCGACGGACAGTCGATGGGATCCAAGCGTGACCCCGGCCCTCGCGAGCACGAGGGGCTCGTCGAAGGCGAGACCGCAGCGCTCGTCGTTCGGCCACGCGTATCGGTACGGCCCCCGCGGCTCCCGCAGCCAGTACGGGCAGGAGAACTCCGCGCTCTCGGGAACCTCGACGTCGAACAGTGCGTCGAGAAGGTGTTGGCCGTCCGGATCGGCCCGTGGCGCTCGCTCGTCCACGGATCGCGCGGTCCATCCTTCTGGCACCTCCAGATCGAGGTGGGCCTGCCCGGCGCGGCTCGCGCCGAGGCACCACACCCGTCCGGTGACGCGGACGGTGTCGCCCGGCACCACCCGGCGGGGATCGACGAGGCACTCGACGCGGATCCCGAAGCATCGGGCAGCGACCTCCTCCAACGAGCGGATCTTGTGCTGCAACGCAGCCCGCAGGGCCCTGCCGCTCGCTGCCGAGCGCCGGTCGGACCGGTCGGACCGGTCGGCGCCGACGATGCGCCACGCCTCCCGCAATGCCTGCAGTCCCTCGAGGACGGCCTCACCGGCCTCGGTCGGATCCCGCGGGTGGTACAGGCGGATCGCGTCCGTGGCGCGAGCCACGGCCTCCTCGAGCGTCGGGCGCAGGTCCGGGCCGCCCCCCGGATACCCCACCATGGCCACGAGGCCCGGTTCGAGACCGTCGAAGAACCCATGCTCCCGGCCCTCCACGGGGACCAGGCTCCGGATCAGGGAGTAGTAGTAGAAGTGGTCACCGCCCTCCGGGAGCTCCGCCATCGCCTGGGTGCGATGGCGGTTCCGGCCGATCGCCGCCAGCTCCTGGAAGGTCCTCCCGGACACAGGATCGAACTCCCCGGCGTTGATCCTAAGGACGTCCTCCCGCTCGAGCTCGGGCACCACCGCCCCGAGGACGACGTCCTCACCGGGCTGCCAGTCCCTCTGCATCGAGCGATAGAGCTTCGAGGCCTGCCACGCGGCCGGGCCGCGCACCGCGAGCTCCGGCCACCGCCCGGCGTCGGCGGCCCCCTCGAACGCGTCCTCGACCACCATGCCCATCGCCTGGTGGTGCCCATGACCGTCCTCCGGACCGCCCGACCACCGGCTGATCACCACCTGGGGCCGGACCATCCGGATCGCCCGGGCGAGCTCTCGGGTCACGTCGTCCCGCCCCCACTTCGACAGCGCCTCGTCCCCGCTCTTGCTGAACCCGAAGTCGTAGAACGGCCCGTACAGCACCTCTGCCCCGTCGACCTCGCGGGCCGCCAGGCTCTCCCAGGTCCGGACGATGCCGAGGGCCTCCGCCTGCTCGGGGCCCTGCCGGTTCTGGCCTCCCTCCCCCCTGGTCGCGGACCAGTAGACGGTCCGGAGCCCGAGGCCCCGCGACAGGTACGCGAGGGCCCCGGAGTCCTCGTCGTCCGGATGGGCGCCCAGATGGAGCACGGCGCCGACCAGCGGGAGCGATCGGAGTCGGTAGATGAGGTCCGCGTTGGCTTGGGGCGGATCGCCCGGGTCCATCCAGGCAGTATGCGTGGGGCCCCAGAGCCGCTCAAGGCCGACGTCCGGGCGTCGACTGCGCGTCGGTTCGTCCCGTTGTTCCGGCACCGCGGCGGCCTAGTCCAGCAAGGCGTCGACGGCCCGAAGCGTGTCGTTCAACCGTTCGGACAGCGTCGTGGCGAGCCAGCGGTGCAGCGCCGCGGCGAGCTCGGGCTCGGCGGCCTCCATCCGCTCGATCTCATCCCGGCCGAGGCGGAGCACCACGCTCGGGGTCTCGGCCACGACATCGGCCGTGCGCGGCACCCCCGTGTACATCGCGACCTCCCCGACCACCACGCCGGGCAGCAGCGTGCGCAGCCGCATCCTGCGGCCCTCGGGCGTGCGCATCTCCACCCGCAGCCGCCCGGACTCGAGCACGAACACGTCCTCGGGCGGCTCGTCCTGGCGGATCAGCACCGCGCCTTCGGGCAGCTCGACGCGTTCCAGGTGCCTCCGCAGGTCCGGCGGCATCGCCCCGAGCACCTCGCCCGGACCGTCTCGGCGCTCGAGCTCGAGCTCGGCGAGCAGGAGGTCCTCGACCCGCTGCAGGCCGCGGTCCAGGTCCGGCTCGAAGGCGACGACGCCTGCGAGCTCTTCCACCCCGCCCCGGGCCAGCTGCGCGCGCACCTGCTTGGAGGCCCCGGCGAACACGAGCTCGAAACCGCCCGCCTGCGCCAGGTGCACCACCTTCACGAACGCCACGACCGCCGAGGCATCCACGCCGCTGACCCGCCGCAGGTCCACCAGCAGGAACCGGAGCGAGCCGGACCGCGCGCGCGTGCCGATCCGATCGAGCAGGCTGCTCGCCGAGCCGAAGAACACGAACCCGTGCACGCGCAGGATCTGGACCCGCTCGCCCATCGCCCCCAGCGCCGCGCGCTCGGCGGGCGGCCGGTCGACGTTGCTGCGGTAGGTCTGGCCGAAGGCGACCTCGCGCACCAGCTCGACCCGCCCGTAGCTGATGGCGAACAGCACGACCGCGAGCACCAGGCCGAGCACCACGCCGGGCAGGAACCCCCGGGCGATGATCCCGGCCAGGATCACCAGGACCACGACGTACTCGACGGTCGGCAGGGTCCGGCGCTTGTCCCAGACCCACTCGACGATGAACGCGACGCCGAGGAACACCAGCACGCCGCCGACGATCATGCGCGGGATCAGCTCGATCACCGAGGCGCCGAACACGACCGCGGCCAGCGGCACGAGCGCGGCCACGAGCCCCGCGACCCGGGCGTCGACGCTCATCCGCCGCGCGAGCGCGGTGAGGCTGAGCGCGTGGTACCCGGGGATGCCGCCGAGCGCGCCGGAGACGACGTTGAGGACCCCGGCGTCGCGCAGCTCCTCGTTCGTGTCCAGGTCCCGGTGCAAGACGTGCTCCGTCCCGCTCACGTTGAACAAGATCGCGACCACGGC
>Ga0209642_10002473_pt1 | contig 12122 bp, 8 predicted proteins | sample RifCSP19_2_FD_184025 | JGI IMG/M metagenome (GOLD analysis project Ga0209642, IMG submission 184025) | Soil microbial communities from Rifle, Colorado - Rifle CSP2_sed 19_2 (SPAdes) (version 2) | ecosystem: Environmental > Terrestrial > Deep subsurface > Rock core/Sediment | place: Rifle... | reverse complement strand
AGCGAGACCGGCAGGGCAAATGTATTCATATATCTCGTCAAATCTAACTTTCTCACCATGTCAGTTTGCGCCCCAACGCCTTCCGGCAGCCGGACAATCAGGGGCCTTGACACAACGAGCCGTTTCGCCAGCCAAAGATTAAGATAGATGATGGCAAAGCTCATAATACCAATTGCCAATCCCAAAAAAATCTTTGTAATAAGAATGGTGGTGAAAATAGTGGTAAAGCCGATTTCCTGGAACCAGTACCAGTCCGTCAGCAACCCCAAAAAATTGGGCGCTATAAAAAGAACCAGCAATGCAACGCTGTAGATGATGGTTGAAATAATATTTTTGGTGAGCATATTTATTTATGATTTTGACGGCAACAGGCCAACCCGGAAACCATTATATACAACATGGCCGCATAAGTCGAGACATTAAAATAGAATGTTAAAATTATAAAACGCCATTGCAATTTCTTAAAGACAATGGCATTATCTCAAAAAGAGAACCCCCTCATTCTGTCTCATAGGTAGTGGACGAGTACAATGACTTTTAAATCCGTTTTTGTTAAATTTATAGTATTGGAATCGTAAGTGTGGGAGGATGTAGTATGGCGACTCAAAGGGATAGGAAAAGAGGAAATATCCAGAGAAAGGTTATCACATCAATACTCCTTGTGGGCACTATACCAGGTATCCTTGTAGTAATCCTGACTTATCTGAGTGGTATTAACGCCCTTAAAAATTCTATAGGTGCTAATTTTCAGGAAATAGCAAAAGAGACGGCAGATAAGATAGAGATCATTATGAATAGGGAGATCCAGGATGCACAGAGTCTTGCCCTATCACCCTCGATAAAGTCCGTTGTCTTAACGGCCAATCAGGCCTATGAAAACAGAAATGACCCCGAGATCCACGAGAAGGTGGGTGAAATAGAAGATTTTCTCAACGAATACCAGAGACAAAGAATGCTTGAATACGGTTCGATCCTTATAACAGATAGGAAAGGGGGCATTATAGCCGCTACAAGCCGGCCATCAGATTATAACCAGGGTGAAAAAATCTGGTGGCATACAACTTTTAATCAGGGGAAAGGAAGGGTATTTATCAGCGGTATAGAGTACGATGAAGAAGCACAAACATATTCTGTATCCATAGCCGTTCCAATCATGGACCAGGATAACAAAGAGGCCATCGGGGTTCTAAAGACAATTCACGATGTAAAAGACATCTTTAAGGTGATAACCAACATACAAATAGGTAAAACAGGCCATGCCAATCTTGTCACCTCAGATAGCATCCTGGTTGTCTGTCCTATATTCCCTCCTAAGAGCCATAGGATTAACGATCAGTTAATGCGACAGATAAGTTCCGGTAAGCCGAGTTGGGGGATTGCATATGACGATGCCCATGGGGGCAAGAACTCCATTATAGGGTTTGCCCCAGTTATTTCTACCTTTAACATGGGGCCAGAGAATTTTGGTGGAAAGGCATGGTACATCTTTATAAGGCAGTTGCCAGAAGAGACTTACGCTCCTATATACGTCTTACTGTGGAAGGAGTCCTTTTTTGGAGTTGGACTTATCGTTGTTCTTTTCCTGCTAGGGTTCTATAGTGCAAGAAGGATTGTAAAGCCTCTCGGTCTTTTAACAGAAGGGGCGGAATTGATCGGTCATGGTCGTTTGGATCACCGAATAAGTATTAAAACGAACGACGAAATAGAGCAGCTCGCAGAAACCTTTAACCATATGGCCGATAATCTGGAAAAGGGTATCAGAGAGAGGGAGAGATACCTATACCAGCTTGAAGAATCGGAGGAGCGGTATAAAACCCTCTTTGACTATGCTGCGGATTCGATGTTTATGGTGGATTTGGAGGGAAAGGTTGTAGCGATAAACAAGAGGGAGGAGGAGGTAATCGGCTATTCTGAAGATAGTATGATTGGGCAGGGGTTTTATCTTGTCCACCCTGAAGAGGATAGAGAGATCTTTAAGAATCTCTTTGGAAGGATATTAGAGGGTGAAGATATTCCCACTACTGAAGTGAAAGTATTGAGCCAGGGACGTGGATTGCTGACGATGGAGATGGATCTAACAGGTATCAAGAGGGGTGAGAGGGTCACCTTTATACAGATTCATCTAAGGGATATCACCAAAAGGAAAATTTTAGAAGAAGAGATTAAGTTAGAAAGGGACAAATTGGAGACCATTATCGAAAGTATGGGGGATGGTCTGGATATAGTAAATAAAGACTTCAGGATTCAGTACCTGAACGAAAAATTTCTCAGGATGTTTGGTAAGGAAGCTATCGGAAGAACTTGTTACGAGATCTATACAGGAAGAAAGAGGCCCTGCAACGAATGTCCCGTGGTGAAGGGGATTGAAAGAATAGGCATACTGGAGGTAAATACTCTCCATGGCCAGACCCTTCTAATTACCCACTCTCCCATTAAAAATTTAGATGGGACAACCTCGATTCTCGAAATATTTAAAGACATTACAGAAAGAAAAAAGCTGGAAATGGCTATTGAGGAGTCAGAAGAGCGACATAAAACCCTCTTTGACTATGCTGAAGACGCAATGCTGATGATAGATTTGGAGGGTAAAGTGGTGGCAGTTAACAAGAGAGAGGAGGAGGTCATTGGCTATTCTAAAGATAATCTGATGGGACACAGTTTTTCTATTATCCTGCCCCGCGAAGATAGAGAGACCTTTGCCAGACTCTTTGAAAGAACAACAGAGAATGATGAAGCCCCCACCACTGAGGTGAAGGTCTTAAGCCAGGGACGGGGGTTTCTGACAATGGAGATGGATCTAACAGGTATAAGGAAGGATGAAAGGATTGCCTTTGTACTGGTCCACTTACGGGATGTCACTAAGAGGAAAGAACTGGAGCAACAATTGCTGAGATCTGAGAGATTAAATGCTTTAGCTCACTTTTCCTCCACACTGGTTCACGATCTACGCAACCCGATCATAGGAATCAAGAAAAGACTGGAGGGCCTACAGAGCACCTTGGGAATCTCTCACCCTGAGGAATTAAGAAAGGTATTAGCAGATGTAATCTCAGGCAGTAAGCTTCTTATAGGAATGGTTAATGATGTATTAGATGTATACCAGAATAGTTATGAAGATCTTCCCTTGATCATGTCTAACTTTTCTCTTATTAAGGCCATAGAAGAAGCGATGAATCTATTGCAGGTAGAGATAGAGGAAAGAAAGATATGTGTGAGTATACATGGCAAACATAAGTCACTGGCAATCCAGGGGGATAAAAGACGATTGCAAAGGGTATTTATAAATCTCCTGGATAATGCTATTAAATATTCGCCTGCTGGCGGCAAAATCGACATCGCATTTAAGCCTATAATAGAAGAGGACATTGATTGGCTATTATTTGAAATAGAGGATGAGGGGCCTGGTATCCCTCCCTCAGAACTTTCAAGGATATTTGAGCCCTTTCACCGTAAAGGTGGGAAGGAGACAAACAAGACAGGGACAGGGCTGGGCCTTTACTTCTGCAGAGTGGTAGTGGAAGCACACCAGGGACAATAGGTATTTTGATATAGATAGGGGAAAGGGGCAATCTTCTATATCAAAATACCTATTGGAGAAAGAGAAGGTGTTCATTAAGATCCTTATAGCAGATGACCAAAGGCTCTTTCGTCAAGGTTTGCGAAGCCTGCTAGAGCAAGAAAAAGATTTTGAAGTGGTAGGCGAGGCAGCTGATGGGCAAGATGCCTTTACCTTAGTTCAAGAAGCTAACCCTGACATCGTACTGATGGATGTGGAGATGCCTAAACTCGATGGAATCCATGCTACACGACTGATCGTAGAGAGATATCCTCAAATAAAGATATTGATGCTCTCTGTACACAATGAAGATGAGAGGGTTGTATCTGCTATTAGATCCGGTGCCTCAGGTTATATCTTGAAGGATGCTGATCACAAAGAATTTGTTAAAATCATAAGAAGTACCTTTGTTGGGAAAAGGATAACCTCACCCTTTCTGGCTAATCTCACCCCGAGGATTCTATATAAAATTCATGAACCCTCAAGATTGGTCGAGGAGATGGATGAGGAAATTAAAAAGAAGTTTTCTTTGACAGGACGTGAAAAAGAGCTATTGGTATTGCTTCTTAAGGGTAAGAGCAATAAAGAGATCTCAGATCTACTGTACGTTTCCACAGAAACGGTTAAAACCCACCTTCAAAACATTTATAGAAAACTCGGAGTAAAGAATAGAATGGAGGCAGCAGTTCTCCTCTTATCGAGAGAGGGAGAGGATGCCTCTTAGGTCTTCTTTTTTTCACCCTTCTCCAGTTCGTATTTTACTACCTTCAATATCAGATTTTTTCTGCTGATACCAAGCTCCCTTGCCAGTTTACTTTTATTCCAATTTGTCCGCTCCAATCCTTCACGAATAATATCCTTTTCTACACTTTCGACTATAGACTTAAGGGTGCCTGAAGACTTCGGTTTTTTTAGGTAGGCCTTTTCTTCTACCTCTTCGATAATGTTTGTTGAAATAAGTTTTTTGGTAATGACGGTATCAAAACCTGCTAATAGCGTCGCCCTCTTTATCTCATTTTGTAATTCCCTGACATTTCCATGCCAGCTATAGTTCAAGAAGTGTTCGAGGACTTCCTCAGATAAATGTTTTATCGGGATATGACGCTCCGTGCAGAATTTTGTAAGAAAATAGTTGGATAGAATAGGTATATCTTCAATCCTCTCCCTTAAGGGAGGAAGATGTATCCTTATTTCATTCAACCGATAGTAGAGGTCTTCCCTAAAAGTCCCTTTTTCAACCATCTTTCTAAGGTCTTTATTAGTGGCCGCAATTATACGGACATCCACATTTATAAATTTTGTACCCCCCACTCGCTTAAAGACCCCATCTTGCAGGACGCGAAGGAGCTTTGTTTGAAGGGCAGGACTGGTATCCCCAATCTCATCCAACAAAAAAGTCCCGCCATCTGCCAACTCGAAAAGCCCCTTTTTCTGGACTACAGCACCTGTAAATGCCCCTTTTTCGTGTCCAAAAAGTTCCGACTCCAATAGATTCTCGCTAAAAGCACTGCAGTTTTCAGCAATAAATGGCTTATCACTCATCGGGCTGTTGTAGTGGATAATCCTTGCAATCAACTCCTTCCCAGTGCCACTTTCTCCTAAGAGAAGGACTGTGCTGTCACTATGTATAATCTTTTCTAATATGCCAAAAATTTTTAACAGTGCAGGACTTTTACCAATGATGCTCGAGAAGTCATATCTCTTTTGTTGTTCTGGATAAGGTATGGATAGATCTTCTTTTGCGACCTCCCGCTGATAACTTACCATCTCATCAGCCATGGTCTCAAGAAGACCTTTAAAGACTTCTAATTTTCCAGATGTTACTATAGGGACATTATGAAGCCTTTTCTCATACTTTTCTGTTTCTACATTTAAAGAAGACAGATATACTTTCAGACCATCAATCTCCTTCTCATCTAATGGATGGTCTACCACCCCTTCAGCCATTATATACCCTAAGCAATTGTAATGATTATATACTGGCACCATTAGCGTCATAAGGCCTGCAGGACATTTTGTGATGGTGGCCTGTCTGGATTCTTTTGTGTATAGTGAGAGATTTTTTATGCAGAGGTCGCACTCCTGCTTAGCTGCAGGTATCTGTTCAATAAGGCTGCATATTGTACTGTCTGAGATGTAACCACTCCTTATTTCCTGGCCAATGCTATCGAAATAACGCATGTTGAAACCCCAATTGTTGCATACTTCAGATAGTTTTTTGCTTATCCGAAGCCCTAAGCCCTTTTCCCAAAATAGATCCATTGGGTTGAATAGCCTCCCTTTACTGATATAAATTGGAGTGGCCAATTCTGAGTTTTTACGAAAGCATGATGTGGTTAATAATAATCTAAGGTAGAAGTGTTGAAAATTCCCAGAGGGTAGGATATTTATCCCCCCTGATAGGGATAATATCCCCCTATAGGGTGAAGAAAGGGTCTATGGCCTTAGAGTTGTCGATTCTGAAATTGATTATTGTAAATGATTACGGTACAGAAATGGGTAGTTACAACCTGTTCAAGCCATTCAATGCCGCATCCTTGTAGGCATCGCTCAGGGTGGGGTAATTAAAGACCGTATCCTTGAAATAATCAATGGTTCCTCCAAAACCCATGACGGCCTGGCCTATGTGGATCAGCTCTGCCGCCTTTTCTCCGATGATGTGAACGCCTAAAAGCCTCCTGTTTCCCCGGTCGAAAAGAAGCTTCAACATGCCGTGCGTGTCGCCGATGATCTGTCCCTTTGCCACCTCATGAAAAAATGCGCAGCCGGCCTCGTAAGAAATACCCTTTTTAGTCAACTCTTCTTCTGTGGCGCCAACCATGGATATCTCGGGTATGGTGTATATGCCAAATGGGATATTGGCTACCACTTCACAGGTAATCTCTTCTCTATGAAATGCATTGCAGACCGCCCTTCTGCCCTGTTCCATTGAGGTGGATGCGAGGGCCGGAAATCCGATAACATCACCGACGGCGTAGATATGCGGCACAGAGGTCTGGAAATTCTCATTGACATCCAGGCCGCCCCGTTCATTGGGTCTAATCCCAAGCGTATCAAGGTTTAGCATGTCGGTATTTCCTACGCGGCCCATGGTGTAGAGCAGCTTTTCTGAAACGACCTGTTTACCGCTTTTTAAGGTAGTCAGGACCCTGTCCTTTGCCTCTACGCTGATCTTTACGACTTCTTCATTCAGTCTCAGCGTGATACCACTGTGCCTCATCCAGTAGCAGAGATTATTCACGATCTCTTCATCCACAAACGGCAGAAGCCTTGATTTCTTCTCCACCAGGGTCACCTTTACTCCAAGCGCGGCAAATATACAGGCGTATTCACAGCCGATAACGCCGCCTCCAACAACAGTAAGAAATGCGGGGATATTATTGAGTTTCAGGATGGTATCGGTATCGTAGATGTGACCTTCGTCAAAGGGAACTTCTTTTGGCCTGAGCGGGCGCGTGCCTGTGGCGATGATAATCACGTCTCCCGAGAACTCTTCTGAGCCTGTTGCGCCCTTTATGGCCAGACCGTGTTCATCTATAAAGGACGCCTCTCCATAGATGATCCCGATGTTGTTTCTGCTAAACTGATCTATAATGATCTCCATCTGTCTTTTGATGACATCCATCTTCCGGGACATCAATTCCTGGAGTGTCACATCCCTTCCAAGGATGAGCTGAAAGCCAAAAACCGCCCTTTCTTTAAAGCCTGAGAAAAATAGCGCAGCCTCTCTCAGGGTCTTGCTCGGGAGCGTTCCTGTATGAAGACCTGCACCGCCGATATAGGGCTGCCGTTCTATAACAGCGACCTTCTTTTTGAGTTTTGATGCCTGAAATGCGGCCCTCTGACCGCCGGGACCGGAACCGATGATTAAAACATCAAAGTTTCTCGTAGAAGCCTCCCGATTGAAAATAAATGAATGGAGAATCTGGCGAATTCAAACTACCAGGATGATGATATTATGCCACAGGGCGCTTTATCTTTCCAGGACCCTTTATCCCATTTCTTTTTCAACCCGAAGGGGTCACTTGCAATTGTAAATCAATCCGGTTATTTTTATCAGTATGAAGATTCAGTTTTTGGGCGCAACGCAGACGGTTACGGGATCGAAGTACCTCATTGAACACAACCGCAGAAAGGTCCTGATCGATTGCGGCCTTTTTCAGGGCCTTAAAGAGCTTCGCCTTCGGAACCGGGAGCCGTTTCCGGTGGATCCGCAGAAGATAGACAGCGTGATTCTGACCCATGCCCATCTCGATCATACAGGCTATCTTCCGGTACTCATGAAGCAGGGCTTTCGGGGTACGGTCTACTGCACCTCCGGCACGCGGGATCTTTGCCGGATCCTCCTTCCGGACAGCGGCAGACTCCAGGAAGAAGAGACGGAGTACGCCAACAGAAAAGGATTCTCTAAACACAAGCCCGCTCTGCCGCTTTACACGCAGGAAGATGCGGAGCGTGTCCTGGGACTGTTCCGCACCATTCCTTATGGAACGAAGTTTGATCTCGGCGGCGGCTTGAATCTGAAATTGACCCGGTCAGGCCATATCATCGGATCTGCCTTTGTCGCACTTTCCAATGGAGAAACGTCCATTCTGTTCTCCGGTGACCTCGGTCGCGAGAACGACCTGATCCTGCGGCCCCCCGAGTTCGTAACTGAAAGCGATTATCTTGTGATTGAATCCACTTATGGCGATCGCATGCATGACCCGGGAGACCCTCAGGATCAGATTGCAGAGATCATTAATCGAACGGCCGCCCGGAATGGCGTTATCATTGTTCCGGCGTTCTCGGTCGGCCGGACACAGACCCTGCTTTATGTCCTTCATCTTTTGAAGGTCGGAGGGCGGATCCCTGATATCCCGGTGTACTTAAACAGCCCCATGTCCATCAGCGCCACCGGCATCTTCTGTGATCATCTCGGCGAGCATCGTCTGAATCCCGGTCAGTGCGATGATCTGTGCAATGTGGCTAAATACATCCATACTCCCGAAGAATCGAAGGTTCTCAACAAAAAGGATGGCCCAATGGTTATTGTCTCAGCCAGCGGCATGGCCACGGGGGGACGCGTCCTGCATCATCTGAAGGCATTTGCCCCTGATCCAAAAAATTCGATCATATTCACCGGATTCCAGGCAGCGGGTACACGGGGGGCGTCACTGCTTGCGAACGCGGAGACTGTAAAGATCCACGGCGAACAGATTCCTGTCCGGGCCGAGGTGGACGTCGTCTATAATCTATCCGCCCATGCGGATCAGCGAGAGATACTGAAGTGGCTTTCGCATTTTCAGGGCCCGCCGAAGACCACCTTTATTACACATGGAGAGCCGCAGGCGGCGGATGCCCTCAGGGAAAAGATCGGGGGCGCTCTCCATTGGAGTTGCAGAATCCCGGAGTATCTTGAGGGGGCAGAGCTCCTGTAACGCTAATGGCATTTTGACCTTCTGTCTGGCATATAAACCGCAGCGCATGTCATGGCTTAATCCTTATAACGTGAGGACACATTGATCATCTCTATGGGCAGATCCCTGCCACAATGCTTGCAAACTATGGCATCTTCTTTAATGATCTCTGCACAGTAAGGGCACTTTTTGGTATACCCCTTAGATGCCTTAGGTGGAAGCAATGCAACAACAATAATAAGCAAAGGGAAAAGGGCGCATAGTATAAACCACCCTATCGGGTTGAACCCCTTTCTTCTGGCGATAATACTGCCTGCAACGCCTGCAATGATAATCAGTACGACATATCTAAACAATGGACATCTCTAATGATTGACAGCTTCATCCGCTGCATAGACTTTTTACGAGGCTGTCAATGATTACCCGGTTATCTCTTCTGTATCTCACCCACGCCAATAAATGGCACAGCCCCAGCACCGGTAACCTGGGGGAGGATCCCATTCCATTTATCTATAGCCCTGAGATTGGCCTCTATCTTTCTAAGCTCTATAAGGTCCGGTGAAATATTTGCCCTCTGCAGCCTCAAGGATTCTGCCTCCGCCCTTGCTGCTGTAATCGTCTGCTCTGCCTCTATCTTTATCCTATCGAGGTCTCTCTTTGCCTTTAGTGCAAGCTGTTCTGCTGTCTGCTTTGACTCAATGGCTTCCATAAATATCTTGGAGAAGCTGAAACCGACGATAGAAAATGCATCAACGGCTATGTTGTGTGCCAGGAGTCTTTCAGCAAGGTTTGCTCTCATTGCCTCGCTTACCGCCGGCCTCTTTGTGATAAGCTCTTCTGCTGAATACTTGGCTGTCACAGCCTTTACCACCTCCTGCACGGCAGGGTCTATGATTCGCTCTTTAAAGTGTATGCCGATGGACTGATAGACAATATTTGCCTTATCCTGAACTATATGATAGTTAAGCGCAACCTCTGAACTCACTTCCTGAAGGTCAGACGATGAAGCGGCGGAATTTGTTAAAGATTTCTGAACCTTGACATCCATCGGGACAACCTCCTGCATTACAGGTGTCCTGAAATGCAACCCTTCTCCAAGCACATTCCCCTGAACAGCGCCAAAATTAAGGACAACCCCTCTTTCACCTGCCCCAACCTGGACCCATGGATGTAAAAACAGAAAACTGACCAGAATTGCTCCAATAATCAGTGCCAGCCTCATAGAGCCTTTCTTCATTGCAGACTGCATTGCCTCTTTAGCCCTGTAAACATCTCTTTCATCCATTATACTATCTCCTTTTTAATTTAACTGATAGGAATTTGGTTTTCCGAGGTTAGAGTAGCAGGATGAGTTTTTGCTGTCAACTTATCCTGATATTACCTTGAAATTACTAAGCCTAATGTTTTACAATTGACTTGTCTATTTGGGAGTAAGATGATAGAAGAGGATAAAATATGTTACTACACAAAAAAACAACCCAAAATAAGGAGGACACCCAATGAAACGGAACTTAGTAGCCATCTTCTCATTAGCGGCCATTTTGACTGTCGGCGCAATCAACAATGTCTATTCAGCCGAGGCGGATAGGTTCGCAGCGGTCAAAGATGATGTCGTAAAGGTTGAAGAGGTCTTTGCAAAGAAGGATGCACTCAACGGCAAGAAGATCACTGTAAAGGGAGAAGTTGTAAAATTCAACAGCAGTATCATGGGAAAGAACTGGGTCCACATAAAGGATGGAAGCGGAAAGCCGGGAACCAATGATTTAACCGCAACGACAAACGACACGGCTAACGTTGGGGACAAGGTAGTGGTAACCGGGACACTTGCAGTCGGGAAGGACTTTGGGGCCGGCTATAAATATGAGGCCATCATGGAAGAGGCGACCATCACACCTCTAAAGTAGTTAAAGCCACTTCTTCTTTTTGAAATAGAAGAGCATGATGATGCCTATGGCAAACATGAAGGTCATGACTGCAAAGTAGCCATACCGCCATTTCAGCTCAGGCATGAAATCGAAGTTCATGCCGTAGATACCGACGATAAACGTCAACGGAATAAAGATCGTACCTATAATGGTGAGGAACTTCATGATCTCATTCATCCGGTTGCTGATACTTGAGAGGTATATGTCGAGCATACCGGAGAGCATATCGCGGGACGTCTCTATGGCATCAATGACCTGAATGGTGTGGTCGTAAACGTCCCTTAAGTAGATGGCGGTTGTGTTTTTAATAAGCGGTGACTCTCCCCGCTGAAGTGTGCTTATGACTTCTCTGAGAGGCCAGACAGCCTTTCTCAGGAATATCATCTCCCTCTTCAGTTCGTGTATCCTGTGCAGGGTCTCTTTTTTCGGATGAGAAACGAGTTCTTCCTCGAGATCCTCTATCCTCTCTCCGATTCCCTCAAGGATTGCAAAATAATTGTCTACGATCGCGTCTATCAGCGTGTAGGCAAGGTAATCCGCCCCCATTCCCCTGATGCGGCCTTTTCCGCTCCTGAGCCGTTCCCTGACAGGAGTAAAGACATCCCCCTCTATCCCTTCCTGGAAAGAGATGACAAAGGATGGGTTGAGTATCAGACTGATCTGCTCTGTGACAATCTCCGGGCCCTCAACATTATGGAGCATCTTCAGGACAATGTATAAATAGTCCTTATGATCCTCCACCTTCGGGCGCTGGTCCGTGTTCAGTATGTCCTCCATCACAAGGGGATGGAGGCCGAAGCAATCCCCGAGATGCTGTATGATCTCCGCCTGATGGAGTCCCTCGATATTGATCCATGTGACTGTGGGCTTCTCTTTAAATGGGAAACACTCCTCGATGGTTTTTATCTCTATTTCCTGAAGATGCGCCTCATCATAATCAATGACCGTGATGTTGACCTCTTTTCCACTCTTTTCTCCAATGTGGACAAGGGTTCCGGGCGAAAGCCCCCTCTTCCTTGCCCTCTCTTTGATCAAACGCGCCATCAACGTAATATATCATAATTGCGGGGCAATATCGAACATCTTTACGCCACCACGATTCCCTGCAAAATGATCCGGTTTTACTATGCCAAAATGCTTGACAAAAGGCACACAATGTCGTAATCATATGTCATGAAGGTTTTTCGATGGGATAATGAGAAGAATGAATTGCTGAAGAAGAATAGAGGCGTTTGTTTTGAA
>Ga0209642_10002472_pt1 | contig 12123 bp, 6 predicted proteins | sample RifCSP19_2_FD_184025 | JGI IMG/M metagenome (GOLD analysis project Ga0209642, IMG submission 184025) | Soil microbial communities from Rifle, Colorado - Rifle CSP2_sed 19_2 (SPAdes) (version 2) | ecosystem: Environmental > Terrestrial > Deep subsurface > Rock core/Sediment | place: Rifle... | reverse complement strand
CGAGACGATCGCCCGCTCCCTCCCGAGCAGGGTATTCAAGAGACTCGATTTGCCCACATTGGGTCGGCCGGCGATCACCACGGTCGCCCCCTCCCGGAGGAGCCGCCCGTCTCTCGCCTTCTGAATAAGGGCCCCGACCCCCTCCTCGATGCGATAGATTCGTTTTTCAAGGTCACCGACCGCCGGCACATCAAGCCCCTCCTCGGGAAAATCGATCGAGGCCTCAAGGCTCGCGAGCACCGAGAGGAGCTCTGTCCGAAGCCCATCGACCTGCTCCGAGAGCCCCCCTCGAAGCTGTCGCACGGCCGCCCTGAGGCCGGCCTCGGTCTTTGCCCGAACGACCTCTAAGACCGCCTCGGCTTGGGCCAAGTCGAGTCGGCTGTTCAAGAAGGCGCGCCGGGTAAACTCCCCAGCCAGGGCAGGCCGTGACCCGTGCCGGAGGACTGCGTTGAGGATCGCCTGCACGGGGACGCGCCCGCCGTGGCCGTGTAGCTCCACCACGTCCTCTCCGGTGTAAGATCTCGGTCCCTTCATGAACACAAGGACAACCTCGTCAATCACCGCCCCGGTGCCCGAGTCGACCACATGGCCATGGTGGATCGTATGACTTGCAAATTGGCGGGGGTCTCTACCGAACGAGGACACGAAGACGTGGGAAGCCACCTCCAAGGCGTGAGGTCCACTCAGGCGGACAACCCCGATGCTCCCCTCCCCCGGAGGGGTGGCAATCGCGGCAATGGTGTCCTGGAAGGGATCGCCCGGTTCGACTCCGCTCACCGCTCTTCCTTTCCCGCACCCACCGAGAGCCCGAGTCCCCGGTTCATCCGGTATTGGTGTCCGATCTGGAGGACATTGTTCACCAGCCAGTACAGGACGAGTCCTGACGGCATCCCCCAAAAGATGAAAGTGAACATCACCGGCATGAGATAGAGCATCATCTGGGCCTGGCGGGGGTCCCCGCCCATTGGGCTCATCTTCTGCTGGATGAACATGCTGATTCCCATGATCACAGGGAGGCCGCGAACCGCGAACGCCTCGCCCATATACGGGATGGGGAAGGGCACGACAAAGAGGGTATCCGCGACCGAGAGGTTGTTGATCCAGAGCGCAAACGGGGCACGCCACAACTCGACCGAACTGGCCAGCGCGTTGTAGAGGGCGATGAAGATCGGGATCTGGATCACCATGGGGAGGCAGCCGCCCAGCGGGTTGACGCCGTGGCGCTTGTACAGCTCCATCGTCTCCTGATTCACCTTTTGCGGATCTTTCTTGTACCGCTCCTTGATCGCCTGAATCTTCGGTTGCAGCGCCTGCATCGCATGCATCGACTTGTGGCTCTTCTGCGCGAGGGGGTAGAAGCCGACCTTCTGCAGGATGGTGATAATGATGATGGCGACGCCGTAGTTGCCGGTGAAGCTGTGGAGAAACCGGAGGAAATAGAGGGCCGGTCGGGCCAGAAAATCGAACCAGCCCAGATCCACGAGCTTCTGCAGATCGTGCCCCGCCTCCCGGAGCCTCGCGATCTCCTTGGGCCCGGCAAAGAGCTGGAGCGTCACTCCTGTCTCTCCACCGGGAGGGATCTTCATCGTCGGGTACAGAAGACCTACAACCGGTCTCCCTTCGCCGTCCTTTCTGGCGACACTTGACGGGCCCGGCTCTGCGGGGATGAAGGCTGCGGTGAAATAGCGGTCCTGAATGGCCGTCCACGAGACGGCCCCGGATTTGGCGGTCTCCTGGTCACTCTTTTCCAGGGGTGGAGTGATGATCTTCCCGTCAATTCGGGCGACGATAGAGACCGAACCGACTTCCTGATCCGGGGCTCCAAGGCGTAGACCGGGTCCCCACTCGAGGCGAAGAGTCCCCTGGTGGGGCACGCTCCGCGGATTCTGGAGCCGTATCTCGACATCGGCCAGGTACCGCCCCGGATAGAGCACCAGCGTCTTCTCCAGCACGATCCCCGAGGCCTCCTGAAACTCCAGTACAACCCGCTGGGGTTTGGTGGGGTCGGGCGCGGGTCGCTCCACGATCCGATAGAGCCCCTGCCCTCCCTCTCCCCCTTCGACCCAGACGGCAAATGGGGTGGGCGTGCTGCGGTCGGGGAGCATCCCCACGAGATCGACGAACCCGCTCTCCTCCTGGTACTGTTTGAGCTGCCAGCTCCGAATCCCGCCTCCCCGATTGGTCAGGACTACCTTCACCAGGTCGGTTTCAAGCGTGATCGCCTCTTCCCGCTCGCCTCGCCTGGGCGCCCCGACGGGCCGCGGGCTCCTGGCTTGGGGCTGAGGTGCTGCCCCCTTTGCCGCAGGTTTCTCCTCGGCCGCCTCCTTCTTTGGCTCGGTTTTTGGCTCGGTCGGCGGAGGGGCCGGCGTGAAAAAGGCCTGGTACGCTAGGAGAACGATGACGGCCAGGGCGGCCGCCACAATGGCCCTCCGCTCCGTGTCTCCTCGATCGGGGTCCGGCAATTGAGTCACGGCTACCTCCCGCGTACCCGCCTTCCCTCAGCGCACCGGATCAATTCCCCCGGGGTGAAGGGGATGACATCTGAGCAACCGCCCAACGGACAGGATGATTCCTTGAACGAGCCCGTACCTGCGAATTGCTTCCTCGGCGTAGGCCGAGCACGTGGGGACAAACCGGCAGGCGGGGGGGAAGAGTGGGGAGAGAAACCGCCGATAAAGCGCGATCGCCTTTAGGCTAAGGCTAGCGAGGCCTAGATGGGCGTGCCGATTCTTCCGCATAGTGAGGAGGGAGGTCACGAAGGAGCCCGGCCCGTCTGAAGAGGTCCGCAACAATCTCCCGGAAGGTCTCGGCGTCGCCGCCAGAGAGATCTCGGTGCACCACCACGACCAGGTCGAGTCCGTCCGCCATCTTGGCCCGGTTCAGGCGAACGTACTCCCGCAGCCGCCGCTTGATGCGATTCCGAGCAACCGCGCCACCGAGGCGCGAAGCGACGGCGAGCCCCAGCCTCTGTCCAGGGCGGCCGCGACGGTACGCGAAGACGCTGACGCCTCGGCCAGAGACCTTTTCGCCGCCGCGGATGACTTCCCGAAACTCTTTCGTGGCGCGAATACGGTCCGCCCTCGAAAACCGATGCCTCACCTACGTCACCGCCAGCCGCTTTCTCCCCTTGGCCCGCCGCCGGGCCAAGACTCGCTGGCCCCCCGCGCTCCTCATCCGCCGGCGAAATCCGTGGGTGCGCTTTCGCTTAATGCGACTGGGCTGATAGGTGCGCTTCACTCCTCACGCCCTCTCCGAGTAACGTCACTCCGCCGAAGCGTTTCATCGTAGTCCTCTGCGATTCACTTGTCAATTTCAATCCACGCAGGCCCGGTAGAGGGCAAAAAGTAGTTGTAATTGTGGGGCCGGCATGCTATAAAAACCGTGCCAAGTTCTACCCCGGGCTTCTACCAGAAAACCCGGAGTCTGGCGGTGTATCCGTTCCTGAGATAGACCATAACTATTTGAATCAAAAGGATGTTACGGGTTTTCCACACATGTGGACAATCTTGTGAGTAACTCAAAGCCTTGTCCTAAGAGCTCTGGGGGGGCGTCGAGAGAATAAACGCGCGCCTGCTGCGGCTTGGCCCGTGTGGAAACGAATCAGGCCAGAGGTGGAGCGGCTTCAGGAGGTGTTGCCCTCGTGAAGCGAGGAAGGTCGGGCGCCCGCCGCGGAGAGTGGATAAGTCAGGGAATACGAATGGAAAAGGTGTGGGGAGGTGGGGAGAGGAGAGGAGCTCGACATGTTTTCCCGTCTAATCCCCATAGTATTCCATCCTCTGTCCCAAGGTAGATCCATTTACTCTCGGTGCTTTCCGCATTTCCACAGGCCCTCCTATCTCCTACGACTTAAGATATTATCTCTATAGGTCATAGAGAGGTCACTCTTGTATAATACGTAAGGGACCTATGAACTCATAATGGAGTGGAATAGGGAGGAAGGTGATGCGTGCCCAAGTAGGTCGGAATGCATTCCTGAGCACCTTGGCGCAGGTCCAGGGCGTTATCGAGGCAAAGAGAACTCTTCCAGTCCTCTCCCATCTCCTTCTCGAGGGAAAAGGAAACACCATTAGCCTCTCAGGCACCGACCTCGACGTTAGTATTCAGACCTCCCTTGAGGGTGAGGTCATGCACGATGGCGCTGTCGCGGTCTCGGGAAAAAAACTGTACGAGATCGTGCGCGAGCTGCCTGATGCCCCAATCGACCTTCGGTGGGAAGAGGGAAAAAATGTAGAGATCGTCTGCGCGAAATCGACCTTCCGTCTGAAAGGGATCGGACCAGAAGACTTCCCCGCCCTTCCCAAGGTCCCTGAAGGGGTCGGGATCACTATCACCCCCGAGACGCTTCGAACGATGATCCCAAAGACCCTCATTGCTGTCTCCACGGATCAGACGCGACCGACCCTGACGGGAGCTTTTTTGCAGGTGACAGAAGCGGATCTCTGTATGGTGGCTACAGACGGTCATCGCCTCTCACTCGTCAAGGCCCCTATTGAAAAGGGAAAGAAGGAACGGAGCCTCGAGGCCATCATCCCACGGAAGGCCCTGTCAGAGCTCGGGAAGATGCTCAAGGAGGAGACGGGGGATGTTCGACTGGTTCCCTTGGACCATCAGCTTGCCTTCCTCCTGAGCCACAGCCGCTTGATCACTCGGCTGATTGAAGGACAGTTCCCCAACTACCAGCAGGTCCTCCCGTCTCCGAGCGGCCCGAAAGCAGTGCTCCGCCGGGACGATCTCCTCGGCGCTCTTCGCCGCACCTCGACGATTGCGGGGGATCGGGCGACGCCAACCGTTCTCGAGTTGAAGGCGGGGCGCCTCATGATCTCCTGTACGAATATCGATCTCGGCGAGGCGAAGGAGGAGCTTTCTATGGAGTATCGAGGGGCGGAGACCACCGTCGGGTTCAACGCCAGGTACCTCCTGGACTTCTTGGGTGTGGTGGAGGAGTCGGAGGTCTCGATGCACGTCCAGGATCCGTTGTCCCCCGCCCTGTTCGAACCACACAAAGGGGAGGGCTTCAGCTGCGTCATTATGCCCATGCGGATATGATCCCTGTGTCCTTCCGCCCCGCCCGGGACGTTGTCGGAGAGCGGGGGCGGATTTTTTTTGGCGAGAGGCAATGAGAGGGTCGAGCGTGTAGGGGGGGTGGTAATGGCAGAAGACCGACAAGGAGCCCAGGAGGCTCCGACATACAGCGCGGAGCAGATCAAGGTCCTGGAAGGGCTTGAGGCCGTGCGGAAGCGGCCCGCGATGTATATCGGCGGCACCGGCCCCGAGGGGCTTCACCACCTGGTGTACGAGGTCGTCGACAACAGCGTTGATGAGGCGCTGGCAGGCTTCTGCGACCGCATCGAGGCGACCATTCACCTCGACAACAGCGTGACGGTGGTGGACAACGGCCGCGGGATCCCGGTGGATATTCATGAGCAGACCGGCCGGCCGGCGCTCGAGGTCGTGCTGACCACGCTTCATGCCGGCGGCAAGTTTGATAGCTCCGCGTACAAGGTCGCCGCCGGCCTGCATGGGGTGGGCGTTTCGGTGGTGAACGCCCTCTCCGAGTGGCTCGAGGTCGAGATCTGGCGCGACGGCAAGAGGTATCTGCAGCGGTACGAGCGGGGGAAACCGGCCGGGGAGCTCGAGGAGATTGGAAAGGCTCGGAAGAGCGGGACGCGGATCACCTTTTCCCCGGATGGAGAAATCTTTGCGGACCGAACCTTCAGTGGATACGCTCAGCAACCGGCTACGCGAGCTGGCCTTCCTCAACAAAGGGCTCCGGCTCATCCTGGCCGATGAGCGGGTCCAGCAGACACGCGAGTTCTACTATAGCGGGGGCATCAAGGCCTTTGTGGAACTGTTGAACGAGAACAAGGCTGTCCTCCACCCCAAGCCGATCTATATCGAGGAGACGCGGAACGGGACGGTCGTCGAGGTCGCGATCCAATATAACGACGGCTACAGCGAGACGGTCTTTTCTTTCGCCAATAACATCAACACCCATGACGGAGGCACGCACCTCATCGGCTTCCGGTCCGCCCTCACCCGCACCATCAACAGCTATGCGGCGGGCCGCGACCTCCTGAAAAACCTCAAGGCGACCCTTACCGGCGATGACATCCGCGAGGGGTTGACGGCCGTGATCAGCGTCAAGCTCTCCAACCCCCAGTTTGAGGGGCAGACCAAGGCCCGCCTCAACAATCCGGACATGAAGGGCCTGGTGGAGACCATCGTCAACGAGAAGCTGGGGGAGTTCCTGGAAGAGAACCCCGGGATCGGTCGCCGCATCGTGGAAAAGGTGGCCGAGGCGGCTCGGGCGCGGGACGCGGCCCGGCGGGCGAAAGAGCTGGCGCGGCGCAAGGGGCCCCTGAATGACGATGGGCTGCCGGGAAAGCTCGCCGACTGCTCCGAGAAGGACCCGGCGCTGTGTGAGCTCTATCTGGTCGAGGGGGACTCGGCGGGCGGTTCGGCCAAGCAGGGCCGGGATCGGCGCTTTCAGGCCATCCTCCCCTTGAGGGGCAAGATCCTGAACACGGAGCGGGCGCGGATCGACAAGGTGCTCTCCTCCGCGGAGATTCGGGTGATGATCTCGGCGCTGGGAGCGGGGATCGATCCGGAGTTCGATATCAGCAAGCTCCGCTACCACCGGATCATCATCATGACCGACGCCGATGTGGACGGGGAACACATCCGCACACTGCTCCTGACCTTCTTCTTTCGGCATCTCAGGCAGGTCGTGGATGGGGGGCATCTGTACATCGCCCAGCCCCCCCTCTACCGGGTGAAGCGCGGCAAGGCCGAGCGGTATCTCAAGGACGATCGGGCCATGGAGGAGTTCCTCCTGGAAGCGGCTGCGGATTCTCTCAAGGTCCACGCCGGCGCAGAGGGGGCGGCCTTCAGCGGACAGCGGCTGATCGGCCTCCTCCGCAAGATGGCCACGTGGCAGACCTGCCGGCGGGTCCTTGAGCGGCGCGGGCGAAACCCGGAGATCGTCGAAGCCCTGATCGGGATCGGGGGCATCGGGCGAGGGGGCCTCAAGGACCAGGAGAAGGTTGCGCGGCTCCTCGAACGGCTGCTGAAGGCGCTGCGCACCCAGGATGAGCGGAGCGCCCGGGCGGAGGGCGAGATCGAGTGGGACGAGGACCAGGAGGCCTGTCGTCTGGTGCTCACGCTGGGGGAGGGGGGAGCACAGGGGCGCTCTGTGATCGATCAGGCCCTGGTGGGGTCGGTGGAGTATCGCGAGCTGGACGCGGCCGTGACTGCCCTCAAGGGCCTCGGGAGACCCCCATTCCGGATCGAGGCCGATGGGGAGACGGCAGAGGCGACCTCCTGGACCGAGCTCCACGAGAAGGCGCTCGCGCTCGCAAAGAAGGGGATGACCATTCAGCGGTACAAGGGGCTCGGCGAGATGAATCCGGAGCAGCTGTGGCAGACCACCATGAATCCGGAGACGCGGACACTCCTCAGGGTGACGGTGCAGGATGCGCTCGCCGCCGAACGGATCTTTACCACCTTGATGGGGGAACAGGTGGAGCCCAGGCGGCAGTTCATCGAGGAGCACGCCCTGGAGGCGGCGAACCTGGACATCTAGGGAGGCGAAGGCGTGCCAGAGGATCGGACTGAAGAGCCGCGGATCGGCGAGGTAAGACCCACCGACATCCACGAGGAGATGCGGCGGTCGTACCTGGACTACGCCATGAGCGTCATCATCGGGCGGGCCCTGCCCGATGTCCGGGACGGGCTGAAACCGGTGCACCGCCGGGTGCTCTACGCCATGCAAGAGCTGGGACTCGCCTTCAATCGCCCCTACAAGAAGGCGGCCCGGGTGGTGGGAGAGGTCCTGGGGAAGTATCATCCGCACGGCGATGCGGCCGTCTACGACACCCTTGTCCGTCTCGTCCAGGATTTCTCAATGCGCTACCCCCTGATCGACGGGCAGGGGAACTTCGGGTCTGTCGATGGCGATGCGCCCGCCGCGATGCGCTACACCGAGGTCAGGTTAGCCCGGATCGCCCAGGAGCTGCTTCGGGACATCGACAAGGAGACGGTCGACTTCGTCCCCAATTTTGATGACACCCTTCAGGAGCCGGCGCTCTTGCCGGCCGCCCTCCCCAACCTTCTCGTGAACGGCTCGTCAGGGATCGCCGTCGGCATGGCCACCAATATCCCACCCCATAACCTGGGAGAGGTGGTGAGTGCGGTGATCCTGCAGCTGGAGAACGCGGACGTCTCCCTCGAAGAGCTGATGGTGGTCCTCCCCGGCCCCGACTTCCCCACGGCCGCCTTCATCCACGGCCGCGCCGGAATCGAGGAGGCCTACCGGACGGGACGGGGGTTGATCCAGATGCGGGCGAAGGCCTTCGTGGAGAAGGGGCGAGGGGGTCGCGAGAGCATCATCATCTCGGAACTCCCCTACCAGGTCAACAAGGCGAAGCTCATCGAGCGGATCGCCGAGCTGATTCGGGACGGGAGGGTGCAGGGCATCGCCGATCTCCGCGATGAGTCTGATCGGGAAGGGATGCGGATCGTCCTGGAACTGAAGAGGGACGAGACGCCCCGGCCGATCCTGAATCAGCTCTACAAGCACACCCCCATGCAGTCCACCTTCGGCGTCATCATGCTGGGTCTGGTCGAAAACCAGCCGAAGGTCTGCACGCTGAAGCAGCAGCTGCAATACTTCATCGATCATCGGCGCACGGTGGTGGTGCGCCGGACCCGCTTCGACCTGCGAAAGGCGGAGGAACGGGCCCACATCCTGGAGGGCTATCGGATCGCCCTGGACCACCTGGACGAGGTCATCGCCCTCATCCGGCGCTCGCGAACGGTGGAGGACGCCAGGACGGGTTTGGTGCAGCGCTTCACCATGACGCCGACCCAGGCCCAGGCCATCCTGGACCTCCGACTCCAGCGGCTGACGGCGCTCGAGCGGCAGAAGATTCAGGACGAGTATCAGGAGACACTGCAGACCATCGCGCGGCTGCAGGCGATTCTGCAGAGCGAGGGGCTGGTGCGCCAGATCATCAAGGAGGAACTGCTGGCCCTCAAGGAGGCCTATGGGGATCCCCGCCGGACCCAGATCGGGGAAGTGACGACCGAGATCAGCCTCGAAGACATGGTCGCCGACGAGGAGATGGTGATCACCATCACCCATGGCGGGTATATCAAGCGAAGCCCCCTCAGCGTTTACCGTGCCCAGCGGCGGGGGGGCAAGGGGATGACCGGCATGGCCCCCAAGGAGGAGGATTACGTCGAGCATCTCTTTGTGGCCACGACCCACAGCTACATCCTCCTCTTTACCAATCTGGGCCGGGTGCACTGGCTGAAGGTCCACGAGGTTCCCCAGCTCGGTCGGGCGGCGCGCGGGAAGTCAATTGCCAACCTCGTTGAGGTGCAGGCCGGGGAGCACGTGACCACCATGATCCCCATCCGTCAATTCGAGGTCGATCGGTATCTGGTGATGGCGACCAGACGGGGGGTGGTCAAGAAGACAGAGCTGAGCGCCTATGCCAACCCGCGGGCGGGGGGGATCATTGCGCTGTCGCTCGATGAGGGGGACGAGCTGATCGGGGTTGCCATGACGCGCGGTACGGAGGACATCTTCCTGGGGACCCGAAATGGGATGGCGATCCGGTTCAAAGAGGACGATGTCCGGCCCATGGGTCGGGCGGCGCGCGGGGTCACCGGAATCCGCCTGACATCCCGTGATCAGGTGGTCGGGATGGAGATCGTCTCTGAGGGGGCGCAGATGCTGACGGTCACCGAGCGCGGATTCGGGAAGCGGACCGATGTCTCCGAGTACCGAGTCCAGGGGCGTGGTGGCCAGGGGATCATCAATATTCGGGTGACCGACAAGAACGGCCCGGTCGTGGGGATCAAACAGGTCCGGGAGGAGGACGGGGTGATGATGATCTCCCAGGAGGGGAAGGTGACCCGCCTTCGGGTCCGGGAGATCCGCGATACGGGTCGGGCTGCACAGGGAGTGCGGCTTCAGGGCCTGGGGGAGGGGGACCGCGTGGCTGCGGTGACCGCCGTCGTGATGGAGGAGGACGAGGTCGCGGAGGCCGGGCCTGAACCTGTCGGGGGCACCCCTGAGCCGGCCGAAGGCCCCCCTGAGCTTGTCGAAGGGGACGAGCCCGAAGAGGAGTAAGGGCCCGGGCGATGCTGGACCTCAAGTTCATTCGGGAAAATGCTGGTCTCATCCGGGAGAAGCTTGGGCAGCGGGGAGCGGAATTTGACTTAGAGAAGCTGCTGAAACTCGACGCCGAACGGCGGCGGTTGGTGGTTGACATTGAGCAGTGGCGGCGAGAAAAGAAGGCGCTCTCTCGACAGGTGCAGGAGACCAGGGCGGGCGAGAAGCCCGCGGATGCGGCGACAGACCTGGTGAAGAGAAGCCGGGAAATTTCCAGCGCGCTGAAGGAGAGCGAGGACCGCCTGCAGGCCATCGAACAGGAACTGGGTAGCCTGTTGCTCCTGATTCCGAACCTCCCTCACGCTTCCGTCCCCGTTGGACACAGCCCGGAGGAGAATGTCGAGGTCCGCCGCTGGGGCACACCGCGGGCCTTTGATGGCGAGCCGAGACCCCACTGGGAGATCGGAGAGGACCTGGGGATCTTGGATCTCGCGCGGGCCGCGCGAGTAGCCGGGGCCCGCTTTCCGCTCTTGAAAGGGAAGGGGGCGCTCCTCGAGCGGGCCCTGATCAATTTCATGCTCGATCTGCACGTGCGGGAGCACGGCTACACCGAGGTGTTCCCACCGCTTTTGGTCAGCGAAGACAGTATGACGGGCACCGGGCAGCTCCCCAAGTTCGCCCACGAGCTCTTCAAGACGGCGGACGATCCCTATTTTCTCATTCCCACGGCGGAGGTCCCCGTCACCAACATGCACCGGGAGGAGATCCTGGAGCCCGGGACGTTACCGCTGAGTTACGTGGCGTACACGCCCTGCTTCCGGCGGGAGGCGGGCTCGTACGGGAAGGATACGCGGGGGATCATCCGCCAGCACCAGTTCAACAAGGTCGAGCTGGTGAAGTTCGCGGAGCCGGCGAAGTCATACCAAGCCTTGGAACAGCTCACCGCGGATGCCGAAGAGGTCTTGAAGCGGCTTCATCTTCCCTACCGAGCGGTGGTCCTTTGCACGGGCGACCTGGGCTTTGCCGCCGCCAAGACCTACGATCTTGAGGTGTGGTTTGCGAGCCAGCAGGTCTACCGGGAGGTCTCTTCCTGCAGTAACTTCGAGGATTTTCAGGCACGGCGGGCCGCCATTCGCTACCGCGCTCACCCGGGGGCGAAGGCAGAATTCGTGCACACCTTGAATGGCTCCGGCGTCGCCATCGGTCGGACCTGGGCCGCCATCCTCGAGAACTACCAGGAGGCCGACGGTACCATCACCATCCCCGAAGTTCTCCGACCGTACATGGGCGGCCTCACGAAAATCGAACCCTAGGGGTAAACGGTTCAGGGTTCATAGTTCATGGTAATTTGGGCAGGGACGTCGTATACTTACATGTGCGCTCCGGACCCTGAACCTTCAACCCCGAACCCTGAACCAACGTGGAGGGGTGGCCGAGTGGCTGAAGGCGGCGGTCTTGAAAACCGTTAGGCGAAGAGCCTCGTGGGTTCGAATCCTACCCCCTCCGCCATCCGATTCCGCTTGGCGGAATCGCAGTTCAGAGTTCACGGTTCAGGGTTCATGGACGGGCGGGCGGCATCGCAGTATTTGATCTTGACTCTGAACGCTGAACCCTCAACCCTGAACCAAGAGAGTGGAGAGGTGGCCGAGCCAGGCTGAAGGCAGCCGCCTGCTAAGCGGTTGTGGGGTGTTGAGCCCTACCCCGGGTTCGAATCCCGGCCTCTCCGCCATGTCTTATTGCTAGAAGGCTGGAAGGCTGGGACGCTGGAATGCCCAGGGAGAGAAGCTTTAGGTTTAAGCTTTCTAGCCTCCTAGCGTTCTAGCATTCTAGCATTGAGCCGCGCCCATAGCTCAGCTGGATAGAGCGACGGACTACGAATCCGTAGGTCAGAGGTTCAAATCCTCTTGGGCGCGCCACTTTTCGTTTTCGAAACAGTTTGTCATACAGGAATCTCCTGAAGGGCATTTTTCGCAAGCGGTAACAGTGCTGATTTTGATGCAGGT
>Ga0209642_10002469_pt1 | contig 12138 bp, 9 predicted proteins | sample RifCSP19_2_FD_184025 | JGI IMG/M metagenome (GOLD analysis project Ga0209642, IMG submission 184025) | Soil microbial communities from Rifle, Colorado - Rifle CSP2_sed 19_2 (SPAdes) (version 2) | ecosystem: Environmental > Terrestrial > Deep subsurface > Rock core/Sediment | place: Rifle... | reverse complement strand
GTTTGCTCAGGGCGGCCCGCTCCGCGAAGAGGCGCACCGCTTCGTACTGCGTCAGGGACTCCGGATCCGGCGCCTGTTTGGCGTCGGGCATGGAGAGAGAGGGGACGCGGTAGGTCGCCTCTCCGGCCACCCCTAGCGGCTCCTGGCTCGTCGCCAGGACGCGCAGTTGAGGACACCGCCGCAGAAAAGTCTCCGCGAGCTGGGCACAGGCCACCAGCAGATGCTCGCAGTTGTCCACCACCAGGAGCAGAGATTTGGGATGTAGGAAGTCGGCGACTGTCTCCACCAGTGGCCGATGCTCTTCTCGCACGCCCACCGCCGAGGCCACGGTCTGTAGCACCAGCGCCGGGTCAGCGAGCGATTCCAACTGCACCAACCAGACGCCGTCCCGGTAGGACTCCAGGAGTTCGGCGGCCACCTGCAGGGCGAGACGCGTCTTCCCTGCGCCGCCGGCGCCCGTCAGGGTCACCAGGCGGTCTGCCGCGAGGTGGTGTTTCACGGATGCGATCTCGCGTTCTCGGCCGACAAAGCTGGTCAACTGGATGGGTAGGTTATTCGGCAGAGTGTTCAGAGACTTGATTGACGGGAAATCTCCGGGGACATCTGAGGCCACGACCTGGAAGATCCGCTCGGGGCGGGTCAGGTCTTTCAGCCGGTGCTCGCCCAGGTCGCGGAGCGTGACGTCCACGGGGAGAGCGTCGCGCACCAACTCGAACGTCGTCCGGGACAAGAGAATCTGCCCGCCGTGCGCCGCGGCCAACAGGCGGGCGGTGCGATTCAGCGTCGGGCCGAAGTAATCCTCATCTCGTTCTTCGGCGACGCCCGTGTCCAGGGCCATGCGCACGCGGAGGCCGCCGGGCACCTCCCAGGGTTCTGCGCTGAGGGCCCGCTGCGCGGCCAGCGCCGCGGCCAGGGCGCCGGGAGCGGTGGGGAACACCGCGTCAAAGGCGTCGCCAACCGTCTTGAAGATGTGGCCGCGGTTTGTCCCGATGGCGGCGCGCAGCACGGCGTCGTGCCGGCCGAGGGCGCGCTTCATCGCCTCGGGATGCTCTTCCCACAGCCGCGTGCTGCCCTCGATATCGGTGAAGAGGAAGGTTACCGTCCCGCTCGGCAGGTCAGTCATCGGCCCCTACATTGTACTTCGCCGCCCGCGGCGTCCGTGCCGGGGTGGGCTCTGCCCGGCCGCCACCGTCCGGCCCCCGGCGGTCCGAATGGCCTCCTCCAGGCGCTGCTGGATCCTGCCCAGGTCCTTCCACGGGTCTTCGCGCTTTTGCAGACGCTTGGGCACCGCCGCGTAGGTGAAGGCTAGCGGATCGACGCCGCGCTCCAGTTCTCGCCAGGTGAGGGGCGTGGAGACCGTGGCCTGGGCGGTGGGGCGCAGGCTGTAGGCGCTGGCCAGCGTCGCGCCCAGGCGGTTCTGGTTGTAGTCCAGGAAGACCTTGCCCACGCGCTTCTCTACGGCCCACTCGACCGTCAGCCGGTTGGGATGCTGCTCGGCCAGGAACTGGCAAATCGTCTTGGCGAAGGCATGGGTCTCGTCGTAGGTGTAGCGTCGGGCAATCGGCACGTATATGTGCAGCCCGGTCTTGCCGCTGGTTTTGACGAAGAGCCGCAGCCCCAACCCCTCCAGCAACTTCCGCAGCAGCAGCGCCGCCTCCGCCGCCGCCTCGAAGCCGACACGCGTGTAGTCCGGGTCCCTTTCCCCGGGGCCTTCCCGCGGTTTCTGACCCTTCGGAAAGATGTACGGGTCGACGTCAAAGACGAGCTGGTCGGGGAAGTTGAGCACGCTCCCGCGCAACGCCTCTTCGGATGAGGCGAAGTCGGTGTGCGGGAGGTCCCCGTGCCCCTCGCCCCGCCTGGCCGGCGTGATCCGGCTGTACCAGGGGTGCATCTCGATGTCGCCGATCTGCGCCAGCCAGAGCAGCGTGGCCAGGCCGTTGCAGACAGGAGCAATGTTGGTGGTCTTGTTCGTCTCCGTCCAGATGCGCGCGATCGTCACGTAAGGCGGCGCGTCAGGATAGTCCTTCTGGTGGAAATTCTCGCCGTGAATGCCGTCGGGAAACCGGCGCAATGTGAGTGGGCGGTCGTGCAGGTGAGAGAGGATCGTCTTGTGGACGGCGAGGTAGTACGCGACGAGATCCCCTTTGGTCAGCCCCAGTTCCGGCCAGTAGATCTTGTCGAGATTGGTGAATTCGACCGGCAGGCGCAGCCGGGCCAGCTCGTGCTCCAGGGGCGAGATGTTCTTGGCCGTCCTGCCCGCGGCCTCCGTGCCCGCCCGCGCCGCTACGGTCAGACGGGACGCCGGCGCCTCTGGCATCGGCTGGTCATCGGGGATTTGCGGGGGGCGGACCTCTTCCAACCGGCAGGTCTGGGGCGCGACCTCAGGGGCCAGCCCCTTGAAAACTGGAAACCGGAGGAATCCCTCCTCCGTCCACTCCAGGTACTCCACCTGGACGACGAACCGCGCTTCCGTCCAGGTCGCGGGCTCGTTGCTGCGGGGCGCGGTGGCGAACGGCGGCGTCTTGCGCTCCAGCGGCCGGAGCATCTCCAGGATCTCCCGCAGGTCCTGGTCGCTGAACCCACCGCCCGCGTGCCCGATGTACTGCAACCGCCGCTTTCCATCGTAGAGCCCGAGCAGCAGCGCCCCAAAATGCCGGCTGCGCCCGCGCCGCCCCTGGGTGTAGCCGCCGACGACCGCGTGCAGCGTCTTGCGGACCTTCACCTTCACCCACACCCCGCTGCGCTTCCCGGGCTCGTAGACGCCGGTGCGCCGCTTCCCCACGATGCCCTCCAGCCGGTGGTCCTGGGCCGCACGGTAGAAGGCTTTGCCGTCCCCGGGAAACGATTCCGAGAGACGCACGACCGCTCCGGTGGGCAGCACCGCCTCCAGGATCCGGCGTCGCTCCTCGAGCGGGCGGGTCATCAGGTCGCGGCCGTTGTAGTGGAGGATGTCGAAGACGTAGTAGACGACGGGGATCTGCGCGCGGATGGCCTCGGCCTCCCCGCTGCCGCGCAGGTTAATCCGCTGCTGTAGGCGCTGAAAACTCGGACGGCCTTCCGCGTCCACGGCCACGATCTCGCCGTCGAGGACGACGTCCGGTAGGTCGGCGGCATAGAGGGCGTCCACGACCTCCGGATACTGCCGGTTTACCTGATTGAGATTCCGGCTCTGCAGCGAGACGCTCCGCTCCGCGCCCCGCCGGTGCACGATGGCGATCGTGCGCACTCCGTCCCACTTGGGCTCGAAGACCCAGTCGGGGTCGTCGAATGGCTCATCGATGAGCTTGGCCAGCATCGGCTGGACACTGCGTGGCACCGCGTCTGTGCCCGGCTTCTCCACCCCGAGGCGGCGGAGCCCCCGCGGGATTTTCGGGGCGGTGGCGGCTGCCGCGGTCGAAGATGACCAGCGCGCCGGCTCATCACGCTTGATCTCCTCAATGCTCCGGCCGGACTTCACCGAGCGCGAGGGCGTGGGGAGCGACCACCCGGGGACAGCGTCGGCGTCCCGCTTCTTGAAGAGCAGCCATTGGTTCCCGTCGTCGCTCTTTCCGCGGCCGGCCATGCGCGTGCGCACCAGGTGAAACTCCCCCTGCACTTTCTGGCCGTGGAGGACGACGGTCAGCTTGCCCTGGCGAAACCCTTCGTCCGGATCGCCTTCCAGGGATTCATAGGTGCCGCGGTCCCAGACCATCACGGCCCCCGCCCCGTAGTTCCCCTCGGGGATGCCGCCCTCGAAGTCGATGTACTCCAGTGGGTGGTCCTCGACCGCCACGGCGAGCCGCTTGTCGTCGGGGTTCATAGAGATGCCTTTGGGCACCGCCCACGAGCGCAGGACCCCGGCCATCTCCAGGCGGAAGTCATGGTGGAAGCGCGTCGCGTGGTGCTCCTGGATGACGAAGCGCAACGTCCCGCGCCGCGGCCGCGCGTCGCCTGTGGGCTCGGGGGTCTGCCCAAAGCGGCGTTTGCGGCGGTACTCCTCCAGCGGCATGCGCGTTATCCCTCCACGAGAGCACGGAGCCGTTGCGCGTAGGCGGGTCCCGGGGTGCCTTCTTCGTGGGTGAAGTAGGCGTAGACGTCCCGGCCGCGAGTGAGCTGCTCCTTGATCCGTTTCACCCAGGCCCGCAGCGCCGGCGGTTCGTAGGTATAGTGGTGCAGCCGGAGGTAGACAAAGGGGCCGACGAACTGGAGGGTCGGTTCGTCCTCGTCGGATTCCATGATCGTCAGGGTCGTGTGGTGCTCTTCCAGGAGCGCGAAGACCTCGTCCGTGTACCAGGAGGCGTGGCGGAACTCCACCGTGCGCCGCATCGGGGGGAGAAGATAGAGGAAGTCCCGCAGCAAGGGCACGTCGCGCTTCAATGACGGAGGCAGCTGAAAGAGGAGCGGGCCGGCGCGATCCTTCAGGCCGGCGACCCGTTCCAGCTGCAGGCGCACCAGTTCGTCCACGTCGCGCAGCCGGCGGGTGTGGGTGATCAGTCGGTTGGCCTTGACGCCGAAGCGGAATCCCCGCGGTGTGGCCTTGCGCCACTCCTCCACCTGGGCGATCCGGGGAAAGCGGTAGAACGTGTTGTTCAGCTCAACCGTGGGGAAGGTGCGGCTGTAGAACTTGAGCATCTCCTCGGCGGGCAGATCCTCCGGGTAGAAGGTGCCCCGCCACTCAGGATAACTGAATCCGGAGGTCCCGACGTGGAGACGAGCGGGCATCAGGCGGACTCCGTCAAGGTTCCGAGAGGAAGAGGAACGATGCGCGTGGCGCTAGCGGTGCCGCTCGCGCATGGCCGCGGCGGCCTGGGCCCGCGACGCGCCCCGTCGGACGGGAGCCGGCTGGGACTTGCCCTTGCGCGCCAGTTCCAGGCTGCGGCGCAGGGCGTCCATCAGGTCCACGACCTTCTCCGGCTTGGGGGCCGCCGAATGAACCACGGCCTGGCCCTCCGCCTTGGCCTTGATCACCTGCAGGAGTTTGTCCCGGTACTCGTCCTTGAACTCCTGCGGATGGAACTCCGCGGTCAGGCCGTCGATCAACTGCATGGCCATCTTCCGCTCGTTGGGGTGGATCTTCGCCTCCGTCTGGAGTTCCTCGACGTCCTCCAGGCGGCGGATCTCATCGGCATAGAAGAGCGTGGACATGACCATGGCGCCGTCGAAGGGGCGCACCGCCACCAGGTGCTCCTTTTCGCGGATGACCACCTTCCCCACGGCGACCTTGCCGGCTTCCCGCATCGCTTCGCGCAGGAGCGCAAAGGCCTTGCTCCCACCTTCGTCGGGCGCCAGGTAATACGACTTGTCGAAGTAGAGGGGATCGATCTCCTGCAGATCGACGAACTCGACGATGCTCAGGTTCTCGCTGGTCTCCACCGGGACGCCTTCCAGCTCCTCCTCGGTCATCGTGACGAAGCGGCCTTTGGCGACCTCGAACCCGCGGCCCGTCTCTTCATAAGGGACGATCGTGTCATGGACGGGGCACCAGCGCTTGTTCTGGATGGGCGTGCCGCAGGTTTTGTGCAGGAGGCGGAAGTGGACGTCCTGGGGGTCCTCCGCCGTCAGGAGCTTGATCGGGATCGTGACCAGCCCGAAACTCAGATAACCCTTCCAGATCGGCCGCGCCATGAAGGCTTCCCCCTTAATCAGGGCTCGTCAAGCGACGTTCCTCCATTATAATTCCCTGGGGACACCTGACAACTCCGCCGGCCGGGGGCGATCCGGCGGCGGCCCCGATCATCTGTTCGCATTCATGGGAGGGGGCAGTGGCGGGCTATGCCGGAATTCATCAAGCCGTTCCTGCGGTACTGGTCCCTCACACTCGCGGTCTTTGTCATCTACTTCTTCGCGTTTCTCGCGGCCATCGTGGACATCGTCGTAGACCTGCAGGAGCAGGTGCGGAAGAAGCGCGCCGCCGCGCCGCCCGTCACGGGGCCGGTGCTCGATCCGAACCCGCTCAAGGGCAAGACCATCGCCCAGACCTTCCAGAGCCCCGGGCAACGCCTCGATGCCAAGCGGCAGTGGGTGCACGACCACGTCGCCGGGGTCCTGGGCGAACTGGGGATCTCGGCCCGCGTGCTCGTGCTGGAGGACTCGAAGGAGTACCCCTTCATCCAAGTGTCCGACGGACAGCGCCTGGCGACCTACCGCGTGAACAAAGAAGCGGTGGCGCAAGGCCGCGCCGGCGACACGGGAAAGATTGACGAGATCCGGGACTACCTGCGCCGACACCTGGCCGCTGACTTCCTGGGCAAGGAAGAAATGCGCCCGCCGCGGACCACCGAACTGGCGCGCGAGGCTGCGGCTAAACCGGCACCGGCGAAACCGGCCGCGGGGAGTTAGGTGAGCCGGGGCAGGACCTCTTCGCCGAGCAGGCGGAGCATCGCCCGCTCGCGACCGTAAGGAAAGAGAAAGATCACCTGGGAGACACCGAGCGCCTGGTACGCGGCCAGGCGCTCGCGCACTTCATCCGGTGTGCCGACGGTGGCCCCGCGGAGGCGCTCGCCGATCGCCGGGCCCCAAAAGCGGGTGACCTCCGGCATCATTGCCTCGATGTCGCGGCGCGTCCGCCCGATGATCGCGAAGGTCGTGTGCGTCTTGCGCACCGACTCATAGGACCGACCTACGCTGGCGCAGGCGTCTCGCAGCTGCTCGAGCATCGTACCGTATCGCGCCGGCTCCATGAAGAAATCCCGGAAGTTGACCGCGTCGGCGTGGTGGGCGGCCACCCGGATCATTCGCGGCCGCAGCGCGCCGATCAGGATCGGCGGATGCGGCCGCTGCAGCGGTCTGGGCGCGCACACCGCGTCCTCGACCGAGTAGTAGCGCCCGTGATAGGTCGCGCGCTCCTGCGTCCACATGGCCCGCACGATCTCCAGGGTGTCCACCAACTGGCCCACGCGGACACCGGCCGGGGGAAAAGGGATCCCGTAGGCCTTGTACTCGACTTCCTTCCACCCCGTCCCCACGCCGAACTCCAGGCGCCCGCCGCTGATCACGTCCACGGCCGCCGCCATCTTGGCCAGCAGTGCCGGGTAGCGGTAGGACTGGCTGGTCACGAGCGTCCCCAGCCGGATCCGCGTGGTCACCTGGCTGAGGGCGCTGAGGAGCGTCCAGGCCTCCAGGCAGTCGATGTTCGGGTCCTCGCGCCGGAGGAAGAAGTGGTCAGAGACCCACAGGTGCGAAAAGCCCAGCGCCTCGGCATCGAGGCTGAGTTCACGGACCGCCTCGTACGTGAAGCCGAACTGCGGTTCGATGAAGAAGCCCGCGTCCATCCGGGTCTCCCGGTCGGAGAGCCTGCTCTACAGCAAGGCCCCGTCGCTGCGCGCGAGCAGGGCTTTTCGCGCCAGCGGGAACGGCGGTGCGCCGAGTGCCAACAGCGTGTCGTGGAACTTGCGGAGGGAGAAACTTGCGCCCTGCTCTGCCTGGTAGTCCGCCCGCAGTTTGCGCACCATCAACTTTCCCAGCGTGTAGTTGAGGTACCCGGGATCGAAGGTGCCGCGCACCGCTTCCTTGCGCGCGGGCAGCTCCTCCATGAAGGCGTGCTCCCTGAACATTCGCGTCGCCTGGTCCACGGTGATCTCGCCGGTGTGCATGCGGATGGCGGCTAGGTAGCGGACGTTGCGCACCAGCGCGTCCAGGATCTGGGCCAGGCGGAACTGCGGGCTGGGGTCGATACCCTGCTCCACCATCATCTCCTCGGTGTAGTGCGCCCAGCCTTCCACGAAGGAGTAGGAGGTGAAGATGCGGGCCGGCCGGGAGGGCGCCGCCTTCACGTGCAGGAAGTGGACGTAGTGGCCGGGGTAGGCCTCGTGGATGCTGACGTTCTTCAGGGTGTAGTAGTCGAACTTGGTGAGCCACTCCTCTTTCTGCTCGGGGGACCACGTCGGTTCGGGCGGGGTGACGTAGTAGAAGGACTCGGTCGCCACCTCCTCGAACGGGCCGGCGGTATCCATCATGGCAAAGGCCCAGCGGGCAAACGGCGGGGTCTCTTCCACCAGCGGCCGCACCTCCGTGGGGATCGTCACGATGTTTCGTTCCACGAGGAACGACCGCAGATCGTCCAGCATGCGCCGGGTGTCCTCGATCAACGTCTGCTCCGTGGGATGCTGCTGGGACATCTGGCGGATGACCGCGGCGGGGGACTTCCCTGGATCGATCTCCCGTACGACCTTCTTCAGAGCCTCCATGTTGCGGCGCAGCTCCTCCTCGCCGATCTCCAGCAGTTTGTCCAGCGGGAGGTCCAGGAGTTCACCGGTGGCCAGCATCCGTCGGTAGAGCCGCTCGCCGATGGCGAAGTCGTCGGTGGCTTTCGGGGCGGCGTCCTCCTCCAGCCACTGCAGGAAGTCGCGCACGGCCGTCACGGCCGCCTGGTTGGCGCGCAGGAAGGCATCGTAGAGGGGGCGGTCCCGGAGGTCCGCCAGCGTCGCCGGCAGGGCATCCTCGTAGAAGGAGACGTAGCCGCGGTAGACGTCGAGGCCCGTCTCCACAAAGGGTTTGGGGATGCGCTGACCGCTGAGGTTCGCCCGCGCCTGGCGCAGCAGTTCCGGAATGCCCTCCAGGTGCGCCGTCAGCGCCCGCACCCGCTCGGGGAGCGGGGCGTAGTTGCGTTTGATGTAGTTGGTGACGTCCAGCAAGTAATTGTAGACGATGGGGTTGCGTTCGTGGTCCCGTAGTTCGGTCCACTCAAACATCTCCGACCGCAGCGAGCGCTCCACCAGCGCCAGGTCGAGTTCCTCCTGCGGCGAGAGGCGGCTTCGGTCCAGCGCAGCCAGTCGGCTCTCGTACTCCTCGAGCGCCTGGACGCGGGCGGTGATCGCAGAAGGGGACAGGTCGCTGATCTGGCCGTCGTACTGGTGCAGTCCCATGCCGCTGGCATAGGTCGGATAGAACGCGAGATAGGCGTCAGTGTACTCTTCGAGAAGGCGCTGGACGTCTGTGGGCACGCAGAGACCTCCGAACGTTAGGTGGGGTACTCCAGCTTTTTCCCCGACGCGATTCCCTTCTCCTGTGTTTGACCGCGTCCAATCGCTCGTGCTAGCGTGGACGCAGTCGGGGTGTGGCGCAGCCTGGTAGCGCGCCTGGTTTGGGACCAGGAGGCCGGCGGTTCAAATCCGCCCGCCCCGACCAGACAAGGCTTTCCGCTGCCCGCCCTTCCGCTTGGACCTCCCTACCAGCAGCGCTCGCAGGAAGGGAGTATGCGGAGTCCGGCGAATCCAGTACCACTGACTATCTAACTAAGCAACTCCTCCTAATCTCTGCCGCGCGCTCGTTTCCCCTTTCGGCCTCGCGCTCCTAGCCTCAGGGAGGTGACGTTCATGAGATTCGCTATTGTTCCGTCAACCATGTTGACTGTTCTTGTTGCCGTCGCACTGCTGGCTCCCGGCGCTGGAGCCCAGCCTCCGCCGAAGGGAGCGGGCATCTACGTCGCCGACCGCCTCAATGGGCGCATCGCCTATATGAAAGACATGTCGGGAGCCGGATGGGTAACATTCGGCACTACCGGCAAAGGGACGAAGCAATTCGACAATCCAAGTGGCGTCTCCGTGGATGCCGCTGGCCGGATATACATCGCGGATCGCGGTAACAACCGTATTGTGCGAATCGACAATATGAAAGGTGCCGGATGGAGTGCGCTGGGCAGTGCAGGCAGCGGGGTCAAACAGTTCAATGCGCCAAAGGGCCTCTTCGTTGACTCGGCGGGCAAGATCTACGTCGCGGACACTGGCAACCACCGCATTGTGCGGATGGACGACATGACCGGGGCGGGGTGGGCCGCGCTGGGCACATTTGGCGACAAGGAGGTTAACCAGTTTATCGAACCATCTTACGTGTTTGTTCACGCCAAAGGCCGTATCTATGTGGCAGTGGGCGGGGGCGGTTACGGCTTCCGCGCCGTCGTCCAGATGGACGACATGACCGGAGCGGGGTGGACGAGGCTCGGGACCTGGGGCAGAGGCGTCAAACAATTCGGCTCTGCCGCTGGCGTGTTCGTCGATGCGGCCGGGCGCATCTCCGTGGCGGACAGCGGCAACAACCGCATCGTCCGCATGGACGATATGACCGGAGCCGGATGGACGACGCTAGGTTCTCAGGGCAGCGGGTCCAAGCAGTTCACCATCCCGTCGAGCGTTTTCCTTGATGCGCCGGGGCGGATCTATGTCGCTGACAGCGGCAATGGCCGCATTGTGCGCATGAACGACATAGGCGGCGCGGGGTGGACGACGCTGGGAACGGCGGGCAGCGGAGCCAAGCAGTTTACCCTGCCCGGGTTCGTCTTCCTTCGATGAATACCTAGCGCCCTGTCATCCTGGATGCCCACGACGCGATCCGCTACGGGGCGGCGCCTGAGAGGCCATATGGGTGTCCTGGGGGCCTGGGCATTGTAGATGCGCACCCAGACCGTCCTGGCTTTTCGGGACTCAACTTGTGACGCCAGCCCCTTATGGCGCTCGTCGGCCTTCACTACTCTCGATAACGAAGGACGTGTTCCCCGGCTCGGGACAGGAGGTGCGAGTCCGACATCCGATACGGTATTTCACGACCCGGGCGGACCCTCTGGATCGTCATATTCAGCGTCCTGCTTTGGGCCGGCATGACAAGAGGTCAGGGGCTCGCTCCGCTCTCCGGCATGGCCGCCGAGGTCCCGCAGCGCCTGCCCGATTTGTCGACCTGGGAAAAGTGCGGCGAAACCCTGCGTCCTGTCCTGCATCGGCGGTTTCACCAGCGCGATCGTCTGACCTATCTCCTGGCTTCAGCCTGGTACGAAGACAATTCCTCGATTGTGCCCTCGGTCGCCGCACTGGTCCGGCTGACTGTGAATCCCGGAACCCGCAGCCCGGCGGCGACACCCAGCAAAGTTGATGTCGATCTCTTCACCTACAAGATGATGCGCACAGCACCGGCCCTCGGGGCTGCCGACCGCCTGAAGGAGACCGATCAAGCCCTCGTGCCGATCTGGAGGGAGGATAGCTCGATCTGGGCCCTCCTCGATCTACTGGTGGGGCGTGGAGCAAGCTACGACACTGCGCGCGCCAGCGTGCCCGGTTACCGTTTCAAGCAGAGCGTGGCCAATTACCGGCTGGACGTCACATTTACCCTGCTGGGAAACAGCACGGGGCCGGGTGCTCCCGCGAGTGAGGTTGTGGTGCAGGATACAGAGTCGCAGGTGCACGTCACAGTTGGTTGTTTGCCTTCAGGCCCATGATGGCCTGTAACTGACGTTCCTCGTCCGCGACCGGCCACAGGAAGATTCGCTGTGCGCCCGCCGCTTGGTACGCGGCCAGCTTCTCCACGCAGGCTTTTGGCGGACCGAAAACAAGCCGTTCGCGCAGTTCCGCTTCCGACCGGTTCAGCGCGGGGGCGAGGACATCCCGCAGCATCCGGTCGGCGGCGCGGCGATCGTCGGTGACGTAGCAATACATCGTGGAGAGGCCATTGGGGAAGGTATCCGGCTCTTTGCCCAATGCGGGGAGGAGGTGCCGAAGGCGCTGCCACGCCGCGGTGAAGCGAGCCGGCGTGGTGTTGTAGGCAGACGCGAGCCACCCGTCCCCATAGCGGGCGGCGCGGCGCAGGCCCGCCTCCGATCCCCAACTTCCAATCCAGAGCGGCGGGCCCGGTTGCTGGAGGGGATAAGGCTCTAGTGTCACACCCTCAGTGGAGTAATCTTGCCCGCGGAACTCCGGGGCGCCCCTTGTGAGGAGTGCGCGGAGAACCCGAACCGTCTCGTCGAACCGCCGCCAGCGTTCCTCGAACGGAACCCCCGCGGCGGCATAGTCACGCGCGGACGAGCCCGGCCCGAGGCCGACGACGAGGCGCCCGCCGGAAAGCACGTCCAGCGCGGCCAGGCTCTTGGCCAGCGCGACCGGCCCGCGCACCACCGCATCGAGCCGCTGCTGTCCAGCACGGCGGCCAGGGCGGTCAGGCAGTCGAGCCAGGGCCGGCTGAAGACGAGGTGGTCATTGACACAGAGATATCTGAACCCCAACCGCTCGGCCGATGTTGCGTAGGCACGAAGGCGTTCTAGTGACCACGATCGGCCGTCGAAGCCGACGATGGGCAGGTGTGCACCGAACTCCATCGGACTCAGGACCTTGTGTCGAGGCGGATGCACCGCACGGCCTCATGCTAGCATTTGCCGCCCTCAGGCGGTCTGCACGGACT
>Ga0209642_10002464_pt1 | contig 12148 bp, 11 predicted proteins | sample RifCSP19_2_FD_184025 | JGI IMG/M metagenome (GOLD analysis project Ga0209642, IMG submission 184025) | Soil microbial communities from Rifle, Colorado - Rifle CSP2_sed 19_2 (SPAdes) (version 2) | ecosystem: Environmental > Terrestrial > Deep subsurface > Rock core/Sediment | place: Rifle... | reverse complement strand
GCATGAAAATTAACCCCACCCTCACCTTAATCCTCTCCCTGAGGGAGAGGAAACTTTTTCGTTCCCTCCCCTTCAAGGGGAGGGTTAGGGTGGGGATGGGGTAACCAAGGTATTTTCAGGTGAATAAAACAAACAACGACATATCCTTTTTCTTTAACCCCAAATCCATAGCCGTTGTCGGCGCATCGCCTGTTGCAGGCAAGCTTTCCAATGTGATTATGAACAGCCTCAAAGAGATAGGTTTTCCCGGGCGAATCTATCCTGTAAATCCCAAGTATAAATCTATTGACGGAATGAAGTGCTATCAATCTGCAACAGATATAAAGGATGATATGGATGTGGCAATTCTCTGTATACCTGCATCTCGAGTTTTGGGCGCCATGGAGGATATTGTAAAGAAAAAGGTTAAAGGCGCAATCATTGTAAGCGCAGGTTTTAAGGAAATAGGTAAAGATGGAGCAGAAATAGAAGAAAAACTAAAAAAGATGTCCGATGAAACAGGTATAAGGATTATGGGGCCAAATTGTCTCGGGGTGTTTGATAATATTTCCAAGATAGATACATTTTTTGTTTTAAGGGAAAGGGTAAAAAGGCCGCGAGCCGGAGGTTTGACGATTCTATCGCAGAGCGGCTCATTTGCAGGCACTATTATGGATGAGCTTTCAGCAGAAGGGCTTGGCGTTGCAAGGATAATAAACTATGGCAACAGGGTGGATGTGGGAGAAACGGATTGTCTGGAATATATCGCAGAGGATAAATCAACAAAGGCTGTCGGCATTTATATGGAGTCAGTGGATGATGGGAGGAGATTTATAGAGGCTGCAAGGCGGTGCACAGCCAAAAAACCTGTCTTTGCCATAAAGGTGGGGAGGCATGAGGCAGGAATGTCTGCTGCGAAATCACACACAGGCGCAATTGCCGGAAGGTATGAGATTTACAGCGCTGCTTTTAAAAAGGCAGGGATAATAGAGGTAAAGGGATACAGCGAATTTCTTGACGCATGCAAGGTTTTGAGCAAGCAATATCCTGCTGACGGGAAGCGGGTCTTGATTGTAACCGACGGCGGAGGTATGGGCGCAAGTATTGCGGATGCGTGCAATGATTTTGGTCTTACCGTTGCGGAGCCTTCTCAGGATATTAAGAATCTCCTTGCATCAAGGCTTCCTCCGTTCTGCTCAGTAGGAAATCCCATAGACCTTACAGGAAGCGTGACAGATGATGACTATGTTATGGCAGTGAAAGAGACGATGACTGAGTATGATACGACCATAATTATGGTATTATGGGGGCCGCCAACTCTTACAGATAAACTTATAGGAATGCTGGCGGATGCTGCCGCAGAATTGAAAAAACCTGTGATAATATGCAGCCCCGGCGGTGAATACAGCCACAAGAGGAATAAAATGTTTGAAGAGGCAGGACTGCCGGTATTTTCAAGTCCGGAGGAGGCGGCCAGGGCAGCGGCAGTTTTGGCAAAGAGTTCACGCTGAAAAATACCCATCTGCGGCGTTGTCGCTGTGGCTTCTTCGCTCAACATACTACAAAAGTATGCCTCGCTTGAAGCCTTGCTCCGCCTTGCATCTGGGCAATTTTTGAGCGTGAACTGTTATATAAAGTAAAACTAATAAACTTACAAATTAAAAATTACGAATTAAGAATTGAAGGCAGCTACTCATTTAATTCATAATTTTTAATTCATAATTCTTAATTAAAAATAGGGGGTTTTATGTCAGATGAACATGTAGAAAGTATGCTGAAGGTTGAGGAGGTGTTTAAGCCTTCAAAGGAGATTATTGAAAGAGCATGGATAAAAGACTATGAAAAGGTCTATAAACATGCCGTAGAAAACCCTGAAATATTCTGGGGAGAGATTGCAAAAGAGCTTGAATGGTTTGAGCCGTGGAAAAAGGTTCTAAAATGGGAGCAGCCATGGATGGGGGGGGCGAGTTGGTTTGTTGGCGCACGATGCAATATTACCTATAACTGCCTTGACCGTCATGTAAAGACATGGCGCAGGAATAAAGCTGCAATTATCTGGGTTGGCGAGGACGGCGCAGAGAGGATTATCACATATGATGAGCTTTTAAGGAATGTGAATAGATGTGCTAACATGCTCTTTAATAACGGTGTGAGAAAAGGGGACAGGGTAACAATCTATCTTCCAAGGATACCTGAACAGATTATTGCAATGCTTGCATGTGCAAGACTTGGCGCTGTTCACAGTCTTGTGTATTCAGGCTTCAGCGCAGCCGCTCTTCAGAGCAGGATACATGATGCTGAGGCAAAGGTTGTTATAACTGCGGACTGCGGATATCAGAGGGCAAAGTGCATACCGTTAAAACATATTGTTGATGATGCAGTAAAGGACTGTCCGAGTGTTGAAAAGGTTATTGTTGTGAAAAGGGCAGAATATAGAAGTCAGGAGTCAGGAGTCAGGAGTCAGGAGTTAAAATCCAAAAATGAAATTGACTGGCACGAAGGAATGGCAAAGGCGTCTCAGAAATTTGACGCTGTGGAGATGGATGCAGAAGACCCGCTGTTCACGCTCTATACATCAGGCACAACAGGCAAGCCAAAGGGCGTTATGCATGTGCACGGCGGCTATATGGTTGGCACATACATAACAACAAAATGGGTCTTTGATTTAAAGGATGAAGACATAATGTTCTGCACAGCAGACCCTGGCTGGGTTACCGGGCACAGCTATATTGTGTATGGTCCGCTTTTAAACGGCGCAACAATCCTCTTTGCAGAGGGTGCGCCTGATTATCCTGACCCGGGCAGGTGGTGGAGTTTGGTAGAAAAATACGGCGTAAATATACTTTACACAACGCCGACAGCAATACGGCTTCTTATGAAATACGGCGATGATTGGCCTCAGAAATATGACCTTTCAAGCCTTAAGATTCTTGGCTCAGTAGGAGAGCCGATAAATCCAGAGGCGTGGCTCTGGTATAGAAAGGTTACTGGAAATAAACTCCCGATTATGGACACATGGTGGCAGACAGAGACAGGCATGATACTGGTAACGCCTCTGCCGTGCATGGCATTAAAGCCTGGCTCTGCTGCAAGGCCGTTTCCCGGCATTGAGCCTGCAATTGTTGACAGAAATGGAAACCCTCTGCCGGCAAATGAGGGTGGATTTATGACAATAAAAAAGCCGTGGCCTGCAATGATGAAGACAATTTATAAAGACCCGGAAAGATACAGCCAGTACTGGAAGACAATTAGCAATGTCTATCTCGCAGGTGATATGGCGCGGCAGGATGAGGACGGTTATTTCTTTTTCATGGGAAGGGCTGATGATGTTATCAAGGTTTCAGGCTACAGGCTTGGCACAGCAGAGATAGAGAGTGCAATTGTATCGCACTATGCAGTTGCAGAGTCTGCATGCATTGGCAAGCCAGATGCATTGAAGGGCGAAATCATAAAGGCATTTGTGATATTGAAACAGGGATATAAACCATCCGACTCCCTGCTGGATGAGATAAAGAAGCAGGTAAGAAAAGAACTTGGACCAATTGCCATTCCCTCTGAAATTGAATTTACTGAATGGCTTCCCAAGACACGGAGCGGAAAAATCATGCGAAGGGTATTGAAGGCGAAGGAACTCGGCGTTGAGCCGGGGGATATTTCAACATTGGAGGAGTAATGAGTTGACGCTGAAAAATGCCCATCTGCTGGAAAATAATAGGGACAGATACCATTTAAATAGTATTACTCACAATCTTATAAAAGAGCATCGATATGCGGATGAGGAAATATGAGGGCGTTACCCACATTCCTTGACAGAAAAACCGCAACACTTAGGCTGTTGAAAAAGGCATCAACAGCCTTGATTACACAGATTAGAAAAAACGATTACTCAGATATTTCAATGGGTTTTAATCTGTGAAATCTAATCTTTTATCTGTGCAATCAGAGTTTGTTGAGTTTTTCAACAAACTGTTTAATCGCCCCATGCCTCAGAAATAGATAACAGGATAATCAAGGGGTTGAAGGGTTTGATAAAAAAGGTAAATTCGTCTAAAATATAGAAAATACGAAAGGGGGATATTGCTATGACAATAGTACAGATAAAATCAGATACAGATAGCAATGCTATGGATATTATCAAAACTGCCATTCAGGCTGAATTAAAGCGGCTTGAAATAGGGCTTGAAAAGACGGAAAGGCAGATTGCAATGTTTGAGAATGAGTATAAAATTTCATCAGAGGCATTTTTAAAGCAGTTCACCGCTGAAGATATGAAAGGCGGCGACCCTGAATATATTTCATGGGCAGGGGAGTTGAAAATAAGAGAAAAAATACTCACGGATATAAACAGACTGAAGGAAATTCAGTATGTTGCTAACTGAATATCTTTCTGGTCTGTCTAATGTTATTGATGAATATTCAAGAACCGGTCTCATCATTGATTCTGAATTAAGCGCCGATTATAGAACGGAAAAAATAGGCATTATAAAAGGCTCTGTTACTTTTGCAGATAACTCTATGCTTGTGTTTACTGAATATCTTGACCTTAAGTATAAAATTGAAAAACTTAATTACTCCTTTCATTATCAAAAACAAGATGGCTCGCTCATATTCCGTTATGATAATGCCAGACATAAGCCGCCGAGTGACGCCTATGGACACAAGCACCTGCCTGATGGAAAAGTATCCGCCGCAGAGCCTCCTTCATTAAAAAACATTTTTACTGAAATTATGGATTCGCTATTATGAGTGTTTGAGTCTTTCCGTGTCGGTTAATGGAAGAGAATATTGCAATTGTAGATAGGAAAGGGTAAAGTTTCATCATGATTCAACAAGAGGCCAAAAAACTTATAACCGATGCCATTCAATCAGGCAGGACATCGCTCCTGGAGCCTGAGGCAAAAGCGCTTTTGTCTACATTTGACATACATGTACCCAAAAATGTTTTCGTAAGGAGTGCAGAGGATGGTGTAAATGCCGCAAACAATATGGGATACCCTGTTGTCCTCAAGGTTGTATCAAGGGATATACTGCACAAGACAGAGGCAGGCGGGGTGATGGCAGGGCTTAAAAATGCGCAAGAGGTTGAAGATTCATTCAATGAAATGATATTTGATCTGTCTGACCATTATGCAACAGCGAAGATTGAAGGTTTCTTGATAGAGAGGATGGTTGATAAAGGTGTAGAGGTGATTGTGGGAGGGGTTAGGGATGCGCAATTTGGCCCGGCAGTAATGTTTGGGATTGGCGGTGTAATGGTAGAGCTTTTAAAAGATGTTTCCTTCAGGCTTGCGCCTGTTACTAAGGAAGAGTGCCTCGCAATGATGGAGGATATAAAGGCATATCCGCTGCTTGCAGGATACAGGGGCGCTGAGCCGGCAGACCTTGATGCGATTGCAGATGTCATTATAAAGGTCGGCAACATCATGGCCGGGGTGGTTGAGATAAAAGAAATGGAAATAAACCCTCTTATTGTATATCCTGAGGGGGCAATAGCAGTGGATGCGAGGGTGGTGTTAAATTCACGCTGAAAAATGCCCATCTGCTTTGTCAGGACTGCGGGCTTGCATCCTCACATACCTAAAAAGTATGCTGCGGTGCAATCCCTTGTCCTTCCTCGCATCTGGGACATTTTTGAGCGTGAACAAATTTATATTATCTATCTGAATCTGTGTTATGAGGGTGAATATTTTTATGGACAAAACCCACGGTGGAAATATCTGGAAGGTTGCAAGTGATAGCGGCATAAGGCCAGGGGATATTATTGATTTCAGCGCCAGTATAAATCCCCTCGGTCTTTCGCCGGATGCCCGGAGACGTATGATGGAATCAGTTTCAATTCTTGGGCACTATCCTGAACCATGTGCTGATATGATAAGACATGGGCTGGCAAAGTTTCATAACCTCTCTTCTGAAAATATCATTGCAGGGAACGGTTCCACAGAGTTTATACATCTCATCCCCCAGATATTCAGACCAAAAAGAGCCATTATAGTTGAGCCTGCCTTCAGTGAGTACAGGAATGCGCTTGAGCTCTGCGGGTGCGAAATAAAGGATTTTATGGCACATGAGGATGAGGGCTTTATTCCTGATGTGAAAAGATTATATTCTGCTGTCAGGGCCGGCTGTGATATGGTTTACCTCTGCAACCCCGCAAACCCTACCGGTGTTTTATTGCAGAAAAAGGATGTTGTTGAAATGGCAAAGGAATGCAGCCGAAGCAGCGCAGTGCTGGTGGTTGACGAGGCATTCATGGATTTTGCAGAAGATGAGTCTGTTAAGAGAGAGGCAGCATATCTGGATAATCTCATAGTTGTCCGCTCCATGACGAAATTTTTCGGGATGGCAGGCCTGAGGCTTGGCTATATCATATCAAACAAAAGATTAGTCAAGAGGTTTGAGGATTTTAAACCGCCATGGTCAGTTAATACGTTGGCAATAATTGCCGGAATTGAGTCATTGCAGGACACGGATTTTATCATGGAAACTACGAGGTGGTTTGAGGAGGAGAGGGAATTTCTGTATAACGGCCTGAATGCCATAGCCGGGCTTAAGGCATATCCGTCATCGGCGAACTATTTCCTTGTAAAGATTTTACAAAAGGATATTTCTTCAGCTACCCTGCAGGCCGCGCTTTTGAGTGAGGGCATTCTTATAAGAGACTGCAGTTTATTCCCCGGCATGGACAGCACCTTCTTCAGGGTTGCGGTGCGAAGGAGAGAGGAAAACAGAACATTTATTGACGCCATAAAAAAACTGTTAGACATAAATTGTTTGACTTGATGATGGTTTTAATGAAAAAAAACATTCTTTCAAAACTGCTCATTCTGTTTTCCATTGTTGGTATTATTCCTTTAGTAGCTATTGCCATATATTCCTATAATAAGAGCAGGGAAGCCCTTTTCATTAATGTTCGTTATGATATAGAAGGTGACGCAAAGGATATTGCCTCAAGCATAAGCCACCTCTTTAATAAAGCAAGAAGCGATATTCTGCTTCTGACAGTAAATCCTGCCTTTAAAAGATATTTCCTCGAGCCTGAAAAAAAGTCTTTCTGGCTTAAAGAGCTGGAGAAGGCCTTTCTTTATCTCAGCAAAATATTCCCTGATTCTTTCGATGAGGGATGTTATATCATTTCTGATGGCAGAGAGATTTGCAGGGTTATCTTTGATAAACTTGCTCATCCAACTGAATTAAGCATAGATGAAACAAGGAACGCCTTTTTTGCCCCAACCTTTACAATACCTGAGGGAGAGGTTTATCAGGGGCCTCCATACATCTCCACAGATACCAATAGATGGGTTATTCCAAATTCCACGCCCATTGTCCTTCCGGACGGTAGAAAGGCTGCAATTGCCCATATGGAGCTGAATGTTGCCTATCTTAAAAGTATAATGAAAAATATTTTGCAGGAAGAGGTGGAGGAGGGTTTTGTTATGGATAAAGACGGAAATATTATCGTTGCAACATGGCTTGACATAAAAGGTGAGGAGCTTTTTCCAAAGGCTGTTGATATTGAGAATTCAGAATCTTATCGCGGAGTAATAGAAAGGATGAGGAACGAAAACAGCGGCTTTGAAAGGATACTCTATGCGGGTGAAAAATACTTGATAGCATTTAATCCTATTCCTGTTTCGAATAGATACAATGAAAACCGCTGGTCAGTAGCAGTTATGATTCCTGAACAGAATGTGTATGCAACTATGACACCTGCACGATATATGCTCCTTGTTCTTTTTGGCAGCGGTATTGTTGTTATTATGGCTGTGATTTTTGGCAGTAGGGTTGTAAAACCACTGAAGAAACTCGCTGAAATAAGCGCTGAATTGGCAAAAGGAGATTTGACAAAGCGGGCACATATAACTGGAGAAGATGAGCTTGGCCAGCTTGCTACGGCCTTTAACGAGATGGCATCATCTCTTGAGAAGGATAGACAAAAGCTGGTTAAAGAACTGGAGGTATCCAATGTCCTTCTAAAGGTTCTTGGTTTTCTTATTTCGTTTCCAAATATGCAAGATATACTTCCGAGAATTGTTGACTCCATAAGAAATCTCATTCCATGCGATACTTGTTCTATAATGCTTTTAGATGAAAAGAAAGAATTTCTGACTATTGCCGGCTCTTATGGGCTTGAGGAAAAATATATAAAGGATGTCAGACAAAAGGTTGGAGACGGTATAGCAGGGTGGGTTGCATTGCACACTAAACCTTTGCTTTGTAAAGGGCCAATTCAAAGCAATAGATTTAGAAACTATATGCAGCATGAAAAGGCTATAACTGGCGCCATTTGTATTCCTATAGAGTCCAGAAGGGGCATAATTGGTGTTGTCTCTATATCAACCAAAGGTGCATATAGCTATGAAGAAGATGATATGAGAAGGCTGATGTTAGTAGTAGACAATCTTGCGATAGCAATGGAAAATGCCCGCCTCTTTGAAGAGCTAAGGACGGCGAATTTTGAAACAATGATGGCTTTAGCCCAGGCGCTGGAAACCAAGGATGTTTACACCCGGGGACATAGTGAGAGGATAGTAAAATTAGGGGTAGCAGTCGCAAGAAGGTTTGGGCTTCCTGAAGAAAATAGAGAGTTGTTGAAGTATGCAGCTATTCTGCACGATATAGGCAAGATAGGCATACCCGACAGTATCTTAAATAAACCGGGCAGACTTACTGATGAGGAATATAGATTAGTAAAAGAACACCCTGCAATAGGGGCGGAAATAGTAAAACAGGTAAAGGCACTGGAACCGGTTGCCTCTATTATCCTCCAGCACCAGGAAAGATGGGATGGCAAGGGCTATCCGTATGGTATGAAAGGAGAAGATATTCCCATGGAGGCACGGATTATCTCTGTGCTGGATGCCTATGATGCAATGACATCAGATAGGTCGTACCGGAAGGCATTACCCGTTCAGACAGCAATAGCAGAGCTCAAAAGATGCTCAGGTACCCAATTTGACCCCAAAGTGGTGAATGCATTTTTAGCAGAGTTAACCCTTGACAAAATAGGTTTAGTCAGAGACTAAACACTTTTCTGATTTTATCAAAGATAAAATCAGCTATTTTGTCAAGGGTTAACAGAGGAGTAGCAAAGAAGGATTAGCTCTTTTATAATATAATTATTGTTTTGAATTTAATTTATAATATTGGGGCTAAAATGAATAATCACTTGCAGGTGTAAAATATGATATAGATGTCATAAAAAGCAGCATCAAGACCCAGTATCGTTATGATGATACAATCAATGGCAATGACTATAATGTGATGGAAGTGCAGTGGTCGTTTGGTTTTTAGGAATAACACCGGTAATCTTATGAAGAAACACATCCCGACAATCATCTTCCTGAGTTCCTTCGTTGCACTCGGGACAATCTTTGCCGCAAACCTTTATGCAGAAGAGATTGCAATCATAGTCAATGAACAAGGGCCACTGACGCAGGCCTCAGAGGCAGAGATACGGGAGATATACTTAGGCAATATGAAATTTGCAGGAGGCACGGCAATTGTCGCCGTACATTACAGAGAGGGTTCTGTGAAAGACGCATTTCTATCCTCTATTGTAAAAATGAACTCAAGGGAGTACAGGCTTTACTGGACAAAGAAGATCTTTCAGGAAGGAGGCGCTTTGCCCGCCCTTCAAAACAGTTTTCAGCTCATAGTTTCATTTGTCAGCAAGAATAAGGGCGCAATAGGATATGTGTTAAGAACAGAATTGACGGATATGAAAGGGATAAAAGTAGTCGCAACGATTCAAAGACCATGAAGATACCGATAAATAGAAAAATAACAAGCCTATTCGCGGCAGGGATAATCATTTTCGCCACTTTCGCAGGCAGCACATTCTTAGTCATAAAAGCCCACCAGGAGGCCTTGCATAAGTCAAATATTATATCTAAAAAGGTAAATCTTACCGGAGACCTTCAATTTCAGGTTAACAGGCTCCTCCTTCCTGTGAATCGGTACCTCATTACCGGAGACAGTAAGGAGAGGGATAATTTTGACGGCATTATTGGCGAGATGTCCAGGATTTTCACTGAGATCAAAACATTGAGCGGTGATGAAAGGTGGCAGGCGGTAGCTGTCAAGGTAGAAAAAGATGTTATAAATTTTGGAGAAAAGGTGGTTGATATACTCTATATAGATAAACCTGTCGGCAATAAAAAGGCTCAGGAACTTATGGCTAGCTTAACCCTTTTGAGCGAGGCGCTGGTAAAGGAGGTGGACGGGTTTCACGCTATCGCAGAGGATGAGATAAAAAAGATGGGAGAAGATGTAGACAGGGATACCAGGAGGAGCAACATATATGCATTGATTATTTTAGGCGCATTAATATTTTTTGCAGTACTCCTCTACTATTATTTAAGAATGTTTGTGACTAAGCCGATTAATCAACTCCATGAAGGAGCAGATATTATTGCAAAAGGGAATCTTGGCCACCGTATGAATATAAAAACAGGCGATGAACTGGAATATCTTGCGTCTGCATTTAACAACATGGCAGTTTCCCTTGAAGGCACTAAAGAGGAGCTTAGCAAAAGGATATTTGAACTTTATGCGCTCTATAATATAAGCAAGATTTTATCCACAACCTTTGAGGCAGAGGAGTTATTGAAGGAGATTGTGAAAAAGGTAAGCTCGGATTTCAGCATAGAAGATGTCCTTGTTATGCTCGTGGATGATAAGACTCAGGAGCTTTTTGTAGCGTCAAGCGCCGGGTGTTTATCAGAGGATGTTTGCGAATATATTGGCGGCAGGAAATATAAGGTTGGCGAGGGGGTTTATGGGTGGGTAGCTATATCAGGCGAGGCAAGGCTTATAAAAGATGTTAGACAGGAGAAAAATATTCTTCCTGAAGAAATACTGCGTCCTGAAATACAAAGTATGATTATCGTTCCATTTAGCGTGAGGGGAAAGATTCTGGGGTTGTTATGCGGATATAAGAAGGCGCCTCAATCTTTTGAACGAGGAGATTTGTCACTTTTTATGGCAGTTGCGGAGCAGGTTGCCCTTGCCCTTGAGAATGCGCGGCTATACAAAGAGACCAAGATGATGGCCATTACTGACGGCCTGACAGGACTGTATAACCATAGGTTCTTTATAGCAAGGCTGAAGGAAGAAATTAACAGGGCGGAGAGATATGATCGCCCCTTGTCTCTTATCATAATGGATATAGATTATTTCAAACATTATAATGACACGCACGGCCATCAGGGTGGGGATGAGATTTTAATAGGGTTCGCGGATGTAATAACAAAGACGATAAGAAATTCTGATATTGCTGCACGCTATGGAGGAGAGGAGTTTGTTATCATATTATCCGAAACAAGCAAAGAACAGGCAATTCAAATGGCCGAGAGGATGAGAAAGATTATAGAAGATTATCCATTTCCGAAGAAGGAGACCCAGCCCGGCGGCGCATTGACTGTGAGCCTCGGGGTTGCCACATTCAAGGTTGATGCGACCAATGCCGATGAGCTTGTAAAAAAGGCAGATGATGCGCTCTACAGGGCAAAAGAGAGCGGAAGAAATAGGGTTGTAGCAGCATGATTTAAAGGCAGAGTCAGTCAAAGAGTTGGGAATGAAAACTTTGATGCTATGATACTCTGACACTTGGACACTTAATACATGGAGGTATTTAAGATGAGAGAGAGAAACAAGGAAATCCGCAGAAGGCGGCACAGGAAGGAAAAGGTCAAGAAGGCGAAGATAAGGGCATTGATTGCTCAGGCAAGGGCAAGCTCTAAGAGCAAACCGGCAGAAGCCCCGCAAAAGACAGAGGAGAAAAAAGCTGTCCATAAACCGGCAGCAAAGGTTGTAAGGTCTGCAAAAGGTTCAAAACATGCGGCAGAGGGTGAGAAAAAGGGGGAATAGGTAAGAGATGAAAAAAACTTCAATCCTCTTTTACCTCCACACCAAAATCTTTGGTGCGGGGATTTACTTATTTCTTATATTCTTTTTATGTATTGCAGCCGCCAATGCCATCCCATTGGGCAAGGGGATAGGTTCGTATGTTGTTAGCACTATCGCCGGGAACGGCATGAGAGGTGCTGTTGATGGTTCAAAGGAGAAGGCAAGATTCAACTGGCCTACAGGGGTTGCTGTTGATGATAAGGGCAATATCTATATTGCAGATTTCTCAAATAACCTTATAAGGAAAATTAGCACACAGGGC
>Ga0209642_10002462_pt1 | contig 12160 bp, 11 predicted proteins | sample RifCSP19_2_FD_184025 | JGI IMG/M metagenome (GOLD analysis project Ga0209642, IMG submission 184025) | Soil microbial communities from Rifle, Colorado - Rifle CSP2_sed 19_2 (SPAdes) (version 2) | ecosystem: Environmental > Terrestrial > Deep subsurface > Rock core/Sediment | place: Rifle... | reverse complement strand
GAAGTGGGAAAAGAATCCAGATGAAATGGCTGAGATAGAGAATCATTTTAAGGGGATTTTAGAAAGAGAAAAGGGTAATTATCAAGAAGCTATCAAATATCTGCAAAAAGTAAAGGAATCGAACAAAAGTGATGAGGTATATTTTTATGGGTATGAGCTGGGGAAGATTTATCTGTTAGTTAATAATTTTACTAAAGCGGAAGAAGAGTTTGTTGCGCTAATACGAGAACCCCACAGACTTAGAATAGAGTACGTGAAATCATTTTATTGTTTAGCCAGAGCCAAAGAAGGTTTAAAGAAGAAACAGGAAGCTATTGAATATTACGAAGGATTTCTGGATTACTGGGGCAATGCTGATTGGGAACTGCCGGAAATAAGAGATGCGAAGGAGAGACTGAGAAAACTAAAAGGTAGACAGTAGACAGCATTCAGCATGTAGGGAAAAGAAAGTAGCATCGGGCTTTATGCCCGACGGGAATTTTGTAGGGACAGAAGAGTGTTCTGTCCATTTGGAACTCACCCTGAATCCCTCTCTTACAAAGAGAGGGACTGATGTCTCCCCTTCTCTTGTTAAGAGAAGGGGCCAGGGGATGAGTTCGAGAATTAGCAGAAATTAAATTATGTCTTACGAATTATTCATTGCCAAAAGATATTTAAGGTCAAAGCGGAAATCAAAATATCTCTCCGTCATCACCCTCATCTCCATAGGGGGGGTACTGATCGGGGTTGCGGCTTTGACCTTTGTCCTTTCGATGATGAACGGGTTCGAGAGGGAGGTTCGCTCTCGCATAATCGGCACTACTGCGCATGTGACTGTGCTTTCTTCTGAAGAGGAGGGGATTTCAGATTACCAGAAGCTTGTTCTTTCGATCAAATCGAATCCGCAGGTTATGGGAGTTGCACCTTTCATCTATTTTAAAGCTGCCATAGCCTCAAAGGAAAGCTCAGACGGGATTGTTATCCGGGGTGTTGACCCGGAACAGGAAAGAAACGTTACTGAGATCGAGAATGACTTAATTGCCGGATCTTTTGATTTAAAAGAGAAGGAAGGTGAGTTACCTGGCATCGTGTTGGGTGGAACCTTAGCTGATAGGTTAAGGGTGAAGATCGGGGATGAGGTCATACTTTTTTCCATAAACCGGGAAACCGTTTCTGCAGGTTTCCTTTCTCCTAAGGCAACCAAGTTCAAAGTGGTGGGGATTTTTGAGACCGGAATGTATGAATATGATTCCAACTTGGCTTATGTTTCCCTTGGGTCTGCACAGAAAATTTTGAGTTCGGGAAGCTCAGTGACCGGACTGCAGGTAAAAATCTCCAACTTCTATAAAGCGGAAAAGGTGGCAAAAGAGTTTGATTCAAAATTAGGATCGAGCTATTATGCCACTGACTGGATGCACCTACACAAAAATCTTTTCTCCTGGATGGCTCTGGAGAAATATGCCATGTTCATAGTCTTAAGCCTGATTGTGGCTGTGGCTGCTTTTAATATCATCAGCACTCTGATAATGATCGTGATAGAGAAAAGAAAAGAGATCGGCATTTTGAAATCGATGGGAGCTACTTCAGGCTCTATTATGAGGATTTTTATGTTAGAAGGGCTGGTCTCGGGCATAGTGGGCACGATTCTGGGTAGTGTTTTAGGATTTTTCCTGTGCTGGATTCAGAAGACTTTCAAACCGATCTCGCTGCCACCGGAGATATATTTTATCTCAACTCTGCCAATAGATATGCGGCTTTTCGATTTTCTGATAGTGGCTTTAGCTGCAGTAGGCATAACCTTTTTAGCGACGATTTATCCGGCTTACAGAGCTTCGCAGATGTTGCCGGTTGAGGCGATTAGATATGAATAAAAAAAAGGGCTCAAGGATTCGAGGGTTCAAGAGTTTAAGGGAGAAAATCCAAGCTCCTTGTGGATGTTATCATCCACAAGGGAGGAAGATGCCGAGGATGATAACATCCTCGGCGAGCAAATAAATAAATTAAATATATTCAGAAAACTGGCGAAAATAGATATATAGGGAAAGCGAATTGACAAATAAAGATGCAGTTTTAGAGGCTAAAGGAGTTTTTCGGAGTTTCCAAACAGGTTCGGTGATTCTGGACGTATTAAAGGGTGTGGACCTGGAAATCTATCAGGGAGAGATAGTTGCCTTAATTGGTCCTTCAGGATCAGGAAAAAGCACCCTGTTACACATTTTAGGGGCTTTAGATCGACCAGACAAAGGTTCAATCAATCTTGACTCCGTAGAGGTTTTCTCATTGAACGATAAAGAGTTAGCTCATCTGAGAAATAGAACCGTAGGATTTGTTTTCCAGTTCCATCACCTTTTGCCTGAGTTCTCAGCTTTGGAAAACGTGATGCTGCCCAAACTTATTGCTGGAGAAGGAATAAAAAGTATCGAGAACAAAGCAATGGAATTACTTGACGAAGTAGGCCTCAAAGACAGGAAAGATCACAAGCCCGGAGAGTTGTCCGGGGGTGAACAGCAAAGGGTAGCAGTTGCCAGGGCTTTGATCAACGACCCCAAGATAGTGATTGCAGATGAGCCTTCAGGTAATTTAGACCGGAATACAGCCGAAAGCCTGCATAATCTGATCCTTGAGCTGAACCGCAGCAGAAACCAGACTTTCGTGCTGGCAACGCATAACTTAGAGCTGGCTCAAAGAGCCAATCGTATATTCAGATTGAAGGACGGGCAAGTGGAGCGAGCTAAATTTTAAGTGAGATTGAAAAAATATGCTGTGTGATGATTGCAAGAAAAAAGAAGCTACTATTCAGATAACTCAGATCATAGATAATCAGAAGATGACCTTGAACCTGTGTCAGAAATGTGCGGAGAAAAGAGGGTTTAGCAGTCCTTTTGCAGGGGTTCCTTTTCCCTTGGCTGAGTTTCTGTCCGGCATGATATTACCCGGGCCATCTGGTTCAAGTGCGGGTAAAAAAGGTGTCCCCAGGACAGAGAAAGAACCCAAATGCCCTAACTGCGGGATGACTCTCTCTCAATTTGCCCAGCGCGGAAGATTAGGATGCGGAAGCTGTTATAAGACTTTCAGAACCCAGCTTAAAGACCTTCTGAGGAAAATCCATGGCTCAGATCGTCATCGGGGTAAAATACCCAACCTGCCTGGAGTGCAGATGGAATATCTGAAAGAGGAAAGAAAGCTTCAGGAGGAGCTTAAGAAGGCTATAGATGAAGAGGACTTTGAAATGGCTGCATCGATCCGGGATAAGATAAAAAATCTGTCCAGAATGGATCCATTCGGACAGGAGAAAAAGTAGATATGTTCGAAGATTTAGTGAAAAAACCTGCGGCCTGGCTAAGCGGTGAGGGGGAAAACTCGGAGATAGTTTTATCCAGCCGGGTAAGACTGGCTCGCAATATCTGTGCGGTTCCTTTCCCCTCAGTTGCACAGTCAGGCGAGCGGGAGAAGGCCGTCTCCTTCGTCCTGGGAGCCATTCAGAAAAGCTCGAGACTTGCATCCGGACAATTCTATAACTCTTGTGACCTTTCTCCTCTGGATAGAGATTTTCTCATAGAAAGACATCTGGTAAGCCCGGAGTTTATGAAGGAGGGGAATTCCAAAGCCCTGTATATCGGTGAGGAAGAAAAGATCAGCCTGATGATAAACGAGGAGGACCATCTCCGGATTCAAGCCCTTAGATCCGGGCTGGAGATAAAAAGCGCGTTTGAGCTGGCAGATAAGGTTGACAGCGAATTATCCAGTTCTCTGGAATTCGATTTCGATCCGGATTTCGGTTATCTGACATCTTGCCCGACCAATGTAGGAACCGGGATGAGAGCTTCGGTCTTAATCCATCTTCCAGGACTGGTTTTGACCAAAGAGATAGAAAACGTCATCTCCCAGGTAACCAAATTAGGTTTAACTGTAAGAGGGTTTTATGGAGAAGGCTCAGACGTTTTAGGTAACCTATTTCAGATCTCCAACCAGACTACTTTAGGGAAATCTGAAGAGGATTTAATCGAAAGCTTAGAGAAGGTCACTTTGCAAATCATCGAATATGAAAATAATTCCCGAAATACCTTGTACCGGGATGCCCGAGAGCAGATCGAGGATAAAATCTGGAGGGCTTTCGGGATTTTGCAGAATGCCCGGGTGATAACCTCAACTGAGGTAACCAATCTCTTATCTGCTATCCGGCTGGGACTGGGGATGGGAACCATATCTGAAGTATCCTTGAGCACAGTTAATCAGATTTTGCTTATCTCCTTTCCAGCTCATCTGCAGAAATATTTTAACCGGGAGATGGACCCAAACCAGAGGGACATTCAACGGGCAGAGCTGATCAGGGAAAAATTAAAGGGAACGACTTGAAAATGATTTGACTTTTCCGTTCGTTCTCTTAAATTGAATATAGATGACGTATCTAAAATAGACGGAGATAATTTATGAACGAGATGTTCTCAGAAAAAGCCAGGAAGGTAATCGAGTACGCCAGAGACGAAGCCTCCAGGCTAAGACATGACTACATTGGGACCGAACATCTCCTCTTAGGCTTGACAAGGTTAGGGGAGGGGAGGGCTATTGAAATTCTTACCAACATAGGGATAGATTTATTAGAACTCAAGCAGTCGATAGAGGACGTGGTGCAACCTTCAGGCGGAACCCTGACAATGGGCCAGCTTCCGCTCACGGCCCGGGCTAAGAAGACCTTAGAGGTTTCAAGCCAGGAAGCCAGGGCTTTGAAAGCCAAAGAGATAGATACCGAGCACATCCTTTTAGCACTGCTGAGGGATGAGGAAGGCGTGGCAGCTCAGGTTCTCTCGATGTATGATATCGATTATAAAGAAGCTTACGAAGAATTAAAAAACATTCAGTTGGGAAAACCATCCTCCTATGGAAGGAAAAGGAAAAAGAGCAAGACCCCGGCTTTGGACCATTTTGGAAGAGATTTAACAGAACTCGCCCGTAAGGGGAAATTAGACCCGATAATCGGGAGGGAAAACGAAATCGAAAGGGTTTCTCAGATACTTTCTCGCAGAAAGAAGAATAATCCGGTTTTAATCGGGGAGCCAGGAGTCGGTAAGACCGCAATTGCTGAAGGTTTAGCCGAGAAAATCGTAGAAGGAAAAGTACCTCAAACCTTAGAGAATAAAAGGATTGTGACCCTGGATATGGCTTCCTTAGTCGCCGGAACGAAATACAGGGGTCAGTTTGAGGAGCGGATGAAGGCGGTGATGAACGAGATCATCAATTCTAAGGATGTCATCATTTTCATCGATGAGCTTCATACCATCGTGGGAGCAGGTGGAGCTGAAGGGTCTTTAGATGCTTCCAACATATTCAAGCCAACCTTGTCTCGTGGTGAAATCCAGTGTATTGGTGCTACTACTCTTAACGAATACAGAAAATATATCGAGAAAGATGGTGCCTTAGAAAGAAGGTTCCAGATAGTTATGGTTGATCCGCCCAGCACACCGGATACGATTAAGATTTTACAGGGTTTAAGGCAGAAGTATGAAGAGCATCATAAGATAAAGATAAATGATGAGGCAATTGAGGCTGCGGTCAAACTGTCTGATAGGTACATCTCCGGCAAGTTTCAGCCGGATAAAGCCTTAGATGTTATCGACGAGGCAGGTTCCAGGGCTCATCTTTCCACTTATACCAAGCCTCCGGAGTTCGGAGAATTAGAGCAGGGGATCCTTCAGCTTCAGAAGGACAAGGACTTAGCAGTCAAAAACCAAGAGTTTGAAAGAGCAGCCCAGTTGAGGGATGAGCTGAAGTTCAAAAAGGAAGAGCTGGAATCCCTCAAAAGGAAATGGGAAGAGGAAAAAAGCAAAGAGGTAGTCATTTTAACGGCTGAAGATATTGCCCAGGTGGTCTCAAAGATGACCGGCATTCCTGTATTCAGATTAGAGGAGAAAGAATCCAAGAAGCTTTTGCGCATGGAAGAGGAAATCAAGAAACGTCTGGTAGGTCAGGATGAGGCAGTTGCCGCCATTACTAAAGCCATTCGCAGGTCAAGAGCAGGTTTAGGAGACCCCAGAAGACCGATCGGCTCTTTTATCTTCTTAGGTCCTACAGGCGTAGGAAAAACCGAGCTGGCTCGCTGCTTAGCTGCATTCCTGTTTGAGGATGAGGAATCCTTAGTCCGCATTGATATGTCTGAATATATGGAGAAATTCTCAGTCTCCCGTTTGATAGGTGCGCCTCCGGGCTATGTGGGTTATGAGGAGGGCGGACAGCTTACAGAAAAGGTCAGGCGAAAACCATATTCGGTCGTGCTTTTAGACGAGATCGAAAAAGCCCATCCAGAGGTTTTCAACATACTTTTACAGATGTTAGACGATGGGGCTTTAACTGACAGCTTCGGCAGAAGGGTCGATTTCAAGAACACCGTGATTATTATGACCTCCAATATGGGAACCCGGGAGATAAAATCCGGGAAAGCCATGGGATTTCAGAAGGATGATTTAGTCTCCTCTTATGACCAGATGAAACATAAGATCACGGATGAACTAAAAAGAACTTTCAACCCTGAGCTTATAAACCGGATCGATGAGGTGATTATCTTCAAACCCTTAGGAATGGAGGAGATAATGCAGATAATCGATATCCTTCTTAAGGACGTGTCAAAGCTCCTGTCTGAAAAGGGTATTTCCTTTGAGCTGACTGATAAAGCTAAAGAGTTCTTAGCGGAAAAAGGTTATAATCCAACCTTCGGAGCCAGACCCTTAAAAAGAGCTATTCAGAAGTATCTGGAAGACCCTCTGGCAGAAGAAATCCTTAAAGGGCAGTTCAAAAGAGACTGTCAGGTGCTCGTAGACCGGGGCGGAGATGATAGTCTCAGCTTCAGCATAAGGGTCAGGGAGGAAGGGGAGATAAAGAAATCTTTGAAGTCATAAACAGATTTCCCTTGCCAAAAAGGGAAAAGTTTATTAACTTTTAAACCCAAGTCTCCGTATAAGGGAATTGGGTTTAAATTTTGTTGTATGTATCGTTAGAAGAAGGAGGTTTTTTTAATGGCTCATAAAAAAGGTGTAGGAAGTTCCAAAAACGGAAGGGATTCCCAAGGTCAGAGATTAGGAGTTAAACGCTTTTCCGGGGAAAAGGTTCTGGCTGGCTCTATTTTAGTGCGGCAGAAAGGGACCAGGATTCATCCGGGGTTGAATGTAGGAATGGGCAAGGATAATACCCTTTTTGCTAGGATAACCGGGCTGGTCAAATTCGAGAACAAGGGAAGGGACAGGAAAACAGTCAGCGTTTACGCTTAAAATTTTTGTCCTTTCTTGATAAATATTTCACAAGGTTTGGTTTATTTTAGTAGGGCAAGGTTTTAGGGTATGTTGAAAAAGCCAATCCTGTCATTCTGAGGAAGTCCGCCTTCGGCGTGACGACCGAAGAATCTCTTTGATTCAGGGAGAGATTCTTCGTCCGCCTCTGGCGGACTCAGAATGACACTTTCTTAGTTTCGTTTTTCAACAGCCTCTTTAGCCTGTAAAAATAGCAATCCTGAAGGGTTGCCCTACAAAAAAACTATAAGTCTCTGTTGGTCAGGAGACCAACAGAGAGCATCCCGTAGGGGCGACCCTTCCTTCGGCTTTGCTCAGGACGGTGAGCTTGTCGAACCGCGTGGTCGCTAGCAGGTCCGAGTCAATTTAAAATAGAACTGCTCTTTAAAATTTAAACTTTTCTTTCGATGAAACCGATCGGCATCTTTTTGAGCGGCTGCGGCTATCAGGATGGCACCGATATCTGGGAGGCGGTGCTGCTGTATTATTTTCTGGAACAAAGGAAGATGAAAACTGTTTTCTTTTCTTCTCCGCCCATTAATCCCCAGAAAAACTCAAGCAGCGAGAAAACCTCTTTACCCCATCAAGATTTCTTTTCAAAGACCGCCATGCTGGTTCGTGGAAATCTGAAAGAGCTAAAAGAAACCGGCTCGGATACCCTTTCTGCTCTGATTTTGGCAGGCGGTGAAGGTATACTGAAAAATTTTACCCAATCGGAGGAGAAAAATCCGGTTTTAAAAGTTGATCCAGAGTTGAAAAAATTCATCCGGGAGATTTACCGGCGTAAAAAGCCGATTGCCGCCTGTGGGGTGGCTTCTGTGATGCTCGCTTCCTGTTTGAAGGATCTGGTCGATTCTCCTCTGACCATGACTTCAGGTAACGACCCGGAACTGTCCAGCCAGCTTGAGAAAATGGGGGTAAATCACGTGATAACTAAAGCTTCTGAAGCGGTAATAGATTCTGAGAACCGGCTGGTAACTACTCCCGGCTCCCAGATAAAGGCAAACATTACTGACCTGGGCACAGGTCTGAATAATTTAATCGATGGGATATTAGAGTTAACCAAATAGTCCCCGCCGCAGGCGGAAAAGGAGGATTTATGAGGGAGATCTCAGTAAAGGACATCATAAGTACTGTAAAAAACCTCTGCATTGATGCCAACTACAATTTAGGCGAAGATGTGGAGAAGGCTTTGAAGGAAGGATACCAGAAAGAGGAGTCCCCGACTTCAAAGGAGACTTTAAACCAGATTATAGAGAACGTGCAGATAGCCAAGCAAGGGGAATTCCCCTTGTGCCAGGATACTGGGTTTGCAGTAGTCTTCGTGGATATGGGGGATCAGGTTTTCGTAAAGGATGGAAATTTATTCGATGCGATCAATGAAGGGGTCAGACAGGGATATAAGGAAGGATATTTGAGGAAATCCATCTTAGGCGACCCGATCGAAAGAAAGAACACCGGAGATAACACCCCAGCGGTCATACATATGAATGTGGTCAAGGGTGATAAGCTGAAGATAACAGTCGCTCCCAAGGGCGGCGGAAGCGAGAATATGTCTGAAGTCAAGATGATGAAACCTTCGGATGGGGTTGAAGGAGTAAAGGAGTTTGTCATCGATATGGTCAGGAGATCAGGCTCCAATCCCTGCCCGCCAATAATCGTTGGAGTGGGAATCGGCGGAACCTTCGAGAAGTGCGCGGAGATGGCTAAAAGAGCCCTTTTAAGGGAAGTGGGTGAAAGGAATCCGAATCCTTTTTATGCCAAATTAGAAGAGGAATTACTGGAGAAGGTCAACAAGTTAGGGATAGGTCCTCAGGGTTTTGGAGGAAGGGTGACTGCTTTAGACGTGCATATAGAGACCTTTCCGTGCCACATAGCCTCTTTCCCTGCCGCGGTCAATATCCAGTGTCATGCGGCAAGGCATAAAGAGGCTGTTATCTAAACATAAAAAAGACTAATAATTGGAGGTAAAAATGCCGGAACCTAAAAAAATCACTACCCCTTTGACTGACCAGGTGGTCGAAAGTCTAAATGCAGGGGATAACGTCCTGATCACAGGTGAACTCTACTCGGCCCGGGATGCTGCTCATAAGAGAATGGTTGAGATGTTGGACCGGGGTGAAAAGCTGCCTTTCGATTTGAAAGGGCAGTTGATTTACTATGTAGGACCTTCACCTGCCCGTCCAGGCAAGGTGATCGGCTCTGCTGGACCAACTACCTCAGGCAGGATGAACAAATATGCTCCCAGAATCCTACAGGCCGGGTCAAAAGGGATGATAGGAAAGGGAGAGATGGGAGCTACAGTATCAGAGGCTCTGAAGAAATATAAAGGGGTTTATTTTGCCGCGGTGGGCGGTGCTGCAGCTTTGATTGCCAAATCAATCATTGCCAACGACCTGGTCGTCTGGGAGGAGTTAGGAGCTGAAGCAATCCGCAAGTTCAAGGTGAAGGATTTTCCCGCAATCGTGGTTCAGGATTGTCATGGAGGAAACCTTTATCAGGAGGGAGTAAAAAAATACCAGAGAACTTAGGGATAAAACTTGTAGCAGGTAGCCTGGAGCAAGTAGCTGAAATACAAGATGGTAGGTCAGGAGCCTTGAGCTCCTGACCTACTTTTTTTCGTCCGGCGCGATAGTCGAGCGCTACGGATTGAGACCCCGAAAGGGCCGCGCTACAAAATAAAAAGGGCGAGCACCGAGGCCCGCCCCTACGTAAGAAAAATTTAGCCCCACCTTGACCTTGAGGGTAAAGTAGGGCTACCATCTAAACTCCTGGTCCCAAAATGTGGACAGAACATTGTTCTGTCCCTACAAATATTCTTGCGACCCTAAAAGGGTCCCACTACGAAACAAAGAAACGGGCAACCACGGGGGGTCGCCCCTACGAATACTAAAACTTCCTAAACACGGTCTTCATCTTCAGCCGGGCGATGGCTCCGCTTGGGTCCAAATCCTTGGGGCAGACCTTCTGGCAGTTAAAAACCGTATGACATCTGAAGACTCCATTGTCTCTGGCAACTATGGCAATCCTTTCTTTTGCGCCACCGTCTCTGGAATCGTCCACAAATCTCAAGGCCTTAAGCAGGGCATGAGGTCCTAAATAGTTCTCATCTTTCCCTGCGACCGGGCAGGAGCCATAGCAGGCACCGCATAAGATACAATCCAGCCAGGCATCGATCTTTTTCCTCTGCGCAATGGTCTGGATATATTCCTTCTGGGGCGGAGTCTCCTTTGGTATAAAATAAGGCTTGATCTCCTTAAAGTGGTCAAAAAAAGGATTCAAATCCACGACCAGGTCTTTCAAGATCGGAAGATGGGATAATGGCCTTAAGGTGATCTCGGAGCCCATAACCGAAATCTGGGTCTTGCAAGCAAGGCGGTACATATCGTTAATGTGCATCGCACAGGAGCCGCAGACTGCCTCTCTGCAAGAGGCGCGATAAGCCACAGAAGGGTCCAGATTCTCGTTTATATAAATCAACCCCTCTAAGATCGTCATTCCTTTTTCCGGCTCAAACTGGTATTTCTGGAAATAAGGCTCCCCGCCTTTGTCCGGGTCATACCTGAAGATATTGAATTCTACCATATTAGTATTTCCTCTCTTCTGGTTTATACTTGGTTATCTTGACCGGGGAATAATCCAATCTGGGCCCGGTCTCGGTGAAATAGGCTAAGGTATGCTTGAGCCAGTTCTGGTCATCCCTGGTCTTGAAATCGATTCTGAAATGGGAGCCCCGGCTCTCCTTACGGGCCAGAGCTCCTGTGGCGATCGCCTCGGCCACATCCAAATTTCCCCTCATATCATAGAACCCGATGACGTCGTAATTATACCTTTTTCCGTTAAAGGCGGGCCTGAGTTTTTTTGATTTTTCCTTCAACTCTTTGATCTTACCCAATCCCTTAGCCATTGCCTGCTCATTTCTGAAGATACCAAGAGTCTCAACCATCACCTCGGAGAGCTCATTTTTTATCTTGTACGGGTTCCCTTCCCCGTTCCCTTTTTTCCACTGGGCAATCTTGCTTTCCTCTTTTTTCAAAGCCTCTTCAAGGGTTTTTATCTTTGGGCCTTTTTCCTTATCTTTAACATATTCTGAAGCCCTTTTTCCGGCTCTGGCACCATAGACAATCGTATCCAGCAAAGAATTTCCGCCCAGGCGGTTGGCACCATGCATACTGACACAGGCACATTCACCTGCCGCATATAATCCTTTCATCCGGGATGCGCCGTCAATGTCCGTATCTATTCCACCCATACTATAATGCGTGCCCGGGGTTATGGGTATCGGCTCATAGATCGGGTCTATTCCGATAAAGCTCAGACAGATGTCTCTTATTCCGGGGAGCCTTTCCATAATCTTAGCAGCACCCAAGTGTCTTAAATCCAGATGAATCGAGCCGTCAGGGAATCCTCTGCCCTCGTTTATTTCTGTCTGTATGGACCTGGCAACTATGTCCCTTGGACCCAACTCCATCACCTTTTCCGAGACATAGTTTTTCATAAACCTTTCGCCCTTGTTGTTGAGCAGATATCCGCCTTCGCCTCTGCATCCTTCAGTCATCAAAATATGCGAGCGGGCTAAGCTGGTCGGATGAAACTGAATGAACTCTATATCTTTCAAAGGCACACCAGCCCAGAAAGGGGCACCCATTGCCAGTCCGGTATTGGTCAGGGCGTTAGTGGTATTGGAATAGATCCTTCCGATTCCTCCGGTTCCGAAGATAACTGCATTGGCTCCCATAGGGACTAACTCACCTGAATTCGGGTCATACGCGATGACCCCATAACAGGTGCTATTTTCAGAACCTAAGGCAAATACGACCCATTCCTCGTACACTTTTATATTTGCCTTTATTACCTGCTCAAATAAAGTCTGCAACAGATATAAGCCGGTTTTGTCAGTCGCA
>Ga0209642_10002458_pt1 | contig 12172 bp, 10 predicted proteins | sample RifCSP19_2_FD_184025 | JGI IMG/M metagenome (GOLD analysis project Ga0209642, IMG submission 184025) | Soil microbial communities from Rifle, Colorado - Rifle CSP2_sed 19_2 (SPAdes) (version 2) | ecosystem: Environmental > Terrestrial > Deep subsurface > Rock core/Sediment | place: Rifle... | reverse complement strand
GGTAGGAGTATAGAAAATTTAAGCCTTTTTTTAATGGGTTTAATAAGACCCTGAAAGTTAACACCCTCCAAATCGGAGGGTTTTTCGTTTTACAGCTATAAATATTTTAAAAAGAGCAAAACGACCCTTAAGCTGACGCATCTCGAGGCGTATTCGAACAGAATTGGCCCGAAGGGCGTAAAGCCGAGAGCTAAGTTGCAGAGGGTTCAATCGCGGATTGCACCGATTGTTTACTGATTAAAGCTTTTATATAAAAACATGCCGATAGTAGAAAATCCAGCACCACTTATAGCCAAAGCACCCAATTTAGTTCGAGCTCTTTCTAATCCTATACCCACCCCAGGGGAATTTTTCCCACAAGGAGTCCCGAAACCTTTTGGGGAGCGTAGGGAAGGTAGTCGAGGCCCGGGTGCGAGTTTGAAAGGGCCCAGAGAGTCAAAACCAGCCCGTCAGCCTGGTAGGCGTAAGGGGAATGCTGCTTTTCAAGTATCAGGTTACAGCTCAGAAGCTCCTGTGTTTGCTCCCGAGATGGCCAATACTTTTGGGGATCAATTATCTAGTTTCAGTAGCCTGATTGAAACCCTTAGGGGGGATGCAGAATCTTTTGGTGACAGAACTTCTGGATTGGCCGCTTCGGAGGTTGAGCCTGTGAGACGAAACGCCACAGAAGAACTTTACTCATTTTTGAAAACAGATGAAGGTTTGGGGACATTTACCAGAGAAATTGGCAATCGAAACAAAGGAGACCTAAAAAGACTAGCCGATATTAAAAGCAAAGCATTTGATGAATTGGGCCTGGGGTTATTCAGAGAACAAATTGCTGAACTTGAATTGGGCGAAGTGGCCAGATCAACTATAAAAGATTTAGTTAAAGTTGTAAATCGCAATGATATCACTAATTTGGAGGACGAGGTAGAAAGAATTCTTGCCGGTGTTTCTGAGAAAGGAGACGTGGATGAAAATGTTCTAGCAGCATTTGGAGTTGTAGTTTCTACTGCACTGTTGGCTTCGGCTATGTCGACAGAGAAAGGTCGAAAATCAGCTAGAAAGTTAGCACCAACCCTTGTGGTTGCATCTCTAGTACTTTCGGCCTGCGATGGAAGTTCTGCGTCCCCGCCACCCGCCATTGTTCAAGAAATCCAATCCCAAGAGGTGAACCCGGTAACTCAAGGGATTGATGAGATTTTGCCGATTGAGGATAATTTTGGCGGTTCGGTCGTAAATGAGTCTTTTACTGTTGAGTTAGGAGTAAACCCAGAGGAGCTGGGAATAGCCGAAAGCTTTAACAGGGCTCAATTTAATTTGGGGATGATGGTTAATCCTAAAGGCATAAAATTAACCGAACTTCAAAGCCAAGAATCAGAAGCCCGCGGCTACGCTAACGGAAACGGCAAATCGTACTTTTTGGTAGACATTCAAGACGGCAGATATGTCCCTCCGGGAAAAGGCAATGAAAGTAAACTTATTCCGATGGTAATTGCCGAAGGTGAAAACGGGGAAGTGGCGATAGGTTTGGCAGATGAATTTCAGGTAGAAATAACAGATGATGTGGGGAATACTAAATTAGAAGATTCATGGGTTTCATACTTTGACATCTTTATTCTTAAGGTCGAGAAAAATGAAAACGGGGAAATCAAGATACTTAAATATATAGACCCCTTTTCAGGTATCGAGCAAAGCTTGGATGCACAGGAATTTGACCTTGGTGTAAGTCCCACCCCCTCACCCCAACCTACCCCAGTATCTCCCTCTTTTATCGATGCTTTAATGGGGCTTCTTGCCCAAAGCGCCCAAGCGGCTGGGCCTGATCCAACTTTAACCCTCGAGCCAACTCCCACTCCGACAGAGGTTCTAACAATGTTAGAAAGTAATATTAGAAATTTGGGTGAAGCAGGAGCGAATTTGGTATATAAGGATGGAATATTATATCAAGTTAGGGATGGTGTAGAGGAACCAATGGGAACAATTTTAAATCCTAAAGAAGAAAGTCCGGTTATTGATATTGGCAGAGTGGGTTTGATGAATTGGCAGATTCCGGTTGAAGATTTAGTTTATGATGAAGAAAGCAAATTGATTTATGTATATGATGAGGAAGGAAGACGATTTATCTTTAGTAATGACGAGTGGAAAGGTGATTTTGTTGAATATTATGCAAAATTGATTGCAGGTGCCCGTGAAAGAGAATTCTGGACCGGTCCAGAATATGGGTATGACACCGATACTTTAATTACAGGACACGCTTATCCTGTATATACAGGGGAGTATGGGATTCTTACAAAGGACCTTAACAGATTAGGTGAAGTGAGTTTTGAGGTTATTAAGGTTGTAAGTCCAGATCTGAGAAATCCAGATATAACAAGAGAGTTTTACCTCGCAACGCTTATTGATAGTGAGATTCCTAAAACCGAGGTTACTTCAAGAGGAATTGTTGTTGAGCATGATCAACCCATTTTTTATTTGGGTTCAACCTACAGACCGGGTAAGCAGTGGATTACTCGGGAGGCTTTTTTAAACGCATTAGAACCGGGAGATCAACTAGAAATTCGACACTATTTTAAAATTTATCCAGCCTTTTCTAATTTATGTGAAGAATCCAGAAATTGTTATTGGCTTAGTGATCTAGCCGATACCCAGAATCAGGATCAAATCCTTGACCCTTCAAATGAAAATAATTTATGGCCTTACAATTTTATTTTAGCTGCAGATCTAATTGCAATCCAATAGATTTTTGTTTTTTAATTAAAAACTTCATTCGTAAAGGTGTAGCATTGACCAAGTAGGTTTTTTTATACTAATATTAATTCATGAATTACAGAAAAATTATATATATTATTTTTTTTATTGTTTTTTCCACCTTTATTATTATCGGATTATATTATTTCCGCGTTACTCGATTGCAATTAAGTGACCAGACTAGGTCTGGATCTCAGTTGGCTTACCCCGTATTTATAAATAACTATGTGACTATAGGAGAAGGTAAAGAGTGGCGTTTAGATTATGTACAGCCAGTTTTTAAGGAGATTTATAAGAAGGGTAATGATACGTTTATCAAAGCAACGTATCCATTTGAAAATGTCACTCATGAGATTAATATATATCTTGGAGGAAATACTGAAGATGGAAAGATCATAAGTCAGGTTTATCTTAAAGACAGAGAGTCAGGTAAACTTGGTTATGTTTCAATAGAAGAGCTTGGGCAGTATTTGAAAAAAGACGAGCAATTTGGAATAGAATATCTGTCTGAGGCGACCAGAGTAAAAGATCCCGAATTTTGTTTTAAGTCGGGTAGTTTGTGTAAACTTGCAAGTGAGGTTGAACCCCAGGAAGGGTTGTTGAGGGATTTTCGAGAATTGCACATTCCCGACAGCGAACTTACAATCCCTGCAGTCGTCGTTTATAAAGATCTACTGGATAATGAATAAGATAAAATTATTTAAATTGTCGTTGGCTGTGTCATTTGTCGGTTTTTTTTTATTTATTACAAATGTTACACATGCTCAGTGTGGTGACAATGGTACTTGTTTTGAAGAAAGACGGCTTGATTGGGCAGAGGGATGTGAACCAAGTAGTTTTGGTTCCTTTTGCGTTCAAAGGTGGACGGATCAAAAACTTATCGAATGCCGCGACAGAATAAACTGTTCATATGAAAGGTGGGATTGGGGTGTTTGTGAGGGCTTTGATTTATATCCAGAGTGTCCATCCAAATTTATCTTTACTCAGGGTGGATGTTGTGGGACTGATGATGATAGCGGAAGAGATACTTGTACTGGTACGTCAGCACCGGGGTGTAATACAAGGGGTTGCAATAACATCAGAACTTGTCAGAGAAGAAGCGGAGCAGATCCGACATGTGTCTGCAGATGTCCGGGTGGTGGTTGGGCTGATATTTCTGGAAATAAAATTGGAGATCCGCCAAGTGGCGGACCAATTACAGTTGCCTCGGGTGAAACTTTTGAACTTCACTGGTCGGCAAGTAATGTAGAAGGTTGCACTTTGGACGGAACAGGTGTACCTGATAATGTTAGTGGACAAAGAACCAGTCTCACGGCGGATCATATATACAACTTTTCATGTTCAAGGGGAGGAAATTGCGGTTCTTATACAGATTCTTTCGTAGTCAATGTTATCGCCGCTTTGCCCCCTTCCTGTACTCTTAATCCGGGTGATGTGAACCTGGTTCCCGGAGCGACCGTTACACTACCCATATCCATAAATACCGTGAATGGGGCGGTTGATTCAATAACAGTAACTGTTTCAAATTCTGCCGTTGCCAGTGTTTGTGAAACAAGCGCAGCATCTTGTCCTCCCGGGGTTGCGTCGGCAACTGATAATACTCTTAATCCACCCGATCTGAATGTATTAAAGATTACTGGATATGCGCCGGGATCTGGGACCTACACTGTTTCAGGAGACATGGATGATGTGGGAAATACTGCCTGTGGGCCGGTGCCTCCAGCCCCTCCCAACGATCTTACCGGAAATATTACTGTTTCAAACACTCAGTCTTGGTGGCAGGTTGTTGGCGGTGACGTCATCGCCGGGGGATTAAGTGGCATTATTCGCTCACTTTTGCCAACCCTTGTAACTCCCTGCGACTCTCCTTCTTGTGAACGCTACCTGATTAGGGATAATCCTTTGGATAATCCCGGAGTTCCCTCTGCCGGGAGCGGAACTGACTATGGTGGAGGAACTGCATCAAGCCGGTCCTGGAATGCGGAGGGCTCCGCCTTCCTGGCAAGCAAAATCCCGGATTATGCGACTTTTGAAGCCAGAATCCCGGCCGCTGCTGCACCAGAGGAAATTACTTCAAGTTCAGTTAACGGACTCACTTTTGAGAATGGTGGAACACCCTACGGAGGTTATTATTGGTATAAATATGTAGGATCAAGCTCGACTTTTACTATAGATCCGCCTTTAGATCTAGGAGGCAATCCTATTCCTGCCCAGCTTGGCGATCGCCGGGTAGTCCTTTTTGTCAAAGATGCAGATCTAGTTATCAACTCCAAAATATTTGCAACCCCCGGCCTTGGCGGAATATACGTCATCGTTGACAGGAATATCACTATTGATCCGACTGTCGGGGATACGGAGGTAACGCTTGACTTGGCAGACCCCGATCTTGAAGGCCTTTTCTACGCAGACGGGCAGATCTTTACAGGAAGCGATGGAGTGGCACCCGATAATGATCCACAGCTTTTTGTCAGGGGAAGCCTTGCAGGCTTGGGAATGAATCCAAATCCGGGAGATAGTGACGGAGTAGTCTTTCAAAGAAAGCTTTCTGACAATACCAATAAACCCGGAGAAATAATTGAATTTGCGCCTGACTTGGTTCTTTCCTGGCCGCCTTACCTTTCAGGCAAAAACATCACCTGGCGCGAAGTTGTCCCGTAACCTTACTCGAATTGGATAATTTTAGGAATTTTTAGTATAATTCACTTGCTTTCGGTTATTGTTCCTTATTCTAATGAAATACATAAGTACATTATTTTTATTGGCGTTTTTTTGCGCAGCATTATATATTCCCAAGGTTACCTATGCCCAAAGAGCGGCCGTTTCGTCGCCAACTCCTACTTTGGAGGCAACCGCCGAGTCTGACTCGGCAACCGCCTCCGCAACGGTCATTGAGAAAGTTGAACCGACAGAAGCGATGAGACCCGATCTTACCCAGAAATCAAAGGAATCGGTTGAGCCATTAAAAAGACTTTTGGAGGAGCAAGAACTGGGTTCTATCTATATAAATCCCGTCAAATACGCAATAAGAGCGGCTGTTGATGCCGGGGTCCCGCCCAATACAATTGTACTTTTACTACTTCTCCCTGGTGTAGCAACTTTGATTGCCGCTGCACGCCACCTGGTTGGACTTCGGGGATTTGGTATTTTTTTACCTGCCGCGCTTGCAGTAACCTTTATTGCTACCGGTCCTGTAGTCGGAATTGGGTTATTTCTCTTGATCGTTATAGTTTCAACCTTCTCAAGAATAGTTTTAAGAAGAACGAAGATAAAACTTCAATATCTTCCCAGAATGGCTATAATTTTACTTTTCGTCGTCATGGGAATTTTGGCGCTCCTTTTTACGGCCCCCTTAATAAATAGTATGGCTTTGGTAAATGTTTCTATTTTCCCGGTTCTGATCTTAGTTCTTTTGGCGGAGGATTTCAGCAAAGTTCAGCTGGGAAAATCGGCAAGCGTTGCAATAAATCTTACAACGGAGACTCTTATTTTATCCCTCATTTCTTATGTGTTTTTGACACTGAAGATGGTTCAAGAACTCGCTTTGTTAAGGCCCGAACTCTGGCTAATTTCAATATTCGCTATCGATATTACTCTCGGTAAATACTCGGGACTTAGGGTGATGGAATATATAAGGTTCAGAAAGTTGATATCAAAATAGTATATGAAGACGTCGGAACTTCTCGGTTTAAATGCTCGGGCCAAGCTTTTTTCGTATCCGTTTAACAAACCTTTGGGGAAAAAGGCAGCGAAGTCAAAAATTTTTACCAAAAAGCTTTTGCGAAAAGCCGGTGTTTCCGTTCCTGAAATTTATGCTAAGTTCAAAAGCCCCTTAGACGTAATGTCCTTTGACTGGGAAAATTTACCTGATGCTTTTGCCCTCAAACCCAGTAAAGGATTGGGTGGTGAAGGAATCGTGGTTGTCAAGAAACGTACTAGGGATCCGGTTGGACCTTCTGAAAAGTTGAAAACTGCCTGGATTACCATTCAGAAGAAGAGAGTAACTATTGACGACCTGAAACTGCATGTTTTGGATATTTTGGAAGGAGCTTATAGTATGGGAAATGTTCCCGATGCTAGCTATATCGAGGAATATGTCGGACGGCATAAAGCCTTTCGAAGATATGCTTATCGCGGAACACCGGACGTTAGAGTTATTGTTTTCAATAAAGTTCCGGTTATGGCTATGCTCAGGCTTCCGACAAAAGAATCGGGTGGTAGATCCAATCTTCACCAAGGGGCAATAGGAGTGGGAGTTGATATGGCAACCGGGATTACGACCAGAGCTTTCTGGCGCGGTGAGTATATTCATTTTAAGCCGGGAACGAAAAGGAAACTTCATGGTATAAAAATTCCACAATGGACATCCATATTGGAAACCGCCGTTATGGGAGGATTGGCAACGGACCTGGGGTATTATGGAGCAGACGTAGTCCTTCATCCCGAAAAAGGGCCGATGATACTTGAGCTGAATTACCAGCCGGGACTATCTATTCAATTAGCAAATGCAGCCGGTCTTAGAAAAAGATTGGAGCGGGTTGAGGATTTACAAGTACGGGATGCAAGCCATGGAGTGAAAATTGCCAAAGCTCTATTTATTTCCAATTTTTCCGACAGGGTTAAGGCAGAGGAAGGTGTAAAGATTCTTTCAGCTTTGGAAGAAGTCAAAATAAAAGGCAGAAACGGCCAGAGAGTTAAGGTGATTGCGAAGCTGGATACAGGTGCGTGGAGAACCTCAATTAGTCGTGATATAGCCGAAAAGATGGGGTTATTGGAGATAGATAATATACTCTGGAGCAAAAAATTTAAGAGCGCTCTGGGCGAGGAAGCAAGACCGGTTGTAAATTTAGTACTTTGGCTATCAGGCAGGAAAATAGTTACACCAGCGTCCGTTGCCAAAAGAATGTCTTTGAAATATCCATTAATTATCGGCAGAAAAAATTTGAAAGGATTTTTGGTTGATCCTGACATAAGAGAAAGGGAGAAAGAATTGAAAAAATGAAAGTAAATTTGGCAACAACCAGGGTGACTCTTGAAGAAAATTCCCGGATAGCCGAAGAGGTTAAGGCTTTGGGTCATGAATTTAAACTTCTTGATCTTTTGAAATTTGAATACGCAATTAGGGGCGGGGAAATAACCGTTGAGCCAATAGATGACTTACCAGACGTACTTATTTTACGAGGAATTTTTAACAACATTAAAGGAATATCTGCCCATGTTGAGGGTCTAAAGAAAAGAGGCGTAAGGATTTTTGACAACAACTTTCTGGAACATAAATACTCTATTAATAAAATATCTGATTTGATTAAACTTACAGGTAGTGGAATTCTTGTACCCGATTCATTCCATCTTCACGATTTTGAAAAATTTGCAGGTGCTTCTTATGAACTCGGATATCCGGTTGTAGTTAAGCTCACGAGGACAGGTAAGGGAGCCGGAGTTTATAAGTTTGATGATGAGAATGCGCTTAATGAATTTATTATGAAGGTAGAGGAAAATGGAGGCGAAGCAAAAAGTTATCTTTTGCAAAAATTCATTGATTATGAATATGACCTGAGAGTTCTTATTATCGGTGAGAGAATATTTTGCATGAGAAGGATTCCCAGCGAGGGAGAATTCAGGGCAAATTTTTCTTTGGGAGGGAGTGTTGAGAAGTTTGACCTTAGTCAAGAGGATAAAAAACTGGCACAACGTGCTCTACAGGCAGTTGGTTTGGAAGTGGGTGGCGTGGATCTTCTTATTGCCCAAGACGGTAAAAGATACGTTTTAGAGGTAAACCACACGGCCGGGATGGTAGGGATGGAGGCCGCAACCGGAAAAAATATTACAAAAGTATATGTCGAATACGCAATTAAAAATGCTATATAAAAAATGGTTATATGGCTAAATGGCTGAATTGTTAAAAAAGCATTAAAACCATATAACTATTTGACTATTTAACCATGAGAATTCTAATCGTCGGCCTAAAAAGAAACCCTCAATTTAAAAGAGTTAGGGAAGAAGGGGAGAAACGCGGTCATATTGTTGATGGTTGTTTGGCAACGGAACTTGTAATTTACGTAACCCCAGAAACCTTTGAACCTACTCTACGCGGGAAAAGCCTTAAAGATTACGACCTTATTTATATTTGGGCGGTAGGACGAAGGCGTTGGGAATGGTATACGGCCGCCAATTTTTTAAATAGGCAGGTGGGTACGATAATTGTTAACAAAAAGATAGTAGATCCTTCTTACAATTTCTATTTAACTCCGGCTTCGGATTATTTGAAACAGAGGGATAACTCGCTGCCTTTCCCAAAGTCGGCAATAGTTTTTGATGCGAAGTCGGTAAGAGTTGTGATAGAACAATTTGAATTTCCCCTAATCGTTAAGGTTTCAGAAGGAAGGCAGGGAAGGGGTGTTTTTAAGGCAGACTCGTTGGAAGATCTAGAAAAAGTAATTGAGGAAAATAAAGAAAAATCACCCTCGTTTGTTATCCGTGAATTTATTCCTAATGACGGCGATATTAGGGTTTTTACGGTTGGATTTAAGGCAATTGGGGCAATGAAGAGAATTCCAACTAAGGAAGGTGAATTTAGGAGTAATATTAGTCTTGGTGGTAGGGGGGAGAAGATTGATCTAGAAAAGTATCCTGAAATAAGAAAAATTGCGGAGAAATTGAGCGAAGTTACCGCGATGGAGATAGCAGGAGTAGACATAGTGTTGAATAGGTCAACAGCTAAACCCTATATTTTAGAGATTAACCCGGGCCCCCAGTTTACGGGATTCGAAAAATATACCGGTATAAACGCTGCTTTAGAAATTATAAACTATTTTGAAAAACTGCATCTTCAGAAAAATGGCGGATCAGACTAAGGAAAGGTATCAAAGAAGCTTTAAGAAATACGGAGTCTCTCCAAAATCACTTGCGTATTGGAATCAGGAGGCAATTGATATAAGGTATCAGGAGCTTTTGAAAGATATTGAAATTGAAGGGAAGAGTATACTTGACGTTGGTTCGGGATTTGGAGATATTATTCCTCATTTGAAGAGGAAAGCCACTAAGTTTAACTTTATTGGGATCGATTTGGTACCTGAATTTGTTGGGGTTGCTAGGAAAAAATATCCCAAACACGAGTTTATTATTGGAGATTATTTTGGTAGACCTCTTCAAGAAAAGTTTGACATAGTTTTTACTTCTGGAACCCTTAACTCGGGTCTTCCTAAAAAAGACCCCGTTGGTTACAGAAAAAAGGCGATAAAGACAATGTTGGATCATGCAAGAGAGGTGGTTTCCTTTAATATGGCAGGCGGATACCCGCAGCCAGAAAATGTAAAGAATTACAGGGTTTGGTATGCAAACTCTTTAGAAATTTTAAAATACTGTTTGAGCTTAACTCCAAAGGTTATCTTTCGTCACCATTATCGCAAAAACGACTTCACGATTATCATGTATAAATAATTATTTAAGTTCCACCGTAGCGCCGGCCGTCTTCAGCTTATCTGTCGCAACTTTTGCATCCTCGGCTTTTGCGTCTTTTAGAACTTCGTAGGGAACTGCTTCGGTTGCGTCCTTTGCTTCCTTTAGCCCGAGATTTTGATTTATTTCTCGCAGAGCCTTAATTACGGCAATCTTGTTACCACCTGAGGCGGTCATAACAACGGTTTGGGTTGCCGCCCCACTACTTACCTGTTCACCGCCGGCTGGCTGTGCCTCGCCGGAGCTACTTGGAGCGGAAGCGGGAGCAGCGGTCACAGGAACAACCGCCGTAACACCAAGTTTATCCTGCAAAGCATTTACAAGTTCGGATAGTTCGATTACCGAAAGCTTAGAAACTTCATCGACTAGCTTCTCGACATTTTTACTTACTTTGGCTTCTGATTTTTCAGTTTTTTCGTCTGTCATATTGATCACCGCCTTTCAAAAATAAATGGTTATATGGTTAATAGTTTTTAAATTTTTCCTATCGTAGCCATTTAGCTATTTAACCATCAAGCCATTTGTAATTTTTCTATCTTTGTTTTCAAAATCCAAACCAACTTTTGTAAATTTCCCTGCAATGCCCCCACCAATCCGTACATCGGGCTCGCAACAGTCCCCGTTAATTGTGCGAATAGAACCTCCTTTGCTGGGAGTTTGGCAAGCCTAATAAGTTCTTCTTTATTTTGATGTCCTCCTTCGACAATGCCTACTTTGAAGCTAGGAATTTCGAATTCTAGAGAAAATTTATAAAGGACTTGAAGTGGAGCTATGGGGTCGGCCTCGGTAATTATCATGGCCGTTGGTCCGCTTAAGAGCGTGTCGGAGAGTGTATCCTCAGGAATTTTTGCCTCGGATCCGGCTCTTTTAAAAAGAGTGTTTTTGACTATAGACATTCCCGCGCTGATCTCTTTAAGTCGCTTTTTTAGTTCTTGTTGCATCTTCACCGTTAAACCCGTGTAATCGACCAATACGACAGAAGTGGCAGATTTGAGCTGCTCGGTTAGGTTGGCAACAAAAAATGGCTTTTCTGCTTTTTTCATAACAGTTTCAAGGAAACCGTGAACTTGTTCACGGAGGAATTGAACCTGTTATATAATTCTCACTCAGGTGTGAAACCGAGCCTTAAAAAGGCGAGGAGAATTCTATAACTTCAATTAAAAAAGACGCCCGAGGCGTCTAATACTGAATTGCCTCGGCGTGTCTTACTATCGCGAAGAGAGAGCCAAGCTCTGCTTATGTCTTCCGACCGCACACTTTCTTAGGACAGGCTTATTATATGTGTATCGGCATGTTTGGTCAAGCGTTAATTTACCGGTTGACTATTCGGCTTTTCTAAATTAAATTCTTCCTACACACTTTTTACGATTGACAAGTATCTTATAGTAATTTATAATGCATAAATATTAATTTATGAACTTGAATAATTTAATTATCTTTACTTTTACCCTCCTTACATAGGGGGTTGTCTGATGGATTGAGTTTGCCGATAAACTCTAACAACCTCCTTTAAAAAAGGAGGTTTTTTTGTGGGAGTTGTACAGTATTATAGAGCTAATACTATGAAAATTGAAAATTTAGAAAAAATAATCAGCCAGAGGATAGAAAATCGAGATAACTTCTCAAATTCATATACTGTTTTTTTGAAAAAAGCAGGTAGAAAAAAAATAGCTGAAAAGTTGGGTGAAGAATCAATCGAAACAATAATTGAAATAATTAAATCAGACAAGAAAAGAATTATTTACGAAACAGCTGACCTTATTTACCATCTTATGGTAGCTCTGAGCATATCGGGCATTAAGTGGAAAGACATAGAATCCGAATTGGAAAAGCGTAATATAATAATCAGCCGGACAAGAAAAACTAAGTCTAAACCTCATCTTTACATTTTATTACATGTTCATAAGTGTGCTGGTAGTACTCTTCGCCATCACATTATTAGATCACTTAAGAGTGGGGAATATCTTATTTTCAGAAAAAGTGT
>Ga0209642_10002457_pt1 | contig 12180 bp, 12 predicted proteins | sample RifCSP19_2_FD_184025 | JGI IMG/M metagenome (GOLD analysis project Ga0209642, IMG submission 184025) | Soil microbial communities from Rifle, Colorado - Rifle CSP2_sed 19_2 (SPAdes) (version 2) | ecosystem: Environmental > Terrestrial > Deep subsurface > Rock core/Sediment | place: Rifle... | reverse complement strand
TCTCGATGATTCCCGCCTTCATGACCTGGACGGCATCGCCAGACAGGGGCATCTCGACGACGACGGTCGTGTGCGCGCGCTTCGCGATTTCGACCTCGCTCTGCCCCGCGCCGACGGTCTCGACGAAGACGATGTCCATGCCGAGCGCGTCGAGGACGCGGACCGCGTCGAAGGTCGCGAGGGCCAAGCCGCCGGGGTGTCCGCGGGTCGCCATCGACCGGATGAACACCCCTGGGTCGATCCCCGTCTCCGCCATTCGGATCCGGTCCCCGAGCACCGCGCCTCCCGTGAACGGCGAGGTCGGATCGACGGCGACGACGCCGACCTTCTTCCCGCGCCTCCGGTACGCGCGGACGAGCCGGTTGATCAGGGAGCTCTTTCCGACGCCCGGAGGGCCCGTGAATCCGACGATGTGCGCCTTCCCCGTCCTCGGATGGATCCGCTCGAGGGCCTCCGCGGCCTCGGGCTCATCGTCCTCGATCAGAGAGATGAGCTTCGCCGCGGCGCGCTTGTCGCCGCGGGCGAGGTCCTGGACGAGCTCCGCGACGCGGTTGTCCGCGCGACCCCGACGCAGGGGTCGACGACGGCGGGCGGCCACGAGCTCACGCACCCTTCGCGGCCTTCTTGAAGAACCCGACGATCTCCGTGAGGGGCGTCCCCGGGCCGAAGACGGCCTTCACCCCGGCTTTCCTCAGCTTCGGCACGTCCTCCTCGGGGATGATCCCTCCGCCCGCGACGACGATGTCCTTCGCCCGGCGCTTCCGGAGGATCCGCACGACCTCCGGGAACAAGGTCATGTGCGCGCCGCTCAGGCAGGACAGGCCGATCGCGTCGACGTCCTCCTGGATCGCGGCCTCGGCGATGTCCTCCGGGGTCTGGCGGAGTCCGGTGTAGATGACCTCCATCCCCGCGTCGCGGAGCGCCCGCGCGATCACCTTCGCGCCACGGTCATGCCCGTCGAGCCCGGGTTTCGCGATCAGGACGCGGATCTTCTTCGCCATCACATCGACCTCAGTAGAGCAGGGGCTCCTCCCACACGCCGAACACCTCGCGCATCACGTCGCAGATCTCCCCGAGCGTGGCCTTCGCCCGCACGGCATCGAGGATGAACGGCATCGTGTTCTCGTCTCCTTCGCACGCCTTCCGGAGGCGGTCGAGGGTGCGCGCGTGCTTCTTCGGATCGCGTGACTTCCGGATCCTCCGGAGTCGCTCGAGCTGGCCCCGGAGGGACGCCGTCGTGACCCGCAGAGGTTCGACCTCGGGCTGCTCATCGACGACGAATTCGTTCACGCCGACGATCGTCCGTTCCCGGTCCTCGACCTCTCGCTGGTACCGGTACGCGGAGTTCGCGATCTCCTGCTGGAAGAACCCTTTCCGGATCGCCGGGAGGACGCCGCCGAGCTCCTGGATCCGGTCGAAGTACCCGTACGCCTCGCTCTCAAGCTCGTCCGTGAGCGCCTCGAGGAAGTACGAGCCTCCGAGGGGGTCGACCGTGTTCGCGACGCCGGACTCGTGCGCGAGGATCTGCTGCGTCCGGAGCGCGATCCGCACGGCCTTCTCGTGGGGGACCTGGTACGCCTCGTCGTACGAGTTCGTGTGGAGGGACTGCGTGCCGCCGAGGACCGCGGCGAGGCCCTGGATCGTCGTTCGGACGATGTTCATCTCCGGCTGCTGCGCGGTCAAGGAGACGCCGGCGGTCTGCGTGTGGAACCGGAGGAGCCACGAACGCGGGTTCTTCGCGCCGAAGGTGTCGCGCATCTCCCGCGCCCAGATCCGCCGCGCCGCGCGATACTTCGCGACCTCCTCGAAGAGGTCGTTGTGCGCGTTGAAGAAGAACGACAGACGGGGCGCGAACTCGTCGACCTTCAGGCCCCGCTCGATCCCCCACCGGACGTACTCCATCCCGTTCGCGAGGGTGAACGCGAGCTCCTGTGCGGCGGTCGCGCCCGCCTCGCGGATGTGGTATCCGCTGATGGAGATCGTGTTCCACTGGGGCACCCGCCGGGCGCCGAACTCGAACGTGTCCACGACGAGCCGCATCGAGGGCTCCGGTGGGAAGATCCACTCCTTCTGAGCCTGGTACTCCTTGAGGATGTCGTTCTGGATCGTCCCGCGGAGCTTCGACCACGGCACGCCCGCGTCGTCGGCCATGGCGAGGTACATCGCCCAGATCGGGGCCGCGGGGCTGTTGATCGTCATCGACGTGCTGATCGCGCCCACGTCGATCCCCCGGAAGAGGACCCGCATGTCCTCGAGGCTCGACACCGCGACGCCGCACGTGCCGAACTCGCCCTTCGCCTCGGCGTCGTCCGTGTCGTACCCGTAGAGGGTCGGCATGTCGAACGCGACGCTCAGGCCCGTCTCTCCGTGGGCGATGAGGTACTTGAAGCGCCTGTTCGTGTCCTCCGCGCTCCCGTACCCGGCGAACATCCGCATCGTCCAGAGGCGACCGCGGTACATCGTCGGATGGATCCCCCGGGTGAACGGCGGCTCGCCGGGCCTCCCGAGGCGCTCCGCCGGCGATTTCCCCGCAAGGTCCGCGGGGGTGTAGAGGCGCTTCACCGGGCGGCTCGACGTCGTGACGAACGCCGACCTGCGCTCCGGGTGGTCTCGGAGTGCTTCCGCGAGGGTCGTCGCCTCCCAGTCCGCAACGCGCCGCCGGACGGTGGCGAGCCTGTCGGCGTCCGCCATGGAAGCCTCGGCCTCGTCGAAGGGGGCGTGCCTATAAGACGGTTGCGACCTCACTCGGTGACGAGGGACTCGATGATCGTCTTCGCGAGACCCTGGAACGCCTGCTCGACGTTCTCCCCCGTCTTCGCGGAGGTGTAGAGGACCGGGCACTCGTACGACGCGAGGACCTCGCGCACGTCCTCGTCCTTCACCTCACGACGTTCCTTGAGGTCGACCTTGTTCCCGAGCGCGTACGCGGGGACGGGCCCGACGCTGTCCCGGACCCCGTCCACCCATAGGGTGAGATCACGGAGGGACGGCTTCCGCGTCACGTCGAACACTGCGATGATGCCTTTCGCGCCGTTGAAGTATGCGTCCTTGAAGAGCTGGAGGAACGTTCGCTTCCCCATGATGTCGAGGATCATCATGTCGACATGGACCGGCCGTCCCCGCACGGAGCCGAGGGTGACCGACTTCTTCGAGACGACCGCGCCGAGGGTCCGGATGTACGATTCGTCGAACGCGCCGGAAACGAAGCGGTGGACGAGGCTCGTCTTCCCGACGCCCTCCTCGCCGACGAGGCAAATCTTTAGCTTGTAGGTCTTCACGTCGGTGTCCATGAAGAGTCCCCGACTTATTCTCGCGCCCGATAGTATGGCAGGGGGCATATCAAGGCTTGGCCGACAGTATCACGGTTCGAACGTGGGACGTCACGAAGTCGCGGGCTCGAACCCCTCCATGTCCGTGACGGCCCCGGTGCGGGCTTCGCGCGGGCGCAGGCGGACGCGGACCCTCATTCCCGGCCGCGCGCGGTCCGCGGGAACGAGGAGACGGTGGACGAGACCCCCGTGGACCCCGCGGAACCTGACGAACGCCCATGGCTCGGGCGCGGGGAGCGATCGGCCGCGGGCGTCGACGTGGGCGATCGTGACCGCGACGACGCGGCCCGTCGTGGGCACGTCGACGTATGCCGCGAGTTCTGAGAAGCAGCGTTCGCAGAAGGGCCGCGGGGGCAGGTACGAGAGGTCGCAGGTCGGACATCGGGCCGCGAGGATCCGCCCCTCGTCGCGGAGGGCGACGAAGAACCGCTCCCCCGCGAGACCGCTCGTGTAGATGTAGTCGGCCTCGAGGGTCCCCTCCCAGTGCCGGAGGCGGCGGGGGTCCGTCGTCCGCTCGAGGAACGTCACGGTTCCCCCTCCCGGAGGGGCCGGAAGTAGGCGATGTCGAGCACGCTCCCGCGCCGTTCCGCCGGAGGCCGCCAGACGGCCTTCACCCGCATGCCGATCCGGATCTCGTCCTTCGTCATCTCCCCGAAGTAGTGCATCATTCCCATCTTCGGGGACGCCCCATCGAGGCTCACGACGCCTACGAGGATCGGGTCGCGGATCCGCTTCGCGTCCTTGTCGAGGTAGGAGACGGAGAACGTCTCGATCGTCCCCGTGTCCCGCACGTACGTCCACGCGTCCGTCGGCCGGAAGCACTCCTCGCAGAACATCCGCGGGGGGAACAGGATCCGCTCGCATCCGCTGCACGTCCGTGCGATGAGCCGGCCCTGCTGGAGCTCCTCGAGGAACCGGCTCATCGCCTCCCCGGCGGACCACGCGTACTTCGCGTCCGGACGGGACCGGACCACGGTGACCTTCCCGCCGTAGAACGCTTCGGAGCTGAGCTCGACCCCGGGGAAGCGCTTGATCCGCGACGTCATGCGCGCATCACCACCACGCTCCCGTACTGCATGAGGTCCCCCCAGGCGTTCGACACCCCGGTCCGGACCTCGTGGGGGATCTGCCGCGCGCCCGCCTGTCCCGTGAGCTGCCAGAACAGCTCGCCGATCTTCTGGCCCATCGTCGCCGCGATCGGGTTGCCGACGCCCATAAGACCGCCGGACGGGCAAACGGGGAGGTCCCCGTCCCGCTGCGTGACGCCCTCGCGGGTGAGCTTCGGGGCCTCCCCCTTCTTCGCGAGGAGGAGCCCCTCGAGATGGTGCAACTCCTTGTAATCGAACGGGTCGTAGGGCTCCGCGAAGTCGATCTGCCTCCGCGGGTTGTCGATCTTCGCCATGCGGTACGCCATCTTCGCGGCCCGGGCGACGTACTCCGGGAAAACGAGGTCCCGGTCCGTCCACATCGTCGAGTCGATGCACCACCCCACGCCGGAGATCCAGGCCCGGTCCTTGATCTTCCGGCGGCGGAGGAAATCCTCCGAGGCGAGGACGACCGCGGACGCGCCGTCGCTCGGCGGACTGATGTCGAGACGCTGCACGGGCCATGCCATGACCTCGCTCGCGAGGACGTCGTCCACGGTGATGTTCGGGTCCGCGAGCTGAGCGCACGGATGCCCGACGGCGTTCCTCTTGTTCTTCACCGCGACGAGGGCGATGTCCTCCTTCTTGATCCCGTGGACGGTCATGTAGCGGTTCATCTCCATCGCGAAGATCCACACGAGGTTCGGCTGGAGCGGGCGGTCGAGAATCGGATCCCAGATGTGCGCGAAGACGCTCTGCGGATGCGGCTGGCAGGGGGACATCTTCTCCTCGTTCACCACGAGGACGACGTCGAACAGCCCGGACGCGACGTGCCACCAGCCCGCAATCGTGCTGAACACTCCGGTCCCGCCTCCGGTGAACACCCGCGTGTACGGCTTCCGGTAGCCGCCCGCGCCGTCGGAGAAGTACTCGCCCTTCATGTGCACGCCATCGAAGGCGTCCGGCGCGGAACCGCTCACGACCGCGTCCACGTCCGCGAGGGTGAGGCCCGCGGAGTCCAACGCCATCCTCGCGGCCTCGAAGCAGAGCTCCTTCGGCGTCTCCTGGAGTCGCCGCCGGAACAGGGTCATCCCTGCACCGATCACGCCGACCTTCCTCATCGGCCCACCCCCAGGACGGCGACCGCGCCCGTCGTCGAGGGCACGAACCGCCAGGACTGCGCGACCCCCGTGCGTATGCCGTCGACTTGGCGCCGGCCCGCATCCCCCCGCAGCTGGAGGACGACCTCCGCGGCCCGGTGGAGCCCGGAGGCCTCGAACAGGTTCCCGCATCCGATCGAGCCTCCCGACGCGTTCACGGGGAGGCGGCCGCCGAGGTCGAAGTCCCCGCGGAGGGCGCGCCGGCCCGCCTCGCCCCGCTTCGCGAGGCCGATCGCCTCGAGGTGCTGGAGCTCCTTGTACGAGAACCGGTCATCGACCTCCGCGATCCCGATGTCACGCGCCGGCGTGCGGAGCTTCGCGAGGCGGTACGCCATCGCCGCGGCGAGCCGCGCGTACGCGGCCTCCGTCCAGGCACGCGTCTCGAGGGTCGGCGAGTCGCTCGCCCACCCGATCCCGCGGATCCAGACCGCGTCGGCCTTGAGGCGCCGCGCCGCGGCCTCGGACGCGACGACGAGGACGACGCATCCGTCGGCGGGCGCGCTGATGTCGAGCCGCCGGAGGGGCGAGAACCGCGCCTCCGAGGCGCTCGCCTGGTCCGGGTCGACTCGGGCGCCGTACGCGGCCGCCGGGTTCCGCAGGCCGTTCCCGCGGTTCTTCGCGACGACGCGATCGAGGGCGGACCTCGGCGTCCGCGTCGACCGCAGGAAGGCGTCCGCCTCGAGACCCGCGACGACGTACGCGTGCATCCCGAGAGGCTTCGTCCACACGGGGTCGAGGCCGTGCGCGAGCACGCCGTCGAGCGTGAGGAGATCCGACGCCTTGCTGTGCGCCTCGACGACCGCGACGTCGATCAGGCCCGTCTGGATCTGCATGTAGGCGCTCGCGAGACCCTGGAGGCCGTCGCCGGAGACCGTGCAGGTCGGACGGAGCACGGCGCCGAGCTGGTCCGGGACGAACTCGTCGAAGATCCCGAAGCCCTCGTAGTAGTCCTCCGCGCACGTGATGAAGGAATCGACCTGGGTCCGCGGGTCCACGCCCGCGTCCGCGTACGCGCGGGCCGCGGCCTCGAACATGAGCTCCTTCCAGCTGTACTCCGGAGTCGCGGGACGGAAGCCCGCGATCCCAAGCCCGACAATCCCGACTCTCATGGGCATCCCCCATCCAAGCGTCTGCCTACCGGAGGGAATCACGGATTCGCACTAAAGGCTGCCGGAGAAGGCCGGCTTCTTGGAATGCGACAGACGTGCCGCACACCCCGCGCTGCCTGATTGCGATCGGCCATGAGCAAGGTGGCCGATACGGTGCCTCGTCCGAATAGAGGTTTAAGCGGCACACCCTCACAGAAAAGGTGTTGACACGACCCCCCGCGTGAGAAGGCTAGGGAAATCGTCGGTGCCCTTCTCAGCCAGGTGTACGAAAATCAGCCGAAGCACCGAGCTTCTTCAAAACCGTCGAGACGATTCCGTCTACTCCCTCGCGCTGGAAGTCAAGATAGGCGATATCACTCCGGAGCCCGACCAGGACTGTGTCGTCGAGGCGAACTGGCAGTATGAATTCTTGCGTGCGACGGAGAGCCTCCTCCCGAGCGATAGTGAACTCGAAGTCTGTCCAGTCCTTGACTGCGTAGTGGCGGGAGATGAGAGGGATGACGAATCGAGAGCTGGGTCCGTATCGTTTACGGAACTCCTCCGACAGTTTCTTTCCCCACAGTTCGGGCTGGTAGAATTCGTCCATGAAGACACGGACCCCAGCCTGATGGAGCCTCGCATGGATGTCTCTGGCCACTTTTCGGTCCTCCCCCGCGAACGACAAGGCGATGTCGTGTTCGAACTGGGAGGCGGTACCGCCGCCCCCTTCCCATGTGCGAGCCGCGGGCTTCTCTGAGACGAGACCCGACGAAGTGAGAATTTCCTCAACTGCGCGTTCCTTGGAAACTGTCGGAACTCTACCGAACATGGAATGGTAGACGTCGGTAAGGCTCCTAGGAGGGAGGTCACCTAGAATCGCTCTCGGGTCGAGCAACCGGTTCTCAATGAGCCGAAGTATCTGTTCCCGCCTGGAACCGCTGACGGGTAGACTGGCTTCCTCCAGTCGGTCCTGAAGATCATCTCTGTGCAGATAGGGAGCGATGTGATCGCCGAGCTGAATCTCTCGCGCCCGCAGCAGAATATCAGGAACCGGGTAGCCGGAGGTAATGAGCCTCTGGATGAGGTCCTCTTTGCTGCCGCCTCTCGAGATTCGATACATGCCACATAGGAAACGAAGGTCGGACGCACTTAGCTCGTCAAGGGGGGCGGGAACTTCCACTTTTCCGCGTCTTCGCGCCACGTCGAGGGAATCCCTTGAAGGGTCTTGGTTTTGGCGGTGGCATCTGCAGGCGCTCAAGCTGCCCAAAAATATGGACGGTTGGTGAACCGATTATCATCTCGTAGCTCGACTGTTAGAAGACATGGAGAGAATTCGTCGCTCTGTCCAGCGGTCTATTCCACACGCAAAATGTAGCCAAGTTCGGAAGCGGTTTGGTTCGCCGCACTGAATACGCGCTCCTCGGAGAGATACGTCGTTGCGACTAGAGGTCCGTGGAATTCGCGGATCTGGATGGTCGCCGGGAAATCGCGTACCGCCGACTGCAACAAGGCTGTCACCTCTCTTTCAAAACAGGTCCGACGTAAGAATTCTAGCGGAAACGCTGAGTCCACACGGCCCAAGAGCCACTCCTCGAAACCGATATACATGTAACCGTATTCGAACAGGATCTCGAGCGTTTCCCGAGTGCGCGTGGCCAAGGTCAGTTCTCTGTAGGGCGCACCTCGAGCGCGGAACCCCATCCGCCTTACGTCCTGCTTACTGAGGACCGTAAGTTGAGTCGAAGGCTCCAAACGTTCCAGACGTCGCACCAGGTCGGCGAGGGCCTCGCCTTTCATGCCCGGGACAATGTGATGGACAAAAACCTGGTACTCAGAGCCGCATAGCGAGTGCAGGAACGACACATACATTCGGTTCATCAGCTGGACGGATGGCTCGCCTGAGAGGGACAAATCGTAGACACGGGCATTGATTTCCTGAAGCGGCTGTCGGAAATTCGGGTGCAGTCGCTCTAGGGCTCGAACGAGCTGGACCTCGCGTCCCTCACCGACGGTCATTTGCGTCCGTCCCTCACCATACCTCTCTCTGATCGTGGCATCCAAGCCAGATCAACGGCGGTGCACACGCCCCGATCAGTGCCTCCGGAGGGGTATTCACGAGAGCCTCTACCGCCTCTTCCCCTAGGATCCCACCGATAATCCCTCCAGCGACTCCGCACACCCCCACTCCAATTGGCCCTGCGGGGGCGCAGGCGATCATTCCTATGTACGCGCCTGCGAAAGCACCCGCCCAACCTCCGGCGATGACGGCGGCTTCCGTCCCGACGGCGCTCCAATCCCCCGTCTGTCTCGCGTACTCGATGGCCCCGTACAGACGATAGGCGTCTATGGCCGCAGCTAGGCCCACCAATCCTTTTGCGGCCTTGCCTCCCCACTTTCCGACCCATTCGAAAGCCCTTCCTTTCCAAGCAGGATAGGGGTCAATGAAGCCCTTGGGTGTGTGAGCATGCCATCCCTTCGGCACGCGCCCGCCGCTGTGCGGTCCGTAATCAAACTTCCAAAGCGCATCTCCGCCTCTCGCGATTTGGAACTTCACGTGTGACTCCCGCCAACCCGTAGGGCCCTCCCAGAATTTCCAGTACGAATAGCCGTACATTGTGTACTTTCCGAGCGGCACCGGGCGTTCATAAGCGCCCATTAAGTAAAGCGACAGCGTGCCCCCGAGGAACCCTCCACCCGCGGCCTTGAGGACCAAGGCCGACGAACTCGACTGGCCGATTTCATAAGTCAACGGGTTGTTCGTGACGTATGAATACTGATTTGTGGTCTGAGGGCTCATCGGGGCGCCAAGGGTGCGGTCAGTCGAGACGAGTCGCCCCAGGTCCGGATCGTATTGACGATCACGGAAGTAGGTTAGGCCGGTAGGATCGTCAGTTCGTTCGCCCGAGAACTTGTACGCTTCGGTGCCCGTGACTGAATATGGCCTCCCGAAGGGATCGTACTCCGCGGAGAAGACGAGGCTCCGGTCCGCCTTCCGGACCTGCAGCGTCGATCCGAAGTGGTCCCCGAGGAAGTAGTGGACCGTGGCGTCCGGATTGATCTTCGCGATCCGCATCCCGTTCGCGTAGACGTACTTCGTGATCGCGCCTGCCTGATCCTTCTCGTAGATTGCGTCCAAGCCGGAAGTGATCGACACGGCCCACGCGCCCGACCCCGCGGCCCCCTCGACCGTCTCGACCCGCCGGCCGAAGCCGTCGTACGTGTAGGCATGCTGCTGCCCGCCGTTCAGCTTCGCGACGGTCATGAGGTTCTCGACGTTCCAGTCGTAGTCCCAACCCGCCGACGTCGTGTCGAGGTTACCGTTCGCGTCGTACGCGAACATCGTCCCGAGGACCCTGTCCGTCTTCGAGGCGAGCTGATCTAACTGGTCCGAGCTGACAATCGCCATAGTTACAGTCCCAGTCGAAGCGAACGAAAATCGTGCGTCGGACCCAGCGATAGGTTGCTTGAGCGAGAATGAAATGGCACTTGCGTCGGCTTGCGGCGATGGACCCTTCCACATCGGGGGAGTCTTCTTGGAGGAAGTCCTCCAGTGAGTTAGGGCACGACGAAACCCAGTTCGAAGAAAGCATGCCGGCACCAATATGGAGGCAATAGAGGAATAGTTTGCGGAAATCGCACAAGGATGCGAGGTGTTCTCGTTCGGCGGTATTCGGCCAAGAACATCTGTCATCTTCGGCGTCGCTCACATCCTAGCCGAAAACAGGCTCGAGCGCCTTGAAGAGACGCGCGAAAGCCTGGCGATTCTCTGTTGTATGTTGGACGAGTGGAGAAGGTGTCACGAGAACCATGATTCCGCCGTGGGCTAACTGATCAATCTCGTAGGGTTGAGCCTTCAATCGAAATCGTTCGACCCCGCCAAGAGCTTCGACGTGGTAGGAGTTCAGGATGTTGAGCCAGAAAGCCCCTTTCACTCCGTGGCGGTATTCTCGACGGCGACTACTCCCAATGTAATCATCAAATGCCGATACCGGAATCGCATGGGCCGTTTCCGCGTAGAGACGGTCGATTCCATGGGTGCCCGGGTGATTGTCCCATCGCCCGAGGTTCCCATAGCCATATACGAAAGGCATGCGGTCTGCGATTTCTGTCACGAGTCTCCCAACGCTCTCGACGCCTGCTGGGCTGCCGGCATCGAAGAGATGACATGGAAAGGTCAGTAGAAGACTAACCTCAGGGTCAATCCAGCCCGCGTCAAACGGGCTGCCGGGTCCACACCACAGCCAATGGCCCTTGCGAGAGGATTCCCATTCCCCGCGATGGGTTCGCGCACGCAGCGAGATCACACGGCCTTCAGCGACCTCGCGAATGGCTTCCTCCACTGCATTCCGCTGGGATTGGGCATGAAACTTTCGCTCCTCTGTCCTGCCTGGCTTCTCGGTGGCAAGACGTAGGCTAATTTGCATAGTCGGCCATGAGTTGAGTGGCTGCAGGGCAGAGTGGAGGGCAGATGCAAGAGCCTGCCATCCCTTCTGTCCGTCCAGTATGAAGCTCAAGCCTACGAACCTAACCTCGTCAAAGGGTCGCCTCGTCGATCGGTTAGTAGAGGATAACGCGGACTCCATATGAACCGTATCCTGCTCTCATCAACGCTCTTTCATAGTCGAGGAGTTGGTCTGCGTATCGCCCTGCCCTTGTAAGTTGCGACTTGATTTCTAGCGCGATGCCGATTCCCTCTCCTGTTTGGGGACCTACCAATCGCAGCAGGATGTCTGGCCTTCCCGAACCGCGCACGATCTTGCTGGGGTTGTCCGCGAACCGTATCCCTTTGTTGATGAAGAAGTCAACGTTCTCCGTCAGCCCCATTCGTTGAAAGACCGTCCGGTAACCGGACAATAGGGCGTCGTGGGCTCGGTTCCCGGGCGTGCACACAAACTCCTCGTCAGCGGTGACCGTTGACAAGTCCAGAGCGGGGTAGCCGTTCAAGGCCAGGTCCACGAGTTCCACAGCCAGGTCCGCCAAACGGACCTGGGATGGGATCCCCCCTTGGCCAAGAGCACTAACAAGGTACGTCGGCGTATCGACCGTAGGGACTGGAGACAGTACAACCGCTGGCAGAGCGAGGAGGTCCGTCTTGCTTGCCTCTTCCTGAGGAACCTCGTGGATTCTTTCACGATCCACGAATGGGAGCGACGCAGGGGTCGGCCGCGGATATCGAGGCGGGAACTCGTGCTGTGCCTCCTCGTCCGGTCGTACTTCCACCTGAGCTTCCGGCGGACGATCGGTCTCCTCACGCTCCTCGAACCTGTCCTCGGGCTCAGCCACATTCCTCATTTCAACACGCTGCAGAAGTACAACCGCGGCGACGGAATCACGCGCACCCTGGAGAACCTCCTCGCGGAGACCGCCCAGCCGTTCTGGGCGGTCGAGACCATCTTGGCAGTCGATGCGACCGGCCTCGTCCTCTTCGGCTCCGGGGCGTGGCGGTCGAAGCACGATCCCGAGGCTCGGAAGGACTTCGCCAAGCTCCATGTCCTCTCCGGGACGGCGACTCGCGGGA
>Ga0209642_10002454_pt1 | contig 12187 bp, 11 predicted proteins | sample RifCSP19_2_FD_184025 | JGI IMG/M metagenome (GOLD analysis project Ga0209642, IMG submission 184025) | Soil microbial communities from Rifle, Colorado - Rifle CSP2_sed 19_2 (SPAdes) (version 2) | ecosystem: Environmental > Terrestrial > Deep subsurface > Rock core/Sediment | place: Rifle... | reverse complement strand
TTCCTCCACGACCCCGAGCACTCCACCTTTGAGCAGGTGATGGCCCGGGGTGGCCCCGTGGAGGTGCTGCGGCGTTTCCAGGACGAGGGTGTCATCGCGCACATCGGGGTGGCCGGCGGGCCTATCGACCTGATGATCCGGTACGTGGAGACGGGCGCGTTCGAGGCGGCCATCACTCACAACCGCTATACGCTGCTGAGCCGAATCGCCGAGCCGTTGATCGACGGGGCCACCCGCCGCGGTGTCGCCGTTCTCAATGCCGCCCCCTATGGGGGCGGCATGCTGGCCAGAGGACCGGAGGCCTATGCCCGCTACGCCTATGATAACGCGCCGCCGATCCTCGTCGAACGGGCCCGTGGCGTGGCTGCAGTCTGCCGACGCCATGGCGTGCCACTGGCGGCGACCGCGTTGCAGTTCTCGCTGCGGGATCCCCGCATCGTGTCCACGATCGTCGGGCTGAGTAGCCCTGAGCGCGTCACGGAGACACTCACGCTGGCCAGCCATTCCATCCCCGAAGAGATCTGGTCCGAGCTAGATCAATTCGCCACGTGGGAAGACGATCCGGAGCGCGGCCGCTGGGCGCGCTCGCCCGGGTAGCGCCTATCTAGCGAGCAACTGCTCCACCTCTTCCCGCCGCGGCGGATCGGCGCCACTGCGGGTACAGTTCAGCGCGGCCGCGGCCAGGGCGAACCGCAGAGTCTCCGCGATGACGGGATGGCCGGCCGCGTGCAGCCCGTGACGAGAAACGACATCCCTCTCCGCCAGCCCGAAGAGCAACGCCGCGGTGAAGGTATCGCCGGAGCCCACGGTATCTACCACCTCGACGCGGGGCGCGGGCAGACGCAAGGAGGCACGGCGCGAGCACGCATAACACCCGTCCGCGCCCAGCGTCACCACCACCATGGCCGGTCCCCGGTCGAGCAGGCCGGCCGCGGCGTCCTCGACGGCGCGGTCCGGAGTCAGCCAGCGCAGGTCGGCGGCGCTTAGTTTGACCAGATCGGCCATCTGCAGCAGGCGGTTGATAAGCTGCCGGAACGCCGGTGGGTCGCCGACCTGGTTAGGCCGGATGTTGGGGTCGAACGAGAGCAGCGGGCCGCCGCGTAGCCGGTCCACCAGGCCGGCGATCGTCGACACGGTCGGATCGCGCAACAGGCTGATCGAGCCGAAGTGCAGGACCTGCGACGCCGCGATGCCGGCGGGCAGGTCCGCCGGCCGGAGGAGGGTGTCCGCGGTCCCGTCCTGATAGAAGGAGAACGCGGGCTCCCCACCCTCCAGCGCGACAAAGGCCAGGGTGGTCGGCGCGTCGGACTGAGAGAGAAAATGCGTGCCGACCCCTTCCCGCTCCAGGTGGCTGCGGAGGAACCGGCCGAAGAAGTCGGTCGAGACTTTGGCGGCGAACTCGACACGCGCGCCCAGGCGCGCTAGCCCGACGGCGACGTTATACGGCGAGCCGCCGGGATGCATCCGAAATCCCACCGTCTGGCCGTGCTCGACGAGCGGGGTGAAGTCAATAAGGATTTCCCCAATGGCAGTGAAGAGCGGGACGCTCACAGATCCTCCGCGTCCTCCTGAAACGCGCGCGTCGCGTCCGCCGTCTCCGCCACGTGGGGAAGGGCGAAAAACAGATCTGGGGGCAGCGTCGCACATGGTGCCCCCAGCGCCGCCAGCGCCTCCACGTCCTCCGGGGTCCGGACGCTGGCGACCAGCAGGCGCACCTTCATCTGCTGGATCCGCATGACCTCGAGCATCCCGCCTATCACGGCCAGGGGATCCTGTCCCGCATCGCGCATCCGGCCCAGGTAGGCCGCGGCGTAGCGTGCGCCGGTGGCCTCGGCAAGCACCACCTGCCTGACCGCGTAGACCGCCGTAATGGTGATGCCGACGCCCCGCGCCGCCAGCCGGGCGCCCGCGGCAAACCCGTCGCCGGTCGCCGGCACCTTCACCAGGACGCGCCCCGGGTCGAGCCCGTGCAGCCACTCCCCGTCGCTGACCATGCTGTCGACCGTGGGCGCCAGCACCTGCAGGTGGATCTCCCCCGCACCGCCCTCGACGGCTGTGCGGACAAGCGCCGGGAGGTCGGCCCGCCGGAGTCCGGCGCGCCGGAGCAGCGTGGGATTGGTGGTCACTCCGGCGGCATACCCCGTAGACAGCGCCCGCTGGATGACGGCGCGCTCGGCACTGTCCACGTAAAGACGCATCACGCGGTCCCGGAAACGATCTCTCGGACGCCCGCCGCCGCTTCGGCGAGGGCCTCTTCGACGGTGATCGTGCCGACGATGGCCCGCTGGACCGCGCGCCAGAGAGCGTCCTCCATCAGCGGGTAGCGTGGGTGCACAGGAGGGAACAGCGCAGCGGCCGTTGTCTCCTCGAGCAGGCTCCAGCGGCGCGCCTGAATCGATCCCGGAGGGGACTCCGCCCGGACCTGCGCCAACACTGCGGGTCGAGTTGGCAGGCTCCCCAGGCGGGCCTCGACGAGTTGACTCTCCTCGGAGGTGAGAAAACGCAACAGGGCGAGGGCGGCCGGGCGGTCATGCACGGACGTCGGGATGGCAAACGTGTGCGAGCCGGCATACACATGCCGGCCGGCTGGCCCGGCAGGGTAGAGCGCGATGTCGAATTTGCCGGCCACCGCGGAGAGGGCGGGGTCGGTATAAGTGTAGAAGCTCCCCGGCCAGTCGGTCGTCATCGCCGCCCGCCCGCTGCGAAAGCACGCCGCCACCTCGTCGTAGTGCCATTCGGGCGTCTCCGGAGGCGCCGCACCCTCATGGTAGAGCTGGGCAAGCAACCCGAGGGCCCACCGCCCGCTTGGATCGTCGAATGCAGGCTCCAGCAGCTCGGTGAAGAGGTGGCCCCCGGCCATCGCCTGCAGTTCGAAGAAGTGGCCGAAGAGGCCGGACTCCCGCCCCGGGAACGCAAAGCCGTAGAGATGCGGTCCGCGGGCGAAGTGCAGGGCGACCTGGCGAAATTCCTCCCACGTCTCGGGCACCCGTAGCGCGTGGCCTGTACGGCTTTCGAAGACCGACTGCTCGGCCGGATCCTCCAGAAGGTCAGTTCGATAGTAGAGTAGCTTGGCATCGAGGTTGCGCGGGAGCCCGAAGAGAAGCCCGTCGATGCGGGCCAGTTGCAGGACCCGGGCGTAGAAGGCCGCCAGCTCATCGACGCCCAGGTCACCGTCCAGCGGAGTCAGCCATTGGCGTTGCGACGGTGCGTATTTGGTGTGGGTGGAGATGAGGTCGTAGCGCGCCGTGCCAGCACCAAACTCCTCCGCGATCCGGGCGTTAAGAGCGGGATGCGGGAGACGGGCGGCCACCTCGATGCCCCATCCCGTTTGGCGCTCAAACTCGTCCAGCGCCCCGTAGAGCGGGTCGTACATGAGGCCCCCGACAAGGAGCAGGCGAAGCCGTTTTGCCGCCACTACCTCAACCTCCGGTACGCCGTCCGACAGACAGGCTTTCGGCCGGCACTGTACCCCTTTTCTACACGGCCCGCGTCCCTTCATTTCGCCCGCCCCAGAGGGTCGCCTTCGGTGCTGGTCTCCCGGCGCGCAGGGGAAGCCGTCGGGCTGGGGGGTCCCTTGACAGGAATGGCTCAGATGGGTGGGGAAATCCACGGACAGATTCCCCCTGGAGTGTGAGCCGATGCGCTTCCGCGTCCGCCGCTGCGCGCGACAAAATGAAGGCTGGGGAGTCCACGCGCAGCCGGAGGAACGTTCTCCCCCCGCTGGACGAATCAGTGGCAGGCGGTTGCATGGCAGCCCGGAACAGCCAGTCGTCAGGCGATGACCAGGAGGTGAGAAGGGTGAAGCGATTCGTCGGAATCTCCCTTGCGCTGCTGGTAGCGGCAGTGCTGCTGTCCGTTCCCGCCGTCACGGCCGCCCCGAAGCCGTTTGAGGGCGTCACCGTGAACGTGTTGACGTTTACCGGTCCGCAGATTGCCGAGCCGCTGCAGCGGCGCGGCCCCGGTTTCGGCAAGCTCACGGGGGCAAAGATCAATGTCATCACGGTTCCCTTCAGCGACCTCTACCAAAAGATCCTCACCGACATGGCGACGCGGACCAACAGCTTCCAGGCATTCGTCTTCGCACCGCAGTGGATGGCTGACTACGTTACGGCCGGATACCTTGAGGACCTCACGACCCGGATCAACGCCGACAAGGCGGTGCAATGGAGCGACATCGCGCCCTTCTTCCGCGACTTCAGCGCCACGTTCGGCGGGCGCATCTACACGATCCCGCTGGACGGCGACTTCCAGATGGTCTACTACCGGAGCGACCTGCTCCGGCAGGCGGGACTCCAGCCGCCGCAGACCTGGCAGGACTACCTGAAGATCGCGCAGACCTTCCACGGCAAGGACCTCAACGGCGACGGGAAGCCCGACTTCGGTTCCTGCATAGCCAAGAAGCGCAACGCGCAGTCGTACTGGATGGTCTGGTCGGTGGCGGCCGGGTACCTGCAGGCCAAGGGGACGAGCGAGGGGTCGTTCTTCGACCTCGCCACGATGAAGCCGTTGACGAACAACGAGGCGTTCGCCGAAGCGCTGCGGGTCTACGTGGAGACCGGAAAATACGCGCCGCCGGATGAGCTGAACTGGGACGTCGGCGACTCGCGCGGCGGCTTCACCAGCGGGCGCTGCGCCCTATCCATTGACTGGGGCGACATCGGCACGCTGGCGATCGACCCCAAGACCTCCAAGGTGATCGACAAGGTGGGCGCGGTCGTCCTTCCCGGCACCCCGCGCGTCCTGGATCGCCAGACCGGCAAACTCGTCGCCTGCAACCAGACGACCTGCCCCTACGCAGTCTCTGGCATCAACCACGCGCCCTTCGCCGCGTTCGGCGGGTGGTCCGGCGCCATCAACAAGGCGGCCCCCGCGAAGGCCAGGGACGCTGCTTACGCGTTCCTTTCCTACATGAGCCAGCCGGCGCAGGCTAACGTGGATGTCACCATCGGGATCACCGGCTTCAACCCCTACCGCATCTCGCAGTTCAAGAGTCTCACGCTTTGGGAGAAGGCCGGGATGAGTGCGGCGGCGGCGCGCAACTACCTCGGCGCCATCCAGGCCAGCCTGCAGAGCCCGAACATGGTCCTGGATCTGCGGATCCCGCAGAACCAGCACTACCAGCAGGTCGTGCTGGATACCGCGGTCGCCAAACTCCTGGCGAAGGAGGTCACCATCGCCCAGGCGATGAAGGAGATTTCTGACGGTTGGGAGGCAAAGACGAACGAACTCGGCCGCGACAAGCAGTTGCAGGCCTATAGGGCGAGTCTGGGCGTGAAGCGCTAGGTCGCGCCCCGTCGGGAAGCGCGCATGCTCAAGGTCCGTGAGCGCAACGGGGCAGGGCCGGCTGGCCCTGTCCCGTTTCTCCGCCTCAGTCCGGCCGGCGCTTGGGTCGAGCACCAGACGCGAGCGCTCTTCCTGCTGCCGGCCGTTCTGATGTTGGTCTTCCTTTCCATCTTCCCGTTGTTCGTGTCGCTGTATCTTTCGCTGACGCGGTTCCAGTTCGTGCCAGGTGGCTTCCAGCTGGTCTTCGTCGGACTGAACAACTACCGGAAGCTCATCGCCGGGATCGAGCGGGTGCACTTCCTGGGCGCGCTGGCCGGACTCGCGCCGGCCTTCTGGCTGGTCTTCGCCCTCGTCGCTACGGGCCTCTTGGTGTTCGTCATCCGCGCCCTGCAGACGCCCAGTCCCTCGATCCGGGCGGTGGTGGGCCGAATCGTCTTCGCCCTGGTCAGCGGCACGCTCCTCTGGATGCTGCTGCGCACCCTGACCCCCGGCGGCCGGCCCGGCAGTCTGTTCACCACCCTCATCTACGTGACCGTCGGGATCGCCGTGCAGTACTGGCTGGGGCTGATGCTGGCGTATCTGGCCTCTCAGGACCTGGCCGGGCGGCGCTTCTTCCGCGTCGTCTTCCTGCTGCCGATGATGATCACGCCGGTGGGGATCGCCTACACGTTCCGCATCCTGTTCGACCTGGGCAAGGGGCCGTTCGCTCCGATCTGGCGGGCGCTCGGCCTGGCCGAGGTGTCCTGGGTCAATTATCCCTGGGGGGCGCGCGCCGCGGTCATGATCGGGGACATCTGGCAGTGGACGCCGTTCATGTTCATCGTCCTAATGGCCGCCCTGGAGAGTGTCCCCACCGAACTGCTGGAGGCCGCCATGGTGGACGGCGCGAGCCGCTGGCAGATGTTCTGGAAGGTCTCCTGGCCACAGATCCTCCCCGTCACCTCGACCGTAATCCTCATCCGGCTGATCGAGGCCTTCAAGATCATCGACCTGCCCAACGTGCTGACCAACGGCGGGCCGGGCACTGCCACGGAATCGCTGACGCTGCATGCGTTCATCTCCTGGCGGACGTTGGATATTGGGGGCTCGGCGGCGGTGGCGTACTTCTTGTTGTTCATCGTGACGTTCAGCGCCACGTCGTACATCAGCCTCGTTCACCGCCGGCTGGCGGAGACGGTCTGATGCAGAACGCCCTGCCGCTGCGGCAACTGAGATTCGCGCGCCGCACCTCGCCGCACGCCCCCTCGTGGCCGGGCGCCGTCCTATCCTACCTCGTCCTCGGCTTCTGGGCGGTCGTGGTGCTGTTTCCGCTCTTCTGGATCTTCGTCACCTCGTTCAAACTGCCGATCGCCGTCAATGACGGTCCGTTCTACCTACCCTTCATCGACTTCCCGCCCTCCGGCCACGCATGGCGCTACATTTTCGTCGATCTGCGGAACGACACCCTGCGCCCCTTCATCAATACCGTGATCGTCGCAATCTCCAGCTCCGTCCTCGCTCTGGCCCTCGGCACGGCGGCCGCGTACGGGCTCTTGCGCTTCCCCTACCGGCCTCGGCTCGGAGTGATCCTGCTCTTCCTCGCGCTCGCCGTCCTCACCGTCGTGGCCACCAGGCTGTTCGTTCCGTGGCAGGCTGGCGTGGCGGCGGCGGTCGTGCTCTTCCTGCTGCTGCGCCAGTACGCGGGCGCTCGGAGCCACCGGGCTTTCGGCAACGACGACATTGCGTTCTGGATGATCTCCCAGCGCATTCTGCCGCCGGTCGCCATCGTTATCCCGATCTACGTCATGTTCCAGCGGCTCCACCTCCTGGACACGCAACTGGCGCTGATCATCACCTACACGACGGTCAACTTGCCAATCGTCGTCTGGCTGATGCGGGACTATTTCCGGCAGATCTCGATCGAATTGGAGGAGAGCGCCGCGATCGACGGGGCCTCCCCGTTCCGCATCTTCCTGTCGATCGTCTTGCCGCTCTCCACGCCGGGGCTTGTAGCGACCTTCCTGCTGGTGCTGGTGTTCTCCTGGAACGAGTACCTCTTGGCACTGTTCCTCACCAGCGCGAACGCCCAGACGCTGCCGCTGAGCATCGCCGCCCAGAACGCCACCCGGGGGCCGCAGTGGTGGTACATGTCAGTACTCATCCTGATCATGATCACCCCAGTGATCGCGGTGGCGATCGCGCTGGAGCGCTACATCGCCCGCGGCCTGCTTGTCGGGGCGATCAAGGGGTGACCGCGGGCCGTTTGGCCCTGAGCCGCGCGCGGGCCCCACGTTCGCCGGGCCAAGCCCGGAGGAGGGAGACGATGGCAAAGGTCGGCATTCTGACGTTCTCCGACGGCAGGCGCTACGCGCACGAGCCGCAGATCGAGGAAAACCGGCGCTTTGAGGCGCGCCTGCACGCGGCGCTGCGGGAGCAGGGGTTTGAGGTCGCGACCGGCGAGATCGTGTGGACCAACGCCCTCGCTAAGTTGGAGGGGGAGAAGTTGAGCCGGACCGGCGTGGACTGCACGATCTTCAACTATGCTGTCTGGGCGTTTCCCCAGTTTACGGTGCTTGCCTCCCGCTTCGCGCCCGGCCCCTTCCTGCTCTTCGGCCAGGTCAATCCGGCCAAGCCGGGGATGGTCGCCGTGCTCGCCGCGGCCGGCGCGCTCGACCAGATCGGGGTGCCCTACGTCCGCGTCTTCGGTGAGATCGAGGAACCGTCCGTCCTTCGCCGGGTCACCACCTTCGTCCGCGCGGCGGCCGCCGCCCGGGCTTTGCGCGGCGAGACCTACGGCCTGTTCGGCGGCCGGTCGATCGGGATCAACACGGCGGTCTCGAACACGGACCAGTGGGCGGAGCAGTTCGGCGTCGACGTGGAGCACATCGACCAGTGGGAGATCGTCCGCCGCAGCGAAGCCGTGCCGGCGCCCCGCCGCCGGAGCGCCCGGGAATGGCTGGAGCGCAACGTGGCCAAGGTGCACTACGACGGCCGCCAGCTCACGCCAGAGAAACTGGAGCTGCAGATCGCCAGCTACTACGCGGTGCGCGAGATCATCGCCGAGCGCGGGCTGGATTTCTTAGGGATCAAGGCGCAGCCGGAGCTCACGGAGCACTTTGCGACGATGGACATCACGGAGGCGTTCCTGAACGACCCCTATGACTGGGACGGGCCCCACACGCCGATCGTCTGCGCCACCGAGGCGGACATGGACGCGGCGCTGACGATGGAAGTCTTCAAGCACCTCAGCGGGACGCCGGTGCTGTTCGCCGACGTGCGGCACTACTTCGGCGACCTCGACCTCTTCGATTTGGCCAACTCCGGCGAGCACGCCACCTATTTCGCCGGGAAGAGCTTCGACCCGGAGGTCAACCTGCCCAAGGTGGAATTGCATCCCGAGGGATTCTACTTCCCGGCAGGGGGCGCGTCCGTCTTCCACATCGCTCATCCTGGGGAGGTGACGTTGGCGCGCCTCTCGCGCGAGGGTGGCGCGTATCGGATGCACATCGTCCGCGGTAAGTTCGTGCGCCTGGCGCCGGAAAAGGAGCGCGAGCTGGTGCAGGCGGTCCAGCCGAACTGGCCGCACGCGTTCGCCCGCCTCTCCTGCCGCGCGGAAACGTTCCTTCAATCGTTCCCCACCAACCACATTCACGGCGTGTACGGTGACTACGTCCCCGAGTTGCTGCAGGTTTGTCAGATCCTGGGGATCCGGCCCGTTCTGCTGGAGGGCTAGCATGCCGCGCTTCGCGATCGGGCTGGACTTCGGTACCGAGTCCGCCCGCATGATCCTCGTTGATGTCGAGACGGGAGATGAGAGGAGCGAGGCCGTTCACCCGTACCGCTACGGCGTGCTGGCCCGCGGCCTGCCGGACGGCAGGCCCCTGCCGCCGGACTGGGCGCTGCAACACCCGGGAGACTACCTGGAAGCGACCGAGGCCCTCTTGCGCCGGGCGAAGGTAGCCGCCGGGAGCCACGTCATCGTCGGCATCGGGATCGACTTCACCTCGTGCACCATGCTGCCCGTTACCAAAGACGGAACGCCGCTCTGCCTCTTGCCGGATTACGCTGGGGAGCCGAACGCCTGGGTGAAGCTCTGGAAACATCACGGCGCCCAGCGCCAGGCCGATCGCCTGAATGCGCTGCGACCTCCTTTTCTCGATCTTTACGGCGGCCGCACGTCGTCGGAATGGCTGCATGCTAAAGCCCTCCAAATCCTGGAAGAGGCGCCTGCGGTGTTCGCGGCCGCCGACCGGATCATCGAGGCGGGCGACTGGATCGTCTGGCAGCTCACGGGAGAGGAAGTGCGGTCGATCTGTCAGGCGGGCTATAAGGCCCACTGGCAGCCCGACTCCGGCTACCCTGCGGCCTTGTTCCTGGCTTCGCTCCACCCGGAATTCCCCGCGCTCCTGGATAAACTCGCCCCGCCAAACCCCGTCGGTCGGCGGGCGGGAGGGCTGACGGCGGCCTGGGCGGAGCGAACGGGGTTGCCCACCGGCCTCCCCGTGGCCGTCGCCCTGATCGACGCGCACGCCGCCATCCCCGGACTCGGGGTGGGGGAGCCGGGAAAGCTCGTGATAGTTATTGGGACCTCCACCGTGCACCTGCTCCTGTCGCACCACCAAGTCGCGATTCCAGGGGTCTCCGGGGTGGTGCGGGACAGCGTGCTGCCGGGTCTGCACGCGTACGAGGCGGGCCAGGCGGCGACGGGAGACGCGCTGGAGTGGTTGGTGCACACGCTGGCCTGGGCCGTCGGCGGACGGATCGACGGGCTGTTTGCGGCACTGGAGCAGGAGGCGGCGGGCTATGCCCCCGGCGCGTCCGGCCTGATCGCCCTGGATTGGTGGAACGGCAGCCGCACGCCGCTGGTGAATGCCGATCTCTCCGCGCTGCTTGCCGGGGTGACGATCACCACGCAGCCGGCGGAGATCTTCCGCAGCATCGTCGAAGCCACCGCCTTCGGGACCAGGCAGGTCATCGAGATTCTCGAGGCGGGCAACGGAGTGGAGCCGGTGACGGAACTGCGGGCCTGCGGCGGCCTGACGCGCAGCCCGCTGGTTATGCAGATCTACGCTGACGTGACGGGCCGGACGCTGCACGCCTCCTCCACCCCGCATGCGTCCGCGCGCGGGGCCGCCGTCTACGGCGCGCTGGCGGCGGGCGTGGTGGGCGGCGGTTATGACAATCCGGCCGACGCGCTGCAGTCCATGGGAGCGCGCGACTTCCGCGAATTCCGTCCCGACCCTCAGGCACACGCCCGCTACGATCTCCTCTACGCGATGTACCGCGAGCTCCACCGGCACTTCGGAGAAGGGGGCACCGCGCTGCTCAAGCGGCTCAAGGAGTTGCGCACGGAAACGGCACGCGTCTGAAGGAGGGCCGTCATGGCCGAGCGACCAGATCTGCTGGACCTCTACCGGATGATGGTGCGGATCCGGCGGGTGGAAGAGCGCCTCCTCGCGCTGCGAGCCGCAGAGGTCCCTGGGCGCGGAGGGCGTGCAGGCGGAGGTGATCGACCTGCGGACCTTGAAGCCGCTCGACCTGGACGCGATCCTCGGCTCCATCGCCAAGACGAACCGCGCGGTGATCGTTCACGAAGCGCACCGCTTCTGCGGTTTCGGCGCGGAGCTGGCTGCGACCATCCAGGAGGCGATCTTCTCCGAGCGGCCAACGAGTACACCCGCCGGCTGGTGGGGCATGCGGACGCGCACCTGCGTGTGGCCATGATGCGGATCCCCGGCGCGCCTGTCGGCCCGTCGGGACACCACCTGGAACTGGTGGAGTACGTGGCTCCCCGCGGTGAGCACGCCGACGTGGCTACGAAGAATCCGGGTTCGGGCCACCTCGCCTTCATCGTGCGTGATACCCAAGGGGCCTACCGGCGGCTGAAGGATGCGGGGGTCGTCTTCCGCTCGGAGCCGGTGGCGATCACCGAGGGCCGGAACCGCGGCGGCTACACGGTGTACTTCCTGGATCCGGACGGGATTACTCTGGAACTCGTCCAGCCCCCGCCGCAGTTCTGAGAGGCCATGGCGTCGTAGCCGGTCCCCCGCTGAGCCTGGAGGAGACGACGGTCATGGAGCAGAGACTCGCGGGCAAGATCGCCATTGTGACCGGGGCGGGGCAAGGCATTGGGAAAGGGATCGCCCAGCGCCTGGCGCGGGAAGGAGCCGCCGTCGTCGTCGCAGAGTACAACCCGGAGACGGCCGGCGCGGCGGCGGCGGAGATTCAATCCCACGGGGAGCGGGCGCTGCCCTACCCTGTCGACGTCGCCAGCGCCGAAGCCGTCCGCCGGATGGTCCACGACGTCGTCCGCACGTTCGGTTGCATCGATATTCTGGTAAACAACGCCGGGGTAATGCAGACCAAGCCGCTGCTGGACCTGACGGAGGAAGACTGGGAGCGGATCGTCGACGTGAACCAGCGAGGGTTGTTCTTCTGTCTCCAGGCGGTGGCGGCGCAGATGATCGCCCAGGTACCGGAGGAAGTAAAGGCGGCCGGTTGGGCGGAGCGGAGCTACGGCAAGATCGTCAACCTCTCGTCTATCTCTGGCCGCCGCGGCCGTCCGCTGGCCGCGCACTATGCGGCGAGCAAGGCGGCGGTCATCAGCATTACCCAGTCCGCCGCGCTCGCCCTGGCGCCGTACAACATCAACGTCAATGCCGTCTGCCCCGGCGTCGTGCCCACGGCGATGTGGCAGCAGATCGATCTGGACCGCGCCCGTCTCTTCGGGCTGCGGCCGGGGGAGGCCATGGCGTCATTCGTCGACTCGATCCCGCTGCGACGGGCGGGGACCCCGGAGGATATCGCCGCCGCCGTGGCGTTCTTCTGTTCGCCGGACGCCGACTATATCACCGGACAGACCCTGAACGTCGACGGCGGATATGAGATGCATTGATCGCGAGCCCCCGCCCCGTCGCCCGATGGC